>Ga0302326_10026827_pt1 | contig 11630 bp, 12 predicted proteins | sample Palsa_T0_3_FD_202264 | JGI IMG/M metagenome (GOLD analysis project Ga0302326, IMG submission 202264) | Peat permafrost microbial communities from Stordalen Mire near Abisko, Sweden - Palsa_T0_3 | ecosystem: Environmental > Terrestrial > Soil > Palsa > Peat permafrost | place: Sweden: Abisko... | reverse complement strand
GCGGTCCTGGTGGCTTCCAACAACGCGGCGGCCGGGTTTGACGATGTGTCGGATGGCGCCGGATTCGGCGGGCCTTCTCAGCTGACGAGCGGAACCCTCACCATCAATTACGCAAGCTCTGCCGCGAATACGGGCAGTGCGGCGGCTGTCTACGAAGTCACTGCGGCGAACCCGAACGCCATCGATTCGTTCGCCGTCCCGATCACTATAAGCTTCACTGGAGCTCCAGGCGTTCCCGGCAGTCCGGACATCGGGAGTCTCGCTACCCTGACTGGCAGCTTTGCTCCGACTCCGGGCGGTGGCAGCTTTACGCTGGCGGCCGGCGGCGTGGCCGAGCCTGAACCGTGGCCGATTCCGCGGTTCGTGGACAACACGGTCACGACCAACATCTTCAGCATCGCGCTGTGTCAGACCACTCTGTTGTTCCCGTACGCTACTGACTACCCCGGGTTCGACACCGGTATCGCAATCTCGAATACCTCGGCGGATCCGCTCGGCGTCAACAGCGCTTCGCCCCAGACGGGTGCGTGCCAGGTTACCTTCTACGGTGGCGTCACCGGTTCGACCGGCTCCTTTACCAATACCGCGGCTAACCTGAACGGCACGGCCGGCTCCTATAGCACCACGGGCGCCAATACGTTCACTACGGGTGAGATCGGTCCGGGCCAGACCTGGGCGTTCTCGCTATCCAGCATCGACTCGACCTTCGGAACCAGCGGCTTTGCTGGGTTCGTTGGTTACGCCATCGCTACCTGCCAATTCCAGTTCGCGCATGGCTATGCGTTCGTCAGCGACTACGGTCTCCGCAACTTCGCGGCGTCCTACCTGGCGCTGATCATACCCGACATCGCGACGCCTCGTCAGCCGGTTCCGAACGTCTGTTCAGGACTTGTTGGTGCTGCGTGCATCCCGACGGGTGAGCAACTGGTCCACTAACCTTCACAGCAATCGTTGTGAAAATAAAGGGGAGCTTCGGCTCCCCTTTTTTTTTGGCCGTTTCGCCTTGTGCATGGTGGACATGATCGAATGGTGGTAGACTACGGAAGTCTCCGCGTCCATCCATTCGTTTTCTCTAACGTCAGGAGGACGTCTCATGTTAAGATCCAAGCTGCTCGCAAGCTGCTTCGTCAGTGCAGCGTTATTCCTTTTCCCGGCAATATCTTCGAGTCAAACTGTAGCCATAGTTTCCGGAAACGGCCAATTGGTCTGCCCGGTCTGCCCGTCATTATCCACACAACTATTTGTGCCGCTGGTGGTCTCCGTAACTAACAGCAGCGGCGCACCGATGGCCAATGCTACAGTAACCTGGTCGGCTGTGACGGCTCCGAATTCGCCGGTAGTGAGTACAAGCATTACCAACGCCAGTGGTTTGGCAAGTTATACGTTCGAACCGGTTCTTCCGCAACCCGGCTTGAGCTTTGCGCAGGGGATCGTTACAGCGGGAGCCGGCACCTCTACGGTGCAATTCACTGAGACTTCGGTGGTGCCCAGCCTGGAAACTGGTTTTGCTCCGGTTCAAATCACTCTGCTAACGCCCCTAGCCGGGCAGCCGTTCACCGGAACAGCCGGCCAAACTTCGCCTACTCCGATTCAGGTGCAAGTCCTCGTTACGCAGCTGAGTAATGTGGAGGGCCTGCCGGGAGTCGCGGTGCAACTGGTACCCGGAGCGACGGGCGCCACGGCAAGTTGTCAGTCGCAACCAGGCCAGCAGCCGGGCACCGTTCTTACCGGACCTAGCGGCACGGCAACCTGCAATCTGGTCTTCGGCGGCACCATCGGAACCGGAACATATACCGTCGAGATCGGCGCGACTTACGGCAATTTGACTCCTGGAGCTATCACCGTCACCGCGGGCCCACCGGCCGTCCTCAAGGTCGTCAGCGGCAATAACCAAGCCATTAATCCCGGCACCCTTGCCCCATTGGCGTTGACCGCCGAAGTGACCGACCTTGGCGGAAATCCGGTCCAGGGAGCCAATGTCACCTGGAGCGTTGCAGGCAGCGCCACGCTGAGCGATACTGTTACCACGTCCGCTGCGAATGGACAGGTGTCCACCAGGGTAACCATCGGTAGCAGCGGCCCCATACAGGTTACGGCCACGCTCAATTCCACCGCGCAAGTTACCTTCACTGTCAATGTGAATACCATCGTCACGCAGCTTCAGATAGTGTCGGGTAATAACCAGAGCGCCATCATCAATACCGCTTTCGCGGATCCGTTGATCGTGCAGGTAAACGATCGAAGCACGCCGGTGGCCGGCGTAGGTGTGAGCTTTGCGGTCACTGGCGGCAGCGCTTTGCTGAGCGCGTCCAACGCCACCAGCAACACTGCCGGCCAGGCCCAGATTACGGTCACCGCGGGAGCCGCCCTCGGACCGATCACTATCACTGCCACAGTCGGAGACTTCACCCAGACATTCGATCTGACAGCAGCGCCGGAGGGACCGAATGTCACCGCCAGCGGCTTCACCAACGGCGCGGGCTTTCAGGTCGGTTCTATTTCTCCGTGCTCCCTCGCCACCATATTCGGTACAGGCCTGGCGACCGGAATTCAGGGGGCGGTCACTTCCTTCCTGGAACCACAGACGCAAATGGCCGGCGTGAGCGTCCAGTTCGGAACAGTCTACGCGCCTGTTTTAAGCGTGGTCAACGAGAACAATCAGCAATCCGTCACGGTTCAAGTTCCGTGCGAGACGCCACTGGGAACCGTGCCCGTAGTCATCACCGTAGGCGGCGGTTCGACTACCGTCCCTGTCACCGTATTGCCGATCAGCCCCGGCATATTCCAAACCACGATGTCCGACGGCGTGCTTCGGGCAGTGCTGGTGAGACCGGATGGGTCCTACGTCTCTCTGCAGAATCCCGCCCGCATTGGGGAGATCATCCGCATGTACGCCACCGGGCTTGGACAGACGTCGCCTCCCATCGTCACCAACCAAACCGTTCCGCTGGTGGCCGACGCGTCCGGAAATCTGATACCGGAGGCTATGCCGGTCGCTGCGCAAGTGGTGGTCGGGGTGGATAACGCCGGAGTCCAGGTCGTATCGGCGCAATACGCCTATGGCATGGTGGGTGTGTATGAAGTGCAGTTCGAGCTGCAGTCCGCCGATACCGGCAATAACATCCCGTTCGCCATCCTGATGTTTCAGAATGGGCAGGCCGTGTTTGGGAACCCCTCGGCTATCCCGGTCCAGTAGAACCAACGTAAGGGCGGGATGGGTCGCAGGCCGTCCCGCCTACTGTTTAGCGGCGGCGCTGAAAGCGACTTTGATCGAGATGACCTGATTAGTCTGCTTCACCACCAGCGCCACCGTAACCGGCTGTGCAGGGACTGGATTAGCGCCGGTCGAGCGAACGTTGAGAATCGCCTTTTCGCCCGCCTTGAGGTCGGCGCGATCCAGTTCGAGGCTAAGTCCCGCAACGTTTGGATCGCGGGTTAGCAGGGTGACCGGCGTCTTCAGCTGGTTGACCAGGGTGACCTGTGCAGACGACGGCCCTGAGGGCTTGAGCTCTACCGTGGCCTTATCGGCCAGCACCAGCGCGGTCATATTCGGCATCGGCGGGAGGGAAGCCGCGGCCCCTCCCACTGGCCCTGTCGGCATCGGCACGCCCCCCGGCGCCGGCATGTTGCCCATTCGCGGAACCGAGCCAGGGAAGGGTAAAGCGCCCATGTCGGACCGGTCCGCATACCAGCACCATGCTCCCTTCTCCAGTTTCCAATGGCTGGGAACCGCTCCTGGGACGGCCTGCCCCTCGAAGCCCGGGACGGGCACCAACCGGTTCACCAGCACGACTACGGTCGCCCGCTTGAAATCATCGGAGAATTCGATTCGTTTGATGGAAAAGCCGGCGTACCTGGGCTTGTTCGCGGCATAGAAGAAGTCCTTGGACTCCTCGGCGACCAAGGGCTCCACCTGGCGGAACTTCCCTTCCACTTCCAGCTGATAGAACCGGCTGACACGGGCCCGCAGGGCGGCTTCCACCTTTGGCGGAGCTTTATCGGAGGCCTCCGTGGCCGTCTGGCCTGATGCCGCCGAAATTAGAAGCAGGAGTAGATACGCTCTGGACATCGATACCATTGTACCCGGTGACAACTTTCTGGCCAATCGCCAGGGACGTGGCAGCATCTTGGCTCGGGCGGCCCGTGTGCATCCCTTGTTTTCCTTGGTATACCGTTGAATGCTCGCGGCCCCTCATTTGCACCGTGAGGGTCCGTGAGGGTGAAGGAGAAGTTATGATCGAAGCAATCGGCAGGCAGCCTTCCGAAATGGTCGAGCTGCAGAACAATCGCCAGAAGCTATGGGTAGCCAGCGACTTTGCGGCGGCTTTCCGCGGCGCAACAAAAGATTCACAGGCATCCAGCGAGCTTCCAGGTGTGGCGACGGCAGCCAGCCCGCTGCAAAAGGCGGTCGAATCGGCGAGCTCGCTCTCCACTGGCATGGGATTGACGCCGCTCGCCGGCGCTCCTGCGTCGGTTTCGACCACAACCGATTCCACCGCGACCAGTTCAACACCAACAATCTCGACGGCAGGTTGGAGTGGCCCTCCCGGACAACCTGGGTCGTCCTATAATCCCGTGGCCGCCTGGAACCAGGTTCCCGGCCAACAGCCGTCCTGGATTTCCGGAAGCTATCCCGGCGCTACTTGGACCGCGGTCAACGAGGCGGGCTTTCTGATGCCGTACAGTGACCTGTCGCCAGGCAGCGGCGAGGACATCCTGTCAGGCGCTAACGAGAATGTCATCGACCAGGATTGGGCAAAGTTCTACGGCCAGACGGACGGAACTCAGGCAGGCAATCAGATAGTGTGGGGAGCCAACAATCCAACCGACGCAGTAACCGCACCGTGGATGGCCGCCAGCAATACCATCCCACAATATACGCCGATTACCCCGTCGGACTCCAGCCAGCCGACCCAACCGAACTTCGTGGCGCCGGTTTCGCCGTCGACTTAAAAGGGGCTGTCGGGCGGCGGCATGGGCTAACTTCGGTTCTTACGGCCTGGAACTGTCTCCACGCGACAATTGATCACAGGAATCAGACCCTGCTTCTCCTGGGGTTCCGGCCTGCGGCGGGCCACCAGTTCGCTGTTCAGAGTAGCCACGAATTCTTCGATCTGCGCCTGCATCTCGGCCATTTTCTCGCGCATGTTCAGGACGATCTCGACGCCGGCCAGATTCACGCCGAGCTCGCGCGTCAGGTGCAGTATCACTTCCAGCCGCTCCAGATCTTCGGCCGTATACAGCCGCGTATTGCCTTCGCTGCGGGACGGCTTGAGCAGCCCCTCTCTTTCGTAAAGGCGCAGGGTCTGCGGGTGGATCTCGTATTGCTCGGCCACCGACGAAATCATATACGCGGCTTTAGATTTCCTGCCCATAGCGTCCTACAGTTTCTCCCAAAGCTCCGCCCGCGGATCGTCCGGATGCAACGTGGACAGCTCACGCAGGATTTCCTTGGTGCGTTCGTCCTGGACTTTCGGAGTTTGGATGGCCACTTCCACAATCTGGTCTCCGCGCTGATTGCCGCGCGCGTTGAAAACACCCTTCTCCCGCATACGGAACTTCTGCCCGTTGTGGGTACCCTGCGGGATCTTCAACAGAGTGCGGCCGTCGATGGTCGGCACCTCGATCTTGGCGCCCAATCCGGCTTCCCACACAGTCAACGGCACGCGAATCTCAATGTCGTCGCCCTCACGGTGAAAATAGGGATGCTCCTCCACGCGGGTATTGATATACAAGTCCCCGGAAGGCGCACCCAATGTACCCGCATTACCTTTGCCCGGTACACGCAGGCGCGAGCCGTTGCGCGCCCCCGGCGGAATTCGGATCTCCACGGTCTCGGTGTGCGCGATGCGCCCTTCGCCGTGACACGTGGGGCAGGCATTCCGCAGCTTTCCACTTCCGCCGCACTTCGGACAAGTCAAGTTGAAGCGCATCGCTCCGGCCATCTGCGAGACCGACCCGGTTCCGTTGCATTGCGGGCAGGTGGCCGTCTGTCCGCCTGCCGAGCCGCTTCCCTTGCAGGTTTCGCACACATCGTAGCGCGTGATGCTCAACCGCGCCTGGGTGCCCTTGATCGCTTGCCAAAAATCGATGTTCAGGCCGTACTCCAGATCCGCGCCCTTCTCGGGTTCGGCCTGCGGCGTCGCGCCACGGTTGAAGAACTGCGAGAAAACGTCGCGGAAACCTCCGCCGGCGCTGCCCGTCTGGGAAGACTTTCCAGCCCCAGCCGCACCCCCCGCCCCGCCCTGGAAATAATCGGAAAAGTCAAAGCCCCCGAAATCCATGTTGGGCTGCGAACTGGGACCGGCGCCCGCGCTAGCGCCAGGGGCGCCATTCTCCGAATAGAAACCGTACTGATCGTACATCTCCCGCTTCTTCGCGTCGCTCAGAACGTCATACGCCTCCTGCACCACCTTGAAACGTTCCTCGGCGGCTTTGTCGCCAGGATTCAGATCGGGATGATGCTTGCGCGCCAGCTTGCGATAAGACTTGCGAATCTCATCCTGGCTGGCGCCCTTGGCGACGTGCAGGGTTTCGTAATAGTCGTGCTTGGGGGACATGGTTCGCTTACGCTTCCGGTGCTGGGTTCTGGGTGCCGGGTTCTGGCAAACTCTTGAACCGTCTGCGATGAGTACGCCAGCACCCAGCACCAGCCAATTCCAGCACCCCTGTTTTTACTTCTTATCGTCTACGTCTACAAATTCGGCGTCTACGACGTCGTCTTTCTTCTTCTCGCCGCTGCTCTCGCCGCCGCCATCGGCGTTGGGAGGTTGTGGTCCACCTGGCTGCTGCGAGGTCGACTTGTACATGGCCTCCGCCAGCTTGTGGCTGGCCGCCGTCAGCTTATCGATCGCCGTATTCAGCACTGCCAGGTCTCCGCCTTCCTGGGTCGCCTTGCGGGTCTCCTGGATGGCTTCCTCGATACTGCGCGCCTCGGCATCGCTGATCTTGGAACGATGCTCCTTCAGCGTCTTTTCCACGTTGTAGATCATCGCGTCGGCCCGGTTGCGCGCCTCGATGGTGTCGTGCTGCTGGCGGTCCTCCGCCGCATGCGTCTCGGCGTCCTTGGCCATCTTCTCCACTTCTTCCTTGGACAGGCCCGAAGAAGAAGTGATGGTGATCTTCTGTTCGTTGTTGGTGGCCCGATCTTTGGCCGTAACGTTGAGAATACCGTTGGCATCGATGTCGAAGGTCACTTCGATTTGCGGAATGCCGCGCGGGGCAGGCGGAAGATTGCCCAGCTGGAACACTCCCAGCAGACGATTATGCTGCGCCATGGCGCGCTCGCCCTGAAATACCTTGATCTCCACCGATGGCTGGTTTTCCGCCGCCGTCGAGAACACATCGGTTTTGCGCGTCGGAATCGTGGTATTGCGATCGATCAGCTTGGTGAACACGCCGCCCAGCGTCTCGATGCCCAGCGACAATGGCGTTACGTCCAGCAGCAGCACGTCTTTGACTTCGCCGCCCAGCACGCCGCCCTGCACTGCCGCTCCCACCGCCACCACCTCGTCCGGATTCACACCCTTGTGAGGTTCTTTGCCGAACAGGTCGCGCACAATCTGCTGTATACGCGGCATACGCGTCTGGCCGCCCACCAGGACCACTTCATCGATCTGGCTGGGTGTTACATTCGCGTCCGTAAGAGCCTGCTTGCACGGCCCCACCGAGCGCTGCACGATATCCTCCACCATCTGCTCGAAGCGCGCCCGCGTCAGCTTCATGGTGAGGTGCTTCGGACCGCTGGCGTCCGCCGTAATGAACGGCAGGTTAATATCGGACTCGAGCAGCGTGGAGAGCTCCATTTTGGCCTTCTCCGCCGCTTCCTTCAAGCGCTGTTGCGCCATCTGATCGCGCGAGAGATCGATGCCCTGCTCCCTCTTGAACTCGGTAATGATCCAGTCCATGATGCGCTGGTCGATATTGTCGCCGCCCAGGTGCGTATCGCCATTGGTGGACTTCACCTCCACCACGCCTTCGCCCACCTCGAGGATCGAAATATCGAACGTGCCGCCGCCGAAATCGTAGACCGCGATGGTCTCGTTCTTCTTCTTATCCAGGCCGTATGCCAGCGCCGCCGCGGTAGGTTCGTTGATGATTCGCATCACCTCCAGGCCCGCGATCTTGCCCGCGTCTTTGGTCGCCTGCCGCTGCGCATCGTTGAAATACGCCGGAACCGTGATTACCGCCTGCGTGACCTTCTGGCCCAGGTAGGCCTCCGCCGCCTCCTTCAGCTTGGTCAAAATCATCGCCGAAATCTCCGGCGGAGTATACTTCTTGCCGCTGATGTCCAGGCGCGCATCGCCGTTTTCGCCGCGCACGACCTTATAGGGGACCATCTTCATTTCTTCCGTCACTTCGTCATAGCGCCGCCCCATGAAGCGCTTGATCGAAAAAACCGTGTTCTCCGGATTGGTAATGGCTTGCCGTTTGGCCACCTGCCCAACCAACCGTTCTCCGCTCTTGGTAAACGCCACGACCGACGGTGTGGTGCGATTGCCTTCCTGGTTCGCAATCACGGTCGGCTGTCCCCCTTCCATCACGGCAACAACCGAGTTCGTGGTGCCCAAGTCAATTCCTATGATCTTGCCCATATTGTTGTTCGAAGCCTCCAGCTATCGTTCATTAGTACAGCTCCATTATCAAACTTTAGTGCGTTGTTGTCAAGTAATTCCTTCTCGCACCCTATCCAGCAGAATTTGGATCAATGCCGGATGCCCATCAAGCGGTGGAGTGCACCGAATGTCTACATTTGGATGCACTTGAACGAGCCGGTCCACCATCCCCGGCAAATCGCGCTGCAGGTGAATACCCAAGGTCAGAAAATACGGAACCACCAGGATGTGCCGTACCCCGCGACCCGCCAGGCGCGTCACGGCTTCGTCCAGGCTGGGTTTTGCCTCTAGAAATGCCACCTCGACATCCGGGAAGCTTCCAGCGTCAGCCGCCGCTTGCGCCACCGTGCGCACCGCATCGTTGGCCGATTGCACACTCGAACCGTGCGCAAAGATGACAATTCCGCTATTCACCGCTACCATGAGCATAACAAGGTTATGATCAAGACGATCCTGGTGGCTCTGGTAGGCATGGGGATGGGTGGGATGGTTGGCCTGTTAGTGGATTTGCTGGGAGTGGGGAATCTGGCGATCTTTCTGGGCGCGGCCCTGGGAGGGCTGGTATTCTCTTTCGCGGCGCCACGCATCGGGCGGCTCGCCTGAGCCCATCGGAATTGCCATCGAAATTGGAGGAATTATGGCTTTTTGTTCCAGTTGCGGCGCGCCTGTTGAAGGGCGTTATTGTCCGAAATGCGGGACGGCAGTGGACTCCGCGGCTCCCCCTGCGGGTCCTGGGCCGCCTCTTTCGGCGCCCGGTCTGCGGGAGAACATGGCTGCGGCCCTTTGCTACATCCCATTCTTCGTGGCCCCCATCATTTTCCTGGTCCTGGAGCCTTATAGCCGGAACAAACTGATTCGTTTTCACGCTTTCCAGTCGATCTTCCTGAACGCTGCGATGGTGATCCTCTGGACCGTTCTCAGAATGGTTCTACCCTTGGTTACCTGGCCCCTGCTGCACCTCCTGGACCTGGCCTTCGCCATCCTGTGGATCTGCATGCTGTTGATGACCTATCAGGGCAAGAAGATCGCGCTGCCGGTCATAGGCGATCTGGCCGCCAAACAGGCATAGACGTATGCCGCTTGCTGACGCGCGCGGCTCACAAGGGGCTGGGAGCGCTAACCGAGCCGTGACCGTTAGGGAGCGGAAATCTGCTGATATGCTCCGTCGTCTTCCCGCGATTACTGGCCGGCCGGTTCGGCTCGAAGTCCGCCATGGCCTGAGGGATCGGCGCGGCGACATACACGCCGGGGCATTTATCCGCGAAAGGCGCATCGCGTTCGATGCTGACCTCGCCGGCGATCGGTCGGAATTCGCGCGCATTTTCGTTCACGAAGTGTTCCACTTCGTCTGGCTGCGGCTGGGCAACGCGCGCCGGTGGTCCTTCGAAGCTGTACTGCGCGAAGAGCTGCTGGGCCGCGCGCGCGGCGATCTGGGTTGGTCGGCGGAGTGGCGCAAGCGGGCGCTCCAGCCGGAAGATCCCGGGCAGCGCACACGGCGCTGGCGCGAGTACGTTTGCGAGAGCTTCTGCGACACCGCGGCGTGGCTGTATTCAGGCGTTCGCGCCCATCGCGAGTACACTTTGGCGCGCCGTTTCCGGGAGCGCCGGCGCCGCTGGTTCGAGCAATCCAATCTGAACGGGAGAATCTCGATATAATTCATATAGTGACCAGTAGAATAAGATTTGTGCGGCTTTTCCGCCTGGCTTGCGCGCTGCTCGTGGGTTTCGTACTGGGCTGTCTGATTTACGGCTGCTCCGGTCCAAGGCCCGTCAGGGCTGCGTCGCTCAAGCCGGATAAGGACCGCCACGCGGCGCCCGATTTTTCACTGAAGGACGCCAATGGCAAAACCGTTCGCCTCTCCGATTACAAGGGCAAAGTGGTCCTGTTGGACTTCTGGGCAACCTGGTGTGGGCCGTGCAAAATTGAGATCCCCTGGTTTATGGATTTCGAGCGCAGGCACAAGGACCAGGGCTTCTCCGTGCTGGGCGTTTCCATGGATGACGATGGCTGGGACGCCGTCAAGCCGTTCGTCAACGAAATCGGCATCAATTACCGCATCATGATCGGCAACGACTCCACCGCCGAAAGCTTCGGCGGTATCGAGGCTCTCCCAACCACCTTCCTGATCGATCGGGATGGTAAAATCGCCGCGGTCCACGTGGGCCTGGCGAGCAAGAGTGAGATTGAAAATGGAATTGAACAGTTATTACAAAGGCCTGCGAATGCCCCTGGCGGTGCTGGCAGCGTGTCTCTGCCTGCCGAGTTTGTGGGCACAAAATAGTCCGCCGCAAGTCTCCGCCGATGCGCCCGAAAAGCTGGTGGCCAAGCGCGGCGCTTCCGCTCAGGCCAAGATCGCCGTCTCCATCCCGCCCGGCTATCACGTCAACAGCAACACGCCCAGCGAAAACTATCTGATCCCGCTGAAACTGACTTGGACTCCCGGCGCTATTGAGCCGGGCGAAGTCGTCTTTCCCAAGCCGCAGATGGAGAAGTATGAATTCTCCGAAAAGCCGCTCTCCGTCTTTACCGGCGATTTCGATCTGATCGCCAGGTTCAAAGCACCGGCTACCGCGCCGGCCGGTCCTGGAGTCATGGTCGGCAAATTGCGCTACCAAGCCTGTAACAGCAACGCCTGCTTTCCGCCGAAATCGGTGGAGGTGCGGCTTTCGTATCAGATACAGTAAGCGGGCTATGCGACGCCGTGAGTTCCTGGCGCTGGCGGGCGCCGCTCCGCTAGCCGCCTCTGTCTCAGCGGTCAAACTGGCGGCCGATCCGCACCGGCCTCAATATCATTTTCTTCCCGCCGCCAATTGGATGAACGATCCTAACGGCCCGATTTACTGGCAGGGTAAGTATCACATGTTCTACCAGTACAACCCCAACGGGGCATTCTGGGGTGACATGCACTGGGGGCACGCCGAGAGTCCGGATATGGTGCATTGGAAGCACCTGCCCGTGGCGCTCGCGCCCACGCCCGGCGGTCCGGATAAAGACGGCGTCTTCAGCGGTTGCGCG
>Ga0302326_10026826_pt1 | contig 11630 bp, 9 predicted proteins | sample Palsa_T0_3_FD_202264 | JGI IMG/M metagenome (GOLD analysis project Ga0302326, IMG submission 202264) | Peat permafrost microbial communities from Stordalen Mire near Abisko, Sweden - Palsa_T0_3 | ecosystem: Environmental > Terrestrial > Soil > Palsa > Peat permafrost | place: Sweden: Abisko... | reverse complement strand
CGGAGATCGAAATCAGCCGGGACGATGACCCCGGGGCGCGGCGGACGCACTCACAGGTGCGGCAGCGTCCCATGGCCACAGCGACCGCGTACGCGGCGGTCTACCCGAGCCTGACGGCGGGGCAGTATACGATCTGGCGTGACGAGCGCAGCCCGGCGGCCACCGCCACCATCACCGGGGGGCAGGTCACCAGCTGCCGCTGGCCGGTCTGAGCCTCAGACGGGTGGCGCCGTCAGACGGTAGGCCCTCAGACGGATAGCGGCGTCAGACGGGTAGCGGTAGGGACAGGATGGGTGTGGTGGTGGGCTTAGCCGTTCCGGGGGCCGGCTCGACGGTGAGGCCGAGCATGTCACCCTGGACCACCCCGGACGCCAGCACCGGCCCGGTCTGCCCTGACGTGGCTGCAGGCAGCAGGCCCGCCGACACGGTCTTCGTGGTGCCGATCAGCCAGAGCTGGTAGACCTTGCCCGCGGGCAGCGCGGGCAGGCCGTTGGTGGTCACTACCATCTCGTGCCGGTCCGCGGCCAGCACCACGGTGGCCACGCCGCCCTTTGTCGTGGCGTGAGTGAGCAGCTTGACCTGCGGCGCCGACAAGACCAGGGCGATCGCCTGGTTCTGCGCCCGGGCCTGGTTCAGTTCCTGATCGGTGTGGGCCTGGGCGAAGCCGAAGAGCACCGCGACGACGATGGCGGCGGTGGCGACGACACCGGACAGCCACGGCACCCAGGGCACCCTGATCCTGGCGCGTCCACGAGCCCGGTGCGAGCGCGCACGGGACGTGACCTCGGGCGGAAGCTGGCGGGTAAGCGCCGCGGCCGCCAGCACCCGGTCGCGAAGCTCAGGCGGCGGTTCGGTGGTGGCGGCCAAGGCCAGCGCGGTCGCCACCTCTGCGAATCCGCGGACCTCGCTGGCGCAGGACGGGCATCGGTCCAGGTGTCGAGCGAACCGTTCGGATTCGGCGCCCTGGTCAAGCGCGTCGAGCGCGTAGGCGCCGCTGAGGGAGTGCAGATCACGGCGGAACAGCTTCATCAGCTCACCGCCAGGCAATCGCGCATCCGGATCAGCCCGTCGCGGATCCTCGTCTTGACGGCGCCCAGCGTGACGTTAAGCAACTCGGCCACCTGCCGGTAACTGTGGCCGCCGTAATAGGCCAGCGTGATCGACTCGCGCTGAATCTCGGTGAGCCCGCCCAGGCAGCGCTGCACCCGCTCGGCGTCAAGGCTCGCTTCCACCGCCTCGGCGACCTCATCATGTGGCGTATCGACCTCGGCTATCTTGTGCTCACGGTCGGCCGCCGCCGTCACGGACCGGACCCGGTCTATGGCGCGACGGTGGGCGATGGTCATCACCCACGTCGCCGCACCACCCAAGGCCGGGTTGAACCGTGCCGCGGTCCGCCACACTTCGAGGAGAACCTCTTGAGCCACTTCCTCGGACTGGGACGGATCCTTCAGAACCCTGCGGATCACACCGTAGACAGGCCCGGCCAAACGGTCGTAGAGCGTCTCGAACGCGATCTGGTCACCGCGCGCCACGTGGATGAGCAGGTCGTCTAGGTCCCGCTCTCCCCTCCTATCGGTGGGCACAGACCTGAACCGGGACGCATCCGAGTCACTCGGGTTCATATGACACCTTCGGGGCGGGGGCCAGATCGGATGGGTGGCAAACAAATAAATTTTAATTAATTCGATCCGCTGTAGCCTGGGGCGGTGGGACAGCGGAGCAGGAATTTCCGCAAACGAATCCTCCCCGCGCTTACGGGGCCCGGCTACGGCTCGGCGATCCGGCTGCTGTGGGAGACCAGCCGCCCGCTTTCGCTCGCCGTCGCCAGCTACGCCGCCGCAGCCTCAGTGTTGCCCAACCTAGTCCTTATCGCGGCTGGCCGGCTGGTCGGCGACATTCCAGCCGCCGCCCGCGGCGGGCTGCGGTCGCAGGCCGGGCACAGCTTGATCGAGGCCCTGACGGTTACCGGAATCGCCTACGCGGCGGCGCTGCTGCTAGGCCCGGTGCAGTCGGCGCTGAGTTCGGTGGTGAAGTGGCGCCTGGTCTACCGGACCGAGGACCGGCTGATGACGGCGGTGTCCGAACCAGCCGGAATCTCGCACCTGGAGGATCCCCAGGTGCTCGACGACCTGGCGCTCGCGCAGGGACAGCTGACCGGCCAGATGCCGGCCGACGCACCGATGACACTCGCGCTCGTGGTGAGCAACCGGGCCAGCGGCCTGATCGCGTGCGCCGTGCTCGCGTCGTGGCGCTGGTGGCTGGGCCTGGGGATGCTGACGCTTTGGATGATCATCCGGCGCCCGCAGCTCAAGCTGATCAGGGAACAAGGAGCCCTGTACGCCGGCGGCTCGCAGCTGCTGCGCCGGGCCTGGTACCTGCAACGGCTGGCGGCGCTGCCGCCGGTGGCCAAGGAGTCCCGGGTGTTCGGCCTAGGCGGCTGGCTGGTCGAGCGTTACCGGTCGCAATGGCTTCTCGGCATGGCCGCCCCCTGGGCGGTGCTGCGGCGGCTGGACCGTAAGGTCCTCCTGCTGTGCGCGCCGGTACTGGCCGCCTTCGCGGTGGCGGCCGGATACCTCGGCCTGGCCGCGTACCGCCAGCAGATCTCGCTCGGCACCCTGGCCGTCATGCTGCCGATGCTGGCGGCGACCACGCCGCTCGGCGACATCTCCTGGGACGACGTAGCCCTGGCCTGGATGCTGCAGGGTCTGCCTCGGGCCGGCCAGCTTGAGGCCTCGCTCAGGCCGGCCGGACCCGACCTGTCCGGCGACCAGCCCGCGGCCGGGCGGCCCGCGCGCGAGGTTCGCTTCGACCGGGTGCGCTTCCGCTATCCGGGGGCCGAACGGGACGTGTTCGAGGACCTGGATCTCGTCCTGCCGGCCGGCCGGGCTACGGCCGTGGTGGGCATCAACGGCGCGGGGAAGACGACGCTGGTCAAACTGCTCGCCCGGCTGCACGATCCCGCGGCAGGGCGGATCCTGGTCGACGGGATCGACCTCGTCCGGCTCAGTCCGGCGCAGTGGCAGCGTCAGGTGGCGGTGGTGTTCCAGGACTTCGCGCATTACCCGCTCAGTTTCGCCGAGAACATCGGTTTCGGGGCGCCCGGATTCCTGGAAGACACCGAAGGGCTCACCGCCGCAGCCGCGCGGGCTGGAGCCCTCGACACGCTCACGTCGCTGGAAAACGGCTGGCAGACCGTCTTGTCCCGGCATTACCAGGGCGGAGTTGACCTGTCCGGCGGGCAATGGCAGCGGATCGCACTCGCCCGCGCCCTGTTCGCCGTGCGCCATGGGGCCACGATCCTGGTCCTGGACGAGCCGACCGCGTGGCTGGACGCCCGGGGTGAGGCCGACTTCTTCGACCGGTTCCTTGACATCACCGCGGGCACCACCACGGTGATCATCTCGCACCGGTTCTCCACCGTGCGCCGGGCCGACCATATCTGCGTGCTTGACGGCGGTCAGGTGCTCGAGCAGGGCAGCCATGAGTCGCTGCTGGCGGCCGGGAACCGTTACGCGCAGCTGTTCGGCTTGCAGGCAGCACGATTCGGCGAGGCCGCGAAATGAGATCCGGGCGACGCCGCGGGAGGGAAGGCTTGGACGGGGGCGGCAGGATCCGGCGGCGGGTTATCCGGGCGGCTGGGGTGCTCGGGTCCCTGTCCAGCTGGGGCTGGCAGGCCGCACCCGGCTGGACCGTCTATACCGCAGCCCTCCTGATGGCGGGTGCGATCACGTCGGTGCTATACCCGGTGGGCCTGGCCCTGGTCATCGACGCCTCGCTGCGGCATCAGCCCGGGGGCGTGGTGCTCGGCGTGATCAGCATCGTCGTCCTGTACACGGCGACCTGGGCGCTCGCCATGCTCGCGGGCACCGCAGGCGCCGTGCTGTCAGACCGGGTGACCTTCTACCTGACGGCCCGTATCGCCGAACAGATCAACGCGGTCAGCGGGGTCGACCATCTGGAGCGGCCGGCGTACCTGACCGAGCTCGACCTGCTCCAGCAGAACCTGCGACTGCTCGGGAACGGCCCGCGTCAGATCCTCTCGGTCATCCAGGTCCTACTCAGGACGGCCGGCATCGTGGTGATCCTCGCCGTGATCTTCCCGCCGCTGGCCGCGTTGCCGCTGAGCGCGATCGCCCCGGTCGCCGGGGAACGTCTTTCAGTCTGGCTGCGTCAGCGCAGCGACGAGCGGCTGGCTCCGGAACGCCGGCTCGCCAACGAGCTTTTCGAACTGGCCACCTCGGCGGGACCAGCCAAGGAGCTGCGTGTATTCGGGGCCGCGGGCCCGATCAGGGACCGGCACAGGGCCCTGGCCAGGCAGGTGAACTCGGGCACCACCCGGGCGGCTGTGCTCGGCGGCGTCCTCGGCGCGGCCGGCTGGCTAGTATTCGCGGGCGGGTTCGTCGCCGGGATCGCGGCGGTGGTGGTGCGGGCCGCGTACGGTACCGCCACCGTCGGCGAGGTCGTGCTCGCCGTCACGCTGATCCAGCGGGCTCAGCTCCAGGTGGGCCAGGCCGCAGCCGCCATCGGCCAGTTGCTCACGACCACACGGACCGCCCGGCGGCTGCGGTGGCTGGAGGATTACGCCGCGGCCGACGGCCACCGGCTGCGGGCGGACCGCGCCGGTCAGACCGCCGCCCCCGGGTCACCGGGGTCTTTGCCGTCTCCTCCGGCCGCGCTGAGCCACGGTATTACGCTACGCGGCGTCAGTTTTGGCTACCCGCAGGACGGCAGCACCGTGCTTGACGGAATTGACCTGCACCTGCCGGCCGGGGCGGCCGTAGCCTTGGTCGGGGAGAACGGCGCGGGCAAGACCACCCTGGTCAAACTGCTGACCGGCATGTACCAGCCCACAGCGGGCGAAGTGCTGCTCGACGGGATACCGCTGACCGACGTCGACCTGGGCGCCTGGCGCCAGCGGACGGCGGCCACGTTCCAGGACTTTGTGCGGTTCGAGCTGCTGGCCGGAGAGACGGTCGGGGTGGGCGACCTGACGCGCCTGGACCAGGTTCCGGCGCTGGATGCGGCACTCCGCCGGGCCGACGCAACCGCGGTCACCGATGCCCTGCCCGACGGCCTGGACACCCGGCTGGGCCGTTCCTTTACCGGCGGGCATGAGCTCTCCGGGGGCCAGTGGCAGCGGCTGGCCCTGGCCCGCGGCATGATGCGCGACCTGCCGCTGCTGCTCATCCTGGATGAGCCCACGGCCAGCCTCGACGCGATCACCGAGGCCGCACTGTTCGAGCGTTACCTAGCCGCGCGGAAGCTGGCCAGCCAGTCGGGCGCGATTACGCTGCTTGTCTCGCACCGGTTTTCTACGGTCCGGATGGCCGACCTGATCGTCGTCCTGGATCAGGGCCGGATCGCCGCGACCGGGAATCATGCGTCCCTGGTCCGGGAGGGCGGCCTTTACGCCGAGCTCTACGAGATGCAGGCGCGAGCCTATCGCTGAGTTGCACGGCCTGATATCACTAAAGCACCGCCGGTGACGGCTTTACCGGCGTGCATCCCCGGAGGTAACCATGCGCCTAGTCTGGGTGCTGATCCTCATCTGGCTGCTCCTCGGCGCCGTCGCCGCCGGACAAAGGCACTACTACACCATGTCGTCTGCGGATTGTGCGGGAGCGGGCACGATCGCGGTGACCATGCTTTTCGGGCCGGTCAATTACTTCGGCGGGAATCCCAAGCTCACCTGTCACTAGTAAATGCGGGTGGCTCGGGAGCCTCGGGGGCTTCGGGCGAGCCCGTATCGGGCAGCTGGGGCTCATGGGGCTGGTTCTCAGGCGGCTGGGCATCATGGAGTTGGGTCTCATGGAGTTGGGTCTCGGACGGCTGGGGCTTATGGGGCGGGTCGCCGTGCGAAATCATGGTGGCCACGGCGGCGCGCATGGCTTTCAGGCCCGCCCCCCGCGGCACCTTGAGGGACACGTACGCAGCGGCGCCGGCCGGAATGGGCAGCCAGAAGTTCACTAGCCGCCAGCCCAGGACGCCGAGGGTGGCCACGCTCCGGGTGACGCCGAAGCTGACGAGCAGCAGCGGAGCCACCGAATCGACGACACCCAGCCCGGCGGGCGTGATAGGCAGCACGCCCGCTATGTTGGCGATCCCGTAGGCGGCGAACAGCTCCACCGGATTGACGAAACGGCCGAAGGCGGCCACGAAGCACCACAGCGACGCGGCATCCAGCAGCCAGTTGAGTGAGGCCCAGGTCAGCGACCAGAACATGGTGCGCCGGTCGCGGGCAAGCGCGGACAATGAGGCCCCGGCCTCGCGCAGGCCCAGTTCAAGCCGCTCACCGCTCAGGCCGGGAATCCGGTCGCCGATGGCGTGCAGGATGCGGGAAGCGCGCCCGATCTCGTGGGTGATGCCGAAGGTCAGGGCCGCGATCGTGAACAGCAGCACGGCGCCGATGATGGCGACGGTCACGTAGATCGGGTGAAAGCCCGCCAGGGGGATGGAGACGACGAGGGACAGCCACAACAGCACGTTCAGTACCACGGTCGAGCCCAGGCCTTTAGTCGCCATCATGACCGCGGCGTCGTTGCCCTTGATGCCTTCCGCGGTGAACAGGCGGTAGCCGATCCCCGCGCTGCCCAGCGTCCCGGCTGGGATGACGTGCGCGATCGCTGCGGCGGCCAGGTCGATGCGGAACAGCCTGGACAGGCCGGGCCTAGGCGGATCGTCCGGCCCGGCAGGCGACAGCACGGCCTGGGTCAGCAGGCCATAGCAGAACAGCGAGAGGCACTCGGTGACCAGGCCCGCGACCAGCCAGCCGACATTCACCCGCCCGAGCAGGGATAGGTCCTTGCTGGCACCGACCAGCTCGGGCACCACGAGGTACTCGATGACCAGCGCTATGACGAACAGGACAATGCCGCGGCGCAAGGGCTTGACCAGGAAGGGCAGCCAGGTGCGCCAGCCCCGCCACCAGCTGCGCCACGTGCCGCTCGCATCGGTGTCCGCACCGGGCTTCCGGTTGGCTTTCGCCGGGTCAGTCCGCATAACTAACCCCCTACCCGGCTTGCGCGCAAGAACGCCGCCTCACGTGTAACAGCCTGACCAGGGTTATCCTGCCGGAAAAGAACCCTAGAGAATCGTTGATCCCAGCGAAAGGGGCGGTCGTGGCGGCCACGGCACCAACGGCGCGGTCAATGTGGACTCTGTTCGAGCCCATTCACGCGGTAACCTACTTCGCGCCCGAGGCCCGTTCGGCGTTCGAGCGGGCCGGGCTGCGCGGGTTCTGGCGGGGATACTTCGCCGGCCGGGCGGCGCCGCTTGCCCCGGTCAGCGCGGCGGTCGTCACCGCCTCGTTCTTCACCTTCGCTCCCGCTTTCGTGGCCCGTGCGGTCCCCGGGATCTGGGAGCTGATCACGCCGGAGGAGGCACTGCGGACCAGGCTGGCGGGTGCGGCCGAGTCGCTCCGAGTCCTGCTCGCCGGGCGGGAATCTGAGGCGTCCGCAGCCGCCGACCTGCTCTGGCAGGTGGTCGGCGAGCTGGATTGCTCGGGCCGGGTGCTGGCCGCGGCGAACGCCGCACTGCCGGTCCCCGACGACGGATCGGCAGATCTTTCGGGTCCGGCCCGGCTCTGGCAGGCGGCCACGTTGCTGCGGGAGCATCGCGGCGACGGGCATTTTGCCGCTCTGACGGCGGCCGACATCGACGGTTGCGAGGCCCTTGTCCTGCGCTCCTGCCTGGACCTGCGGCGGGAGGACCTGCAGCCGGTCCGGGGCTGGACCGATGAGGTGTGGAAGAGCGCGCTAAGCAGGCTGGCCGACCGCGGCTGGATCAGCACGGACGGTACCCTGACCGATGCCGGCCGGAACGCGCACGCGGCCGTAGAGGATGCCACCGACCGCGCCGCGGCGCGGCCGTGGGCTCGCCTCGATGCCGAGACCACGGCCGAAGTCGTGAAGGTCCTCACTCCGGTGGCGTTGGCGTGCGCGAGCGTGCTCCCCTATCCCAGCCCTATCGGCGTCCCCGCTCCCGGCACCACGGGTTGAGCCTCCTCTTACCCGTCAGTTGATATCGAACTCGTTGCCCTCCGGGTCCCGCATCGCGACCGCGTAGTGATCGATCCCCTCCTCGAAGAGCACGGCGGCCATGGTGGCGCCGAGGCCAGCCAGCCGCCGCGCCTCGGCGTCGACCCGCTGTCGGCGGACCTCGAACAGAACGGCCCGCCCGCCGCTGGCGTGGACGTCGAGGTGCAGCCGGTTCTTGACCGTCTTGCGTTCGGGTACCACCTGGAACCAGATCCGGGGACCCCTTTCGGTCCGGATCGACGATGAGGTCCGCGCCCAGTCCCAGCTCGTCCTCGGGCACGCCGACGTCGCGCCAGTATTCATCCCAGTCGGCGAAGCCGGCCGGGGGCGGCTCGAAGACATAAGCCAGCGCGGCGGCCCAGAACCGGGCCAGCGGCTCAGGGTTGGTGCAGTCGATCACGAGCTGGAAATCAGTAGCCAAAGAGCATCCCGGATTGGTGTGATATGTCGTCCACATACTGCACCGCACTAGCGACAAAGCCATGCCCGCTGGTCGGACCGACCTTGAGCTTTCGCGGTCCCGCTAGCCGCCGCACCCTCGATTCAATCGAAAACTGATGTCGCGGGCCCGGGCGGTGCGGGTGTCCTGCGATCGGCAGGCGGCGGGCCAGCAGGTCACCGGGTCCGCGGCGGTCACCGGCGCGGGCCTAGGGTGAGGACTGTCCTGGCCCCCTGGCCCGGTCCCCGGTAATCACGGTTATCGAGGACCTGCCGCTCCGGAGACGAGGGAGCCCGCGGTGAGTTCAGCCGCGATCGGTGCCCGCCCCTTGCCCGGCCGGAGGCCAGCACTGTACGGTGGTGGCCAGACAGTGTGTCCGGTTCTGGGAGACCGCACCAGAACAGGCCCGGGAATCTGGATGCCCGCGGGTGGTTTGACGCCGCCGATGACGGGCACGCGGGCAAGGTCTGGTCTCTCCCCGCCCAGAGCTGAGCTGCTCATGCCGCAGCTGATTGCGCGCCGCATCGCTCACCGAGCGATGCAAACCGCGATCCTGGCTGCCGGAATCCTCGCCATTCTGCTCGTGTCCTCACGCCAGGCCCACGCAGCCACCTCCCCGCCGGCCGCCGCGCCGCCCGGCCCCCCGGCCGCAACCTGCGCCACCCCGGCGACGCCGCCCGGCTCCCCGGCCGCAACCTGCCACCCCCCGGCGCCGCCGCCGACCAGCACCCCCAGCCCCGCGCCCGCCAGCCCCGCGCCCGCCAGCCCCGCGCCGGTCACCCCGGCCGCGACCCCGGTCACGTCAGCTGTCACCCCGGCAACGGCACCGGTCACCTCAGCCGTCACGCCGGCGGCGGCACAGGTCACCTCAGCCGTCACGCCGGCGGTGCCAGCGGCCAGCACTCCCAGCCCCGCGCCCGCTGCCGCGCCGGTCACCACGGCCGCTACCCCGGTCACGTCAGCCGTCACCTCGGCAGCGGCCCCGGTCACCTCGGCGATAACGCCGCCCGTCACCTCAGCGGCAGCCCCGGCCACCTCGGCGGTGCCGCCGGCCAGCACCCCCAGCTCCGCGCCCGTCAGCTCCGCGCCCGCTGCCGCGCCGGTCACCTCAGCGGCAGCCCCGGCCACGTCAGCCGTGACGTCGGCCCCCGTTACGTCGCCGGCAGCCACGGTGGCGGCGCCGGTCATGTCGGCCGTCACGCCGGCGGCGGCCCCGGCCACGTCAGCCGTCACCTCGGCGGCCCCCGTCACGTCGGCGGCGGCCCCGGCCACGTCGGCCGTCACCTCGGCGGCCCCCGTCACGTCGGCGATGGCCCCGGCCACGTCGGCCATCACGTCGACCGTGGCCCCGGTCACCTCCGCGGCGGCCCCGGCCGTCACCTCGGCGGTGGCCCCGGTTACGTCGGCCGTCACGTCGGCTGTCGCCCCGGTCTCCGCGGCGGCCCCGGCCGTCACCTCGGCGGTGGCCCCGGTTACGTCGGCCGTCACGTCGGCTGTCGCCCCGGTGACCTCGGCGGCCGGCAGGGTGGTCGCCCCGCTCACCTCCATGGTGGCCCCGGTCACCTCGGCCGTCACGTCAGCTGTCACCCCGGTCTTCTCGGCGGTGGCCCCGGTCACCTCCGCGGTGGCCCCGGCCGTCACCTCGGCGGTGGCCCCGGTTACGTCGGCCGTCACGTCGGCTGTCGCCCCGGTGACCTCGGCGGCCGGCAGGGTGGTCGCCCCGCTCACCTCCGCGGTGGCCCCGGTCACCTCGGCAGCCGGCAGCGTGGTCGCCCCGCTCACCTCCGCGGTGGCCCCGGTCACCTCGGCCGTCACGTCGGCCATCGCTCCGGTGACCTCGGCGGCCGACAGCGTGGTCGCCCCGGTCACGTCGGTGGTGGCGCCGATGGCGCCGGGGCCGGGCAGTGTGGTGGCCCCGGCCGTGCCCGCGCCGACCCGGGCGGTGAGCCCGGTTTCGGGTGCTGGCGGGCCGGGCCGGGCCTGGCCGCTTCGGGCCGGGGCCGGGCCCGCTGGTCTTTCCCCGCTCGCGGCGGGCGCCGGGACCGCCGGGACCGCCGGGGGTGCTGGCGTGCCGGTGTCCCGGGGCTGGTGTTCCCCCGGGTGCCGGGCGGTGCTGGCGGTGCTGGCGGTGCTGGCGGCGGTGCCGGGGGTGCCGGCGGGGGTAGCGGGGGTAGCGGGGGCGGGGTGCCGGGTGGTCTGGTCGCTGCGCTGATCGCGGTGCTGATGCTGGTGCTGCTGCGGCTCGCGGGTCGCGCGGCCGCGGTGCCGGTGTGGCGTTCCTGCCTGCCGGAGGTGCCGCCCGCTTAAGTCCTTTCCTTCCTGACGGTTCGTGCCCTCGGCGTCCGGGCCAGCAGCGTCCGACGCTGATCCCCTTGGAAGGAAAGAGACAGCACTGTGCGTATGTGGACCAAGTCCGCGTGCGTCATGCTCGCCTGGTGCATCCTGCTGGTCATCGTGGTCACGGCCAGCGTGACGGGATCCGCTGGCCAGGCCCAGGCGAACATCCGCATTGCGAGTAACAGCAACAGCAACAGCAACAGTACGAGTAGCAGCAGTACGGGTAGTGGTAGTGGTAGTGGTAGTGGGGTGGCCGCGGCGGGCCCGCTGGGCGTGGCCGCGGTCCCGGCGGGGCGGGGTCCGGCGGGCAGGTATGTGGTGCAGCCGGGTGACACGCTGGCCGGGATCGCGGCCGGGCTGGGGGTGCGGGGCGGCTGGCCTGCCCTGTACGCGGTGAACCGGGCGGTGATCGGCCCGGACCCGGGGGTGATCCGCCCCGGGATGATGCTGCGGGTGCCGTCACCGGCCGCGCCGTCACCGGCCGCGCCGTCACCGGCCGCGCCGTCACCGGCCGCGCCGTCACCGGCCGCGCCGTCACCGGCCGCGCCGTCACCGGCCGCGCCGTCACCGGCCGGGTCGAACCCGGTCCGCCCGTCGTCGCCGCCGCCGGCGGCGGCTGGGGCGAGTGGCGGCGGGCACCGGCCCGCGCCAGCGCGGACCAGCGGGCCGGCCCGGGCCGGCGGGCCGACCGGGGCCGGGATGCCGCGGTGGCTCACCACGGTGCTGCTGGCCGCCGGGTTGCTGACCGGCGCGGCCTTCCTCGCCGAGCCGGTCCTGATGCTCCGCCGCCGCCGGACCGCCCGGCTCCGCCTGCC
>Ga0302326_10026824_pt1 | contig 11631 bp, 14 predicted proteins | sample Palsa_T0_3_FD_202264 | JGI IMG/M metagenome (GOLD analysis project Ga0302326, IMG submission 202264) | Peat permafrost microbial communities from Stordalen Mire near Abisko, Sweden - Palsa_T0_3 | ecosystem: Environmental > Terrestrial > Soil > Palsa > Peat permafrost | place: Sweden: Abisko... | reverse complement strand
AACCCTGGATTCTAGGAATCTTCATTTATGCTCTCCGGATTTTTGAAGAGTGCTATCCGATTCACCTCGAATGTCCCATGATTCCTGGGATATTGCCTAATAATTACATTCTAATGTCCCCGCAATTTTAGACTATTAGGATCGTGCACATCTTGAATGCCTATGGAACCTCTGACATTACTTAGAACTAATACCCATTGTCTATAGAGTTTTCAAACATTAGGTTAGAAAACACCTGAAGGTTTCAAGAATCGTGGGGCATTGCTCAAAACCGATGTCCGTTGTGTTCGTAGTATTTAAACATTCAGTTCTGGAACACTTCTTAAAAGTCCCACTGTTCCTGGACATCGAAGCCAGTTCGTAGCAATAGTAATATATTTTAAGCTCCACGTTTCGATTCTCCCAGAATCTTGCACAAATCAGACATTCAATAAGAATTTCCCGACATTCGACACTGATTCTCAAACAGTGTACTGCATGGCATTTCTCAACCAGGAGACTGTGCGCACTGGGCCAAGTCTTGCCGCTTCGTGGAGGAGACATTGTTCACGATCCGGATACAATTCAAGCGCAACCCGGAAACGGTTGAAGGGAAAGTATACACAATCCGTATACAAATCACTCGCAGCTTCACCCGCCATGAGTCTGAACTTAATCTGGGCAAGCTCTGATCGAAATCCGAACTATGCAGGGAGCATTGAAGCGGACACACTGTCCACCAGAATAATTGCAATGTTAAAGACTCGCAGATGTTTGAACGGGCATCTAATTAAGGGAAGTCATGTTTGTTAAAAAGAAGTCAAGGAGGAAAGAAACAGGATCGAGTGCGGAGTCCTTGAGATCGTGCTGGTTAAGTCCGTTTTCGGAAGGACGTGGTTTCCAGAACAGGACTTGGGAGCAAGGACACCACTTACAAAAGAACCTCATCAAATAAATATGTGCTTACGAAGACACTATGTTGATGAAAACTGATCCGCACAAATTCGATTTACTTGGGGCTTCATTATTTAATGTCTCCCTGGGCTGTTGCAGATAAATAAAGATTTTCGCGGGGTTTTGGGGGAGGCCCCCGTTCGTCTCCGGACGGAACTCCATGAATGCGAAGACACTTGCACTTCAATCGAATTTTAACTTCACCGAGAACATCTGAACTTCCAGACTATCCATCTCGGATTATTGTGGCCACTGAGACTGGTCAATCGGTGCCAGGACGGAATGACCGGGTCACCAAGCCGCTGTAGAGCTGCGAGAGTGCCGCAAAAGCAAAGGACGCTTCGATTGGGAAAGTTCGTGCAATACATTCCTATCTTCGTCTTCCTCCCGCTCCGTGAGGGTGGAATCGACACATTCGAATTGGTTCCAACATTGCCGCCGTCTACAAATAACTTGAGGGCGATCTCTTGAAGCCAAGTTCCTTCCAGTCAAACGAATATTCTTGGAAGCACATTGTTCGGCAGTGTGACACCTTCTAATACGAAGTACAGTTTTAATAAAGCCGTTAGGTCGAGGCCCACGTCAGCAAGTGACATCTTAAAGATGTCAGATTAGATCAAAATTCTATTCCTGTTTGATTCGGCACGACAACGAAACCTTTACAAACTGGGATTCTGACGTAAACACGAGGATCTCCATTGCATAAACAATAGCGTAACTCGAACTTCAGAATACCATGAGGGTGGTCAGGCGTCTGTTGTCTCCCAAGCCTTTCTAGAAGCTGCCTCCCTTCTATTTCGAGTCAGTAGCGGCAGCATCCTCTTTCAGAATGATTCCGGACTGAAACACATCCGCTCAATCAGCTGCGGGAGGAGGACAGATTTGAAACCTATTTTGAGACATGGCTGTATTGACACCTGTCGAGGCGCAGCGTTAGAAGCCACAAGTCGGGTCCACAACAGCCACATACCCCTCGGCGTCCGGGAATCGAGCTTCACAGAAGTGGCAGAACGCTAGGCTCGCGATTTAGAAACAGTGTGCGAAGTATTATTGCTCCCTTAGGATGAGATTCCCAAGCGGATCCCAGAATGCATGCTGGGCCGGGTGACTGCTAACTGGATGAAGTTTGAAGCAGCTAGAGTCAGAAACGTCACACAAAAGTTTGGATGATCTGGGGTCGCCGCCATCAAGGGGGGTATCTTAAACAACCCGAGTTTCTTGACCCATTGTCCAGTCGCAGGAGGACACTAAAACACTTGACCGCGCTGGCGTTAGAATCATAAGCGCCTGGCGACAGCCCGCCAACCAGCATGCCAGATTTGAGGGATTTGAAAAGTTAAAGTTAACCATGAACTAGGTATCCCGTTATGGAACCTGGAGGGTTGTTGTTCTCTGAGGAGAGCCATTGAACGACAAGCGTGCGGTCAGGCTTCAGACTCCAGACGTGGCTTTCAGCTAAAGATGGACAAGATATTGGTTGGCACAGGTGACAACGCTTGAATTCAGTGTTTGATTTGAAATTAGGACAAAGCTACATATGCACAAAATAGGGACAAGAAGCTCCATACGTCTCCGTCGTGTGGCATCCGTTTACAGTACTTGCCCTCGTACCAATCGCCAATCAGAGACACAGGCCCGCAGGACCCCAGGAGATTGCGGACAATCTTTTCTGCAAATCTTTCGAAAGATAACTTTGATCTCGTTTTTGGGACGAGAGTCGCAAGATCTCGCAAGGCAAGATCTAAATGTCCATTATGGGAGGAAGGCATGCTACAAAGGGACAACTGAACGGCTTTCCCCAGAATTTGGGGGCTCACCAGGCCCTCAAATTGATTCTTTCAAATCCCGACTTCCCAGAGCCAAAGTCAAGTGCTGTTTTCCAAGCCACTGTTCCTATCGAAGTACGACGTAGCGCAAAGCTCCACATTCGGAAAGTCCCCACATGGTGTCGTCCAGTGTCCAGTGTCCAGTGTCCACAAGGCGTTTAGTGTGCGGCCGATCGAGCTTGGAGCTCCCAGCGTGATGGGAAGGGCCTCTAGGGGATCCCAGCGCGGGCCGTCCAGAAGAATGCCCGCCCCTGGTCGCCAGTAGGCGAATGAGCGCGAGGCCAAAAAGTCTGGTCGTTGGCGCAGTTCTCTTTTGCATTGGAGTTCGACTTTCCGGATATCACTGCTGTACCAAAAAGGCGTGCGGAATCGCGGATGCTTACCTGTTCGCCAACTGGGTCTTGGTGGTGAGAGAGTGAGAGAGTGAAAGGGTGAGAGAGGGTGAGAGGGTGTGAGGGTGTGAGAAGGTGAGAAGGTGAGAGTGAGGAGGAAAGCGAAAAGGGAAAGGCCCAGTGCTAGAAGTTGATGCGCAAGGAGGCGCAGGTGGGCACTCAGCACCGGGAAGGCAGTTTAAATATAGCAGCGCGCGCGGGCCGCACTCTGTGCAAGGGTTCATCTGACATCCCTTGCAGATCTGATCACCACAGGTATGGTCTGTATTCGTACTTCCTACAGTAACTGTACGAAGCACTGCACAATGCCAATACGGACTGCACCGTGTTATTATTATTATTCTTCTTCTATTACTGCATTATTGCTATTATTATTCTATTACTGCACTATTGCTATTATTATTATTATTATTATCCCACTGCATAATTGTACCACGTCTGTCCCACGCGATTTATTCTTGCTTGGCGGGAGAAACTGCGTGGCTGGTTTCCCCCCCCCATCCTCCCCTGGGCCCTGGCCGGTCCCCAGCGCCCCTTCACGCTTCGATGCCACGGCCGTTGTGCTTTTCCTGCCACTGTCCGTGCAGTAGTTCCCACTGCCAAGCGTGCGCAATCCCCCCCTTCCCCTTCCCTCTCGTTGCCCCATTTGGCTGAACCTTTGAACGCCGCAGCCTTGAGCACCCTTGGTCTGGAGACGAGGGTGTCTGGACAATCCGAGGGCAGCATTTGACTCGACACTAGGCGGCGCTTAACCTCGCAGCCGCCCTCCATCATTGGCTCCTTCTGTCCCCCGGGCGAAGCTTCTGCAGCCCATGACCCTATTCCGGAATGGTGGCCATGCCACGATGGGATGACCCAGCCCCCGGGAGGTCAGAATGCGTTCCATGTCCGTGGAAGCCAGTACAGTAAGGGTAAGGTGACAGGGGCGAAAGTCGAACTCCAGCGTCGTCCTTCTCCATCTATTCTCTCCTCTTGTCAACATAATCGTCAGCAATGCCCCACGACAGGTTCTATCTTGGTGTGCCTCCCCATAACCCACCGCTTGGAGAAGACTGGAAGTGAAGCTACCTCGACATCGTCTTAAAAAAAGCTACGCCCTAAGACGTCGCGTCTATTCCAGACACCCCTTACCAAGCCTCGGCCTCGTCGACAAAAGAGTTCCTGCGCTGAGATTTTGACCCCTGGCATCTATTCCGGTCAGGCTGTGCAAGGCTGTAAGGATTTTTAGATCTCGTTTCCAATTCGAGCATCATGTCGAGCCTCAAAGATATCATGGATGTGGACGTTGAGCCTCTGGAATCCCAAGCCTATAGAAGGTCCAGGGAAGCCCAACAACAGGCCTCCCGTCCTCCCATCGCACCATCATCCGAGACTCCTTCGCCGCCCATCGACGACGACGACAATAAAGGCAAGGCACCTCTCAGGCGGCGTAGATCAAACCGAGTTTCCAAACCTGCCAGCCAACCCACAGCAGCGCGGCAAAGCGCTCTACGCCGGCGTAGCAGCACAGCTGGGGAAGGTATGGATTTCTCAGGCTATCAACTGGGAGGGTCGAACCAGGCTAGCACGTCTGGGAGTCCTCCCCAATCGTCGAGGGGATCTGAGCCAGCAGCAGATATGCCCGTGAAGTACACACCCGTGACAGGGCGCATTAGCAGAGCCAAGAAAGGCGTACCAGTCCACACGTGTGACATATGTCGTCCAGTCAAGGTATGTCTTCCCTCTCTTCTGATTTGCGAGTGCTAACCATGTTATAGACCTTCACGAGAGCAGAGCACCTGAGGTAAAACGCCTTTCCAAGATATAGCTCGGTATTGTTCTGACGCAAAGCTTTCAGGCGTCATCAGCTCAGTCACCAGAAGCCCGCGTATCCTTGTACATTCGAGGACTGTGAGAGAGCTTTTCACCGGCCAGATCTACTAGCTCGACATTTGCATCGACAGTAAGTCAGCTTGCGTTCTCTTCTCATGTCTGATGTGGATGAAGCACCATACTACCTCTCTTGATATTTCAAAGAACTTCAATGTTTGCAGGGAAGGCTTCAATGATCAAGCGTCGCGTCGTTTCTAGACTCGCCATCATACCCAGTTGATGATGAACGCAAACGCTGACGCAACCTAGTGAGACCCAAGGCGAGAAAGCCTACAAATCGGGAGACCCGCGCAGCAGAGCGTCATCAAGTGCATCCGAGAGTCGAACCCCCTCACTAAAAGTGGAAACCCCATCGCAGGGTGCTGGAGTCGTAAACCAGGCCTCACCAACCGATTCTATGACACCGAGAACGAGCGGGAGTGGTGAAAGCTCTATGACAGCCTCAACTTTTAGTACCATCACAAGCAGTTTCCAGGCTGTAAACTTCTCTCCAGGACCAGGATCTTCACACAAGAGATCCGCAAGTCAAGCTCAGTTACCGGAAACGGATTCGTATCAGCCGTCATCACCAGGCTCGGGGTCTAGGCCATCGGGGGACTACAACCAAGTGACCAACCAAAATAACTTCACACGTGCGACCCACTCACAATTTGACGAGGTATACGGCGAAGGAGGCAATGCCCAGTTTACAAGCTACACTACCACACCCCAGTTGTCACTCTTGAGGATTCCAGAAGAAACTTATACACCAGGCCTCAGTTACACTCAGGAGAACTCTCCCTGGTGCTCGTCAGCGTCTGACAGCACTTACTCTACCCAGTCAGACGGGCCACGAAATCTTCCTCAATGGACTCATAGAGGTCGGTCCGCTTCCATAGCTACAATTCCAGACTGGTCCGCAGCGACAACACATTGGCCTTCTAATGCTGCCAGTGTCACGTCTCAAGAATTGCGGTCCCCGCCTTTCGATTCCATGCTAGATCAATATGATACACCTTACATGTCGCCTCGCATGACACCTCCATTCCGTGGACACCACCTTCTAGATGTACCCGGCGGTTCATTTGGTGGAATTTATATGGAATCAGTGGGTACTCCAGCCCTCTCGACGTATATCAAGCCATTGGCTCAACCTTTTTCAGCGTCCGCTCCAAGAATATCCGACCCCGGATCTGCAGGCGCAAACAGAGGAGCGAAAGCAGTGGTGTTAGAAATGTTCGACACTACCACGATGTCCTCCTACGGAGCACAACCTCAAGTCGAAACCTATCTCTCTAGCTATTGGCAGAATTTTCATCGACTTTTTCCAATTATTCACCGCCCCACATTCGATCGCACAGAAGACAACCTATTAAAAACTGCCATGGCAGCAATTGGCACGCAATATCACGATTCTCCCGAAGCACGGGCAAAAGGAGCCGAACTCAACGAGGCCTGCAGAAGGCGCATAGATCTAGTAGGTTTCCCCATTCTTGGTACATCTGAATTGTCTGTATTTTTCTTGTTGAGAGAAACGGGAAAGCATCCCAACCGCACATTCACGTGAATCTATCGGGCTTTGGGGCTTGCAAATAAGGGCCCCTTCTTTTGGTTTATACTGTTAGAGACTCGTACTAACCTTCCAATAGTGCCTCAACTGGAGCACCAGCACCATGCAAGCAATACTTCTTACCGAAATTTTCACTCGGTTCAGAGGACGAAAGACTATTGTTCGATTATCGAGACATTTTGAGGCGCTCTATTCCCGAGTAAGCCGTCATTTCCATTGAACCAAACCGAACAATAACTGACAGAAGGCAGCTTTTGAATGACTTTGACCAAGGCATTACTACACAAACGATGCAGCCTTCTAGTGAGGCGGCTTCAGCCAACGCATTGATCGATCGGTTTGGTACGCAAGCAAACACAGGACACCAGACCCTTGATTCATATAGTGAATGGTGTCAATGGCTTGAGAACGAGACGAGCCGCCGCTTGCTGAGTGCCTGCTTCATGTTCGATGTCCACCAAGCCATATACCATCAACAATGCCGATTTAAGGCCCCTACCGACGAATCGAGGTTTCTGATCTGCCTTCCTGCCCACGACCATCTCTGGAATGCCACAAATGCTTCAGAGTGGCAAGCACAGCGTTCTGACTACAAAGTCCACACGCTGCGCCTGGTCGAGCAAGACCACTTCACTCAAGATATTCTCAACACATCCTCATTCACCCAATCACTCTTAATCTGCTGGTTCGCATCGAATCTCCCTCCTCGTCAGGATCCTACTTACCCCAACGACTTTCTCCCGCACTCAATGCACCCTAGCATCGAAAAATTTATGACTTTTTTCCCTAATTCTCCGCATGCACAAACCTATTTCGCTCTATATCATACGCCCCTGCACGACTTGCTAGCAATAGCAGGAGATACTTGGGTATTTGCCCAGAAAATCACACCACCATCTGCATTCCACTCGGCGCAATACCGCCTGAAGACTTGGTCCACTTCTCTGGCCGCTGCGCAGGCCACCCACCACGCCTGCAAAATTCTCTCCGAATCGCTCACCCAAACGTGGACCTCATCTCCTGATGGCAGGCCAGACACCGCGCCCTGTATATCAGACTACTGGAGTATCTACGTTTCCGCCCTTATCTGTTGGGCATTTGGGCATCGGTATCAAAATTCCAGCAGTGGGAGCAGTGGCACGCTCTCCCGCAGCAACTCTTCCACCGCAATCGGGGCAATGGAAATTGATGAAGCTCCAGTTCCTGACAGCGTTCAGCTCAAAGCTCTAAAATATGCTAATGACATGCTGGAACTTAGTGTGGAAGAGTTGTTGACGAGCAAAGCAGCAGTCAAATGCGACACCACCGGTGTTATTGATGCAGTTCGCCAGCGACTCGAATTCGACAGCGTGGGCAATAAGAGCGGCTTGCTAGTTGATGCTGTCACTGTTCTGAACAAAATTAAAGAAGGTGGACGAGCAAAAGATGGTGGAAGGACGAAGTGGTTCTAGGTTCTTTTCGCATTTTATTCACTGCCCTTCTTTCTGACATTTTTAGTTCTATTTTCCGTTGGTTTCGACATTTGATTTTGCGTCCGGGTCTATTTTGGCATGGTGTTTTCCATTATCTGCGTTTTGTTTTTATTCTGTTTTGTTCTTGGGCTTAGATACGATGATGTGTCCACGAGTCATGAGATGGATGAAGATACCTCCTAATGTTGGATTTCTTAATTTCTCTTATAAATGTCTTCCTCTCAATGTTTCTTGTATATACCTCATCTCGCATATGTCTCTCCGTGAAGGGGACCACAGGTCTTTATTCTACACCTCCCTGTACTTTTTATGCATATGTACGCTTGCTTCATCTTATTATGGGAGCGTCACGCATTCATTCATTGCGATTCAGCGAGCATATCGTCATCATGATACCCTTGCATGATAGAACTTAGACGGATGACGTTGTAGAATTGATAGGTTTTCACAGGTCGTTCAGGCCTTATGAAAATGAACATGATTGAACCTCCACTAAGAGTTGCATGACCTCTTGCGCGTGGGTGCTCGGGAAGGTTTTGGGAGCGATGACCACGCGAAAAATTGTTGAAATGCAATGGCAAACTAGGCTAAACTAGCTTCCAAATATTATCTACAGTTTTCCAAGTTCTCGAGCGGCCCTCACTTTGTTCTGACAAGCAACCACACGAAACCCGTGATGATGACAATGCACGCAAAAAGAACATGGTATTGAAAAGAAACATGGAAACTTGGGAAACGCAAGTAGCATGGGTAAAACGGTCTGGTACTAAGACGCTTTCACGGATCTCCCCTCTCGTCCCCTCGTTCTCCACATTATACCCAGGATAGGGAAAGCGCTCTGTCAATATCGTACACTCGGAGGGCGACTCCAAAACAAAAATGACGACGTTTTCTGCCACTACCACGTAGGCCCCTAATTCTTCTTATCGCTTAGTTTGGCTTTGAGCCTTCCGAAGAGGCTGAGTCGCTTTTTCTTCTTGTCAGCCTTATCAGCAGTCGATGAACTGGCAGGACTATCCGCCACTTTACTGCTGCCAGGGGTGGCAGGTCCCGTTGTCGTATCTTTTGCGGGGGTATCAGGGGTGGTGATACTGGAGGCAACTTCAGTGGTAACAATCGGATTTTCGGAGTGAGAGCCTGGAACAGTTCCTGGCGAAACTTCACGTGACTCGGCGGGCTTTGCCGTTGATGCGGGGGGATTCAAGCTTCCAGTCGATGCAATCTTTGGCGCAGATTCACCGGTGGAAGTTTCAGGTTTGATCTCAGAGAGCAACTCCTTCTCCATAACCTTTTTCTCTAACACAGCTTCTTCGTTCGCAGCAGCTTCAGGGCTTTGGCCAGATTCGGCGATGGATTCCTTCACCAATTCTGGGGTATCCTTGGCCGACGACTGTGCGTTGACAGTGACACCCTTCTCTGTCTTGTCCGTACCTTTTCCGGCAGTTCCCTCGGAGGTGGATGGGGAGATGGGAACCTCGCTCAATAACTCCTTCTCCACAGCACTCTTCTCCTTGACCTCCTCAGGAACAGCACTGGCTTCTGGTCCTACACCCGCCTCCGCCTGGCTTTCCTTCACAACCTCTGGTACTTTTGAGGACTCAAGAGGCACTGCCGCGGCGAGTTGCGCAGTAGTGCTTCCTGGGCCAGAGGATTGGATTGTTGGACTGGCATCGAAGGTTCCTGCACCTGTTGCCCCCATTGGTAAGCTTGACTCTGGAATCAAGTTCTTGGAAATTGGTGGAATATCAAGAATGCCGGTGCCATTTTGATCCCGCTCACTTTGAGGGGTGACGACCGGAGGAAGAACAGGAGCGTTTCCCAACCCACCACTCTTTTCATATGACTCTTTGTCCGTCGTGACCGCAGAATTAATAGTATTGCCCGTCAATGTGGTCGAATCGGGTATCTTCTCCCCCGGCGCGACGTTGACCGGGTTGACGCCGCCAGGGAAAGCAGGAAGTGGTGCCACACTGAAGGTTGGCTCGGATTCCTCCTTGGCAGAGGCAGCAACAAGTTCAGGATCATCATGGACTCCGGATGTAACGGTATTGTTCGTGAACGTGCTTGGATCCGGGACTTTCTCGCCGGGCGCAAGCTTTATGGGATTGACAGCACCGTCGAAAGCTGGGAGAGGGTTCACGGAGAAATCACCTTTCTCAACAGCAGCAGGTGTCTCAGGGAATGTGCCAGGCAGGTCTGATGAGCCCCCCGATTTTTCAAGAGGAACATCTTTTGCTAATTCTGCAGTCGTGGATGTGGGAGTAACTCCAGACATAATCCCGGCTGTATCGGGTGTGTGCTTGACGATCCGTTCTGTGGTGAGGACGTTATTGAAGTTGCCTGAAGCGTCCTTTTCTTGAGGGGCGGTGTGATCGGTAACCCAATTGCCGTCAACAAAAAACTGTAAAAGGTATAGATGGTCAGTAAAGCGATGTCGAAAGGAAAGATTGGCAAGAATGCGACAATTGAATGCGAGGGAGCCTTGTTTTAAGGATACTCAGCTGCTGAACAGCTTGTGGCGGGGTTGGGAATAGGCGACACTGGGTGCGGTGTGGTCCAAGCACCAGAATCTCAAACAAGGCCACTGCCTGCCAGGCCACCCTGGAAGCGACGCTTTTTCAACTTGAAATGCTTTCACCGCTCAAAAGCATGGCACCGCTGGTCAGACCGCGTCATACCCGGAAAAGGGTTCCAGGGGTCCAGGACACGATCTCCAGATAAAGTCCTGTTACATTCCAGAGTGACGCATTCTCGCTTCTCGCGAGAAGGTCTTTTGAGACGCTCCCTACCCACTTGGCGGCGTAACAGAACACGGGAGCTCCACCAGTTGAATTATTTGCAGCACAATTCGAGCTTCGCGGCGATGTTTGCATCGTTACTCTACGCACCTTGTAATATACCTTCTCGGTTGCGCTTGGCAGCGTCACATTCTTTTCGAAGACATCGCCAGTCTGGATCAGCTTTTCGCTCTTTGACCAGTGGTCGAATGTACCGGTCACGTAGACCTCTGATGCGGCATGTTCCCACTTAAACACAAAGCTACCCATGTTGATGTGGAGGGGAACGTTAGAAACGCTGCGACGATGTGTTATGAGTGCGATTCGGGGTTGTCGAAGAGATGCGGGGCGATTGGTACAGCTCTTGGATAGCTAGTTGGTGCTGATATCGTCGCAGGAAACGGATCTCGAGATGGATGGATATCAGGGCGTTGTTGGGGATGGGGGTTGGATTGTATTGGATTGGATTCGATACCAGGAGATTGTCTGCGCGAGCGAGAGCAAAATTCGATGAGTGTGCAAGTGTGTAGCGGGCGAGGAGGTCGGATCTAGGAGACGATTGAATGCCTGCTGGACGCGATTGAAGAAGGGTGAGGGTGAGGTGAGGTGAGGTGAGGTGAGGTGAGGTGAGGTGAGGTGAGGTGAGGGCGACGGCGAGGGCGAGGACGAGGGAAAGATGCAAATCAGCAGTTGAGGGCCAGAATGCGCGATGGGGATCCAATTCATCAATTAATTAATTAATTGGTGAATCAATTAATCAAGCTGCCATTGGAAGAGGGTGCTGAGGAAGAGTGCATGTGGCTGGACTGG
>Ga0302326_10026823_pt1 | contig 11631 bp, 10 predicted proteins | sample Palsa_T0_3_FD_202264 | JGI IMG/M metagenome (GOLD analysis project Ga0302326, IMG submission 202264) | Peat permafrost microbial communities from Stordalen Mire near Abisko, Sweden - Palsa_T0_3 | ecosystem: Environmental > Terrestrial > Soil > Palsa > Peat permafrost | place: Sweden: Abisko... | reverse complement strand
GTGATATTGATCGACTCGCGTCCATCGTTCCTGGAGTTTGATGTCGGCGCTATGCGGATGACCGGCCTCATCGATCCAGCTTCTGGGATCGAGGCCCATCGTGTCGATCACGAAGACGTTATCTCCATCCCAGTGGCCCGCCGAATATCCGTAGAACCTCGAATCTGGCGCTCCAGCCGCGTCCACTTTCGCAGGCAGCGCCCTGCCGTCGGTATAGACTTCTCGCCACGCGCGCTGCTGCTCAAACAGAACCACCATGCGGTCGGGTAGCTGCGCGAACCAAATTCCTCCTCGGCTGCTGAGCCAGTGATTCAAGAGGTCGCGCGGAAACCCGAGCGGATCGCAGATTGCGAATGGGTCATTGTTGGGCTCCACGTGGTCGATCCCAGTATCGGAGGCGCGCTTGATTGGCTTATTGTTTTTGAATCGCGCCTCGCCCGCAGGCGTCATAGCGGGGAAGGGGCCCATTTCCACTTTGATGGGGCCGACCCAGACGCCATTGAGGTCATGCTTGGGAGCAGGGCCCGGCGGATTCGGCATTTCAGGAACTCCCTCGGCGACAAAACCCGGCGTCGAGCGGCTTCCCCGTTGGGCCAACAGCGCCGGTGAAAGAGCCAACACAGCGAACGAAGTAACGATTACCTTGGCGAGAGGATTGCGCATTTTACTGCCTCCTTGCAGAACTTAGTTCCTTGCAGCCGTTAACAAGCATTGGCCAGTACACCGATAGCGCGCCCGACTGCCCGGTCCGCGCCAACCTCCACGCGCCCGGTTGCGAATATCAGTTCGTCACGACACCGTCGTTAATTCGTCACGACGACGTCGTTAATACGAGGAATCCCCACCGCCGCCGCGGTTCCCACCGCCGCCACGCCCGGAACCACCTTCGGTAGGCTTCGGCAACACGGTGCCATCGGCAAGCACGATATGGCTAATCCGACCCGCCGGGTTACCCGTTTTTGCTTGGTGAATGTACACGGTGATGACATCGCCTTGCTGCACGGAAGTCTTAGACCAGCCGGCAAGTCGAAGCGCTTCTGGACTGCCCAGTTCGCCAGCCCAATGCACCATATTGCCCTTATCGTCCTTCACGAAGAACGTGATCAGGCAGTGAGGATTTGCCCAGCCGAAGGTGTCCACCGTCGCGTCCTTCAAAACGACTTCCTTGGTTTCGTCGTAGGCCACGTTCCCGTGGTGCGCAAACGCCGGAAAGCCAACGGCCAAAATACCGGTAAGCAGGAGAAACGCTACAAGCCTGGTTTTCATGCAAAGTTCCTTTCGTTAGCCGAATACATCAATCAATAAAGGCCTGCCAGAATTGCCAAAATCTGCAAGGTCATGCGCTCTGGCCCGAAACCGTAGGCCAGCGAATGATTACCATCACAAGGCCGAAGCATTATAAAGATGTACTGATTCGCTCTTCAACGAGATTTTGGGCCATTCTAGTACGGGCCGCTCTAGTACCGGGTTGCTCAACGCTGGGCGGGATTCCCTCAACCTCCGATGACCTATTTATATCACCCGGTCGCTTCCCGAGTATAGGGCCTCCCTCCCCCCACTTTTTTGTAAGTGTTCATTGCACGGGACTTTAAGTCCAATGATTTTGTAAGTGATCATTCCACGGGAGTTAGCGGCGCGTTTTGCGTAAGTGTTCATTTTGCTAGAGTTGCTTCCCGTTTTGCCTGAAGGCTGCAAGTGTGGCCTGCAGCCAGTCGGACCAAAGCGCGGTTAGGATGGGCCGAAAAAGACAGGATGATTGCGGAGTTCGACGGAACATGAGGAAGGTTAGCACATCTATTACTTATTTGCAATCGTTATTGTAGAGTGATTACAAATTGGCGCCTTGATTCGAATGAAGCCGGGACGGTTCAAGCATTCGAATCGACCCCGGCAGCCGTGCGTTCGAACCGGCAGAGGCGTTGGGTCCTCGCAACGCGCCCCTGGCACACCACGCCAGACCGCTGCGTCTCGCCCGGGCGTCAGCGTATTCATGCCACAGTTGCCCGCAGGGTTGCCCTGAGCCAACGTCTGCCATAAACGAAGCTAACGTTTTGCCGGGTACGGACCGATAGTAGATGTAAGTCTATGCGCGCCGAGACGTGCAAGCACCGCACCGGAGCCGACTCCGCGGGTGTGGGCGATCTCGTGATGATGGCTGAGGTGACGGGCAATGGGCCTTCAGATCGGGCAGAGCATCGGCGGAGATCTCGAGACGCTCAAAGCTGTGGACGCGTCAGCGGAAGACAACGATCTTATTGCGCAGATGCGGGCGGTGATGCGATCGCGGTTGGCGCTCGACCTTTCGCTCGACGGCACGATCCTTGGCGCTAACCACAATTTCCTTGCGATGTTCGGCTTCAGTTCGCAAGAGATCGTCGGCAGACATCACGACATTTTCCTCGAGGAGAAGGAACGGAATTCCCAGGAGTACCGTGAATATTGGAACACACTCACCCAGGGCGAGTTTCAGGTGCTCGTGTGTAAGCGCATTGCCAAGGACGGCCGCGAGATCTGGCTGACCGCCAATTACAATCCCATTTTCCGGAAGAACGGTCAGCTCTACATGATTCAAATGCTCGGCACTGATATTACCGCACGCGCATTACGCGACGCCGACTCGGCGGGCCAGAGTCAGGCCGTTCACCGTGCGATGCAGGTGGTTGAATACGCCTTGGATGGAAAGATCCTGGATATTAATGCCAACGGGGAAAAACTCTTTGGATACTCCCGTGCCGAACTTGTCGGCAGACCGTATGACGTGCTCGTCGATGAGACCACACGCCGCAGCCCCGAATACAAAGAGGCGTCCCGGCAACTCTGGGAGAAACTAGGCCGGGGCGAATACGCTTCCGGTGAAGAGAAACGAAACGCCAAGAACGGGCAGGAAATCTGGATCCAATATTCTTACAATCCCATTTTGGACCTGAACGGCAAACCGTATAAGGTGGCCAATTACTTTACCGATGTCACCCACTGGCTTCAAACCTCGCGAGAAATCGAGCGAATTGGTATTTCGTTGGCCGATGCCGCGGACCGTCTTATCTCCGTCAGCGGGCAAATGTCGAGCGACGCCGTGGAAACGGCCCAGCAAGCGAACGTGGGCCTGTCCGGTGCCGAGCACGTGAACAGCAGCTTGCATACCGTTGCGTCCGGCACGGAAGAAGTAAGCTCAAGTATTAAAGAAATCGATCGGAATGCCCACGAGTCGGCAAAAATGGCGACGAGTGCCGTCCAAATGGTGGAGGAGACGAACCAGATCGTGAGCAAACTGGGGGACTCCAGCAGGGAAATCGGCAATGTCGTCAAGGTGATCACCGCTGTCGCCCAGCAAACGAACCTTTTGGCACTGAATGCCACGATTGAGGCGGCGCGCGCAGGCGATGCCGGCAAAGGCTTTGCGGTGGTTGCCAATGAGGTCAAGGAATTGGCCAAGCAAACGGCCAAATCGAGCGGCGATATCGGCCGCATGGTCGATGCGATCCAGGGGGACACCAAGGGAGCCATTGCGGCGATCAGTCAGATTCGCGACACGATCAGACAGGTGAACGAGGTCTCCGGCACGATTGCGGCTGCGGTCAGGGAACAGAACACCACGACGGGCGAGGTCGCCCGCAATGTCAGCGAGGCGGCACAATCGACCAATCAAATCGTGAAAAATGTCACCAGTGTCGCGAAATTCGCAGAAGCCACTTCCGTGGGAGCCGCAGAAACTCAGAAGTCTGCACAGTCCCTGACGCAGATGGCCTCGCAATTACGCTTGCTCGTGTCTCGATTCAAGGGATAAGCGAATCACAGCCGAGCAGAACGGATGTCAGACTCGCCGAGGGCCCAAGGCTCTGCGGATCACGGAGTTACTTTCGCTCACAAATTCGGCGAGCCAACGAAGCGAGGGCCCACGGGTCAGGCTTCGTCGGTCGAATCGTTCTCGGGAAGGTCCGGGATGGTGGCTTGGCCGGCTTGCGCGGCCCGCAATTGGCGACGGATCAGCTCGGCGTCGAATCCCGCGCGCAGAAGCATGCGGTAGAGCGATGCGGTGTGACGCTGGTCGAGCGGGCCACGCGCACTGCGCAGCTTGCGCTCGATCAGCTTTTGCACCAGTAGCGCCTCGTCGGTTTCCGCGAAGACCTGAGCGATCGCGAATTCGATCTGGCGATCGGGTACGCCGCGCGTCCGCAGCTCCCGCGTAATCCGGTAGCGGCCCTGCTTGCGAGAATTGGCGTGCTGGCGCGCGAACTCGAGGGCATAGCGCGCATCGTCGATCAGCTTTTCGGATTTGAGGCGCGTGACCAAGCGGCGGGCGAGGGCCGGGTCCTCGGAGCGGCGTTCGAGGTAAGCGCGCATTTCGTGGATCGAGTAGGCGCGGCGCATTAGAGCGCGCAGGGCGGCGGTGTACAGATCTTCTTCGCCGGACTGTTTGCGGGGGGGTGGGCGCATGGCGCGCACAGCATAGAAGGTTTGCGGAGAAGGGGCAATGCGCTCAGGGCCAAAACGTCGTTCGTCGTGAGGGTAGTAACTCCGGGTGCTTCAGGGGTTAAAACCCCTGGGAGGTCGGTGCCTGATTGTCGGAGCTAGCTCCGACCCCCTAAAGAGAAAAGCCACCACAGATCCTTCACCGCTGTCCGCAAAAGACTCGGTCTGGCCCGGGATGACGACGGGGTGGGCCCTAGTGTTGGCCGAAGCGGTCGTACTCGGCCATGGTGCGCTCCATCTCTTCGCGGGCTGCGTCGGCGGCGGAACGAATGCCTTGCACGCGCAGCTTGAAGTCGTCGGGGTTGGACGCCCGGATGAGCGCTTCCTCATAGCTGATCAACTCGCGTGTGTAGAGATCATAGAGGGATTGATCGAAGGTCTGCATCCCGTACTGGCTAGTGCCGGCGGCAATCGCATCGTGGATGAGCCGCGTCTTGTCGGGATTGATGATGCAGTCGCGGACGTAGGCGGTCATGATCATCACTTCGATGGCGGGAACGCGTCCCTTGTCGTCGGACCGGCGCACCAGGCGCTGGCTGACCACCGCCTTGAGCGTGGCCGCCAGCTGCAGGCGGATCTGTTTTTGCTCGGGCGGCGGGAAGACGGCGATGATGCGTTGAATGGTCTCGGTTGCGTCGAGAGTGTGCAACGTCGAAAGAACCAGGTGTCCGGTCTCGGCGGCCAGAAGAGCCGTGGCAATCGTCTCGAGGTCGCGCATTTCACCGACCAGGATGACGTTGGGATCCTGACGCAAGGCGGCTCGGAGCGCGGTCGAGAAGCTGGCCGTGTCGACTTCGACTTCGCGCTGATTGATGAAGCTGTGCTTATCGCGATGAAGGAATTCGATGGGGTCTTCGATGGTGATGACGTGGTCGGAACGGGTCGAGTTAATGCGGTCGACGATGGCCGCAAGCGTGGTGGACTTGCCCGAGCCTGTCGTTCCCGTCACCAGGATCAGACCGCGTTGTTCCTCGCAGATCCTCTCGATCACGCGCGGCAGGTTCAGTTCCTCAGCGGTGCGAATCTTTGTGGGGATGACGCGCAGAACCATGCCGACGTTGCCGCGCTGCTGGAATACGTTGACGCGGAAGCGCCCCAAGCCAGCCACGCCGTAAGCCATGTCCAGTTCGGCGGTTTCCTTGAATTTCTGCTTTTGCCGATTGGTCATCATGCTGAAGGCCATCGAAAGCATCTCTTCGGGCGTGACCCTGGCTACATCCGTTTGTGGGTTTAGCGAACCGTCTACGCGCAAATAGGGGTGGTTCCCGACCTTCAAGTGAAGGTCCGAGGCCTTTTGTTCGACTGCCCGGCGCAGCAATTCGTCGATACCCAGTGTCATCAAACACCATCCTGCTTTCGGGGGCTTTCGATCGAACCTAACATTGGGATCGGGCGGGAACAAGCGAGCTGGCGCGATGCGGTAGCCGCCTAGTAACCCACGATCGGGGGCGAATCCTAGCTTTGCGAGGGAGGATGCCGCTGAAAGATGGAGCTGTATAGGATCGCGCCAACTGCGCCGCCCGCGAGGGGACCGACCCAGTAGACGCCGTGATTGGTCCAGTGGTGGGAAGCTAGCGCTGGCCCCAGCACTCGGGCTGGGTTCATGGCCGCTCCTGTGAATGGGCCGCCAAACAGGGCTGCAGCTGTGATCAGCAGCCCGACGGCCACGCCCGCTACGGCCGGACTCGTGCCAGACGGGTCCTCGGTTTGGCCCTGGGCCGTCGCGAAGACGGCGAAAACCAGCAGCATTGTGAGCAGGCCCTCGATCAGCATCCCCGTTGCTCGCGTTAATCCGCTGGTCAGATCCGGGGTCCCCAGCGCTACCGCCCGCCAGGTTTCTTCTGGAACGATGGAGCGCAGCAGATAGGCCGCGACGCAGGCGCCGGCCAATTGCGCGGCGCAGTAGGTCAGCATGTCGAAGAGGTTCAATCTGCGCGTGGCCCAATAGCCGATGGTCACCGCGGGGTTGAGATGGCCGCCGGAGATGCGGCCGGTGGCGCTGACGAAGGCGCCAAACGTCAATCCGTAGGCCAGGGCGATGCCGAGCGGGCCTATGCTGATGCCGGTTGCATTGGTTGTCTTCAGGAATTGATCGGCGCAGACCGCGCCCGAGCTGACGAGCACGACGGCGAAAGTCCCGAACAGCTCCGCGGCGAGTTTTTGCGGTCTGCTGTACATGCACGGGCGGCGAACAGCGTTGGCCGAGCGCCGCTACGCCACGGACGCGCCGACCGGTGCAGCGACGGGAGTGAGCCAGTTGTGACGGTCCGGCCTGGACCCGCCGATGATGGCGAAGAATTCCTCTTGCAGCTGCTTGGTGATGGGACCGCGCCGGCCCGCGCCGATCTTGATGCGGTCGATGGAGCGCAGCGGCGTCACCTCGGCGGCTGTGCCGGTGAAAAAGACCTCGTCGGCGATGTACAGCATCTCGCGCGGAATCATCTGCTCGCGCAGCGGGATGTGCAGGTCCTCGCACAGCGCCATGATGGAGCCCCGCGTGATGCCAGGCAGCACGCTCGAGGCAAACGGCGGGGTGTAGACGATACCGTCCTGCACGATGAAGATATTTTCGCCCGAGCCTTCGCTGACATAGCCGTTGGTATCGAGCGCGATGCCTTCGGCGTAGCCGTTGGCCTCCGCTTCCATGCGGATGAGTTGCGAGTTCATGTAATTGGCGCCGGCTTTAGCCATGGCGGGCAGGGTATTGGGAGCCATACGCGTCCAGGAACTGACGCAGACGTCCACGCCCTCTTCGAGGGCTTCCGGGCCCAGGTAGGCGCCCCATTCCCAGGCGGCGATGTAGACCTCGACCGGGCAACCGGTCGGGTTCACGCCCACGTCGCCATAGCCGCGCAGGACCAGCGGCCGGATATAGCAGGAGCCCAGGTGATTGGCGCGCACCACTTCATGCGCGGCGGTGCAAAGCTTCTCGACGTCGTAGGGATTCTCCATCCGGTAGATGTGGCCGGAATTGATGAGTCGCCGCATGTGGTCACGCAGGCGGAAACTGGCGGGACCTTGCGAGGTCTCGTAGCAGCGAATGCCTTCGAAGACCGACGAGCCGTAGCTGACCACGTGGGAAAGCACGTGAAGATTTGCATCCTCCCAGCGAATGAGTTTTCCGTTGTGCCAGATATGCTCAGTCTTCTTCAGACTCATGGGCTCTCTCCGAGCCAAATTATAACATATTGGCTCGAGCAGCCTGTTCGGGCCTTCTTTCCAGTGGGGGCGCTCAGCGCGGGAGGTCGCTACGCGAAGGCTGCGCGATCGATTGGTAATCCGCGCGCGCCTCGGCCCGCAGTTGGCCGTTCGCACTTTCCCAGGCCCCGAGGAGCAAGAAGGGAATCACGGCCGAAGCGGCCCAGAGTTTCGCCCGGCGCGGCACCTTGGCTTCCGGTTCCCAGCGGAACAGTTGCTGGCTAATGACGAATGCGATGGCGGCGGATAACGCCAGGGCGCCGAGTTCCGGGGCAATCTGTAGCACGCTGACTTGACCGACCATGACGCGTTCGAGGCCCGTCACGAGGTAGGTGGCCGGCTGAAATGCCGCTAGAGTTTGCAGCCATCCGGGCAGCGTGGGAAGCGGCAGAGTGGCGCCGGAAAGGCCCAGGAATCCCCACCAAAGCATTTGATTGATGATCTGCGTCTCCTGCATGGTGTTCGTGACGCTCGCCACGATGAGTCCCAGCGCGGCGAAGGTAATCGTGCCCAGCGTGACCAGCAAGATGATGCCGGTTATGTTTCCCCAGCTTCGCAGATGGAACAGTTCGCGCGCGATCGCAAACTCTATGATTACTGTGGGCAGGGTCATGAGGTAGTTCGACAGAATGCTCGAGGCCAGCATCGCGCCCGCGCTGACCGGGGCGATGCGGAACCGCCGCAGGATACCTTGTTCGCGGAAGGTCACCAGCTGCACGCTCAGTCCCCAAAAACTGCCCATCACGGTGAGCGACAGGACGGACGCCAGCAGGTACGGCACGGGCGCTGCGCTGCCGTGTCCCCAAATGCCCAAGTAGAGGAACAGGAGTGCCAGCGGAAGAATGAGGCTGAAGAAGAGAAATGCGCGGTTACGCAGCGCTAAGCGCATCCGGACTTTGGTCAGCGTCCATGCGTGTTTCAATCGCGTAGCCTCCTGCCGGTCAACTCCAGGAACACGTCCTCGAGTGTCGGAGCGGCCATCTCCAGGCTGGCCAGTTCATTGCCCTGGGCCTCGAGGTGTTTCACCAGCGAAACGATCGTCTGTGGGACGCGCGTCGAATGGAGAATGTAAACGCCGTCGGAGGAAATGCAGTCGGCAACGCCCTCGAGTTTGCTCAGCGCGCCGTCCGGTTCGGGGCGTGCCAGGCGCAATTCGATGCGGGTTGTCCCGGCCGAGCCGTGCTTGAGCTCGCGCGGCGTTCCTTGGACAATCACCTGGCCCTGGTCCACAATCGCCACCCGGTCGCACAACCGTTCCGCTTCCTCAATATAGTGGGTGGTGAGGAGGATCGTTTTTCGTTCTTTCTTGAGCTCTTCCACGATGTCGTAGATTTCGCGGCGCACCTGAGGGTCGAGTCCGGCCGTCGGCTCATCGAGAAAAATGACGCTGGGGTCGTTGACGAGGGACATCGCCAGGGCCAGCCGCTGCTTTTGGCCGCCGGAGAGTTGGGAATAGAAGGCACGGCGTTTTTCTTCGAGCCCGAAGCGCTTCAGCAGCGCGCCGGTATCCCTTCGGTGGTCGTAGAAGCTGGCGAACGTCGCCAGTGCTTCCTCCACGCGAATTTTGTCTGGCAGAGCCGTGGATTGGAGCACGGCTCCGATCTTTTGTTTGAAGGCGTCGCCGCTGGTTTGCGGGTCCAGGCCACAGACCCTCACGCGGCCCCCGTCGGCGGGACGTAGCCCTTCCAGGATCTCGACCGTGGAGGTCTTTCCGGCGCCGTTCGGGCCCAGAAGGCCGAACACCTCGCCCTCCTGGACGGCGAAGCTCACGCCGCGCAAAGCTTGTACCTCACCGTAGCGCTTGGTCAGGTTCTCTACTTCAATGATGGCAGAGGTCACCGTAAACCAACATCATATAGCACCTTGGAAGCGGCGGCGAATTCAGTGCAGGGTCTGCAGCGCCCGCGCCGAGTCTGCGGCAAATCGTTTGGAGCGGCCACGTTCTAGGCGGGTGTCCGACGACTAGCTTTTGTGCGACTGGGCTTTCGCGCCTTGGGCGGAGTCCACGCTCGCCCCTCGAGGTCCAGGCGCTGCCCGCGAAACTCGACCCCTTCGCTTTCGAGTAAACGGCGCTGTAGGGCTCCCCGGGGCTCGCCCAGCAGAATGCGGCCGCCGGCGCCCACCACGCGATGCCAGGGAATACCTTGGCCTTGGGGACAAGCGGCCATGGCGTAACCTGCCGCGCGTGCGCCGCCCGGCAATTTTGTGGCGCGGGCAAGCTGACCGTAAGATATGACGCGCCCCTTTGGGATCCGTTTCACGAGATGGTGGACCATCGTCCATGTGGAGGATGATCGCTCGTAGGTACGGGTGGTACTAGTCCTACCGCGGACGGCTCCGGGTTTGCCTGTCTCTGCCGCACGCATGTGAGTTCCTCGTTTCATGCATCTAATATATTAGAATGTAAATGCCTTTTTCGCGACAGGAGCTGCGACGGCGCGCGGTGACGCGTACGGCAGACCGATCCACCCGCCGAGCCGGTGCTGCGAACCAGACAGTAACTCATACGAGGCAAACAAAAAAGAGAATCGTGCATCATGACTGTTTGTAGTGGAAAATATATGCACTACAGCCGATGAGAGAGTTGAAGAGCGAGTTGGAGAATAGACGAGACGGAAGGGACTGAGGCACGAGAGATGGCTTTTCTACGTCGCAAAGGCGCTGCCTATTACCTGGTGCACAACGTGCGCCGGGCCGGCAAGGTCAAGCAACTCCACCTGGCCAAGCTGGGAGAGCGCCCGAGGATCACCGACGACGTGGTTCGTCAGGTGTCTCGCACGTATCCCTTCGTGGACGTGAATTGGACGGCGCTTCGCGAGCAAGTGAACGATCAGGTCGAACTGTTCGACCCGAAGTCCGCCTACGTCCGGAAACTGCTGGTCACTCTTCGCAGTTTGAATTTGGATTTGGCCGATCTTTTCCCGCCGTTGCTGGATGTGTCCGAGGCGCCTGCTACCGGTCATGAACTGGTGATGCAGCTTCGCCTTTTGCACTCCACGGTCGGCGTGAAACTCGACCAGTTCGACCGGGCTCCGCGCCGAGGCGTTTTCGGTGAGCGGAATATCCGGTAGGAGAGAGCCATGCGTGCCAGTGCTTCGCGTCAACATCTCGATCCCACACTTCGCAGCGTCGAATCTCAGGAGTTCGACGGCGCGCTGCGGCAAAAAATCGTCGGGCAGGAAGAGGCCGTCCGCGCTTTAGTGGACCTCTATCAGGTTTACTGCGCGGAGATGTGCCCGGCAGGTCGCCCTATCGGCAACTTGCTGTTCCTGGGGCCGACCGGTTCCGGCAAAACCCGCATCGTCGAGGCTGCGGCCGAGATTCTCTTTGGGGATCCTCGCGCGATCATCAAGGTAGACTGCGCCGAGTTTCAGCACTCGCACGAAATCGCCAAGTTGATCGGCTCTCCTCCAGGGTATTTGGGGCACCGCGAGACCCATCCGCTGATCACTCAGGAGGATCTCGCCAAATATCACACCGACAAGATCAAGCTGAGCTTCCTGTTGTTCGACGAGATCGAAAAGGCTTCCGACGCCCTGTGGCAATTGCTCCTGGGCATGTTGGATAAAGCTACTTTGACCCTCGGCGACAACCGCCGCGTGGATCTTTCGCAGACGATGATTTTCCTGACGTCGAACCTGGGCGGCGGGGAGATCACGCAAATGATGACCGGAGGCATGGGGTTTGTGCAACCGGGGAACAAGCCTGCCGAGGTTCTCGATGGCAAGGTCGAGCGTACCGCGCAGGAAGCAGCGCGCCGGAAGTTCTCGCCCGAGTTCATGAATCGGCTGGATAAGGTTGTCGTATTTCATCCGCTGCGGCATGTGCAGCTCGAACAGATCCTGGACATCGAACTGGGCATGGTGCAACGGCGCGTGCTGGACACAGCGCGCGGGCAGTTCTTGTTCCGTGTGACCCCTTCCGCGCGGGCCTTTCTACTGCGGGAAGGCACCGACCTTAAAT
>Ga0302326_10026818_pt1 | contig 11634 bp, 8 predicted proteins | sample Palsa_T0_3_FD_202264 | JGI IMG/M metagenome (GOLD analysis project Ga0302326, IMG submission 202264) | Peat permafrost microbial communities from Stordalen Mire near Abisko, Sweden - Palsa_T0_3 | ecosystem: Environmental > Terrestrial > Soil > Palsa > Peat permafrost | place: Sweden: Abisko... | reverse complement strand
GCGCAGGGAATAGCACGCTGGAGGCCAGCTCGGATGATACCCGCTGCGATCGTGTTTCTGGTCTGCCTCGCCGTGGCACTGGGGCTGGCCCGCGCGCTGGGCCGGCGGGGGATGCACCGCTGGTTCGCCGCGTACTTGAGACAAGCCTCCAGGCGCCAAACCCCGCGAGCCGACGAAGCCGTTCACCTGCTCCTGTGCATTGCGGACCACTTCGAGCCGGGGTACGCGAATGCGGACCCGGCGACTGCGCTGTCGCGCGTGCGGCGCTGGGTCGAGGAGTACCCCCGCCGGTTTGGCGCCTTTCGAGATTCTGACGGCAGGTCGCCGCAGCACACATTCTTTTATCCGCTGGAGATGTACGATGCGGCCCATGTCGAGCTGCTGGCGGAGCTGACCCGCGCCGGCCACGGCGAGGTCGAGGTGCATCTCCATCACGACCGCGACAACGCCGAGCATCTGCGGCGTCGACTGCTGGAATACAAGCAGTTGCTCGCTTCCCGGCACGGCCTGTTGTCCCGCCGGCGGGACGACCGCGAGGTCGTCTACGGCTTTGTGCACGGCGACTGGGCGCTGGACAACTCCCGTCCCGATGGCCGCTGCTGCGGCGTGAACAACGAACTGGACGTGCTGCGGGAGACCGGCTGCTATGCGGATTTCACGTTCCCCTCCGTGCCCAGCCCGACCCAGCCCCGAAAGATCAACAGCATCTACTACGCCTGTGACGATCCCCTGCGCCCCAGGTCGTACGATCGCGGCCAGGACGTCGGCGTCGCCCCCCGTCCCGACCGCTCGTTCATGCTGATACAGGGCCCGCTTCTGCTCGACTGGAGCCGTCGCAAGTATGCGATCGCTCCGCGAATTGAGAACGGGTGCATTCAGGCCGGTCAGCTTCCCGATCAACGGCGCGTGGATTTCTGGTTGCAGGCCCGGGTACAGGTTCCAAGGCGTCCGGACTGGTTCTTCGTCAAGCTGCACACGCACGGGGCGGCCGAGAGAAATCTTCCCGCGCTGCTGGGCGAGCCGATGTCGCGATTTCACGCGTCGCTGGCCGAACGCGCTGGTTGCGATCGCAACTTCCATTATCACTACGTGACCGCGCGGCAGATGTACAACCTGGTTCGAGCCGCGGAGGCGGGGTGGACCGGCACGGTCGAGGAGGCCCGTGATTTCGAGCTCGAGCTCGTCACCCGCCCCGATCTGCCGCAACGGGCTTCCTGAGCGCGCCCCGATGCTTCCCTTTGAGTGCCGGAAGCAATCGGCTCGGTTGCAAGCCGGGGGGCAATCTCAGATGATGCCATGCGATCCACCTTTCAAGCCGTGTGGGCCACAAGTTGGCGGAGCTTTGAACACTTCACCCAACCCAGACTACTGGGACCAAGTCGCCCAGGGATGGCAGCCCGATCAGCGCGACCTGCTCTGGCGCCGTCATAGTGATCAGGTCAACATCTCGTTTCTCGGGCCCCGGCTTCCCGCGGGGCGCGTCGAACGGTTGCTCAAGACCGACCTGTTCGACGAGGCCAACAGCGAGGGCCTGGCTCCGCTGCTGGCCCAACACGCTGCGATGGTCGTTGGCATTGATGTCTCAAAGTCGGTACTGCGTGCAGCGCGGCGGCAGCACCCGTTGCTGCGCCGGGTGGCCGCCGACGTGCGCTGCTTGCCTTTCGCAAACGAATCGTTCGACTGTATCGTCTCAACCTCGACGCTGGATCACTTCGTGAATCGCGACGAACTGCTCGCGTCCCTGAACGAGCTGGCGCGCGTTCTGCGGCCGCGCGGACTCCTGATCCTGACGCTCGACAATCCTTCCAACCCGGTGGTTGGTTTGCGAAACGCATTGCCTTTCGCGTGGCTCCATCGGATCGGCGTCGTTCCGTATTACGTCGGCGCGACTCTCCGGGCACGCGACCTGCGCGCCCGTGCGGAGGCCGCCGGCCTGGAGGTGAAGGAAACTACGTTCGTCCTGCACTGTCCGCGCCTGCTTGCGGTGATGGCGACGCGCCTTGTGAGGCACTGTCGGCGCGAGACTCAGGACCGGCTCCTGCGAATGTTGGGGGGGTTCGAGGGGCTAGCGAGCTTGCCGACGAGGCGTTTCACGGGGTATTTTGTCGCCCTCTGCGCCACCAAACCGACGCGCGATGCGCCAGGCGTGCCGGCGCAGGGTGTGATGCAGAGAGCAGGATCTTGAAGTCATCGATGCCGGGCCGCCGAAGAATGCTGGAAACCGGACTTCAAGGTTACGACCCCGATGACACCTTCGATTTCATGCTCGCTCCGGGTGCACAATCGGGTGTACTCCGCCGGAACTGAACATGCCCCCCTCAAGAAAACATACGATTTTCTCGGGGATTTTTGAATGGGCAGGGCCGGGATCGAACCGGCGACACATGGATTTTCAGTCCATTGCTCTACCAACTGAGCTACCTGCCCGGATGCATACCGCGGCATTTTAGCGACATGGCGACGTTTGCAAAGAGGCGGCTCAGCTTACGCTGGCGCGTCGGCCAGCTTTGAGGTTCCAGATCGCGGCGACCAGAGCGTCCACGTCTTCGCAGGTGTTATATAGAGCCAGCGAAGGACGGACCGTTGATTCGACGCCGAAGCGGCGAAGAATCGGCTGGGCGCAGTGATGGCCCGACCGGACGGCAATGCCCTCCAGGTTCAAGGCCGCTCCGATGTCTTCGGTGCGAAAGCCATCGAGGACAAAGGACAAAACGCTCGCCTTTTCTGCGGCAGTTCCGATGAGACGGAGCCCGGGGATTCGCTTGAGCGCATCGGTGGCGTAGAGCAGCAGGTCGTGCTCGTAACGATGGATGTTCACCATCCCGATTCGCTCGACGTAATCGATCGCGGCACCGAGCCCAACGGCGTCGGCGATGCTGCCGGTGCCCGCCTCAAAACGTCCGGGCGGAGTCTGATACTGTGTTCGTTCAAAGGTAACGTCGGTGATCATGTTTCCGCCTCCCTGCCAGGGCGGCGTGGCGTCGAGCACGCTGTCTTTCCCGAACACCACGCCGATGCCCGTTGGGGCGAAGACCTTGTGTCCGGAGAAAACGTAAAAGTCGCAATCGAGCGACTGCACGTCAATCGGCAGATGAGAAACCGCTTGCGCGCCATCCACCAGCACCTTGGCACCATGGCGGTGTGCTGCGGCAATCATCTCGTGCGCGGGCGTGATGGTGCCCAGTGCGTTGGAAACCTGGGCGAACGAGACGAGACGCGTTCGGGGCCCCAGGAGTTTCTCGTATTCCTCGAGGATGACTTGGCCGCGATCATCCACCGGTGCGACACGCAGCTTGGCGCCCTTCTCGGAGCAGAGCATCTGCCAGGGAACGATGTTCGCATGGTGCTCGAGCCAGGTGATGACGATTTCATCGTCCTTCTGCACATATCGGCGGCCCCAGCTCTGGGCGACGAGGTTGATCGCCTCGGTGGCTCCGCGCACAAAAATAATGTCGCGAGTGGATGGGGCGTGCAGAAAACGACGCACTTTCTCGCGCGCCGCCTCATATGCGTCGGTTGCGCTCGCGGCCAGGGCGTGGGCCGCGCGATGGATGTTGGAATTCTCGTGTTCGTAGAACCAGGATATCCGGTCGATCACGGCCTGCGGCTTCTGAGTGGTAGCGGCGTTGTCCAGCCAGACGAGCTGCCGTCCATTCACGCGCTCCCGCAGGATCGGAAAATCGCGACGGATCGCGAACACATCAAATATCCCGGGCGACAAGTCGGATAGCGACGGTTCGCTCAACTCAGCGGGCACGGTTGAACGCATCGCCGATCCGCGGATGGGTTCCAACGGGTTGACCAGATCAAGAAATCCAATGGATTGAACCTGCCGCCAATCCGTTGAAGGGCGTGGCGCGCCAGCCACCTGTGGTTCGGCAAACGCTTCGGCTGCCACAGGAGCGGAAGGGAGTGCCCGTAGCGACGGGGCGGTCGAGGCGAACTGCGTAAGGTTGCGCAATTCCGCTTCGTAAGGGATTGCCGGTGTCTGGGGGAGCGATGGAATCGCGGCGGGGGAGATCAATGGGAGTTGTGCCGCGGATACCGGTGCTGCAGACTCGACCAGCCCGCGCGCGTCCTGAAGAAAGGAATAAGCGGGTGATGCCGAGATCTCCACGCCCGGAAGGGGATTGGGAATCCCCGGCACGCGTGCACTCGCCGGGGCAATCGATGCCGTGCTGGCGAGCGTGGCGGGTATAGCCTGCAGTTGCTCTTCGGAGAGCACCAGCGCATCAATCGACGGCGCGGATGCGACCGCGCGCGTGCCCGATGCCGTCAGCTCAGGTGCCCCAAGAGCGGAATCCCTGGGAAAATCAACTGGGGGAGAACTGCGCCCCGCTTCACTGCCGGCGCGGAACATCTCATTGGCCCATCGCGCGAGCAAGCTTGGATCGGGAAGACCCGCCGCCGCCGCGCTGAGACTTCCCGATCGGTCTACCGCCGAGGCCAATTGCGATGGGTCCGGCAGCGGATCACTTGTACTCATGATAGTTACCCACCTCGACCTGTTCGAGGCTCGCGATCGCGTCTTCGGTCAGCACGGCCGCAGAGCAGTAGAGCGAGACGAGGTACGACCCGATCGCGCGGCGACTGATTCCCATGAACCGCACAGAAAGACCCGGGGTTTGTTCGCCGGGCAGTCCGGGCTGGAACAAACCGATCACTCCCTGCTTCTTTTCGCCGACGCGCAGGAGAAGAATGCTGGTCTTGCCCCCCGGCGCGGAGGGCTTCGCCTTGCCGTCAATGTGAATCTTATCGGTGGGGATCAGCGGAACCCCGCGCCACGTCAGAAACGGCGATCCGAAGAGCGTAACGATTGCCGGTGGGACGCCGCGCCGCGTGCATTCGCGTCCGAAAGCGGCGATGGCGCGCGGGTGAGCCAGAAAGATCGACGGCTCCTTCCAGACTTTGGCGAGCAATTCATCGAGGTCGTCGGGAGTCGGAGGCCCTTTTCGCGTTTGGATCCGCTGTGATTCCGGCACGTTCTTGAGCAGTCCGTATCCGTCATTGTTGAGCAGTTCGCTTTCCTGCCGCTCCTTCACGGTCTCGATCGCCAGCCGCAGTTGTTCGCGGATCTGATCGAAGGGATTGCTGAACAAATCCGAAATCTTGGTCTGGACGTCGACGACTGCGGAAATGGAATTCAGCGTGTATTCCCGTGGCTTTTCTTCGTAGTTGACGAATGACTCGGGAATTGCCTGTTCCGCCTTCTGATCGCAAACGACGTCCACCGTTTGATTGTCGACAACTCGATTGACACGAAGGGTGCCCGCTTCGAGAGGCTTCCAGTCCAAGAGTCGAACGAGCCATCGCGGCGTGATCGCGCCGAATTGGGGCGCGGTCTTGGTGACGTTAGCGAGCTGAAACGCCGCGCGTTCGCCCAGTGCGTGTTGGCCTGTGCTGGTCTCCGCCATCGTAATTCCTCCGTTGAAAGCTTAAGTCTGCTGCCCCACATCAGCGACCAACAGACACAATTCCGCGAAACATCCGCGGCCGCAAACGCTGCGCAGTGCATTATTAGACATCCTATAACACGTCATTGCAAACCAGCCTGAGTTGCCGAGAGCCGAATGTCTAAGTATTTGGCCCAATTCATCCCGCACAATCACAAGCGGAATTGCTGCTGCGGCAAGGTCTACACCGGGACATCGCGGAGGGGAAGCGGCGACGCCGCCTGCACGTGGGAGCCCTGAGCAGCGATGTTGCCTCGCGGCTCGTTGGGTCGTGCAAATCCATTGACTTGGAGCCAGTAAAAAGATCCAAAGCCAAGCAGCGCGACGATTCCCAGAGTCACACCGGCCTTGAACCGCAGATCTGTCTCGAAACGAACCAGCAACGTCTTCCACCGTCCATCGCTCAGAGATGGATTGGCCGAATCGCCCCTTTCGGAGCCGGAGCCCGTCAGTGATATCCGAGTTCCCCGGCCACCGTTCGATTGAAGTGATGGCCCCGGGGTTGGCTTCATCGCAACTTCCCACGCGTTGAAGTTCCCTGTGCTTTGTGGTTCTTCCGGAATTGGTGAGGCAGGCCGTGTCACGACTGGGGAAACGCTCTCATCGAGCCGCCGGCTGCTGCGGATCAACTCTTCGGGCTCTTCATCGATTGAATCGGAATCGGGTTGGCTGAGGATCTCCAAGATCGCGTCGTCAGAAAGCGTGCCGGGATTCGCGGCCGATTCCGCAGCCTCAGGCGTATTACCGTTGCGCGAACTTGCCTCAGCAAGGGCTGGTGTCGGGTCGTGAAACTTCACCAACAGATTACCGAACTGGAGGACTTCGCCGTCCTGAAGAGAATGATAAGTGATTCTTCTCCCACCGATCCATGAGCCGTTGGTGCTGCCCAGATCGATTGCCCGCCAGCCTTCGGGCGTTTGCTCCAGGCGAAGATGCCTGCGGGAAAGGAACGAGACTGCAATGCAAAGGCCGCATTCGCCGGAGCGGCCAAGATCCACCGTCGTTTGGAGTTCCTGCGTCGCCACGTATTGACCATCGAGTTCAATGGTGAGGTAGGCCATTTGTTCTCCAAGGAATTTGCCGCCCATTGCGGCGGCAAATTCACTCGGCTCCTTCGTATTTATCCTGCCTAATTAAGTTAGCTGGCTCATTGGCGCAGCTGCCGGGAACGGTCATGGCAGGTCGTAAAACTTCTCGCCCCATTGGTCGATCGGATAGATGGTGTCGGCCACGTGCTTGGTCTCGACGTGTCCGTCGACATACAGAAAGTTGGAGCGACGCATGTCCCATCCGGTCTGGGTGGAGTTTCCGGCAACGCCGTAGTTCAGCTTTCCGTGATTTCGGCCGACGAAATCGAGCGTGGTATCGAGGCCGGGGATGCTGCCGTTGGATGCGATATTTGCGAGAAGCCAGTTGTAGGCGTCCGGATGCATCTTGTCGACGGTGGCCCAACCGAAGTAATTCGCTGTCCCTTCGGGCAGCGCATACGGCGCGTCGGGCTTGGCCAACACGGGATTCGAAAGCGATGCGCTGATCCCGCTCACCGGGCGCCGGCTGTTGCTGACCTCGCCCGTATTGCTGGAGACGTTGCTGCTCGTCACCATCACGGCCTGATTCCCCCACATTTCGGTGGCGAGAATCACGTTTGAACTGTTGGAGACCACCGAAGCGGGGACGAAGTGGTACCAGCGCGGGTTCCCATTGCGGAAGTTGGCGGTGAAGACGCTGCGCGGCGTGAGCACTTCGTTGAGCATGTACGAGAGACGCGGCGCCTGGAAGTCGATGACAGGCTGCCCATTCACGGGTGGGGCTTCGTTGGACAAGCCATCATCGTTGTTGCCCGCATACGTGTTTGCCGGCGGTACGCCTCCATTGTCAAACTCCGGGCATTGGAACATTTCCCAACCGTTCATGTTCTGCAGTCGGCTGTCATTCGGTGCCAGCGTTGCCCCATAGAGGAAACTGGACCAGTGGACATACCCCTGTGTCGGCTGCGCGGGCGTTTGCACGCCGGTGGAGCTAATAGCTGTCCCGTAATAGAAGTTCGAGGGGGGAAATACTCCCTTGTACTCGGCAAGGTACGTTGCGATGCCCTGGCCGATCGACCGAAGATTTGCCGCGCACTTGATCGTGCGTGCAGACTCTCGTGACGCGGCCAGCGCGGGAAGCAAAATGCCGAGCAAGACGGCGATAATCCCGATGACCACCAGAAGCTCGACTAGGGTAAACCCTCGTCGGATTCGGCTTACGGCCGGCAATTCGATTAAAGACGGGCGATTCATGGTGCTTGATACGGCTGTAAAGCCTTTAATGTCATTGGTTTGCATAGCTAAATTCCTTTTTTCTCTTCCGGCCTTCAGCCGGACGGTGCGCGTTGATTTCCTGCGAGGCGACTAAACAAGATTCGGGTTTGAGCAACAACAGCACATCGCAGTCTCCTTTTATAAACATTACTCCTATCGACTTAATAGACGTATAATTCCAAAAAAGACCCCGGTCAAGGGGGCTGCGCGGAAAAATTCCCGCGATTGCGACTATTGCGGCGGTTCGATGCGGATGGTGTCCTCCCGCCCTTCGCGCAAGACCACCAGCACCACGCTCTCCTTCGGCTTGTCCTTGCGCAACTGCTCGTACGACTTTTGGAAGTCCACAACGTCCCCAACGACCTCCCCGTTCATTCGCTGAATCATGTCGCCAAGACGCAGGCCACCGGACTCGGCTGAGCCTTGCGGACGCAGCACTGATACGATCACTCCTTTGGCGTCGGTTGCGAGATGGCGGGCGTAGGTGTCGATGAAGACCGAGTCGCGCACGCCAAAGCCAAGGTCGTCAGCATAGTAGCGCTTGGCGGTCATCGGCCGCGGAGGCTGCTCGGCGAGTGTGATCTTGATCTCCTCGAGCGGCTGGCCGCGATGGCGCAGGACCGACAGCACCACCTGATCGCCGACTTTCATTCGCATCAGCTTGCGGTGCAAAATCATCGGCAGCTCCTCGGGCTGATCGCCGCGCTCCAGCGGCGCCCCGTTCACCTTGACAATAATGTCCCCTTGCTTGAGGCCGGCCTGGTCGGCCGGCGTGTCGTGAATCACCTCGCCGACCTGCACGGCCGGCTGATCCTTCAGGTTGTTATATTCCGCGACGTCCTTGGTCAGCCCTGTCAATTGCATGGCTCCGAGCCAGGGAATTCTCACCGGGTTCTCCGGCGTCGGAAGATCGCTGAAACTCTGCTGAAAAAAGCGGGTTGGGGTGAAAAGCCTCGGCGGATTCGTCACCGCGCTCAGAGAATCGGTCGGATTATTCAGCAAAAGTCCCTGCCCCGGCGCGAACGAGACGATGCCAATTGCATCGCCCTGTGCGTTGAAGACCGGAGAGTCGACCGCGGCCAAACTGCCGCTGACGACGATCTGCGGCAATTCCCCGCGCAACGTCGTCGCAACAATCCCGGACATGAAGTAGCTCTTGTAACCCGCGTCCTTAGGCATCAGTCCGACGGAATAAACGTAGTCGCCGACTTGCGGCGGCTGCTCGATGAATTTGATGCTCTTCCACTTCTGCGGATCGCGCGTCTTCACGAAGGCCAGCTCCGTGCGCTCGTCGCGCCCCTGAAAAACCGCGTCGAGTTCCTGAGGATCGCCGCTGTCGCTGGGAACGATGATCTTGAAATCCTTCATCTGCTCGTCGGGGATCTGGCCCAACAGCCCCAGCGAGGTCATGACCAGCCCGTCGTCTCCGACGACGATGCCGGCGCCGATGATTTCGTGCCGGCCCAGTTCACTCTCCCAGACGTATTGGATAGCGACGAGCGACGGCGTGATGGCCTGATATTGCTGCGCGACCGCGTCGGCGGAAAGCGGCGCTCGAGACGGCGGCGGTGGGGGGGTGTGAGCGCAGCCGGCGACAATCGATACAAGGGCCAGAGCAAGGGAGAGCCAAAAGTTCTTCATTCACGCTCCGAGGGAGTTGAAATTCCTGATCGATCGGGTCAGTAGGTGACCTTGAGAACCGCCGACTGCCGGCCGCGTCCTCGCTGAATGTCCAGCAGAACGGCGGGGTCCGCTGCTTTCACCGACGCGTCGTAGAGCTTCTTGAACTCATCCAGATCCGTGATCGGCTCCTGATTGACAGATCGAATCACGTCGCCCGGCTCAAGCTCGGCCTTGGCGGCAGGGTAACCGGGGTTGAGCGTGGTGACGACCACGCCCTGATCGTCGTCGAGCTGTTGCTCGTTGGCATACGCCCGGGTGACCTCGCGCACCGAGACGCCCCAGACCTTGAATTCCTTCTCCTCGCCGACCGCCCCCTGCAGCTTTTGCGTGCGAGCCGTGACGTGGATCGTCTGCTTTCCGCGCTTGAGCGTCAGACGCACATCCGAGCCGATCGGCAGGTCGGCGATGAATTTGCGTGCCGCGGCAATCTCCTCGGGGAAACGCACGTTAATCGGCTTATCGTTGATGTCGAGCAGGATGTCCTGCGTCAGAACGCCGGCGCGCTCGGCGGGAGAGTTGCGGTCAACGCTGTTGACCAGCACGCCCCGGTTGATGTCGATGTCGTAGAACGTTTCCAGGTCCTGCAGCGGCTTGAGATCGATGCCCAGGTCGCTCCGATCCACGCGCCCTTTCTTATCCGGCTTGGCGCTGGCAAGAATCTGATGAATCACTTCCTTGGCAGTATCGATGGGTATGGCGAAGTTAAGATTCTGGCCGCCGCCGCGCGTGTTGATGCCCACCACTTTCCCGGTCAAATCCACCAGCGGCCCGCCGCTGTTGCCGGGGTTGATCGGCGTGTCCATCTGAATCCAGTTGGAGAAGTTCCCGGTCTCATACTCATCGATCTGCATCTGCTCCGGATAAAACGTCCGCTCATTGTTGGAGACGATCCCCAGCGTCATCGTGCGCGCCAGGCCGAAGGGGGTTCCAATGGCCATCACGTCCTGCCCGGTGATGAGAGTCTTGCTCTCCCCCAGCTCCGCGTGCTTGAACTCGATCTTCTTTTCGCGGATGTGATCCATGTCCATCTGCACGACGGCCAGGTCCGTCCAATGATCGTCGCCGACGAGATGCGCCGGGACGCGTTCCTTGTTGAAGAGCGTGACGTCGATCTCGGCGGCCCGGCCCGCCACGTGAAAATTGGTAAGTATTCGGCCTTCATCGTCGATGATGACCCCCGATCCAATTCCGCGCCGGACGGTGCGTTTTCCCTCGGAATAGATTTCCTGGGCCACGTCGAGCCGGACGACCGCGGGAAAGATGCGTGCTTCGACATCGACCACTGCCTGCGGCGTAGCGCTGGGGAAGGGATCGCCGCGGTTCTGATCGGAGCCGCGTGCCAGCACCGGTGGCCCCGCAACGAGACATGCCAGAGCGATACCGCCGAAATGAGAGATAATGAAGACCCGCATCAATCCTTTCTGATCCGCGATCGGCTGCCGCAGCCGGCCCCGCAGCCCGATAGGATGCGCGAGCAGTACAAATGTCGCAACCCGATTGCTGGCAAGCGCCTGGGTTTCGATCGACCTCGTGCCCGCCGAAAAGCCAACGGATGGCCATCCGTTGGCTTCTCCTGCGCTATCAGCAACCACTGATCCAATAGACATTACCATCTCAACCTCCGCGTCAGCGGTTGCCGCAGCGCACGCCAAACGCGGCACTTTCCGGGTCCCAAGAGCGATCTTTCCGCCCGCATTTGGTCTCTCCAACGCCTGCCTCACGCAACAAATGCGACACTTTGAAACTGTTGCATGTTGCACGGACTCTGTAACTCCTGTTCCTGCAGCGCGATCCGTTAAGCCGCAAAACGTCGTCTCCTGCAACTGTTGCACGTGCGGGTCTCTTCTTCAGCGGCGGGAAGGCACCAAGGCACGCGCCGCTCTTCCTCTTGTGGCTTTCCGCGATGGGTGCCTCCGTGCCTGGCACTACAACCTCTGCTTTACAAAACCTGACAAATCCTTACATCCCCCCGGGGGGGCGCTGCGCGAGAGAGGAGAGCGGTGGACAGTAGTGAGTAGAGTCACACTTCCCATTTCCAGCTCCCTCATCTGCCCACTCTCCTGTCTACTGTCACCTGCTCCACTGTCTCGCGCCAGCAGGGGGGCGCTGCGCGAGAGAGGAGAGCGGTGGACAGTAGTGAGTAGAGTCAGACTTCCCATTTCCAGCTCCCTCGTCTGCCCACTCTCCTGTCTACT
>Ga0302326_10026815_pt1 | contig 11635 bp, 9 predicted proteins | sample Palsa_T0_3_FD_202264 | JGI IMG/M metagenome (GOLD analysis project Ga0302326, IMG submission 202264) | Peat permafrost microbial communities from Stordalen Mire near Abisko, Sweden - Palsa_T0_3 | ecosystem: Environmental > Terrestrial > Soil > Palsa > Peat permafrost | place: Sweden: Abisko... | reverse complement strand
ATCGTGGTTTTGAATGTAATTGACAAACGCGGTGTGCGGCAGGTCGAAGGCGGGTGTGCCCCGGCGCTTTCCCTGCCAAAGGTATTGCTGGCCTTGATAGAGATATCCCCATTTCACCGCCGCGATGAACTCCTGCGAATTACCGCGATAGTCCGTGAAGTAGGCTTCGCTGCGTCCGATCAAGGCGACCGTGGCGCTGTGATGGAAATCATCGTTCCACAGCGCATCCATGCCGTAACCGCCTCGATCGATCGGGCGAACAAGCCGCGTCTCCTGCGGTTCATTTTCGGTGATGAGATAGATGCGCCGACGGCCGGCGGCTTGGCGCGCCGCCAGGGTAATGGCCTTGAGCACGTGCTCTTTGGAATCATCGACGATGGCTTGAGTCGCGTCGAAGCGAAAGCCGTCGAAGTGATATTCGCTGACCCAATATCGCGCGTTGGAGATGAAATATTCTCGAACGCCCCCCGAGCCGACATCGTCGAAATTCAACGACTCGCCCCAATCGTTCTTATGCTTTTTGGAAAAGTAGAAGTCCGAAAACTCCTTGAGATAGTTTCCATCCGGACCAATGTGGTTATAGACGACATCGAGAATCACACCGATGCCGACCGCATGGGCGCGATCGACAAATAGCCGGAGATCATCGGGCGATCCGTACAATGCGGTTGGAGCAAAGAGGTCAACGCCATCGTAACCCCAGCCAAATCGGCCCGGAAAATCGGCGACGGGCATCATCTCGATGCAGGTGATGCCCAGTTCTTTCAGCTCCGCCAGTTCATTCGCCGCCGAATCCCATGTGCCCTCTGGCGTGAACGTGCCGACATGCATTTCGTAGAGCACCTGTCCTTCGGGCGTAATCCCGGGCCATTTATCATCGGTCCATCTGAACCGGGCGGGATCGACGACTTCCGAAACGCCGTGGACCCGATCCGGTTGAAATCGTGATGCTGGATCGGGATAACACTTTTGGCCGCCATCGAGTCGGAAGCTGTATCGCGTGCCCGCATTGGCTTGCGGCGCCCAGCCGGAAAAATAGCCATCCTCCTCAGCCGACAAAACAAGCGGTTCGTCTCGATCCTCGAAGATAACTTCGACAGCATGCCGCCGCGGCGCCCAAACTCGAAAGTGAACCCCATCCGCAGACACCTCCGCCCCGATAGGCAGGCGGCGGGAAATCGACGAGCTGACCGCTGCGTGTTGCATCACTGAATGCTTCCATGTGGCCGTCACAATAAGCGTTCATTGCGTAGCGGGAGGCGCAGTAGTGCGTGTCGGCCGGCGCACCTCCCTGCGAAGGGCTTCGATTTGCGTGGAAGAAGTCGGTCGTTGTGCCTCGTCCGGCCGAACCGTTCTCAAAAGCGCAACCGATCGGCCATAGAGCGGATATTGCTCGCGCTCCGGCCTGACGCGCACCGGCAGCGGTCGATCCGGCTCGGCTGTATCCACAAGCACCTGCCAGACGTCTCCATCGGCTGTATCGGGCAGCGTAAAGGGAATCTCCTCCCAGTGTGCGTTGAGCAGCAGAAGCAGCGTATCTCCTTTGATGGACTCGCCGCGCTCATCAACTTCGTTGATCAGATCGCCCGCGAGTCGAACGCCCAGGCACTGTACAAAACCTGAGTTCCAGGCCGCATCGCTCATTTCCGCGCCGGAGGGCTCAAAGAACGAGAGATCCTTGATCCCCGTGCCACGGATCGGCCGGCCGACGAAGAACTTTCGCCGCTGCATCGCCGGCTGTTCCGCCCATACCCATGTGCAGGTTTTACAAAATTCAAGAAACGCCTTTCGACGTTCATCGAGCTCCCAGTTCGTCCACGTCAGCTCATTGTCCTGGCAATAGGTGTTGTTATTTCCGTTCTTGGTGTGGCTGAGTTCATCCCCGCCATAGATCATCGACACGCCTTGGGAAAACAGGAGCGTGGCGAACAGATTGCGTTTCTGTCGTTCGCGAAGGGCGATGATGTTTTTGTCGTCGGTCGGTCCCTCGGCGCCGCAATTCCAACTATAGTTGTCATCAGCGCCGTCTCGATTCCCCTCGCCATTCGCTTCGTTGTGTTTGTGATCGTACGAAACACTGTCCTGAAGCGAGAAGCCATCATGCGCGGTGATGAAATTGATGCTTGCGTATGGCCTGCGTCCGTCCCCTTCGTAAAGATCGCTGCTGCCTGCCAGGCGCGTTGCCAGTTCCGAGGCGAGGCCACCTTCCCCTTTCCAGAATCGTCGCACGGCATCCCGATATTTTCCGTTCCATTCCGTCCAGAGCACCGGGAAATTGCCGACCTGATATCCGCCGGGACCAACATCCCACGGCTCGGCGATTAGTTTCACCTGTGACAGGATCGGGTCCTGATGAATGATGTCAAAGAATGCGCCCAGGCGGTTCACATCATGCAACTCGCGCGCAAGCGTGCTGGCCAGATCGAATCGGAAACCATCGACGTGCATTTCCGTCACCCAGTAGCGCAGGCTGTCCATGATCATCTGCAGAACGCGCGGATGTGTCATCCCCAGCGTGTTGCCGCAGCCGGTGAAGTCCATGTAGTAACGGGGATCATCGGGAGACAGGCGGTAGTAGGCGGCATTGTCGATCCCGCGCCATGAAAGCGTCGGGCCAAGTTGATTGCCTTCGCAGGTGTGGTTGTAAACCACGTCGAGAATGACTTCGATGCCCGCCGCGTGCAGGCTGCGGACCATCATCTTAAATTCCTGTACGCTCTTGCGCGGTGATTGCCGGGATGCGTACTCGGCGTGCGGGGAAAAAAAGTTGAGCGTGTTGTAACCCCAATAATTGGTCAAGCCCTTGGCGATCAGCGTCTGATCATCCAGATGAAAATGCACTGGCAGCAGCTCGATCGCCGTGACTTTGAGATCCAGAAGATGGTTGATGATCGCTTCTGAGGCCAGACCGGAATAGGTGCCGCGCTTTTCCTCGGGCACATCTGGATGTTTCATCGTGAGGCCGCGGACATGCGCTTCATAGATCAGCGTCTTATGCCACGGCGTGCGCGGCGGATGATCATCGCCCCACGTGAAAGCGGTATCGATCACGGCCGCCAGCGGGCAAAATGCACCGCTGTCTCGCTCGTCAAAGGTGAGATCATCCGCTCCCATCTTGTAACCAAACAAAGAGTCGTCCCATTTGACTCCGCGGCCGATGGCCTTGGCGTAAGGATCGAGAAGCACTTTGTACGGATTGAATCGATGGCCCGCGTTGGGATCATAAGGACCATGAACGCGATAGCCGTAGAGTTGCCCCGGCTCGACATCCGGCAAATAGGCATGCCAGACAAAATCGGTCCGCTCGGGCATCGTGATGCAATGAGATGATTGATTCTCCGCTTTATCGTCAAAGAGGCAAAGCTCCACCTTCGCCGCGTGCTCGGCAAAGAGGGCGAAGTTCACGCCCGCACCATCCCACGTCGCACCCAACGGATAGGGTCTTCCCGGCCAAACGCGCATAGTCAGCCCTCTCGATCAAACGCAAAATGCCTCCAACTTGAGACAGCCCAAAACTCGATCTTAGCCGAGCAAAACGAAGGCCATGAGATTGATCTGGCGCCGCGATCCAAAAACGCGGTTGTGATGAGGCGAGATGGGCCAAAGTGTCGCACGAATACTTGCGCTATCTGACGTACGGGGCAGTTTGGTGGTGCTGCCTGCGGAGGGGAGAATCGCTTATCCTGATCTGGCGATCCGCCCCTTGGCCTGCTTAGCTCTTCGCATCAGTCTACGGTCGATTCGGAGGGGCACAATCGCGCCCGCCAAAGCCAGGCCGGCCAAGATCGGGTAGCCATAGGGAATCCGCCACAGAGCCAGGAGCAGCAATGCGATTAGGGAAATCCCAAAGAGGAGAAGGAATGCGACGAGTGCCAATCCCGTGGAAAACAAGATGTATTGCCGTTCCATTAGTCATTCCATTTTCGGGCCGCCGGAATAGGGAAAGACCGGTCCATCTTTGGTGTTGCAGCCGAGGAGGTGATACCCATAGAACCGCTCTGACACGCGATCGCGCACAAGCACCAGAAACACGTTGGCCGTCGTCGTGCGGAGCAGATAATGCTCAAACAGCCCCGTGTCGCCGCGCTGCACGGATTCGATGGTGACGCCATCGAGACAGAAGCCTTGCAGATGTTCCGCCGGGATTGTGCGGATTGCCACGCGCAGCTCGGCCAGCGCATATTGATCAGGGCCGACCTGGCGCATGTAGTGCGCGAACGTCGTCCGGAACAGCTGATCGTCGAGGTTGCGCATTGGCGGAATAACGGATGACGCGTCCTTTTCTGGCCTTTAGATTTCCACAATTCCCGTCGTCACATCGGTCCCGCATCTGGGGTGCCGATTGGGGTGTGGCGCGAAAATCATAATTGCAAATGGCACAAAAGTCAGGTTTGTGGCGCCGCGATGCCAGGGCTCGCTTGAGCAGCGGCAGCGCGCCGATTGCTGTTTTGTGGTAGGATAAGCTATTCGGCGGGCGAATCGCATTGGTCACCCCGATCGCACGGATGACGGATTGGATGGAAGAATGAGCACGGCAGCTCCGGCAAACTCATCAACACAAGGCAAAACAGGCTACGACGTCTCCCGACCGCATGGGCTCTGCCATGTTAGCGGCAAAATAATCGAGCCTGGAGACAAATTCATGGCCGCGCTGCGTGAGACGTCCCTGGGGTTTGAGCGAGTCGATATTTCGCTCCCACACTGGGATAAGTTTGATCGCAAGGATCTTATCGCCTTCTGGCAGACATCCATGCCGCGGCACGAACAGAAGAAAAAAATATTTGTCGATGATGGCGTGCTTTGCGAGCTGTTCGATCGACTCGGCAGCGTCACCGAGCCGAACAAGCTCAGCTTCCGCTTTGTGCTGGGCCTGATCCTCATGCGAAAACGGCTCCTGGTTTACGAAAACACTCGGCAGGAGGGAGGCCGCGATATCTGGTGCGTTCGGCCCAAGGGTAGAGAGGATAAGCTTGATCTGGTCGATCCCAAGCTCGACGAGCAGCAGATGATGGACGTGAGCAAACAGCTCGGCGAGATTTTGAATGAGGAACTATGAGGCGGCGTCGTGGCCTGATCAATGGTGCCGCATCGGTGCTATCCGCGATGGTTTTCGGCGGGTGCGCTCAGACATCGGCAACGATCGAGCCCTATTACGGCCCAACCGAAACGATCGATCAGCTTGTTCCCGAAATCAATTCCAACGTCCAGCCGCTCTCGACCCTCTGGGCCAAGGGCGATTTTAAAGCGACAATCGTGGATCACGGTCATACGACCAATGTGAGCGGAACAGCCTACCTCATGCACGCTCGGCCGCAGGAAATGCTTTTCATCGGTGATGCCGACGTGGTGGGCGAAGTATTCCGCATGGGGTGCGGTCCCGACAAATATTGGGTGACGGTCAAAGGAGACACCGATACTTGCTGGTGGGGCACCTATGCCAATCTGGACCGCGCTGACGAGCGCGCAATTCCGGTGCGCCCCGATCTGGTTGAAGCCGTTTTAGGCCTCGACGCCATGGACACGGATTTGAACCGGCAACCGTGTCCCGTGATGCGATTCAACAACGATCAGCATGCGTACATGATCGTCTGGAACGTGAAACTTCCAGATCGCTGGGTGGTTCAGAAGGAGATCTGGTACGACCTTGTCACCAAGCTCCCCCGCCTCGTGAATCTGTTCGATGCAAACGGACGTGTTGTTCTCAGCGCATATCTCAGCGACGATAAGCCGGTTGATATGGGCGCAGCCGCGTCGCAGTCTTCGGATGCACCGATGGTTGCAACAACTTACCGGCTGTTTTTCCCTGACTCGGGCTCCAAGTTGCAACTGCATCTGACAGATATTGAGCTGCAGCGTCATGGCCACCCCAATAATGAGAATTTCGCTTTCGATCCCGATACGGTGGATGTGAAGCATGTCATCAACCTCGACGAGCCGGCCCACTAGATTGCTTCGCATGTTCTCAAAGGTCTTTCCACTTCTCGTCCTGGTCCTCACTGCCGTTATCTCCTCGGCGGCTGGTGCGCTGCCGCGCGATCTGCTTGCGACGGCCTCCGATCAGGCGCTGATACTGGCGCGCGTGGAGCCTCCGGATAAGAATGATCCGGATGCGCCCACCGATCGCACCATCATTCTCACGCGCCGCCTCGGGAAGGATACGCGCTGGCGGAAGCTGGCGACACTCGGCCGACGTGTGGTTTCCGTGGCCGCCTGCGATGAAGATGCCAAAGTCCTGCTGGATACTGGCGACTGGATGACCATCTGGGCCGATGGTGATGCTTTCGGTCCACCGGCTCCAAACGTGCGGCTGATCGCGCTGGCTGCCGACCGCGACGTGTTGTGGGCCGTGGGCGTCCCGGCTCCCTCCACCACTGAGCCCTCCGCGGCTACCGAGTCGTCAGAACCGCCCGCTGTCAGCGCGATGGCTCCTGCTTCTTCCACGCAGCCGGCGGATTGGCCCCGCACCCCGGCGATCTATCGTTTCGACGGCGTTCAATGGTCGCGCATCATCGCGCTTCCCACGGATCTGGACAGCATGGAACCTGCCGCATTCTCGCTCGCCATCATCGAACACCAGCCCGTTCTTGCCGCCAATGTTGGCCATGGCATCCGCGTCTGGACAGCACAGGACGATCACTGGTCGGGCCCGCGCGATCTTAACTCCTCTCGAACCGTCATCAATTTCGACATTCTAAGCGCTGGCCTGCCTCCTACGATCTGGCTAACCGATGGCGGTCCTGGTTTCCTGGCTGATGTCGCTGGCGAGCGGCCTCTTGGTCCGGATGGATCGCCCCCGACCGATCCACGCTCGGCGGCGCGGGCGGCTGAAGCGATCCGCCTTTATTCCGCCTCCGGTGATCATCTCTATGAGCAGGCGTATGGCCCCGATGGAGGTCCCATGGGTAATCGCGCCGAGCTCCTGATCGATCTAACGGGCCCGGATTCGGAGGTTCAGAATTGGCTGGCGCCGACGCTCACCGTCATTGTGACCATGCTCCTTTTTGGTGCTGCCCGGCGCGGTGGCGTGGGCGAGCTTCCCCAGGGACTGGCAGAATCCAATCTAACCCTCGCTCCCCTGGTTCCTCGTTTTGCGGCGGGAGCGATCGACGCGCTTCCCGTGCTGCTGTCGATCCTCTATGTGGCGAGGCTGATGGCGATCTCGGGCGTCACCGACGACATGCCCACCAACGAGCAGATGATCCCGTTCTACATCGGATCGGGAATCTATCTCCTCTACACGATTGGATCCGAGGTGCTGTTTGGTAAGACATTGGGCAAATGGATCTTCGGCTTGCAAATCGTCAGCCTCGATGGATCACGTCCGCCGCGGACCGCGCTATTGCTTCGAAACCTGCTGCATCTGGTCGATCTCATTCTAATGTGGCTTCCGTTGGCGATGATCCTGTTTTCCCCGCTGCGGCAACGCTTAGGTGATCTTGCGGCGGGGACGCTGGTTGTCCGCACCGCGGAAGTTGAGCCGCCAAAACCTGAGGCGTAAGCGAAGATTGCCAGGTTGACTCCGTTCGCCAGTGTTGAGTTCATGGGCGGAGTGGTCGGGGTTACGATTATCTTCGGACAAGATGGCATCGAACCCATTCTGGGGCTCACTGCGCTTGAATCCGTGGGAATCGAAGTCGATCCGCAGAACCGGCTGCCCAAGCGGCTGCCAGCGGTGCGGTTGAAATGATCATTCGGCACGACCGTACTCCTCTCGAACTCTTGGACTATTCCACCCGCATCACCGCTTTCCCGACAAATTTTCGATCGGTGAGTTGCTGCGCGAGCTCCGCCACTTTGGTCCAACTCTCCACGATCTCAACGCGCGGGCGCAGTTTTCCCGAGGCGACCAACTCCGCGAGGATTTTCAATCCAACCGATGCCGGCTCGATGTTCAGTTCCTTAAAGAGGATGAAGCCGTAAAGAGACGCATGCCCGGCGAGATAGAATTTATTGGCGTTGAAGGAGACGTCGGTGCCCCCAGTGGCGCCGAAGATGACGTGAACACCGCGCGTGGCGAGCATCTCGATCGTCTTGCCGAAGTTTGGACCGCCGACCGAATCGACGATCAAATCATACGGCCCCAGTGCTACTGCGGGAGACAGATCATCTCCGATGACGACATGATCCGCGCCGAACTGACGGGCAATGGGTTCCCGATCTTTCGATCGTGCGAGGGCAACGACCAGCGCACCGGCGAGCTTGGCAAGTTGGATCGTGAAGTCACCCGTGCCTCCGGTTGCGCCGGTGACGAGAACCTTCTTGCCCAGGAGAAAGCCGCCTTTGGAGAGCGAATGCAATGCAGTCAATCCGGCCACCGGCAATGTGGAAGCAGCTTCAAAAGAAACGCTGTCTGGCAATTCGGCCACCGCATTGGTCGGAACAGCGACGGATTGCGCCCACGATCCCACATTCAGCAAGCCGACCACACGGCTGCCTTCCTTGGGCCCCGTTCCATCCGCGGCGGCCTTTTCCACAATTCCCGCCAAATCCCACCCCGGCCGTCGCCCGGCCGGCGCCGACATCGAATAGCGCACCTCACCCCGATTGATCGAAACCGCCTTGACCCGGACGATCGCCTGATTCGGCAGCGCTTGGGGGGCGGGAAAGTCCGCGATTACAAATCGTCCAGGAGCGCTTGGATCGACAACGACGGCTTTTGTGGTACTCATAACGACGACCGTAGGCCAGAGGCAGTTTTCCGGCAAGCCACCGGCAACCGTTCGCCGCTCTTTCGATTATGATGATCGCGTGAGCACTTTGAAGGGAGTCGGGCGAGAAGTGATAAAGCACAAACGATTGAATGGCGCGGGGGTTGCGGCGACGAATGGGCGGCATCGGGGCAGGGATCTAAGCCCGATACGGCCGAGGAAGGCGATTCTCAATATCGCTCTCTGCGGCCTGGGTCGCGCGGCCATCGGCCTGCTAAACCGCGAAGTGCTGGAAATGAAGGAGGTGCGGATTGTTGGATCATTCGATCTGATCCATGACCGTGCGCAGAGCCTGGCCAATCGGCTTGGGTGCCGGGTGTATGACAGCTACGCGCAGCTGCTGGCCGACCCCGAAGTGGAGTTGGTGGTTGTCGCCACCCGCTCAAGCGAGCACGCACCAATGGCCATTCAAGCCCTCAAGGCCGGCAAGCATGTACTGGTTGAAAAACCGATGGGCGTCAATCTCCGGCAGGTCGATCGCTTGCTCAAGGTCGCAAAGCAGTCGCAGGGTAGACTATTCGTTCGCCACAACCGCAGGTTTGAGCCCGCGTTTCTCCAGGTGAAGGACATTCTCGCGAGCAAAAAACTGGGTGACGTTTACCAGATCGCATTGCGCGTTCACAAATATCAGAAGCGCAACGACTGGCAGACGCTCAAGCGTTTCGGCGGCGGACAACTGCTCAACTGGGGTCCGCACGTGATCGACTGGGGGTTGCAGTTGCTCGATGGTCCCGTGGCAGATATGTGGAGCGATCTCAAATGTGTCGCCGCCGCCGGCGATGCCGAAGACACAATTAAACTACTGTTACGCGGCGAGAGCGGGAGGGTCATCGACATCGAAATCAGCGATGCCGTCGCCTTGGCGCAGCCGGGCTGGGTCGTCTACGGATCGCGCGGCACGCTGGCGATTCATGGAACGACCTGCACGATGCGATACCTCAATCCAAAACTGAAGGTGAAAGTAAAGGCCGATGCCGGAACTCCGTCGGTCACGGGCGGCTATTCGGGCCCTGCCAAGCTCACCTGGATCGAGGAGAAGTTCGAGGTATCGCCAAAGAAGTCGACGAAGTATTTTCACGAGCTGTACAAGACCCTCAAACACGGCGCGGAGTTTCCCGTGAGTCTCGAGCAGGCAAGGGAGAACCTCCGCATCATCGAACTGGCCCGTCGCGGGACCAAGTTCGCGTGATCGGCAACTGCACGATCGCGTTTTGCCGCTTGCGGCTTAGCGGGCCAGCGACATGATTCGACGAGGAATTCTAGCCGGTCCGCTAAGCCGCAAGCGGAATCCTGTTGCAAACCCCAGCGATACTCCGAACAATCTATTTGGATGGAAGCTCTCCTTACCGAGATCGTTCGTCGCTGCGCCGCGGGCGAAAAGCTGGCGCTATGCGTGCTCGTTCGCGCGCAAGGCAGCACTCCACAGCATGTTGGGGCGAAAATGCTGGTGCTTGCCGACGGCAAGACAATTGGCACCCTGGGTGGCGGCTGCGTTGAAGCGGAAGTGCGAACCCGAGCGCTCGCCCAGCTTGCCGCCGGCGCGCCATCCAGTCTTTACGACTTTCGTCTGGACCACGATTACGGCTGGGATGACGGCCTGATTTGCGGCGGCATCATGGATGTCCACGTTCGCCTGCTGGGGCCGTCCGATGGGCCGGCATTTGAAAATCTCCTGACGGAATTGAACGCGGGCCGTTCTGTCGAATTCATCGTGCCCTTGGAATCGGCGCAAAGCGAAACTCAATACGTTGAAACCCTAAGCCCATTGCCCAGACTGGTGATCGCGGGCGGCGGGCATGTCGGGCAATCGCTCGGAATGCTTGCTGCGGCGCTCGATTTCCGACTGACGGTCATCGACGACCGCATCGGCTTCATTTCTCCCGAACGGTTTCCCTTCGCGTCCGAACGAATTCTCGGCGACATCGAAACAGAACTCGCTCGAATCACGATCGATCCTCAGACCTACCTCGTGATTGTCACCCGTGGCCATCGCAACGATGGCCGGGCCCTGGCGGCCGTTGTGAATTCGCCGGCGCGCTACATCGGATTGATCGGCTCGAAGAGAAAGATCAAAACCATTTTCGACGGCTTGGTCGCACAGGGGGTGGCATTGGAAAAGATTCTGCGCGTTCATGCTCCCATCGGACTGGAAATCGCCGCCGTGACACCGGCCGAAATAGCAGTGAGCATCGCGGCCGAGCTCATCGCTGTCCGTCGGGGGAGGGAGGGCTTGGCAGCGAGGCAAATGAAGATCGATGAAGCGCAGCTGCGCTCCTGGTTGGCGCGGCCGGCAAAGGATTCCGTGTAAAGAATCCCCCTGCGGGGCGGCAGCTACGCAGGCGGGAGTGCCGGTTGCGGGGCGTCGACGGGGGACTTACATTTCTCTTTTGCGGGGTTGTTCCGTGCAAAGGAGTGCACGTGCCGGGTGAAACTGAATTACACAAAACGTTGAAGAAGGAAGCCTGCCGATGGCTTTTCCGTATGGGTTACCGCTGCATCGCGGCTGAGGTGCGGCTTAAGCCATTGGGAATCATTGATGCGGTCGGCACCGGCTGCTTTCGGCCGTATCACAATTATCTCTTTGTTCAGCGCGAACTGCAGCAGACGTGCTTCATTGAATGCAAAGCCTCCCGCGCCGATTTTCTGCGCGACTGCACCAATGACGGGCAGATGATGCTCTGCATGATGGAGCGCAGCGGCAATAATAAAAAACGCCGCCGTCGCCGCGTTCGTCAAACAGTTGGCTTAGGAAAATTCAAAAGCTGTTTGATGCAACCAATGGCCAATCTGCATTATTTGCTGGCGCCCGCCGGGATGATTCAGAAGAAGGAGTTGGCGCCGCGATGGGGATTGCTCAGCTATGGCCAAGGGGGGATCAACGTTGTCATACGAGCCGATTGGCAGGAATGCGCCCGAACCGAATATGT
>Ga0302326_10026813_pt1 | contig 11635 bp, 13 predicted proteins | sample Palsa_T0_3_FD_202264 | JGI IMG/M metagenome (GOLD analysis project Ga0302326, IMG submission 202264) | Peat permafrost microbial communities from Stordalen Mire near Abisko, Sweden - Palsa_T0_3 | ecosystem: Environmental > Terrestrial > Soil > Palsa > Peat permafrost | place: Sweden: Abisko... | reverse complement strand
CGATGACCAGGCGGTGCTGATGGAGATGCTGGTCCGGGCCATGGGAGCCACGCGTGCGATCGAGATCGGCACGTTCACCGGCTATTCGGCTCTGGCCGTGGCGCGGGGCATGGGTCCCGGCGGGCGCCTGCTGTGCTGTGACATCAGCCAGGAGTGGATGTCAATCGCCCGGACGGCGTGGCAGAAAGCCGGGGTCGCCGACCGGATCGACCTCCGGATCGGCCCGGGCCTGGAGACCCTCCAGTCACTGCCGACCGGCGAGCAGTTCGACTTCGCGTTCATCGATGCCGACAAGACCGGCTACGCCCGGTACTACGAAGGGGTGCTGACCCGCCTGCGACCGGGCGGCCTGATGCTCCTGGACAACACGCTCCAGGGCGGCCGCGTCGCCGACGAGCTCGCGGATGACGAGGACGTCACGGCGATCCGTTCCGTTAACGACGCGATCGCCGCCGATCCCCGCGTGCAAGTGGTCCTGATTCCCATCGGCGACGGTGTAAGTGTCGTGCAGAAACTCGGTGAACAGCTATGAACTCACTGCCGGGCAGCGCTCTTGACCAGTGCCGCGCGATTCAGGCACCCGTCCGCATCGACGACGAGACGACCAGGCTCCGGCGGATTACCGAGAACAACGGCTGACGCCCCGCCTGACGGTCGGCCCGTCGCGGCGGCAGTACCACGAGTATCAACCCGGAGAGAGTCTCCGGCGCTTCGGGTGAAGTCGCCCGCACCGCGCCCGAGGTTCGGCGGCCTGTTGCTTGTCGTCGCCGCGTCGTGGGCTGGCCTGGGCTAGTGCAGACTGCGATAGCGGATGACAGGATGAGACCCGGCACCTGCGCCGGATGCTGCGTGGCTGGGTGCGTCCGGTACCTGGCCAGATGAGGGAGCATGCCGGTGAAGGGAACTGTCTTGGTCCGCGCGCCCAGCACGAGGCTGGCCGAGGGTATCGTCACCCACATCGGCCGGACCCCGGTGGATGTGGCGCTGGCGCGGGCCCAGCATGCGGCGTATGCCGATGCGCTCGCGGCCAGCGGCTGGACGATCCGGCAGGTGCCGGCGGCGGAAGACTGCCCGGACTCGGTCTTCATCGAAGATCCAGTGGTGGTCTGCGAGGACCTAGCGGTGCTGGCCCGCCCGGGCGCGCCCGCCCGCCGGGCCGAGGTGCCGGGCGTGGCCGGGATCCTCGGGTCGCTGGGCCTGCGCACCGCGGAGATTCACGAGCCCGGGACCCTGGAGGGCGGCGATGTGCTGCAGGTCGGCCACATCGTGTACGTGGGGCGCGGCGGCCGGACCAACAGCGCGGGCATCGGCCAGCTGCGCGCGCTGCTGGCCCCACTAGGCCGGACGGTGATCGCCGTTCCGCTGGGGAACGTGCTGCACCTGAAGTCGGCAGTGACCGCGCTGCCTGACGGCACGTTCCTGCTGCTCCCCCAGCTGGTGCCCGCCGGGCTGTTCCCGGCGGTCCGCCCGGTGGACGAAGAGGGCGGCTGCCATGTCGTCCCGCTGGGCGGGGACCAGGTACTGATCGCAGCGTCAGCTCCCCGCACCGCGGAGCTCCTGAACGACCTCGGCTTCATCCCGGTCGTGGCCGACATCAGCGAGTTCGAGAAACTCGAAGGGTGCGTCACCTGCCTCAGCGTGCTGCTGCCCGGACGATAACGCCAGGCCCAGCCAGCAGACCGCCAACCGAAGTATTCCGGGTGACCCCGCCTCGCGCGTGGTGCTACCGAGTTGCATCCGCCACACGCTTCATGTGTGAGCGATGAGTTTGGGCGGCGGATCGGGTCTGCCTGGCATGACTCGCATCGCGGACATCCCGGCCTCTCTCGACGGCTTCGTCACCGGGCCCGACCGATGACCACTGTCAACGCCAATGAGATCGTCTTGGGCGTCGAGTCGTTCGGTCAAGACGACGCGCCACTCGTCCTGCTCGCGGGCGGGACGACGATGCTCTCCTGGCCCGACGCGCTCTGCGAGCGCCTCGCCGCTGGCGGGCGCCGCGTGGTGCGCTACGACCTGCGCGATAGCGGGGAGTCAACGACGATGGACCCGGAAGCGCCCGCCTACACCCTGCGCGGCCTCGCCGCCGACGCGGCGGCCCTTGCTGACGCGCTCGGCGGGGGGCCTGCGCACCTCGCGGGGATCGGCGTCGGCGGGATGGTCGCCCAGGTAGCCGTGCTCGACCATCCGGGCGCGTTCTCGGCGCTCACCCTGGCCGGTACCCGCGCGGTTGCCCCTGGCCCGCCCGACGATGACCTCCCCGGCCATGACCAGGCGACGATGAGCCGACTGTTCGCGCGCCCGATGCCCGATTGGACCGACCGCGAGGCGGTTGCGGAGTTCGCCGCCGCCGGCGCGGAGATCCTCGGCGACGACCCCGGCGCCGCGCGCGCCACCGCTGCGCGCATCTGGGACCGCACACCCGGCACCGCACCCTCGGTCCAGATGGCCAACCAGCTGCGCATGGTATTTTCCAGGCTCGACTGCCAACCCCGCTGGCGCGAGCGCCTGCCCGAGATCAAGGTCCCCACGCTCGTCGTCCACGGCCGCCGCGACCGGTTCTTCCCCGTCGGCAACGGCGAGGCGATCGCGTGCGAGATTCCCGGGGCACGGCTGCTCGTCCTCAAAGACGCCGCCACGGCAATCCCCGATGCCGCGGTCGGCGAGGTCGCCGAGGCGATGCTCGCCCTCGGATAGACGACTCCGCGACTGCCCGAGAACGATATAGTCGAATATACTTCGGTCAAGTATACTTCGGCTATGCATGCTTCACCAGATAGGAGGCTGGCTAAGCCGCCTCACCTGTTCGACCGGGACGCCGAATGGGCGGGGCTGGTCGCCTTCGCGACCGATGCCCGGCCTGGCGCCACGCTGGGCGTGGTGAGCGGACGACGTCGGCAGGGCAAGAGCTATCTCCTCCAGGGGCTGGCGACGGCCCTGGGCGGGATCTACTTCCCGGCCCTTGAGCTGACCGAGGCGGTCTCGCTCCGGTTGTTCGCCGACGAGCTGATCCGCTTCAGCGGGTCGCCGGTCCCGCCGTTCCGAGACTGGCTCGACGCCATTCCGTACCTGTTCCGGCTGGCCGGGGATCGTGTCGTTCCGGTGATCATTGATGAGTTCCCCTTCCTGGTCAAGGCGTCACCCGAGCTACCGTCCATCATCCAGCGGGAGCTTGGCCCGGGGGGAAGCGGATCGACGAGCCGGACGCGGCTCCTGCTGTGCGGCTCAGCCATGTCGGTGATGGGCGGGCTGCTTTCCGGGTCGGCGCCGCTGCGCGGACGGGCGGGCTTCGAGCTGCTCGTCCACCCCTTCGGCTACCAAGACGCCGCACGGTTCTGGGACATTACCGACCCCAGGCTGGCCATGCTCGTGCATTCAGTGGTCGGCGGGACTCCTGCTTACCGGCGGGAACTCCTGCGCGAAGATACCCCGGCCGACCTCGCTGACTTTGACCCATGGGTGATCCGGACCGTACTGAATCCGCAGACCCCGCTCTTCCGGGAAGCCCGCTACCTGCTCGCCGAGGAGACCGAGATCCGCGACCCGTCGCTCTATCATTCTGTGCTCGCGGCCGTCGCCGAGGGAAATAACACCTCCGGTGGAATCGCCAGCTACATCGGCCGGAAGTCCAACGATGTCGCGCATCCGCTCCGGGTCCTGGAGGATTCCCGGCTGCTGATCAAGGAGCCTGATCTGTTCAGATCGGGCCGGGCGAAGTACCGCATCGCCGAGCCGCTCATCACGTTCTACCAGGCCATCATGAGCCGGGAATGGGCACGTCTGGAACTCGGTGGCGGGTCGGCCGTCTGGTCCGGAGCCCGCGCCCGTTTCCTGTCCCAGGTCACGGGACCGCATTTCGAAGCGATCTGCCGCGACTACGCGATCGCGGCCGATCCCGCGGTCTTCGGCGGGCCGCCCGGGCAGGTCGGGTCCGGCGTGGTCTCGGACCCAGCCAACCGGGCCCAGATCCAGATCGACGTCGCGGTGCTCGCGCCGACCGAGCCCGGCCGGCCGCTCAGGATTCTCTCCCTCGGGGAGGTGAAGTGGGACCGGGTGATGGACCTACGCCACGTCGAGCGCCTGCGCCGCGCGCAGAGCCTGCTCGCGGTCAAGGGGTTCGACACCCGGGACACGGTGCTTACCTGCTATTGCGGTGCGGGCTTCGACCGCGACCTGCAAGCCGGCCAGCGCCGTGACATCGAGCTCGTCGGCTTGGACCAGCTCTACGCGGGTTAGCGTGGCGGTCACCGCGGCATCCGCTCGGTGAGCTGGTCGGCGATCCCCCAGCCGATATCCCACTCCGGGTCACCCGCTTCGGCTAGGGCCTCGGCGACCAGTGCCGACTTGCCGGTACCCGGTTCGCCCTCGACCCAGATCAGCGCCCCCTCGTCACGCCGAAGGGCCTCGACACCGTCCCGGAGGGTGGCGAGCTCTTGCCTGCGGCCCACCCAGTGTGCCGGCCGGTCGATGGGCCACATGGCAGTTACGTATACCTTTTATTTCACCGAACGAACGGTGGTTATCCGCGCATCCGGTCATAGCTCGTTCAAGTGGTTACCCTGTGCCCGGCTCAGGTGAACAGGGCGTCACCCCAGTGCTGGCCCGGGCGCAAGCCTGGCGGGCAGGCGAATACGGCGCTGCCGGTGTGGTGGATGTACTCGTTCAGGGCGTCGGCGGCCAGGGCGATCTGCAGCCGGACGAACTGGGCGGGGCTCTTCATGAACGCGATGAAGAACAGGCCCCCCAGCAGGGTGCCGGCCTGCGGGTCGATGCCGTCGGTGAAGGAGTAGCCGCGGCGCAGGATCCGGGTTCCGCCGTTGTGCTCGAAACTGGCCAGGCGGACGTGCGCGTGAGCGGGGATGGCCGGCCCCCCGGCGGTGACGGCGAAGTTGGGGGCGGTGAACTCGGGGGCGGTGAACTCGGTCCTGCTGCCGCTGCGGCAGGTCCGAGGAGATCACCTGCAGGGCGATCGCGATGCCGACGCAGATGACGACGGCCGCGGCGGTGCCGATCCAGACCTGGCGAAGCGCGTCCCGCCGCCCCTGCTGGCCCAGGAACGCGGCGATGATCCCGACGATCAGCGCCGCCTCCAGGCCCTCACGCAGTCCGATCACGAAAGTCGGCAGCACGCGCTATCCTCCGTCCCCTGGTGCAGCTAGTTAGGAAAGGCATACCTAAGTTAGGCTTACCTAACAGGAGACCCAGCCGTGCTGTCAAGGTGCGCGGGGAATATGGTAAGGCTAACCTAACTTGTACCGAAGCAAATCTTCGCCGATCAGCTCGAGCGCCGGCGGCTGGCACCCAAGTTAGGCTGGGCACGTGAACCACGACCACGACCTCATCGACACCACGGAGATGTACCTGCGCTCCGTGCTCGAGCTCGAGGAAGAGGGGGCCGTCCCGCTGCGGGCGCGGATCGCGGAGCGGCTCGGGCAGAGCGTCCCCACGGTCTCGCAGAAAGTCGCCAGGATGGAACGCGACGGGCTGCTCACCTTTGACGGCGACCGCCGGATCCAGCTCACCCCGGCCGGGCGCACGGCCGCGACGCGGGTGATGCGCAAGCACCGGCTCGCCGAGTGCCTGCTGTCCGGCATCCTCGGCCTGGACTGGCAACTGGTCCACGATGAGGCCTGCCGGTGGGAGCACGTGATGAGCGAGGCCGTGGAACTGCGGGTGCTGGACATCCTCGGCCACCCGACGGAGTCCCCGTACGGAAACCCGATCCCGGGGCTCGCCGAGCTCGGCGGCGACGAGGGCGACGAGTTCCTCGGGGGGATGATGGCGCTGAGCCAGGTGCCCGAGGCGGCCGGCCGCGTCGTGGTGCGCCGGATCGGTGAGCCGATCCAGTCCGACACGGCGCTGCTGACCCAGCTGCGCGGGGCCGGATTCCGGCCGAACGCCGAGGTGCCGGTGAGCCGGACCGGCGGCATCATCCGGATCGGCACCGGCGAGGAGGAGGTCGAGCTCGATCTCGCCACCGCCGCCCACGTCTTCGTCACCGACGTGCGGTAACGCCCAGACCTCGCTCATGGCGTTGAGTGGAGAGGAGATGGTCCGGGCTAACACCCGGCTCCGTTCGGTGGCCTTGGTGCCGGAGATCCGGGTGTACCAGGCCAGCGAACCGATCGGGGTGTGGCAGCGGACCGAGCGGGCGGCCGGGCGGACCGGTCTTGACCCGCCCTTCTGGGCGTTCGCCTGGGCGGGCGGGCAGGCGCTGGCCCGGTACCTGCTCGACCACCCGGAGACGGTCAAGGACCGGCACGTGATCGACGTCGCCTCGGGCTCCGGGCTGGTGGCCATCGCGGCGGCCCGGGCCGGAGCGGCCGCCGTGACCGGCTACGACATCGATCCGCTCGCGATCGCGGCCATCACGATGAACGCCGCGGCCAACGGCGTGACGGTGCTCGCGGTCCAGGCCGACATCCTGGAGGGCGACGGCCCTGGCGCCGACGTGATGCTGGTGGCCGACGCGTTCTACGAACGGGAGCTAGCCCGCCGGGTGACGCGGTTCCTGGCCCGAGGCCAGGCCCGGGGCGCCGGTGTCCTGGTCGGTGACTTCGGGCGGGCCTACCTGCCCCGGGACCGGCTGGCGCCGCTGGCCGCCTACGACGTTCCCGGTCTGAGCGCGCTGGAAGACAGCGACGTCAAGCGCACCACCGTCTGGGGGCCGCTCGCTGCGTGAGTTGACGCGGCAGTGCCGTTCCGAATTAATGATCGTGATGTTGGTGAGTGGCTGAAAGGGTCGCTGAACATGAGTCGTGTGGTGGTCATCGGAGCGACCGGGCACATCGGGAGTTACCTGGTGCCACGGCTGGTGCGCGGCGGGCATGAGGTGATCGCGATGAGCCGGGGCGGCCGCGATCCTTACCATCCGAGCCCGGAGTGGGGCGCGGTCACCCGGGTCACGGCCGACCGTGAGGCGGAGGATGCGGCCGGGACGTTCGGGGCCCGGATCGCGGCGCTAGGGCCTGATGTCGTGATCGACCTGATCTGCTTCACCGCCGCCTCGGCGCGGCAGCTCGTCGACGCGCTGCGCCCGTCCCGCCCGCTGCTCGTGCACTGCGGAACGATCTGGGTGCACGGTCCCGCGCTGCGGGTGCCCGTCACCGAGGACGAGCCGCGGACCGCCTACGGCGAGTACGGCACCGGCAAGGCGGAGATCGAGGCCCTGCTGCACCGCGAGACGCTGGCGGGCGGGGTGCCGGCCGTCGTCCTGCACCCCGGGCACATCAGCGGGCCGGGCTGGCCGGTCATCACGCCGGCCGGCAACCTGGACGCGGGCGTCTGGACGGCTCTGGCGGCCGGCCGGGCGCTCCCGCTGCCCGATATGGGGCTTGGGGTGCTGAACCACGTGCACGCCGATGACGTCGCGCAGGCCTTCGAGCTGGCGCTGTCCCGGCCGGCCGCGATCGGGGCGAGCTTCCACGTGGTGGCCGAGCAGGCGATGACGCTGCGGGGCCTGGCGGCCGGGGTCGCGGGATGGTTCGGCCGGGAGGCGGTGCTGGACCTGGTGGACTGGCCCGAGTTCGAGCGGCGGACCGGACTCGAGCACGCCGAGGCCACCCGGCAGCACACCGGCCGCAGCATCACCGCGAGCATCGCACGGGCGCGGGAGGTGCTTGGGTACGCGCCGCGGTACAGCTCGCTTGACGCCTTGCACGAGGCGCTGACCTGGCTTGTGGACCACGGCCAGGTCGACGTCGGCGGACACCGGTTCTAGGGCTGCGGCGGTGATTGGGCCGGCCCGATGGCGCATCGGGCCGCGTTCGGGGCCGGTATTTGAGTTGATCCTGGGCGCGTTTAGCTGATTCGCTGAGGCCATAACGGCGATAGCCAGGTCGGCTGCGACCATTGCCGGGGTGCCGGGTTTGCTGGCGTACCGCGGCTCGCCGGAGATGGCGGCGGAACGCGGCACGGTGCTCCTTTACCACGGTTTCTCGGGGGCCAAGGAGCGTGTCGAGTATTACAGCACCGCGCTCGCTGAGGCGGGTTTCCTCGCGGTGAGCCTGGATGCGATCGGTCACGGCGAACGCCGGTGGCCCGACTTCGACGTGATCTTTAACGACGAGCGCTGGGATGAGCAGTTCGACGCGACCGAAGCCGACTTCCTTAAGCTCATCGACGACACCGCCGCCGAGGTGCCATCGATCATCGACGACCTGCGGGGCCCGCGGCTGGGCCCGGCAGGACCGGATCGGCATCGGCGGTCGTTCGCTAGGCGGCAACGTGGCCTACGCGTCGGTTCTCGCCGACACCCGCGTGCGGGTGGCCGTATCCGTCAATAGCGAGACCTGCCGGCGGATGGTGGCCTGGTTTCAGCGATGGCTAACGGGGTGATGATGCCGTACTCGTGGATCTTGCGGTAGATGGTCGCCCGGGATATGCCCAGTGATCCGGCGCCCTTGGCTTTGTTGCCCCGGTGGTCCAGCAGGCTCTGCACGATGGCGTCGCGTTCCATCGACTCCAGCGGGCTGAGTAGCCGGCGGCTCACGCTCCAGCATTCCGGCGGAAGGTCACCCGGCTGGATGGTGCCGGTGCGCCGGTGCTGGACGACCCGTTTCAGGACGCGCCAGAGTTGCTCGATGTTGCCTGGCCAGTTCGACCGCAGCAGCAGGTGCATCGCCTCGGGCGAGCAGACCGGCGGGTCGTGAGGGTTCAGCCTGGCCAGGAAAAACGGCACGAGCTCACGCAAGTCCTCGATGTGGTGGCGGAGCGGGGGAAGCTCCACGGCGCCGGGGAAGAACTTCAGCAGCCCGGCCAGGTCGCCGCCGGGCGGGCCCTGGCTGAGCGTGACCGCGACCCACAGAACGTGCTGCCTGCCCGCCGCCAGCGCTTGCTCGAGCGCCATCCACAGCGCCTGAAGCCGCAGCGGGCTGAGCCGGCCGGCGTGCTGGATGACCACGCTGCCCTCGCCCTCGAGCAGTTCGCCGAGTGCCCGCGCCATCCAGTCGTGATCGCCGGCTTGCGCCGCGTCCAGCACGTGGAACGGGCCGACCGCGTTACGGCGCCGGTGGACGGCCCGCAGGAGCGCCAGCTTGCCGGTTCCGGGCTCGCCCGCCAGCGAGAGCCACTCCCCCGAGGCGCAGGCCGCCTCCACCTGACGGCATCCGCGCAGCCACAGCGGACCGGAGCCCACCAGGGCAGGTCCGAACAGCCGCGCCTGCCCGCGTGCCCCGCCATCCACCGCTACCTGGCTGGCCGGCTCGATCAGCTTCACATGGACCACGCCGCGGCCGGGCCGGCGCGTGTCCGTCCGGCCCAGGGGGCGGCAGTTCATCCGGACCCTGGCCCCGGTCGGCAGCTCGACATCCAGCTGAGCTGGGTGGTCGCCGGTCAGCGCCTCGGCGGCATGGGCGAGGAGCGCGGCCTGGTCACCGGGGTCGAGCGTGTCCCGGGCCTGGTCGTTCATCAGCACCATGTCATGGGCCAGCGCGAAGACGAACCCGCCCACGTGGCGGCAGGTCCGCAGGTACTCCCGGAGCAGCTGGAACTCCTCCGCGCTGCCGCCGTGGAGCAGGCCCTGCGTGACGTGGCGGGCCGTGCTCTGGACGAGCGCGATCAGCAGCCGGCCCGCGTCCTTGCGCCAGCTGGTCAGGTTCACGGCGCCGACCGCCTTACCGGAGATCGGGTGCCGGATCGGCACCGCGGCGCAGGCGAGGTCCTCAAGGTGCTCGACGTAGTGCTCGTGCCCGAACACGTGGGCCGCCTGGCCGCTCTCCAGCGCGGTGCCGATCCCGTTGGTGCCGGCGAACTCCTCCGCATAGCTGAAGCCCGGCGCCAGCTGAACGCGGTCGAGGTGCCGCTCAAGATCGTGGTCGGCGGTCAGCCTGGACAGCGCCACCCCGTGCGCATCGGTGAGGATGACGCTGACCGGCTGGCCCTCCAGGCTCTCGTGCAGTTTCTGCAGCACCGGCAGGGCGGTACGGGTCAGCGGGGTGTCGAGGTCGGGATCGCGGACGTAGGAGAGGTCAATGCGGTCGGCCGCGACCTGCCACTGGCGGGAGCGCCGCCAAGACGCCAGGATCGTCTCGCGGACCTGGCCCGGCTCGATGGGCTCCCCGGTCAGGAACCGTTCCCTGGCCTGGGCCAGCCGGCGGTCACCGGCCAGGGTCAGGAAGTCCGTGGCCTCGACGCCGTGAGCGGCCAAGATGTTCATCGTGTCACCGGTTCCACATCCGAAGCCCCAGGCCGCAGATCTAGCCCGACTGTCTTGCACGCTACGCTGGCCCGCGATAACTAGCAACTTTTTTCCAGAATTATGCAACATCTTATGGGAGGGTTCGACCCGTCGTGGCCTGGTCTGTCACCATGGCTGACATGATCGGACGACTGCACCACGTGATCATGGACGGCCCGGATCCGGCGGCGCTCGCGGCCTTCTACTCCGAGCTGCTTGGACTGCCGGTCACCTACCGGAGCGAGGACTTCGTGGTGGTCGCGGCCAACGACACGTCATCCGGCCTGGCCTTCCAGCTGGCCCCCGATCACCAGCCGCCGGCCTGGCCGGATCCGGCCCGGCCGCAGCAGGTGCACCTCGACGTCATGGTGGAGGACGTGGCCGCGTCGGGCCCGCGCGTCCTGGCCCTCGGCGCGACCAAGCTCAGCGGCGAGGGTATCTACGCGGACCCGGCCGGTCATCCGTTCTGCCTCATCCGACGGCCGAGGTGGGCTCCGCCGATCCCGGGCTTACCGGCATACTGCCTACATGCTCATTGGCGTAGGACTTGATGCCCGGCTCGGCCTGACGTTCGCGCAGCTGCGCACCGCGGCGCGGGAGGCCGGGCAGCTGGGATTCGAGAGCCTGTGGACCCCGGCTGGGGGCGTGCCTGACTCGTTTCACGTCTGCGCGGCGTGGACGCAGGACACGGCGCTGCGGACGGGAATCTCTGTCGTGCCGGCGGTGCGGATGTGGACCCCGCTGAGCCTGGCGGCGCAGGCGGCCACGCTGGCTCAGCTGTCCTCCGGGCGATTCGTTCTCGGCCTGGGCACCGGAGGCTACGGGCCGGAATTCTGGGCCTCGGCCGGGCTGGCGAACCGGCCGATCGCGGTGATGCGGGAGTACGTCGTGCAGGTCCGCGCGCTGCTGGCCGGCGAGCAGGTCACGGCCGACCAGGGCGCCGGAGGACGGCCGGTGATCAGCGCGGGCTCGCCCGGCTGGCCCCGGTCCGCCTCGCTCGGGGTGACGGACCTGCCGCCCGCCCCGGTGTACCTGGCCGCGCTCGGCCCGCAGATGCTCAGGCTGGCGGGCGAGACCGCCGACGGTGCGCTGCTCAACTGGGCGACGCCCGAGCGCATTGCCGTCAGCCGGGCTCGAGTCGACGAGGGCATCGCGCGGGCCGGCCGAGAGCCGGGCTCGGTCCCCATGACCATGTACATCCGGGTCTGCATCGACGACGACGTGGCCGCGGCGCGGCAGGCGCTGGGGGCGCAGGTGCTCGGCTACGCCATGGGCCGGCCCGGCATCCCGCAGACGGCCGGCTACCGGGGGCTGTTCGGTCAGATGGGATTCGACGAGGAACTGACGGAACTGGAGGAGCGACGGGACAAGGGCGCGGCCCTGCCCGAGCTCGTCGCTGCCGCCCCGGACGAGATGCTGCGCGCGGTGGGCTACTACGGTCCCGCCGCGGCCGCGCCG
>Ga0302326_10026812_pt1 | contig 11635 bp, 13 predicted proteins | sample Palsa_T0_3_FD_202264 | JGI IMG/M metagenome (GOLD analysis project Ga0302326, IMG submission 202264) | Peat permafrost microbial communities from Stordalen Mire near Abisko, Sweden - Palsa_T0_3 | ecosystem: Environmental > Terrestrial > Soil > Palsa > Peat permafrost | place: Sweden: Abisko... | reverse complement strand
GTCACGATCAGGTTAATGAAAAGGCCGATGGCAAGGGCCACAGGCAATTTCCACTCCCACCCAGACTTGCTGAACCAGCTTGAAAAAGTCGAGCGAAGCCCAAAATCATAAATAAGAATTAGATAAGGTCCGATGGTCGCAGTCAGAAAGATCAGACGGGGAATGATCAATTGAATAACCAAATAGAGAACGCTCCAACCGCGCGGCGGCGCCTCATATTGGCCTTGGGCCGCCAACTGGGTTGGACAACGGACGCTGGAGCGAACGAATCTGCCCGCTATAAAATGTTGCACAAGGTGCAACCGGAGAGCGCCAGAAAGAGAAATAATAGATGACCGGCCGCAATGATTACAATTCCCCACATAGGATCATAACCATTCAAGCTTCGTCCCTCGGCAAAGATAACCTGGTCCGTGGGCGCTCAAGCCGTGAATTATATCGCTGATTGGGCGGCTCTTCACTTGCTTTAAATCGACTTAGGGGCCCCCGAAACACTTTCTGAGTGGATGGAAGCAAGATTTTCGTTTCGTGGATATAACTCTGATTCCTTACGGATATGGCGCAACCTGAGTTACCGCCGATTTTTGCCTATTAGGCGATTTGACCGAACTATCGATCTCCAGTTCGAATCAACGGTTAAGGCTCGAAGATCGAAGGGCCTAAACTGGACCGGAGCAGAGACTGAAGACTGAAGTCTCCTCCTGTTGGTACCCGTTCCGGGCGGCAACGATGGCAAAGACTAACAATTCCATATGTTATTAAAGTGATTCGCTCCACTGGCCAAAAAATCAATTTCATTTGGGTTCTTGGCCCAGGAGTTGCCTAAAGCCGCAATTAAAGATGCAGCGCGAGTTGTTGTGGTGGTGAAACTTGGCGCAATATACAATACGCTTTGATCGCTCCAAAGCCCGGCCCAGAATGATGCGGCGGCCGCCGAACCAAATGTTCGCGCCGGGTTCATGCTCATCCCGGAAAGCGGCGCTTCAAAGGTGATATAAATCGCCACGAGACCGCCGGCGAAAATACCGGTCCAGCGCGCGAGACCAGGGGTGTTGTTGACTAGAAGTACCACCAGCATGAGAAAGAACGCGATGACGAATTCCGCAACGAAGGCGACCCAATCCCCGGCCGCTCCCGGGGCGGTAACGGCGTAGTGAACAGACGGATAAGCGAGCGCTTGACCGATGAAAAGGCCAACGACGAAGACTCCTGTCACTCCGCCGATGAATTGCGCAATGATATAAAAGAACGCATCCCAAGGATTAACTTTTCCTAGCCTCAAGAAGGGGTTTCCATCGGTCTTCTCCTTAACCAACCGGGAGAGCGAAGCAATTTCTTCTGGATCGCGGTGGAGCGTGTCCGCAATAAATTGTCCGAGCGATACCAGATCAATCGGCCCGAGCCTCAACCGCTCCAGCTGAGTCAACTCCTCACGATGATCTTCCAGCGGGAACGTCCGGGCAAGCGGGTGAGTTGCATCGACTTCGTTGTCGCGATACGCCCCAATAATTAGCAGATAACCGCTTTCTGGATGGGTGAATAAGGCATATAACAGCTGGAGGGTCGCGATATCGGCCCATTGTAAATCGTCCAATAATATCACCAACGGATGCTCCGCGGTGGCGAATACGTTCAAGAGAGCCTGAAAGACAAGCCTGAAGCGATTTTGCCGTTCTGCTGGGTCAATTGGGAGCGGGGATTCCTGTTCACCAATAAGGTACTGAACCCGTGGCACTGCTTTCGCTATTACTCCAGCATTCGGGCCAACCGCGCTCAGGATGAGTCGTTTCCACTCTTGTTGTGATTCTTCACTTTCCGCCAACAGTTGGTCGATTAGCTCCTCAAAAGCCCGGAACAAGGCGCCGAACGGTACGGTACGGACGACCTGGTTGACTTTGCCTGAATTGAAGTATCCGTGCTGTCGAATAATCGGCCGATATAGCTCCTGAACAAAAGAAGTCTTGCCTACTCCGGAGTATCCCCCCACCAGAACGACCAATGCTTCGCCATTTCCTGCCCGCGCGAACATTGAAAACATCCTTTCCATCTCGCGCTCTCGCCCATAGAGCTTTTGCGGAAGGAGAAAGTGATCTGTCACATCGTTTTGCGCGAGATGAAATGCTACGATTCGGCGCTCAGAGACCCAGTCTCGTCGGCAACGCTCTAGATCCGCTCGCAAGGTCAGGGCGCTCTGGTAGCGCTGGGCGGCGTCCTTTAAAAGCAATTTCATCACCAGTTCAGAAATAATGAACGGTATCTGTCCATCCGCGTCGTGTGGCGAAATTGCGCTGCCGGCAATATGCCAATGAACGATCTCCAGCGCGTCATCGGAACTGAAAGGTAATCGACCGGTGAGCAGTTCGTAGAACGTCATACCGAGCGAATAAAAATCCGTCCGGTAATCCACGGCCCGGTTCATCCGTCCCGTTAGCTCGGGCGAAGCGTACGCGAGCAAATCTGCTATCGGTGGTATTGTTGGAGCGCCAAAGTCATCGGGATCGCCAGTGGTGGCGAAAGCGAAGCAAAAAAGTGTGATTTCACCGTTTTCAGGATGCTGAAAGATCTGACGCGGCTGAATCTGGCGATGAGTCACGTCGCGGCGATGCAACTCATCGACGATCATGCAAAGCGAGATGGCCAGATCCAGAAATTGCTTTACCGGCGCTCCACTACTTTCCTTTCCGCACCCTATCCGCCACGCAGCCCGGCTGATAAACACCGGACTCCTGAGCATATTTTGATCTACGAATTAACTGGAATCGACACCCGCCGTGGGCTCGGCTAATTTAAGCCAATGCAACTCACTCATGACGAAATCTCCCGGCTGTCCCCGGACGAACGGCTTGCATTAATCGCGCAGCTTTGGGACAGCCTGGATGACCACCAGGTGCATTTGACGCCGGCCCAGCAAGCCGAGCTTGAGCGTCGCTTCACAACGCTCGATTACGACCGCACTCAAAGTGTCACTTGGCAGACCCTTAAGGCAGAACTCGAACAACGTTGCCCGTAGTGTGGCCGGTTCGCTTTACCGAGGCCGCTCGCGCGGAACTTATCGAGGCGCAAGATTGGTACGAGGCTGAAGTTCCCGGCTTAGGCGGTCGCTTCCGCGGAGAAATCGACAGCGTCGTTGGGCGCATGGCTGATAATCCGCGGCAATTCCCCGCCGTCTTTAAGACTCTCCGTCGGGCGCGCGCGAAGAATTTCCCCTACGCGCTCTTTTTCCTCGTCGAGCCCGATGCCCTCCTGGTCGTCGCCTGCTTTCACAGCAGCCGAGACCCCCGCCATTGGCAAAAACGCTTGTGAAAAGCCTTTGGTTCGACTCTTCAGCAATCTTGAGCGCCTCTTCATTGTTTGTCTCTTTCGTTGAGATCCGGCGCTGCCTACCGTTCTCATCACGGAAACAAGCGGTCCAATACCGCGATTTCGGGTGTTTCCAAACGCTTGCCAGGTAATAACAAAACTAATAACATCCGCGCACGTCCACGCTTATCCACGAAAGCATATTCGCCTCTGAATTAGCTCTGGAAAAGCATCCGTGGACGTTGCTGGACACGCACGCAGGAAACAGGGGTTCGACTCCCCTCGCCTCCAAGCGGTTCATTATCAAGTACTTATATAGATAATACGAAATAAGCGTAATAACATTTCCATCATTGTCCGCTAGTATTCACTAGGGTTCACGCGGATTTGCCTGCACTTCCCCGGAGAACCCGGAAAGGGAAAAGCATTCGAAGCAGATCTGTGGCCTTGCGGTAAGAAGTCTGCGCTCCAAGGCTCACCTGCAGATGACGCAACTCGGGCGTCACTCGACTCGCGAGAACTGCCGCAATCGGATTCCAAACCTGTGGGCGGAGCGACACTTACAATGCCGATATCGCGGAACCCTGAGGCGCACGGTCCCCTGGAAGCCGTCTGCAGCGGAGGTCTTTCTTTAATCGGTCGCAGCCTGCCAAAGGTGAGACACTTTCGCCTTTGTTCACAATGCTCCCGCAGCTGTTGCCTTACGACGGTCTCCTGCAAAACGGTTCGCAATCTGCTTCGATTCCTGAAGATTGACTCCGAGCTTTTCCGCAGGTCCGATGCTTGACCCATGGAAAAAGCTACAATGAGCATGCCAGTTTCTCGCCGGATTGGCGGCACATCGTTTGGATGAGCAGCCAAGCCAACCCGAACAACGGCACAGTCTGGTGGCTGAAGGATGCTGACGGTTCCCATCAACGCCAATTGACTCACTTCAATCTGCCTGGCTACCCCGAAGGAAGCGGAGCCGCTGCTTTTGCCGGTCTGGTTCACTGGGCACCCAATGGCGTGCAGTTGCTCGGCGGCGTTCAGTATTCTCTTTTGAAACAGGAAGGCCGAATCATGCTCATGAGCTTGGACGATTGGGTGATTTGGCCTAACGAAAGCCTTGCTCAATCAGGGGAGCGATAGAATCGACGTTAGCCGGCGTCACTTCGCCAACACCCGTGTCCTGGTGCAAGCCGGGGATGAGGTAATTCTTAGTCAGCCAGATTTGCTGTACCGGGTCCCAGCCCTGAAGGTAAAGAACCTGGTCAAAGCTCGCTACAATATAACCGCTCTTGATTCCGGCGATGACGTCCGGGCCCAAGTCAATACCACCGATCACAACTTCACCGGGTTTCTTGCCGGCGTCCTTGAGGATCTTGGGCAAAAGAGAGGTGATTTGACCATGCTGCGTTCCGATCGCCTTGAGGTCAGGATGGGCCGCCAGGTAAGCGGTCATGATCGGGATACCCTTGGTCGGATCAGTGTCGACAGCCTGTGTGACGTCTAGTTTCTCAACATTGCCCTTACCGAGAGTTTTCTCCAGCGCGTCAAAACAACCCTGAGAACTCTTGCTGCGGCCTTCCTGATGGAAGATGTCCCAGACGAGAGCCTTGTCGCCGGCCTTGAGTTTTCCACTGTCCACCATCGCCTGTCCGGTCAGCCAACCACCCGCATACAAGTCAGCACCCGCGTAACCGAATCCTTTGGCTTTGTATTTGGCTTCGATGCTGGGCAGCGGATTATTGCCGCTGGTGACAAGGATGCCGGCGGCTTCAGCCTGGTCAACCAGCGGTGCCATGGCGTCCACACCGGGATGGCCCATGATGACGATTCCGTCAGGCTTGGCGGCAATCGCCTCCTTGAACTGGTCGATCATTTTCTTGGAGTCCCAACTTGCGTACTGCTCATGCAGTTCGATGCCGAGTGCCTTGGCTGCGGCTTCTGCGCCATTGGTGCGGGCCAATACGGAAGCGATACCTTTGTCGCCGCCCATTTGCATATAGACGACGATGGGCTTGCCTTGGGCGTCAGCGGATTTCACGGGGGCTATTGCCAAGCCGAAAGAAGACCCTAATACGAGGGCCATAATGGTAGAATTACATTTCATTTTCTGTCTCCTGATTGGAATGAATCAGATTCTTTGTTGAGCGATGTTGCTGGGGTGGTGATGTTGCTGCGGGGGTGATGTTACTAAAGGAGGCGTTTCAATCAGATCAGATAGGTATCCTCTTTTGGCTCATGGTCTATCCAGACTAACAAAAGGCTGCCGATCAGTTCGGCGCCGTGTCATCCTTCCGTAAAAGTTCCTGAGCGGAGTTAGCTGAAGCGGATACTTTCAAAAGATGAAACCGACTGGATAACGCCGCCAGGTTGCCTTTGCCCGTCGCCGCGTTAAGCACGATGACCGCAGCCATGACGACGCCTTCCACCACCTGGACCCAATAGCCGCTGATGGTCGTCGCCACCACGCCAGCTTCCAGCGAACCAATCACATAGGCCCCGAAAAGCGTACCGAAAACCGAACCTGAGCCTCCGGCAATGGAGGTTCCGCCAATAAACACGGAGGCCATCGCTGGCAGAAGAAAGTTGCCCTGGTCGGGGTAGAACACCCCAATATCAAGGGTGACGATTATTCCGGCAAAGGCGGCGATCATGCCGTGGAAGGCGAAGAGCCTGATGCGGGTCGCTTCGACGTTGACACCCATGACTCGCGCGACGTTAGCATTATCACCGATAAACATGACACTCTCGCCGAACTTGTGTCGATTCAGGACGAACCACAGCAGCACCGCCAACCCCAGCGCCCACAACGCCTGAGCAGGCACGGCGCCAAAGAGCCGACCGACAAAAAGCTCGTGGACAAAATTGTCCTGGCTTCCCTTGAGTGTCACCTGAAGTCCGCCCGCCAGCAGAATCGAGATGCCGTACCAGAAAAAATTAGCGGCGAGAGTCGCCATGATGGATGGGACGCCGATCCGTGCAACCATCACGCCATTGATGTACCCCACCAAGGCGCCGGCAGCAAGGGCCAGCCCGATGCCAATCCAGGCACCGTAAGTTGGATCAAAGCTTCTCCAGGCCCAGGAAAGGGCAAAGCCGGACAGCGAAACAACGGCGGGGAAACTCAAGTCGATCTCGCCGGCGGTAATGACGAACGTTAGTCCTAAGGCAGCGATGAGCGTAGGTGGAACCGTTTCGAGAAAGGATATATAAATGAGCGGGCGCGTGAAGACGCTGGGGGCGGCAATGATCAACACCACGTACAACAGTAACAATACCATCGCTATTGCGAAACCTTCCAGCCGACCCAGAAACCTAAAGACTGACCTGACGGAGTTCATGTCATTCCTTGTCTTTCAGGCCGTGCGCGTATTCGAGCAGAAACCCATCTAGGTCCCTCAAACTAATATCCTTCTTCGGGATGCTGGCGCCAATCTCACCACGATCCAGGACGATGAAGCGGTCGGAAACCTCGTAGACGTCCGGGATGCTGTGGGAAATGTAAATACTGGCCTTGCCGCCCTCCTTGATCTTGTGGACGAAGTCAATGACTTTAGCCACCTCCTTGAGAGACAAAGCCACGGTCGGCTCGTCAAGGATGATGAGATCGGCCTCGAAATGCATCGCCCTCCCAATCGCGATCCCCTGGCGCTCACCGCCAGAAAGTTGGCTCACATTGGAGTCCACCGTGATCCCTTTGCTGCGGAAGCCGATGGTCTTGACCATGATTTCGTTGGCGATGGCTTTTTCTTTTTTGACATCGATGAAGCCAAAGCGGTTCACAATCTGCCGCCCAATAAAGAAGTTCCGCCACAGGACCTGTTTTTCACCGAGCGATTTATCCTGGTACACAGTTTCGATTCCGTGTGCGTGGGCGCTTTGAACGTTATAGCGGCGAGAATCGACTTTGCGATCTGCAATGTATAATTCGCCCCTGGTGGGCGGGAACACCCCCGTCAGGATTTTCACCATCGTCGACTTACCGGCGCCATTGTCACCAATCAACCCGACGATCTCATTGCGACCAACTTCCAGGTTGATGTTGGTCAGTGCACGCACCAAGCCAAAATACTTTTCGATGTTGACCATCCGCAGCGCGTATTGTCCGACGGACTCTTGAAGCGGGTCCTTTACCACAAAGCGACTTCCAATCGGTTACCGGGTATGAAAATCATAGAGAACTAAGGACACAAGCTAAGGTGCATCCGTTTCAGAACCAATCTTCGCCGAACACTTGGCCCGGAATGCTGCATCGCGCAGCGGAGAGATGTGAGCGTTCACGGAAAGCACTAGTTTTACGGATGTTGGCAAGTGAAAATATACTGGGACCAAGGCGCTTGCTCAGCATTGCCAAGTAGCGAAAAACGTCGAATCCAGTTACCTAGCCGATGAGGACAAATCATTAGCGTAGCCAAAAGGGCAGGATTGTGGGGGGTTGCGGGTGGGGGTTTGTGGGCGTTCACGGATTCTGCCAGTTTTGGTGATATTGGCAAGCGAAACTTCCGGCCCTCTTGATGGCGCGATCGCATTTAGGTGAGTCGGCCATGAAGCGAATCGCTCGGTCGCCTCCCGAGACCGGCCATCTCGGTTCGTAAATGACTGACCGACGCCAAACTGTGAGTTGGAAACCAGGGTCCGATAACTATATGCTGATAGGTGTCTTTTGAAATTACGGGTCGCGCGAAGAACAAGCGTATCACCATGAGGGAGGTTGCAGATCTTGCGGGTGTCTCCTATCAAACAGTCTCTCGCGTGGTGAACGAAATGCGCGACGTCGCGCCTAAGACGCGCGAACGTGTCTTAAAGTTGCTCGGCGAGGTTGGATATCGCCCGAATCTGACGGCGCGCGAATTGGCTAATCAACAATCCTCGGTCGTTGGGGTGGTCATTTTCGGAACTCGCTATCAGGGTCCGACGCAAATCATGGTCAGCATCGAACAAGCCGCCAAGGAAATGGGATTTAGCGTCATGTTCACCGGGATCGCTGAGGAGAGTGTCGATGAAATACGGCGTGCCGTCACGGAGCTTTGTTCACATCAAGTTCGAGGCGTACTAATTCATTTGCCGATTGAAATCGAGCTTAGCCACCTCGAAAAGGTCTGCCGCGATATCCATCTGGTGGCGGTCGATTCCGATTTCGGATTTAAAACCACCTCGGTCTTCGTCAATCAAGAGTTGGGTTCACGGTTGGCGACCAGGCATCTGATTAAATTGGGGCATCGGCAAATTGGTTTTTTGGGAGCGCCGTTGATTTGGCGAGCCGCCAAGCTCCGATATGAAGGATGGCGCAAGGAACTCATGGCCCATCATCTGGCGCCGGGTCCGCGTTTTGAAGCGGATTGGTCTGCCGCAGGAGGATTCTCTGTTACACGTGATTTCATTATCAAGCGCCGCGAAGAAATCAGCGCGCTGGTCGTGGCAAATGATCAAATGGCGATAGGTGCCATTCGAGCCTTCGAAGAGCAAAGAATCCGGGTGCCGGATGACATTTCGATTGTTGGGTTCGACGATATTCCAGAAGCCGGATTTATTCGACCCCCATTGACGACGATCAAACAGGACTTTGCCGAGCTGGGAAAACTGAGTGTGCTATGTCTGGTCGATCAGTTGAATGGGAAGGTTTGCCGGGACCGGACGATCCGACCCAAATTGATAGAGCGAAATACGACTGCCAATAGGTGAAGCCGGGAGTCGACAAAAATTTGGCTACCCGTTCAAGGGGACAAACCAACGCTCCGCATCTACGTTCACCGCGCTGCATACCGTTACGGCGATCCGGTCGCAAGCCGACTTAATCAATATTCACAAGGGACTCCGGCAAGATCACCTTCCAACACTACGACGACTTCGACGGCGAACCGCTACCAGAATTAAGCGGCTGGCGGATCGTTCTCCGGCGGTATTCTACCGCGCCTGGGAAGCTTAGGTTCCTCGGTTCCGTCGCTGAACCGAACGTTCCGGCCCTGGACCTCCCTGATCCAGGGCTTAGCGGCAATCCGGCCTTCAGCAACCAGCGGCAGAAAATGCTGACTCAAAGCCCGTCCAATTTGCTCTTCTCTTCTGCGTCGTTCGACCGCACTAGCCATCCAACTCCTTGCGGGTTGCGCTCGATCAACTCGACGCGGGTACCGAAGCGGACTCGTGAAAGGATGTCAAATCTCCGTGCATAACGCTTCAAATAGGCAAGGATCTCCTTGTTGGATGGAAAAATCGCAGCCTCCGGTTCTAAAGCGAGATCGCTGAAGCAGGTTAGCCACCTGCTTGTATTGGTAACCATCGACGGCCAGACACCACTGTGAGGAGAGCGAACGTTCCATTGACCTCCGATTTCGTCGTACTGCTCAAAGTACCGTCGGCTCGAACCCGTGATCCTTGAGGTAACTGCTGGACTCGTTTGATTCTGAACATCTCTTGATCTTCTCAGCACCTTCAGATCTCGGGCAAAGCTGCCGTCGCCTTCTCCAGCGCCTCGCGGCCGATCGATATGTAGAGTTCATGCATCGCTTCGTTGTCGTGTCCAATTAGAGCCTGGGCCACAGCAGAGGGAACGCCGGCCTCGTGCAAAAGTGTTGTGGCTGTCCTGCGCAGGCTGTGAAACGACAATGGCTCAACGTTTCTCCTTTTGCCTCGACCTTTACCAGTGCTTTTGTGGTTCTTTTTTTGTCTCAACCCGGCAGCAGCGAGCAGGCCCGCGAACTGATTGCTGAGGTTGCCCGTTTTGCGCTGACGCTCGACTAAATCAAATGCTGTTGGATGGACCGGAGCAGAGGGTTCGTTCGAAGAGGTCAACAAACACTCAATCTGTTTCCGCAGAGAAGCTGCCAGTGGCAATACTATTGCCTTGCCTGTCTTTTGAGTTGAAAGACCTAGCTCTCCACGAGCGACATCCAGATTGTTCCATCGCAGCGTCGCAATGTCTCCAAGCCGCCGGAGAGTGAACGGACGCTTGATTTTGATTACCCTTTCTTTACGAACGGCCTCGACAAATTCTGTAGGATCGTCCGTAATGGCGCTACCTCTTCGGGCACTCTTAAACAACATTTTGAGAGCCTTCAGATCGTGATTCACGGTCTTTGCAGAGACCTGACCAACCAAAGAATGTCGGAAAGCTACGACATCTTACGGGTTCGCGGCTTGCTGACATCGTCAGCGCCTCTAGCCTCGATTATTCTAGCCGTGTCAGAGCCCCTATGAAGGGCGATTCCTTACATTGCAAAACCCAAAGGGCTACTTTGCTGCCATTAAGGATAGCCAAAGTCCTTGCTCATGAGGACGAACTCCAGGACTCCATAACGATGAAATATTGGATACGTACGGATGGATCTGAAAATTTCTCTGGATTAGATGAATAGTCGAACCGCGCTTCGAATCTGAAGAAGACAATTCGACGGCTCGCGGTGGGAGCGCCGGTATTGTCGTTTTTAATGAATTCATCGGTCGCAAGGCGCAGCTGAGCAACACCGGTAAAGTTGGCTCCTTGCAAGGACCCTGCTCGTCGATTGATGGTGTTCCCTATCCACTGGCTTGTTGCCCAGAGTGGCCTTGAGTTCCCGGTCGACGAATGTTTGACTTGCGAGCAGCCCGCCGTGTGGTTCTCGAGGACCGTAGGTCGTGATGGGGCCGCAGTGATTTATTCAGTCCTGCGGTCGTTCGAGGACTAGTAGACTCTCCGTCTCGCTCTCAATAAACTGCCGAATAACGTGACAACGCGATCTCAGAAGATTCGTGATCAGGCTAGTCTCGCAATTCCCGACGCGTAGCCAAATGATCTTCGGCGGGTGACCAAACACAATAGCTCGTTGATGAAAATCTGTGTCCTTTGATACAATCGTAAACCCGTGCTTCTTCGCCCACTCCCAGACGACGAAGTCATCCGCCTCCTTTAAACCGACTGCTTTGATGTGCGTCGAATCAGGAAATAAATCACCAATCCGAGAAATAATCCTGTCCGAGAGGTTCTCATCCAATAGCAGCTTCACGCCGGCGCCACGAAAAGCTTTCGCTCGCGGTCGGCCGCAAAGGCGAAGCAAGCATTAATGTCCTCTCGGGTAAGCTCAGGAAAATCCTCTAGAATCTGATCTTCCGTCATACCTCCGGCCAAATACTCAAAAACATCCTGCACTGTAATTCGCATGCCGCGAATACACGGTTTGCCGCTGCGCTTGCCGGGCTCAATAGTGATGATTTTCGAGTAATCCACGGCCGCAGAATAGTTCAGCATCCATCTACCGGTCAACGCCTCGGCCAAAATACTTAGGGACGCCCCGCCGCGCTTCGCCCGGAGCTCCTCAAAGTGGTGTCGGCTCTCCTGCGGCGTGCGAGCGGATATCCTCTCCGCGTTTTGGCC
>Ga0302326_10026810_pt1 | contig 11636 bp, 13 predicted proteins | sample Palsa_T0_3_FD_202264 | JGI IMG/M metagenome (GOLD analysis project Ga0302326, IMG submission 202264) | Peat permafrost microbial communities from Stordalen Mire near Abisko, Sweden - Palsa_T0_3 | ecosystem: Environmental > Terrestrial > Soil > Palsa > Peat permafrost | place: Sweden: Abisko... | reverse complement strand
GCGGTTGGGTGAGGCTCGCCATAGGGCGAGCCGCCCACTGAGTCCTTCCGCGGGAGTAGCTGCACTCGCCCTTTCATCAGAACGGCGGTCGCATTGCCCACTTACCCGAATCCTTGTCCTTATAGAAGAAGGCTTTTGGAATATTGTTGTACATCGACATGCCGATGTTCGTCGATGAAACCTGCACCGTGAATGTGCAACCGTAACCCTGCGGCGTTGGCGCGTCGCAAGCTTCCTTCTTGAAGAACGTAATCTTGCCTGGTTCGGTTACGGTAATGCCAGGCGGATGATTTATCGCGTATTCCATCGCCTCTTTCATTTGTGCTTCGGAGGGCTCGGAGGCGGCTGCAGAACAGCTGGCAAGTCCAAGCGCCACAACAGTACCCAAGGCAAAGTATCCCAATGACAATTGCATGCTTATCCCCCTTTATTTTATGAAGTAGCAGGAGCGGCACCGTGAGGAGGTGCCGTTGCAAATCTTAACGCGGAAAACAATGAAACACTCCGTCTTTCCGGACTTTAGTACCAGGCGCCTGATCCGCCCTCGCGACGGCGGTCGCCATGCGGCGTTATGTATTCAGACGGGATACGGCCAGGAGATACCGCACTGGCTTTGACGAGGCGCTGGACCGGATCGCAAGCGGCGCAGTGAGCCCAAGAGTTTGCGCTCGAGATGAGGCAATCGACCGCGTTGCGCCCTCAGCAGCTAGCGGTTGTCACTTCAAGAGCTCGTGCTTGCGCAAAATGGCCTTCAATTGATCCTGAGGCAGCGCCTGCACAACCCAATAGTTCGGGCCGATCATCGTCTTGGCGGCGATTAGCGCATTGTCCACAGCTTCTTCCGTCGCCTGCGTCACTGCGGCGAAGAGTGGGTCCATCTCCCAGCTGACTAATCGTTGGATCGCGACGCTCCTTGGCGGATGCGGCTTGTCTGCATCCTCATCACTATTGCCGTTGTCCGCGCCGGCATTCGCGGTAGAGAATGCCAGGAAGATATCACCCGACCCATTCATCTCGATTGCCCCGGCTCTGCCCAGCCCCAATGCCACCCGCCTAGCCAATCGCTTCAACTGATCCGGCGTGAGCGGCGCATCGGTCGCAATGACGACAATAATGGATCCGACGTCGCGCGTTTTTGGACCATCAGCTGCGCTTGCGATATTTGCGCCACAGACCGGAGCGACCGTGCCGTCCGAGTCCAGGGTGGGAGGAGTCAGCTGCCTTTGGACACAGCGCTTCTGTTGGATCCTCATTTCACGGACCACCGGGATACCGGCAATTCGTAGCTGTGGTAGCCGGCCGTAATTGCACTGCACCAGCACTCCTACCGTAAAACCTCCGGCGCGCAGATCTAGCTTGCGTGACGAGGTTCCGGTGCCTCCCTTGAAGCCGTTACAGATCATGCCGGTACCACCGCCCACATTTCCTTCCTGGATTGGGCCGCCCGTGGCAGAGTTGAGCGCGTCCAGAGCGTCCTGGGCGGTCACATGTTGACCCTTGATATCGTTCAGAAGCCAATCAGCCGTCTCTGCAACGACCGGATACCAGAAGTCACCGGGCTGATTTCGCTGCACCATCCACGCCACCGCGGCGTCGCGTACAACGCCCACACTATTTGTGTTCGTGATCAAGATAGGCGTTTCCAAAACGCCACTTTCCTCAATCCAGTGCGTTCCGGTCATGTCGCCGTTGCCGTTGCCGGAAAAAAAGCCCGCGAACACTCCAGCCTTGCCGTTCTTACCGCGCGGCAGGATCGCCGTGACGCCCGTTCGCACGGGACCCTTGCCGACGACGAGTTTTCCTTCGCCGGAGATCAGCGTCTTGTATCCGACCTCCACGCCCGCCACATCGGTGATCGCATTGAGCGGCCCAGGCGTCCCGTCGAATGGAATTCCTATATCGCGCGCTCGTGGCTCTCCAATTCTATGTTCAGCGTCGCTCTGCGCGAACAGGAGGCCCGAACCAACTAGTAGCAACGCCAGTGCGAGCCCGGTGCATCCACGGATCATTTGCATCGCTTTGTCCTTGTCCACGTCGCCTTGGAGCGATCGCGTTTCTTATTCGCCTATTGTGCCGGGGCGGTCTTTCGCGCGTCAAAGTCTCTGGCAATATCGGCGAGAATTCGCTCTCGAACTTCTTCGTGAACGGAAGTCTGATCAAGCAAGACGACCAATCGCTCGCGGGTAACAATTCCGCGTCCTGCGAGCTCACGTGTAAAGATACGATCCTTCTCGCGCCCAGCAACATACTTCGCGATCGCGAGGTCATGAGGTTCCAGACACAGCCCCGTCACGCCCTCTGTATTCCCAGGAGGCAAGTTCACCAACCGTCCCTTCCAGCCTTTCGGCAGTATCGCAGTGTTCTCGTCGACTGGATCGGCGTAATACCCGAATTGCTCGTGGAAAGGAGAGTCCTGTCCGATTACGTTTAGCCACTCTGTCCGCCTGGGATCTCGTTTCGCGATCAGGTCCACTTCAGCCGATCGAACAATGTCATCGGCAAGATCCGGGTATGACCCGTGCAGCGACTGGCTGCCGATGATCACAAACTGCTTTTCGCCCGTGATTCGGCCGACCGCGAGCAAGACGCGGTCAAGCTGTTGCTTCTTCATTGAGCTTTCTCACCTCCTCACGCGGTAGCAAGCCAATGTAGGGAGGCGACTGGCGCAAGCGATTGGAACGTTCGTCACGCCCTAATAGGACGGCAAAGAGCTCTCCGTCGTCTGCGTTCTTCAGGATCCTCTCCCACTCTTCGTACGCGGACACCCATGCGCCGTTCTTCTTCCAACGATGCAGGTTGGCGAGACTTTGCGCTCGGATGAGATTGACCGTGAAGCGCGCGGCCACCGCGGAAGCAAGTTTGCGCTTGTGCTCATCCAATCCCTCGTGCGAAAGACCCGCACGCGCGACGGGGTGGATTCCACGCTCGGTGAGCTCTAAATGATCACCCTCGCCGACACCCCATGTCTCAAGCGTAGGCTTCGGTAGGATGATTCCCAGGGAGTTACCGATGCGTCGAATGGTCACCTTCATCGACTAGTTATAACACGTTATAACATTAGCGTAATGGCCATCTGTGTTCAACCGATAACTCTATGAATTCCCTAGAAAACGGCTATCTAGCCCTGCAGTTTCCCATGCGCGTGCCAATGCTCGACAAGATCTCTGCTTGTCGAAGGGCGCTTGTAGACCCGCCGTATTAATTGCGCTTTTTATTGGCGGCTACAAGTGCTTCTGGGCAGTCGGAATCGCGCGCTTGCTAGATTCTTGGGCCGCAGCGTCCGCATCGTTTAAATTACAAGCGCGATGCAATTATCGCGGCGGCGGTTTTAGAGGTAACGACAGGATAGATTTCGAAATCGACAATATCGCTCCAGTTCTCGATCCATTGATCGATTAATTTGCGATCACTTGTTTCCATTATTTGGAAGCACCGCTCGAATTTTTCGTCGATCCAGCTGGAAACATATTGCAGGCCGTCGGGAGCCATCCGCCCGCTCTCACGGAATCGTCGGTAGATCGGCAACGGGTCGCCGTTTCGAAAGCGTTCAATAATCATGAATAACATGAAGACCCTCCGAGCGCGGTTCACGCACGCAGCTCGATCAGCTGAACTCCCACTCCTGGCCGAACAATCGGCTAGTGGCATCACGCATGGCTTTATTTCGGTTTTGGTAATGCTTAAATCAGTTCAATAACTGAACGCATTCACTGTCGCTCGATGTGCGGGACGTCGCGAATGTTGGTGACCCATGGCACTGCGGAGCGATACCAGATTTGCCGCGTTGGCCGTAATTCGGCGCGTTGCTTCAAGGTACCGACACGGATGCCGTAAGCCCGCGGTTCATGTGGATCGGTCGCGTATATCGGTGTGCCGCAGTTGGAGCAGAAGGCGTGGGCGCGTTTGTTGCCGCTCTCGGCTGTTTTGATGTAGATCTTGGGACTTCCGGATCGCAGAATAAAGCTGGCTGCGGGCGTTTGTACATTGACTCGATAGACCGAGCCGGTCAGCGTCTGGCAATCAGTGCAGTGACAAATCCGAACAGCATTCGGGTCGATTTCGGCTTCAAAGGTAATCTGACCGCAGTGGCAACTGCCTTCGACTTTCATGGATGCCTCGACTTTTCATAGAGCCCCAGCAAGCGCAGATTATATGGCAGTTCGGCTCACCACAATTATCCTCCGGATTTCCCTTTCTTAAAACGATCGTTGGGCCCGGGAAAGCTGGCACGGTTCCGCGCCGATCCGTGTCCAGAACAGCGACAATTTGGATGAGTTCTGTGTAATTCGGCGACAATCCGACCGCTACGCGCCATTTGCGTGGATATTAGCGACCACCTGCTGCGCAAGGAGCCGCGCTTCCAGGCGATCGTGCGGGAATTGAAGTTTCCGAACTGACTACCGCCGCACGCGCGGAAGGCATCGCTTGATTGCACTCAATAGAGCGTCCGCCCTCGCGAGACCGACCAGCACAATCGCCCGCAGCTACCACGCATGATGAGTGGACCAGATCGCCTTCAGAGTCCGGAGTTGACCCCAAATACGACGGTCACCAATGTCCGCTGTCGCACGGCGCTATTGCAACCTTGAGTCCGGTTGTCGGCTCTGACTCCCTAAGCCATTATCCTCGAATCCGAGGAACATTCGCAGGTTCACGAGCCGACCCTGGGCCTCCATTGTCTTGCTGGCAAGCTCATTGAGATCGTGCTCGTTAAGCATTTCCGGCGGAGCGCTCGCGGCTATTGCGGCCCCAATGTGAAGGGCAGTCTCGAATGCGTGCATAGATTCCATGACGGACCTGAGAATTCCGTGAAACCATGCAAAGCCTTGAAGTTCCGCATAGGGCATGAGGTTTAGTGAACCGTTCTGCTGAACCGCCTGCCAAGGGCCGTCTCTCGTTGCATGGAAAACCACGGAATAGTCAAACTTGGCGTTGCCGACAGACGCATGTAAGCGCAGAGCTTGAATGACTTTGAGATCTGCATCGAGCTCTTGCTGAATTCTAGAGGCCTCGATCACATTCAACGCCAAGGTGCGCCGGTTGTCGGCCACCTCCAGTGCCAGCTCGCGCCGCGCCTCTGTCAGCAGACCGCGCTCGTGGACATATTCGGCGAGCTTTTCGAGCGCAAGTGCCAGGAAGAGCCCAATCGCGATTGCCGCAATGTGGACCAGAAAATCCTTCCATGTATGAACCGTCTGATGAGGAACGTGAACATCAAGCATAGGCGCTGAGATCTCCGCGGTGGAAAATGATTCGCCGACCGGCGCTACCGCAGCCCGCGAACTATCGGCGGGTCCCTGAGGTACTGGTTCGGGGCGGTCGGCCATTCAAGGGCTCTTCAGTAGCGTCGCAATAGATTAGCCTGAGTTGCGACTGGCGGCTTCTGGGCGCTAGACGAGGCTTCCGTTCGGCAGGCGCTTTGTCGTCAATCAAGAGCAAGTAAAGCGCGACACGAAGCTGGCAGTCTCGCGATTGAAGCGGGCGAGCTATAGTATCGGAAGTCTGTCTGCAACTGCCGACCGCGCTTAGTAAAATATCCATGGATAACACGCCTGCGTCGACCCTCTCGGTTTATGGATGCGCCGTGCAGCACGTGAGCGTTGATCACAACGACACTTCCGGGAGCCGCCTCCGCGTACGTCAAACGCGTATCAGTGTCATCTGAGAGCTCGGCGGTGTTGTGCGTTCCGGGGAGCAGCCTTGTCGCGCCATTGCCAACGTCCATCGGGTCAAGCACCCAAATCGAGTTGGCTGTGACGAAGCCCTCTGGCGCAACAGGACCTTCATCCCGGTGCAGCGGTTGATGTCCGTATCCGTGGCGGGGCTCCAAACTATTTAGACTGCTCAATACACAGTGCGGTCCGATAACCGACCTGATAAGGGAAATAACTGGATCTCTGTCTACTATCGGCCAAATGGAGGGGTGCTTCGTAATCAAACAAGTGGCAAAATTATACTCCCGCCCGACAGCACCGTTCTCCGGGGGGCTTCCGTTGGGGCGCCCGTTGGCGATATTCGATCCTTCGAAGTCGATTCTAGGATCATGGAGGCGATACGACGCATCGACAACTTCACGCAACTCCTTCACTTCGGAAGTTGAGAGGACGTCGGGCAAGATCGTATGACCCCGCGTTAATAGCTCCTCTTGGTGACTGTGGAGCCGAGAGTCGACGTCGGTTGACGGCGCGCGTTGGAACATCTAAGGCCTCGCTTTGCGGGGTGCCGGAAAATGAACGATAGTGCTAGCGATTATTCCAAGGGAAACCGGTAGCCAGCGTCATCTGCTGATTGACCGGAAACCGCCGCGGGAAAAACCCTGTGCTATGCGCCTCGCCTGATTGGATTTCGGTTAGTGCGGTATTCAGATCGCGCAGATCGGTCATGGTTAGCCAGGGCGCGGATGTACGCTCGCCGACGCGACAGCAGTGCGCTGTCCAGATTTTTGTATCGGCGGGCAGCGTCGCGAGTAGTTCTCGCGTCGTCGTCCGATATTCCGCGAGGCTCGCTCCCGGCAGGAACGCGTAGAGCGTCGTGGGGTACATGAAATCTCCCGCAAAGAGCTGAAGCGTCGCCGCGTCGTACAGAGCGACGGAGCTGTGCGTGTGGCCTGGCACATGTAGGATCCGTAGCACGCGCCCCCCGAGATCAATCGTTGTGCCGGGCTTGAACCACTCGGTTACGCTGAACGTGGGTGGTATCAGTCCATCGATCATGCCGAGATATTCATAGCGGCTGAGGGTGAACCTGCCATTCGTGACGTCGGCGCGGGTGTCGGGCAGATCGATCATCGCGACCGACGTGAAAGGTGCGATTCCACCGGTATGATCGAAATGCAGATGCGATGGCATCACCGTCACCGGCAGGTGCGTCAGGCTCGTGACGACGCCGCTGATGTCGCGTGTGCCTGAGCCGGCATCAAACAGCAGCGCCCGCTGTTCACCGACAATGAGATATGAGTAGTTGGCCTGGTAATAACGTGGCTCGCCGAGCGCGTACGTGTTCGCGTCGATGTTTTGCACGGCCCAGTAGTCATCCACCATGCGCCCCTCCCCAAGATCCGGCTTCGCCGGATCGATGATCGCGTGGGGTTGCAGCGAAGCCAACAATTCGGCATATAGGTATGGCGCAAATACCAGGGCGAGGCCCACCAGAATAACCACAACAGCGGCCGCCCACACCGCGCACATCGCCAGCCGACGCGCCAGACTCAAGCGCGCCTCCCATTAACGCCGCTCGGCAATCCCGCGCCCTGCAGCCATCCACTGTGTAGCGATGCGCCGACGCTTCGCGGGTTCTCTAGACGGTATTGGCTCCGCACACGGTCGCCGACGCTGATCATGAGGGGGCCAATCGTGGTGTTGCGCAATTTTTTTCTGACACCCTGCCCCAGCCGACCGAAGGTGTGCTTTATGCCGCCCAGGGTATCAACACAATCTTGCCGCCAACCCCACCCCTGTCGATACGGGCATGGACCTCGCTTGCCGCTGCGAGCGGCAGTCGCTCGATCACGACTGGGTGAATAGCGCCAACGAGCAACAGCTGGAACAGCGCCGCCATGTCGGCTTTGAATTCCTCCGGATGAGTCGATCGGCGGGCCGTTATGCTGTAGAAAACGGCACTGCGGCCACTGAAAAGGAAGCGCAATGCGCTCCACAGCTTGAGCCTAGCCAATCCAAGGCCTGCGGCAATCAGGCTCTCGCGACCCACTGCCATCGTTTGCGACCCGTAACCAACGAGCAGGCCGCCGGGAGCAAGGCACGCAAACGATCGGTTGAAGTGCGCTCCGCCGATCGCATCAAAGGCGATATCAACGCCGGCGCCGCCCAGAGTCAGTTGGCGCACGGAAGTAACGAAGTCACCCGCGCGATAGTCGATCGCCGCTGCTCCAAACTGCTTAATCACTGCCAGGTTCGCCGCGGAACTCGTGCCAATCGCCTTTAGGCCGAAGTGGCGCGCCAGATCGAGCAACGCCGTACCGACGGTTCCCGAAGCGCCAATGACGAGAATGGTGGCGCCCGATGGTAGGTTGCGGCAGCGAGTCAACATCTGAAAGGCAGTGAGGTAAGCAAGCGGGATGCAAACCGCTTGGGCCGGATCGATGCCGTCAGGGATAGACACGAGAAATCGCGATGGCCTGATCGCATACTGTGCGTAGCCGCCCACGACGCACAAATCAGCCACCGTTTTGCCCTCTCGCGGTGCTACCACGCCGGTACCAGTCCTCTCGATGACTCCAACAATCTCGTAGCCAGGCGTGAACGGCAGCGGCCCCTTGAAATCCGGATACCGGCCACGCCGAATCATCGTATCGGTAAATCCGGTGCCGGCGGCGAGCACCTTGATGCGAACCTCCCCGGGTCCTGGCTCGGGAATCGCCGACTCTTCCACCATTTGCAGAACTTCGGGACCGCCAAATCGCGAAATACGCAGGTGTTGCCAGGGCATTCGACCAGCATAGGCACATGATCATTGCGCGTCGAGCGGTATGCTAAACGTCGACGAGTACGGTTTTTTGAATTGGCGCACGACCGCTCTCGGGCGATGCTTCCCTGCTCCGGCCTTCGACGACCGCCAGCTAGCGGCAGGCGAGAGCAGATTGCGTCGCCGTGAAGCCGGCGAATTCGGTTGTCGCTCAAGGCCTAAGGTTTGCGACAAGCCGCTGTCTGGTGAAATCGCGCGGCGATCTTGTATCGCATCTACCAGGGAATGGGCCGGCCGAGATAATCAAGGTAGTGCAGTCCGGGCTTGCCTTGGGTGGCCAACAATGTATTCACGACGTTGGGGACGCTCTCCTCGATGGTCAGTCGAGCATCCGGGCCGCCCATCTCGGTGCGAACCCAGCCCGGCGCCATCAGCACCATGGTTCGCCGATCCGCGGAATGGCGCGCCGCGAAACTGCGCATGAACATGTTCAGCGCCGCTTTGCTGCCACGATACACCTCGCGCTTTCCCACCGTGTTGTTTGAGACGCTACCTTGTCCCGACGACATCACGCCGATTATGCCGTCGGCGTTAACGAGATCAGATAGTGTCTCCACGACGCGCATTGGGCTTAGCGCATTGGTCACCATGACTCGGACAAACTCCTCCGTCGCAACCTCGCCGATCGTTTCATTCGGATTATTGCTGACTCCCGCGTTGACGAACAACGCGTCGAACACTCTTGCCGCGAGGCGAGAGCGCATCGCGGCGATCTGCTCCTGCATTGTGATATCGACTGTCTCGATTTCGATTCTCCCGGGCGAGCGCTCCGCGAGTTCATGCAACCGGGTTCGAGCCGTGCCGCGGACGGTGCCGACGACGTTCCAGTCACGCGCGACAAACTCCTCGGCCATGGCATAACCTAGGCCACGCGAGGCACCGACGAGTAGCAGGGTTTTCGGCACGAGAGGGAGGGGCTCCATATCATTTCCTCTAGAGCTTCATGCTGAGTTCAACGTCGCTCGCAAATGCAACGCTCACAAAACCGCTGGCGGGGTCGCGAACGCGGGCCAGGTATTCCGCGCTGCGGTCGGCATTGTCTGCAACCACCAAAGAACCGGCGTGCAATCGAGCTTCGAGCATCGAAAGCACACCCGGATATAGGGCTTTTGCTCCATCGAGGAGAACGAGATCGACGAATTTCGGCAGATCGCTTGCGAGTGTTTCCAAAGCGTCTCCCTCGCGAATCTCGACCAGGTCCCCAAGACCCGCCGCAGCTATATTCTCCCGTGCCTGCGCAGCCTTCGTCGCCTCAAACTCTGTGCCTATGAGCCGTCCGCCGCCGTTGTCCCGCAGCGCTGCAGCAAGGTGAAGTGTGGAGACCCCGAACGAGGTTCCGAATTCTATGATCTCCTGCGCCCGACAGGAGCGGGCGAGAATGTAAAGCAGAGATGCCGTCGATCGCGATACCGCCAGGTAAAAGCCCTTCAAACGACCGTAAAATTGGCGAAGGTCGCCACCACCTCCCATTAACTCCGCGCGCTCGCCAGCCGAAAGGGTCTCTGACCACTCATCGAGTCTGGCATCACTTGCGTCGGCTTCTGCGAACAGGTGTGCCAGCACTCCTGCGCATGGATTGGTCGTTAACGTCGTCATAGGGATTCTCGTTCCTTTGGGATCGTAGGATCTTGCGTCCACGCAAGAATACGAATAAAAGATCGCATTGGCTATTCGCTTTCGGAGCACGCACATGGCAAGGCGTAGAAAACCCGTTATTTCTGCGAGAAAGCAGCCGCAGCAAACCCGCTCTGCGCAGCTCGTCGCAGACATTCTCGAAGCAGCTATTCGCGTTCTCGTGCGCGACGGCGCGTACCACTTTACGACCGCGCGCGTGGCGGAGGCCGCCGGAGTTAGTGTTGGGTCCTTATATCAATACTTTCCGAACAAAGAGGCGATCCTTTTTCGGCTGCAGGCAAGCGAATGGCGACAGACGATGAGCCAGCTCGAGCGCATCCTCAGTAATCTGAACACGCCAGCACCGCAGCGCCTCCGGGCTGCCGTGCGGACATTTTTTCGCTCCGAGTGCGACGAGGCGGCCTTTCGAGGCGCTTTGGAAGAAGCCGCACCGCTGTATCGCGAAGCCCCCGAGGCTAGAGCTCATGCCGAAGAAGGCCGCCATCTCATGGAGAGGTTCATGAGGAACGCGCTTCCAAGCGCGTCTGCGCGAGAACGCGCGTTTGCAGCAGATCTGGTGGGCATCGTCATGTCCTCTGCCGGCAAAATGATCTCCGTCCAGAACCGCTCTCGCGCCGAGGTGGACGCGCTGGCGGATGCAGTCGGGGACATGTTCTGTGCGTACTTGGAGACAGACCGAGCCGCTAAAGCGGTTCGGACGACATGAATCCGCATAGAGTGTGAATTCGACGACAACAGCGAGCGCGTCGGGGACTGCACTTTATTACCCGAATAACCGACGAAAAGCGAGCTTGCACGGGCCCGCACTCAGCGCGACCCTTTTAGGCCAGCCGCAGAATAGCTGCGCCGCAGGCGATGATACACGCCGAGATTAGGCGTCGTGGACTGACGTGCTCCCTCAGCACGAGACCGGCGATTATGATACCGAAAAGTATGGAGGTCTCTCGCAGGGCAGCGACGACTGCAACCGGTGCGACAGTCATCGCCCATAGTGCCAATCCGTAAGATGCAGTCGTTCCAACTCCGCCAGCAAGCCCGAGTCGCCAGTAGCGGCGAAAATAAGGAAAAAACGCGTACCTTCTTGCTGAGGCCGCCCAGAGTGTGAGCGGCACGCCTGTCAGTAGAAATACCCAGAGAGTGTAGGCGGCGGGCGCTCCCGATCGCCGAACCCCCGCCCCATCTATCAGAGTGTAACCCGCAATAACCAGAGCGTTCAGAAGCGCCAGGTATATGCCTTTGCGATCGTTGACTCTATTGCCCACAGCCATGCTAAAGATGCCGAGACAGATTCCGACAACACCGGCCCACGCGGTGGGCGACAACACATCGCCCATTTGAAACTCGCTCACGAGCGCAACGATCAGCGGCGCGGTTCCGCGCATTAATGGATACGCCTGGCTCATATCGGAGATTTGATATGTGCGTGCGACGAGAAGGAAATAGGCTATCTGAAAGACCGCGGACGCAGCAGCGTAAGGCCAGCTCGCCGGAGCTGGAGCCGTTAAGAAGGGAAGTAGCAC
>Ga0302326_10026809_pt1 | contig 11636 bp, 8 predicted proteins | sample Palsa_T0_3_FD_202264 | JGI IMG/M metagenome (GOLD analysis project Ga0302326, IMG submission 202264) | Peat permafrost microbial communities from Stordalen Mire near Abisko, Sweden - Palsa_T0_3 | ecosystem: Environmental > Terrestrial > Soil > Palsa > Peat permafrost | place: Sweden: Abisko... | reverse complement strand
TCGACCATGCGCCCGGTCGCAAGCCTCTGCAGGGCGATGTCATTCAAGGCGAGCGTCTCGGCGATCACACCGTTCGGTCCCTCGAGCCGCGCGGCAAGCAGCGGCCGCTGATCCGGGATGAGCTTGCCCTGCAGGGCGGCATCGACTTCTTCCACGAGGTCATCGGGCATGACGTCGGTCAGGAACCCCAGGCGGCCGCGATTGACGCCCAGCAGCGGCACGTCATGCCGCGCGACGAGCCCCGCGGCATACAAGAGCGTGCCATCGCCACCGATCGCGATGACAAGGTCCGCGCGCCGGGCAAGCTCGACTGTCGGCACGCGCTGCATCTCGGGCGCAGTAGCGGGCAACAGGTTGTCCTCGCTCACCAGCACCTCGATTTGCCGCGATTTCAGGTGCGGCACGAGGATGCTCAGAGGCTCGGCGACCTGCGGGTCGGCAAAGCGACCGACGAGCGCACAGCTGCGAACCGGAAAGGCCATCCAACGCCCCTGTCGAACCTCGCGAAGCGGCGAGGGCGGCGTCTTTGTAACACGAGCGCTGAGGGCGGCCAATCGCCCATTCGCCGGAAAGATGGGGGTTGCTTGACGCTCGGCACGCGCCTCGATAGCTTCTCGCAGACATGGTGAACGACGCTCGAGACGATGCGCCCAGTGAACGCGCTCAACAGCTGCTGCGGGCACTCATCGAAAACTATATTCGTGACGGCCAGCCGGTCGGCTCGCGGGTGCTGTCACGCGACTCCGGGCTGCAGTTAAGCTCGGCCACGATCCGCAACGTCATGGCAGATCTTGAGGAGTGGGGCTTCGTCACCTCGCCGCACACCTCGGCGGGTCGCATTCCGACCGACAAGGGTTACCGCTTCTTCGTCGATACGCTGCTGCAGGTGAAGCCGCTCGATGGCGCCGCGGTCATTGAAATCCGCCGGCAGCTGGATCAGACCCACGACAGCAAGAAGTCGCTCGTCGCCTCTGCATCCCAGCTGCTCTCGAGCGTGACCCATCTTGCAGGCGTTGTGACGGTGCCGCGCACGCCCGTCGCGACCGTCACGCAGATCGAATTCGTGACACTCTCTGAGAACCGCGTGCTCGTGGTGCTGGTGTTCAATGACCGCGAAGTGCAAAACCGCATCATCCAGCTCGAGCGCCATTACAGCGCCGAGGAATTGAAGCGCGCCTCGAACTACCTCAATGAGCAGCTGCGCGGCCGCACGCTCACCGAGCTGCGCTCTGAGATCCTGCGGCAGCTGCGCGAAACCCACGAGGGCATGAACCAGATCATGCTCGATGCGATCGCGGTCGCGCAGAGCATCTTTGCCGACGGGGAGAAGGAGCGCCTCGAATACGTGATGGCGGGCGAGACGAATCTCATGGGGGTCGCCGAGCTTTCCAGTGTCGAGAAGCTGCGTCGGCTCTTCGAGGCGTTCAACGAGCAGCGTGATGTGCTGAATCTGCTGGATCACAGCCTGACGGCGGATGGTGTGCAGATCTTCATCGGGCATGAATCGGGGTATCAGATACTGGATGACTGCAGCGTCGTCACGGCGCCTTATACGAGCGGCGATGCCGTCGTGGGGGTGGTCGGGGTCATCGGGCCCACACGCATGGCCTACGAGCGCGTGATTCCGATCGTCGATATGACCGCGCGGCTGCTGGGCGCAGCCTTGAATTCTCGGCGTTGAGCCCAAAGTTGGGTCGGGATAGGGGTAAAATACGAAGTCCCAGAGCTAACTCTGGATTGAATTAGCATTCGTAAATTACTGTAAGGCAAGGAATTAGTGATGCGCGCTACTGACGCCGAACCGACCGCTGTGCTACCGGAGACTGCGACCCAGCTCGTGGAGCTGGAGCGGCTGCAGCGCGAGCTTGCGCAGGCCGAGGAGCGCGCCAAGAGCCACTGGGATCAATATCTGCGCGCGGTCGCCGAGCTCGACAACGTCAGAAAGCGCGCCCAGCGCGATATCGAGGCCGCCAACCGCTACGGCATTGAGAAGCTGGTCCTTGACATCTTGCCGGTCAAAGACAGCCTCGAACTTGCCGTCGAGAACGCCGGCCGCGGCGATGCCGCAACGCTGGTCGCGGGCCAGGAGGCGACTTTGAAGCTCCTCGATAAGGCTCTGCAGAACCAGGACGTCACGACGCTCGACCCGCTGGGTGAGCCTTTTGACCCCTCGCGCCACGAGGCCATGATGGCCCAGCCCTCGCCGAGCGCGGAGCCCGATTCCATCCTGAAGGTTATACAGCCCGGCTACGAGCTAAATGGTCGCCTGTTGCGGCCGGCTCGCGTCATCATCGCCAAAGCACCTTGAGTCTCATCGCAACGGATCCATCTTGAATTGCAGGCAGGCGCACCCCAAAAAGTGCAACACAGGCGCAGCTAGAGAAACTTTCGGAGTCATCCCATGGCAAAAATAATCGGCATCGATCTGGGCACCACGAATTCGTGCGTCGCGATCATGGAGGGCGGCAAGCCGCGCGTGATCGAGAACAGCGAAGGCGATCGGACCACCCCCTCCATTGTCGCCTTTACGAAGGACGACGAGGTGCTGGTCGGGCAATCGGCCAAGCGTCAGGCGGTCACGAATCCGCAGAACACCCTGTTCGCCGTGAAGCGCCTGATCGGGCGCAAGTTCGACGATGAGGTGGTGCAGCGCGACATCAAGATGGTGTCGTACAAAATCGTGCGCGCCGACAACGGCGATGCCTGGGTTGAGGCGCAGGGCAAGAAGATGGCGCCGCCCGAGGTTTCAGCGCGCGTCCTCATGAAGATGAAGAAGACGGCCGAGGATTACCTGGGTGAGCCGGTCACGGAAGCCGTGATCACGGTGCCGGCCTATTTCAACGACTCGCAGCGTCAGGCGACCAAGGATGCGGGCCGCATCGCGGGCCTGGAAGTCAAACGCATTATCAATGAGCCGACGGCCGCTGCCCTTGCCTATGGGCTCGACAAGCAGGGCGGGGATCGCAAGATCGCCGTGTATGACTTGGGCGGCGGCACCTTCGATGTGTCGCTCATCGAGATCGCGGCGGTCGATGGCGAGCGGCAGTTTGAAGTGCTCTCGACCAACGGCGACACCTTTCTCGGTGGCGAGGATTTCGACCTGCGCATCATCAATTTTCTCGCCGATCAGTTCCTGAAGGAATCCGGCGTCGATGTGCGCAAGGATCCGCTCGCCATGCAGCGCCTGAAAGAGGCGAGCGAGAAGGCGAAGATTGAGCTCTCCTCGAGCCAGCAGACCGATGTCAATCTGCCGTACATCACGGCCGATGCCGCCGGCCCCAAGCACCTCAACATCAAGCTGACGCGTGCCAAGCTCGAGTCGCTCGTCGAGGATCTCGTGCAGAAGACCATCGGGCCCTGCCGCACCGCCCTTAAGGATGCCGGCGTCACGATCGAAAACATTTCCGAGGTGATCCTGGTCGGCGGCCAGACGCGCATGCCGCTCGTGCAGAAGTACGTAAAGGATTTCTTCGGCAAGGAACCCCGCCGCGACGTCAATCCTGACGAGGCGGTCGCCGTGGGCGCGGCCATTCAGGGCGGCGTGCTGGCAGGGGATGTGAAGGATGTGCTCCTCCTCGACGTGACGCCGCTGTCGCTGGGTATCGAGACCCTGGGCGGCATCATGACGAAGCTCATCGAGAAGAACACGACGATTCCGACCAAGGCGTCGCAGACCTTCTCAACCGCTGACGACAACCAGACCGCGGTCACGATTCACGTGCTGCAGGGTGAGCGCGATCGCGCGAGCGACAACAAGTCGCTCGGCAAGTTTGACCTGACTGATATTCCGCCGGCGCCGCGCGGCATGCCGCAGGTGGAAGTCGCCTTCGACATCGACGCCAACGGCATCCTGAATGTCTCGGCGAAGGACAAGGCCACCGGCAAAGAGCAGAAGATCGTGATCAAGGCCTCGAGCGGCCTTAGCGAGGATGAGATCAAGCGCATGGTGCACGATGCCGAGGCGCATGCCGAGGACGACAAGCGCTTCCGCGAGCTCGTCGACACGCGCAACAAGGCCGACGCCTTGATCCACGCGGTGACGAAGACCCTGACCGACCTGGGCGAGAAAGTCGATGGCGCCGAGCGCGTCAAGGTGGAAGGGGCGATGGCGGATCTGCGCACGGCGCTCAAGGGCGATGACAAAGCCGCCATCGAGAAAAAGACGGAAGTACTCGCGCAGGCTTCTGCCAATATTGCGCAGCGCGCATCCGCCGACACACATGGGGGCGGCGCCGGTGCATCTTCGGCAGACGGTCACGGTGGCGCTGAGGGCGCAGCGAAGGGCCCCGCGGGCCGGGAGGATGTCGTTGACGCCGAGTTCGAAGAGGTGAAGGACAAGGATCGCAAGGCCTCTTAAGCATTACGGCGCCAAAGGCAGGCATGGCAAAGCGCGACTACTACAAGGTACTCGACGTACCGAAAAACGCGACCGAAGCGGAGATCAAGAAGGCCTATCGTCGTCTGGCGATGAAGTTTCATCCAGACCGCAATCCGCTCGACGGCGACGCGGAGGAGAAGTTCAAGGAGGCGAAGGAGGCGAGCGAGGTGCTGACGGATGCGCAGAAGCGCGCATCCTACGATCAGTTCGGCCACGCGGGCCTGGAAGCGCAGGCGCGCGGCGGTGGGCGCTCGGGCGCGGATGCTTTCGGGGACATCTTTGGCGACGTCTTTGGCGATATCTTCGGCGCCGCGCGCCGCGGTGGCCGCTCGCAGGTGTTTCGCGGCGCGGATCTGCGCTTTGAGCTCGAGCTCGATCTGAATCAGGCCGTCTTCGGCAAGAGCGTCGAGCTTGACGTGCCGAAGCTCGCCGAGTGCGATACCTGCCACGGCACGGGCGCCGCCAAAGGCAGCGTGCCTTCCACCTGCGACACCTGCGGCGGCGCGGGCCAGGTTCGCGTATCGCAAGGCTTCTTCCAGCTGCAGCAGACCTGCCCGCGCTGCCGCGGCACCGGCACTATCGTGCGAAATCCCTGCGACACCTGCTTGGGCCAGGGGCGCGTGCGGCGCACGCGTACGCTGTCGGTGAAGGTGCCGGCGGGCGTCGACAGCGGGGACCGCATCCGTCTGGCGGGCGAAGGCGAGGCGGGCAGAAATGGGGGCCCGGCGGGGGATCTGTACGTCGAAGTGCACGTGCGCGACCACGCGATATTCGAACGCGACGGCGAGCATTTGAGCTGCGAGGTGCCGGTGAGCTTTGCGACCGCCGCGCTCGGCGGCACGGTTGAGGTGCCGACGCTTGATGGCGAGGTGACGGTCAAGATCCCCGCGGAGACGCAGTCCGGGCGCGTGTTTCGCTTGAAGGACAGGGGAGTCAAGCCGGTGCGCGGCGGACCGCGGGGCGACCTCTTCTGCCGCGTCGTCGTTGAAACACCAGTGAAGCTCGGCACCCAACAGAAAGATCTCATCCGGCGCCTGGAGGAGTCGCTGCGCGGCGATTCGCACCGCCATGCGCCGCGCGAGCATGGCTTTTTCGAGGGCGTGAAGCGCTTTTTCTCAAGCGACCCGCAGAAATGATTCGTGCCGCGATCGTGGGCGGCGCCGGTCGCATGGGGCAGGCGATCCTGCGCGCCGCGGCAACGCGTCCTGACGTGCGCATCAGCGCGGCCATCGCCTCACCGAAGAGCGCGAATCTCGGCGCCGACGCGGGCGAGCTTGCAGGTGCAGCGCCGCTCGGCGTGCCGGTGACGGGTGACCTGCAGGGGGCGCTTGCCGGCTGCGACGTGGTCATCGATTTCTCGTCGGCCGGTGCGACCACGGCCCATCTTGCCGCATGCCGCGCTGCAAAAAAGCCCCTCGTCCTGGGTACGACCGGGCACGGGGCGGATCTTGAGGGCGCCTTCGCCGCAGCGGCCGGCGAGATTCCCCTCCTGATCGCACCCAACACGAGCCTTGCCGTGACGGTCTTGATGGACCTCGCGCGCACCGCCGCGCGTGCGCTGGGCCCTGATTTCGATATCGAGATCCTGGAGTGCCACCACCGGACCAAGTCCGATGCGCCCTCCGGCACTGCGCTTGCGCTTGGGGATGCGGTCGCGGCCGCCCGCGGGCAGAAGCTCTCTGCCGTCGGCGTCATGAACCGAAATGGCGGCGCGGCGCGCAAGCCGGCAGAAATCGGCTTCGCCTCGGTGCGCGGCGGCGATGCGATCGGCCGGCACACGGTCGCATTCCTGGGGCCTGGCGAGGAGCTCGCGCTCACGCACCGGGCGACCGACCGCGCCGTTTTTGCGCAGGGAGCCCTGGTCGCTGCCGTGTGGCTCGCCGCCCGGCCGCCCGGGCGTTATTCGATGCGCGATATTTTCAATTTTAAAACAGTGGCTTAGAGCGATCTCTGCAGTGGCGAGGCAGCATTAGAATTCGCCGCAAAAACCACTTTGGGCCGTGGACACATCGGGCGAGCGCCCGTAAACTTTCCGTGCAATTGGTTGGGTTAGTCCGTGCAAGGCGGGAGGATGTTCGATGAGAACTCCTCCCGCTTTGTATATGCGGGCCCGGATTCTTGAACTTCGTAATGTCGGGCGCAGCCGATGACAACAGTACCCGCGGTGCTGGCGCTGGCGGATGGAACGATCTTCCGCGGCCAGTCAATCGGAGCTAAAGGCAACACCACCGGCGAAGTCGTTTTCAATACCTCATTGACGGGCTATCAGGAAATTCTCACTGATCCGTCCTACGCCCGTCAGATCGTCACCCTGACCTATCCGCACATCGGCAATACCGGCGCCACGCCCGAGGATCTTGAGGCCGCGCAGATCTACGCCGCGGGCCTCGTGATCCGCGACCTGCCGGTGCAGGCGAGCAATTGGCGCTCGGTCGAGTCGCTCGCTGAATTTCTCGAGCGCGGGCGGGTGGTCGCCATCGCCGGCATTGACACACGCAAGCTGACGCGCCGGCTGCGCGAAAAAGGCGCGCAGTCCGCCTGCATCATGACGGGCGATCACGTCGATGAAGCCGCCGCGGTCAAAGCGGCGGGGAAATTTCCCGGATTGAAGGGGATGGATCTCGCCAAAGCGGTTTCGACCAAGCGCTCCTATCAATGGAATGAAGGCAGTCTGTGGCAGGACGGCACGCGCCTTGCCATCCGCTCGCATCAGCGCCTGCACGTCGTCGCCTACGACTATGGGATCAAGCGCAACATCCTGCGCCTGCTCGCCGATTACGGCTGCCGCCTGACGGTCGTGCCGGCGCAGACGCGCGCCGCGGAAGTGCTGGATCTCGCTCCCGATGGCGTCTTTCTCGCCAACGGTCCGGGGGATCCTGAGCCTTGCGACTATGCGATTCGCGCAGCGCAGGAACTGCTCGCAACCGACGTGCCGCTGTTTGGCATTTGTCTTGGCTTTCAGATTCTCGGCCTGGCAAGCGGCGCGCGTACGCTGAAGATGAAATTCGGCCATCACGGCGCGAATCATCCCGTGCAGGATCTGGATACCGGGCGCGTCTTCATCACGAGCCAGAATCACGGTTTCGCAGTCGATGAGGCGACGCTGCCGGACAACGTGCGTGCCACGCATCGCTCGCTATTTGATGGTTCCCTGCAGGGCCTCGCCTTCAAGGACCGCCCGGCGTTCGGTTTTCAGGGACATCCGGAGGCGAGTCCCGGCCCGCACGATCTGCGGATGCTGTTCGAGCGCTTCAATCACCTGATGCTGCGCCGCCTGCAAAAGCTTCTGGCAAACCATGCCTAAGCGCACCGACATCCACAGCATTCTGATCATCGGTGCGGGCCCGATCATCATCGGACAAGCCTGCGAGTTTGATTATTCGGGTGCCCAAGCCTGCAAGGCCCTGCGCGAAGAGGGCTACCGGGTGGTGCTCGTGAACTCCAATCCCGCCACCATCATGACCGATCCGGACACCGCCGATGCCGTCTACATCGAGCCGGTCAACTGGCGCACCGTGGCGCGCATCATTGAGAAGGAGCGCCCGGATGCGCTCCTGCCCACGATGGGCGGGCAGACCGCGCTCAACACCGCCCTTGATCTCGTGCGTGAAGGCGTGCTCGAGAAATTCGGCGTGGAGCTGATCGCAGCATCGCGCGCCGCGATCGACATGGCCGAGGATCGCGAGCTGTTTCGCGATGCGATGCGCGAGATTGGGCTTGCGACACCGCGCTCGCGCATGGCGAGGAGCCTCGAGGAGGGACTCGCAGCGGTGGGCGAGGTCGGCTACCCGGTGGTCATTCGTCCGTCGTTCACTTTGGGCGGCAGCGGCGGCGGGATCGCCTACAACCGCGAGGAATTCGAGGTGATCGTGGCGCGCGGGCTGGATGCCTCACCGACAAGCGAAGTGCTGCTCGAGGAGTCGGTGCTCGGCTGGAAGGAGTTCGAGATGGAGGTGGTGCGCGACCGCCTCGACAACTGCATCATCGTCTGCTCCATCGAGAACTTCGATCCCATGGGTGTGCACACGGGCGACTCGATCACCGTCGCGCCCGCGCAGACCCTCACCGACAAGGAATACCAGCGCATGCGCGAGGCATCGATCGCGGTGCTGCGCAAGATCGGGGTCGAGACCGGCGGCTCGAACGTGCAGTTCGCCGTCAATCCCGAGGATGGCCGCCTTCTCGTCATTGAAATGAACCCGCGCGTGTCGCGCTCCTCGGCGCTCGCCTCCAAGGCAACCGGATTTCCGATCGCGAAGATCGCCGCAAAGCTTGCCGTCGGCTACACCCTCGATGAATTGAAGAACGACATCACCGGCGGCGCGACGCCTGCCTCCTTCGAGCCGTCGATCGACTACGTCGTGACGAAAATTCCGCGCTTCACGTTTGAGAAATTTCCTGCCGCGAACGATCGGCTGACCACCCAGATGAAATCGGTGGGCGAGGTCATGGCGATTGGCCGGAGCTTTCAGGAGTCGCTGCAGAAGGCGCTGCGCGGTCTTGAGACCGGGCTTGATGGCTTGGGCGAAATCCTGACTCTGCCGCTCTCGGAGGAGGCCGCTGCCAAACTTGAGTACGAGCTGCGCTCGCCAGGCGCGGATCGGCTCTTGTATACGGCCGATGCGTTCCGCGCCGGCTGGTCGCTCGCGCGCGTGCAGGCGCTGACGCGCATCGATCCGTGGTTTCTCGCCCAGATCGAGGACCTCGTGCATGAGGAAGCGCGCGTGCGCGAGCATGGGGCTGCGGGCCTGGATGCCGCGCGCCTGCGCGCCCTGAAGAGAAAAGGCTTCTCCGACAGCCGCCTCGCGCGCCTGACGGCGCAGCAGGAAAAGGCGGTGCGGGCGCGCCGTCACGAATGGGGCATCCGGCCGGTCTACAAGCGCGTGGATACCTGCGCGGCGGAATTCCCGACCTCCACCGCCTACATGTATTCGACCTACGAGGAGGAGTGCGAGGCCCAGCCCACGCAGCGCCGCAAGATCATGATCCTGGGCGGCGGCCCGAACCGCATCGGACAGGGGATCGAGTTTGACTACTGCTGCGTGCACGCGGCACTCGCCCTGCGCGAGGATGGCTTTGAGACGATCATGGTCAACTGCAATCCGGAGACCGTGTCGACCGATTACGATATTTCCGATCGGCTTTACTTCGAGCCCCTGACGCTCGAGGACGTGCTCGAAATCATGGAGAAGGAAAAGCCCGAGGGGGTGATCGTGCAGTTTGGCGGCCAGACCCCGCTCAAACTCTCGCGCGCCCTCGAGGAGGCGGGCGCGCTTTCAGATCCTCGTGAAGAACCTCAACTTGAAGCAGCCCGCCAACGCGACCGCGCGCACCGAGGAGCAGGCGGTGCGCCTTGCCCGCGAGGTTGGCTTCCCGCTCATCGTGCGGCCGTCCTACGTGCTCGGTGGCCGGGCGATGGAAGTGGTGTTCAACGAGGAGGATCTGCGCAGCTACATGAGCGTTGCAATGCGCGTGTCGAATGACAGCCCGGTGCTCCTCGACCGGTTCCTCGATGTCGCCATCGAAGTGGACGTTGATGCGATATGCGATGGCGATCATGTGCTGATCGGCGGCATCATGGAGCACATCGAGCAGGCGGGCGTACACTCGGGTGATTCGGGCTGCTCGCTGCCGCCGATCAGCCTGACGCCGGACACTCAAGGGCAGCTGCGCGAGCAGACGCGCATGCTTGCAAAATCTCTGTCGGTAGTGGGACTCATGAACATCCAGTTTGCGATCCAGAACGGCGTCGTGCACATCCTCGAGGTCAATCCGCGCGCCTCGCGCACGGTGCCGTTTGTCTCCAAAGCGACCGGCGTGCCGCTTGCCAAGATCGCCGCGCGTGTCATGACGGGACGCAAGCTTGCGCAGCTGGGCTACACCGAGGAGCGCGTGCCGAACTACTACAGCGTGAAGGAAGCCGTGTTTCCGTTCGCGAAGTTCCCCGAGGCCGATCCCATCCTGGGTCCGGAGATGAAGTCGACCGGCGAAGTCATGGGCACGGGGCGCACCTTCGGTGAGGCGTACGCGAAGGCACAGGCGGGCTCGGGCGTGACGCTGCCGCGAAGCGGCGTGTGTCTCATCAGCGTGCGTGAACGCGACAAGGCCGGTGCCATCGGTCTCGGGCGCAGGCTCATCGAGCACGGCTTTACACTCGTGGCGACGGACGGTACGGCGCGCGCGCTCGAGGCTGCCGGGATCACTTGCCGGCGCGTCAACAAGGTGCGCGAGGGCCGCCCGCACATCGTCGACATGATCAAGAACGACGAGATCGACCTCATCGTCAATACGACCGAAGGCAAGCAGGCGATCCGCGAATCCAATTCCATCCGCCGCGAAGCGGTGCACCGCCGCGTCACTTATTACACGACGCTCGCCGCCGCGCTTGCCACCTGCGAGGCGCTCGATCATCTGGATGAAGTGGACGTCAATCGTCTGCAGGACCTGCATCAGGAAGGGCTGCCGATATGAAAAGAACTCCCATGACCGCACGCGGCGCGGAGATTCTGCGCGGCGAGCTTAAGCGTCTGAAATCCGATGCGCGCCCCAAGGTCATCGTCGCAATCGCCGAGGCGCGTGCGCACGGGGATCTGTCCGAGAACGCCGAATACCACGCTGCGCGCGAGCAGCAAGGGTTCATCGAGGGCCGTATCAACGAACTCGAAGCTAAGTTTGCGAACGCCGAAATCATCGATCCGAAGTCATTGCCGGCGTCGGACCGCGTCGTGTTCGGCGCGACGGTGGAGCTTGAGGACCAGGACGATTCAAGTCGCGTGGTTTATCAGATTGTCGGCGAGGATGAGGCGGATATCCGCGCGGGCAGAATTTCGATCACCTCGCCCATTGCGCGCGCACTCGTGGCGAAACTCAGCGGCGACGTCGTCGATGTGGACGCACCGGCCGGCCGGCGCTCCTACGAGATCATCGCGGTGCGCTACGAGTGAGCGGCCGGTCGAAAAGCAGCAGTCGCTGGCTGCAGGAGCACTTCTCCGATCCGTTCGTGCAGCGGGCGCGCAGCGAAGGCTGGCGCTCGCGGGCGATCTTCAAGCTCGAGGAAATCGACCGCAAGGAGAAGCTCCTGAAGCCCGGGCAGGTGTGCCTGGACCTGGGGGCGGCGCCCGGCGCCTGGAGCCAGTACGCGCGCCGCCAGGTCGGCAGACCGGGGCGGGTGATCGCGACCGATATGCTGCCCATGCCGGCGGTTCCCGGCGTCGAGTTCGTCCTCGGGGACTTTCGTGAACCGGAGGTCTTCCAGGCG
>Ga0302326_10026806_pt1 | contig 11637 bp, 11 predicted proteins | sample Palsa_T0_3_FD_202264 | JGI IMG/M metagenome (GOLD analysis project Ga0302326, IMG submission 202264) | Peat permafrost microbial communities from Stordalen Mire near Abisko, Sweden - Palsa_T0_3 | ecosystem: Environmental > Terrestrial > Soil > Palsa > Peat permafrost | place: Sweden: Abisko... | reverse complement strand
TGGCCCGCTTCGTGATAAGCGGTATTTTCTTTTTCCTTCTCGCTGATCGCCAAGCTGCGACGCTCTTTACCCCATCGCACCTTGTCACGAGCCTCTTCCATTTCGGCCATTGTAATGGCCTTCAGCCCGCGCCGGGCAGCTAACAAAGCCGCTTCGTTAATCACGTTCGCAAGTTCAGCTCCGGAATAGCCGGGCGTGCCTCGTGCCACTACCGCGAGGTCAACTCCCTCAGCAAGCTTCACCCTTTTTGCGTGGACCCGTAAGATTTCTTCGCGTCCTTTTACATCCGGAAGATTGACCGTGATCTGGCGGTCAAACCGACCCGGCCTCAAGAGAGCCGGATCCAAGACATCCGGCCGGTTGGTCGCCGCGATGATGATGACGCCTTCCTGCGTATCGAATCCATCCATCTCCACCAGCAGCGCATTCAAGGTCTGCTCACGCTCGTCATGTCCGCCGCCAAGACCGTGTCCACGGTGCCGGCCAACCGCATCGATTTCATCAATAAAAATGATACAGGGGGCGGATTTCTTTCCTTGCTCAAACATGTCGCGAACGCGGGAAGCGCCGACGCCGACAAACATCTCAACAAAGTCAGATCCACTTATACTGAAAAATGGAACGTCCGCTTCGCCGGCAATTGCCCGGGCCAGAAGCGTTTTCCCTGTCCCTGGAGGACCGACCATTAGAACACCTTTCGGAATCCGGCCCCCAAGCTTCTGGAATTTCTTCGGATCCTTCAGAAAATCGACGATCTCCTGAACTTCTTCTTTAGCCTCCTCGACGCCGGCCACATCCTTGAAGGTGACGCGGTTGCGGTCGCGAGCGAGCATCCGGGCCTTGCTCTTGCCAAAGTTGAGCGCCCCTTTACCGGCGTTCCGGATCTGTTGCCTGAAAAAGAAATAAAGAATCAGGAAAAACAGCGCAATCGGCAGAAATTGAAGTAATGCGGACAACATGACGTCGGAATCAGCCTTGATGTCGACTTTGTACCCTTTATTCTCGAGCTCGGACTTAAGATCCTTGTTGTACTCGATAAAAATGGTTGTCTTGAAGTGGTCCGGCGCACCGGCCAGTGAAGATGGTTTCTTGCCTTTTTCGTACGCCCCACGCAAAGTTTGCGTCGACCGTCCCTCGGTCACGACCAGCTGCAGAGGCTCCTCTTTGCTGATGCGGCCTTCGTCAATGTACTTCTCAAAATCGGTAAAACTAATCTCTTCGACGTTTCCGTAGTTGCCGTTCCGGGACAACAAAAAACCGCCTAACAGAGCTATGGCGCACGCAAACAGGAGAATACCGCGCCAGTTGAAGTTGTTGTCGTTGCCGAAATTCCGAGAGTTTTTGTCCTTAGAGGATCGAGGATCTAATTGTGCCATACACTAAAAAAACAACCTCCCACCGTAGCACATCGAGCAGGTCATGCAAAGGGCGAGAGCATTTAGGAGTTAATCAGGCAGAATCGAGGCGCCTTCAGTGTGCGCCCCGAACCCGGATTATTTTGAGGCGTATTTCACGCTGCAACCGTACGGTTGGGTTGCAGTCGTTGGAACACTTTTGCCAGACATCGAAGCGTCGAGCGCGTTTTTGACATAGTTTGTCGCAGTCTTAACGTCCGCCAGGTCGGTGCTCCGCTTGTTGTCGATCGCCCCTTTGTAGACCAGGATTCCCTTCGGATCGATGACATACATATCCGGAGTCGTCTTGGCTCCGTACAACCGTCCGACCTCACCTGAAGGATCCAACAACAGCGCGGTCCGCGAAGCACTATCCTGCGTCGCAATCTCATTTAACTTTGCCGCTGGATAGTTCCCTTCTTCTCCCGGGGCAGAGGAATCAATCGACAGCCAGGTGACTCCTTTTGCGGTGTACTCCTTCTGCAATCCTTGCATGTTGCCCGATCGATAATGTTTCCTGACAAACGGGCAATCGGGCTGATACCATTCCAAGACCACATACTTTCCTTTTAGCTCAGCCAGGCTGTGCGTCTTTCCATTCGTATCCGATAGAGAAAAGTCCGGAGCGGCTTTCCCAACTTCCGTCTCCGCGAAGCTCAATCCGGCGCTCAAGGCAATCAATCCACAAGTGATGAGTAACGTCTTAATCATTTCGTTTTTTATCTTTTGAGTCTGTTTAATAGGACCATGACTGGTCACGTTTTGTTCAATGCATCCAAAACGCTTTGAGATGTGATTAACTCCGGAAGGAGCACCGGCTGACCCTCCTTGAGTCCGCTCGGATAGATCAGATACATCGGAACCCCCGCTCTTCCATATTGCTTTAAGATCTGGGTTATTTCCGGATCACCTTTCGTCCAATCCGCCTTCAAGGCGACCACATCACGTTTTAAGAATTCCTGCCTGACGCTCGGCGTGTCGATCGCGAAACGCTCATTGGTTTTGCACGTCAGACACCAATCCGCAGTGAAATCGATGAAGACCGGCTTCCCGGCGGCGAGCGCTTCATCGAGCGTGGATTTGCTGAATGGCCGCCAAACCAATTGGCTTGGCTTGGTCACAAATCCATACGCAGCCCCCGACAGAAGCAGCACGAAAGCCATGGCGACGATCGACAGGACGCGCGAACGCCCGGTGGACACCGGAGTCCAGAAGGACCCTTTGATCCAGGCCAAAATAGCAATCACCAGCAGAATGGCTCCCAGTTGAACAACCGCGTCAACGCCCTTCATCTGGCCCAAGATCCAAACCAACCAAAGCAAGGTCCCGACCAGGAGAAAACCCATGCCTTGCTTCAGTCGCAGCATCCATTCCCCTGGCTTCGGGAGATAACGCAGCCATCCGGGATTGATAGCCAGCAAGAGATAAGGCAAAGCCATCCCAAGTCCGATAAACAGGAAGACCAGAAACGTCACCCAGCCGGCTTGCGCGAAGGCAAACGCGGAGGCGGTTCCGAGAAACGGCGCGGTGCAAGGTGTGGCCAGCACAGTGGCAAACACCCCCTGAAAAAAAGCACCGCCATATCCTTGTCCCCCGGCCAGGCTCGCCAAGCCCTTGGTGGCCTGCGCCGATACCGACAACTCAAACACCCCGAACAGGTTCAGCGAAAAAGCAAAGACCAGGCAGGAAATCAAAAGGATAAATCGAGGATCCTGAAACTGAAAACCCCATCCGATTTGCGCACCTGCCGCCTGGAGCAGAACGACGATCGCAGCCAGCACAGCGAAACAACCGATGATTCCCGAAGAAAAGGCCATCGACAGGCGAAAAGCTTTCTTTGGATCCATCCCCGCTTCGGACACAAATCCGAAGATCTTAAGCGATATGACGGGCAAGACACATGGCATGACGTTCAGGATCAGACCACCGATCATCGCAAACCCGAGCATCTGCAAAATTCCGAGGAATCCGACCGAAGCTCCGGCACTGACCGGTTTCATCGCGGTCAGAGTGGTCGTTCCATTAATCTCGTACCCTTTCCGGGAGTCACCCGAACCCACAACCAAGACGCCGTCCATTCGGTCGATTGGCTTGACCTCCGTATCAATCGGAATCGTCAACCCATTCTGGCCTCTCGTCACGTGGCCGATGACGGCGTCTTCGGGCGGCACCGGGAAAAAATCAACCGCCTCGGTGTTTGGAACCCCCGCGACGGAGACGACAAGATTTTTGCCCACTCGACTAAAACCGAGGGCAATCGGGCCGGCCGGTTGTCTTGGAACCAGCGAGGCGAATTTCTGAAAAATCGGGGCAGAACTAGACGCAGTGTTCGCACCTCCAGCTAAGGTGAGCGAGAGCTCTGCACGCCCAGGGACACAGAGACTCTGACACACTAACCAATCGGTCTTGGCTTGAATCACGATTGGTTGGGCAGGCAAAATGGCCGGAGCTTCAATATCCGCGAACAACAAAACCTCCGAGGTGTAATCGAACACCTCGAGGTCGCCGGGCTCTTTTTCCCGCAGCGGAAGCGGCCATTGCAAATCGCCGACTTTAAACCCCGGAGGGACCTGCCAGGCGATCTTGGTCGGTAGTCCGGAATCACCCGAATATCTCCAATAGATATGCCAGCTCGGCTCGATCCGGTAGAGAACTCCTACTCTGAATTTTTGGCCCGGCTGAATCGCGGTTACATCCGAAACCAAGGAGGGAGTGACCAGTTCCTTGCCATTGTATAATTGGGCGTGCACCGGTTCAGCGCAGGCCATCGCAAAACCGAACAACGCGATCGCGCAATGTGATATCCGAACCGGCAATCCTCTAAAAAGCGACTTTCTCTCTCGATCTGTGTGCATTGATGTCAACGAATAAGAGCGACAAACCTGACTCGATGTTCCAGAAACTTACCACAAATCTTCAGTCTGCATCGCCCAGTGCGAGAAAATAAACTTCCGGTAGACGGCATGGAGCTGCCTTAGCCTGCATCGATCACAAATCTTTGGAGATTTGTGATCGATGCAGGCTAAGGCAGCGGACTTCTCCGGCTACGCCGAAGATTCTGCTGCTGTTTTTCAAGATAAGAGTTCAAACAGGTTGTTTGGATTTCCGTATTTCAATAACCGCTCTTAAAGTGACGCGCAGCGTCTGTTTAAGAGCTTTCTCGCCCGCAATGAGCTCGTCGCTCCGCGATTCGGGTGATTTTTGCGGGCTAGTCCGGGCCGGGATCGATGCGCCACTCCCGGCTCAGGCTGAGCTTCGCCCTACCCGAACCGCCTGCACTGCAGGCCTCCTCATGCCGACCGTGCAAGACGCTCGTGGCGGTTGCATGCTGCATGTTTTAAGGCTATCTGAAACAGATTTACCATGCGCTAAGCTACTGATTTCAAGATGCTTACCTCGTCCGTTGCCTCATGGCACGCTTTAAGCCTGTTCGGAGGACTAGAGTATGTTGTCGTGGGCTGTATCGATACTGATCCTGGCCGTCGTGGCGGCGCTGCTTGCCATCTGGGGCTTCGATGGAATGCCAGGATGGCTGGTGCGAGGATTGTGCCTGCTGCTGATTATCCTCGGCATTGTCGCAGCCTTCTTTATATGAAGCGCCATGCGCTCCTCCCGCGCCGTCATCTTCCTCGCGAACGCATATGAATGGAGCGCTCCGCCTCTGCCGGCCTCTTCAAATTGCCCGGCACAACTCTGACTCAGGCTTGTCGTTCGGTCTTCAAAAGATCGCGAATCTCCGTCAGCAGCTTTTCTTCTCCGGACGGGCCAGGAGCAGGGGCGGGCGGCTTTTTGAACCGATTCACCTGCTTGATGACAATGAAAAGACAAAAAGCGATGATCAGAAATTCAATGACCGTATTGATGAACATGCCGTAGGCAAGAACCGGAATCCCTTTGTCGGCAGCTTCTTTCAAGGAGGCGACTTGTTGGCCGTTCAACACAATAAATAGGTTGGAAAAATCGACCCTCCCGAGGATCAGGCCGAGAATCGGCATAAAGATGTTATTGACGAGGGAAGTCACAATTTTGCCGAAGGCGGCGCCGATGATCACACCGACGGCGAGATCGATCACGTTTCCCTTGAATGCGAAATCTCTGAATTCTCCAAAAATTGCCATTGTCAGTATTGTGTTCTGTTTTTTGAGTTTAGGATTCTGCGTGACTTAGGGTCTGGCCACGCCGGCTACCGAATGAACACTCAAAAGCAGAAAGTTAAAGGCTAAAACCGGCCGGGCACGATCGAAGATGTCGCGCGACGAACTTTTCCAACTGATCACACGCGCTCGCGATTCCGACGAAGCAGCCGCGAAAGATCTCGTTGAGCGACTTTATCCATTGGTGGTTAGAATCGTCCGTAACCATCTTCCAAGGCGAGAGGCGGAAGAAGATCTAACCCAAGAAATTTTCTTGAAGATCTTTGCCAAGCTGAATCAATACCGGGCGGACATGCCATTCGAACATTGGGTTTCGCGAATCTCTCTGAACACCTGTATCGACCACTTGCGGAAGCAACGGAACCGCCCCGAATACCGTTGGTCGGACTTCAGCGAAGAGCAACAAGCGGTGCTGGACAACCTCAAAGAGAACGCCAGCCAACCCCAGGAACAATCACCGGAAGAAAATCGGGAATTGCTGAACAGGCTGCTCCTGGCTTTAAAGCCGGCAGAACGTATCGTCGTCCAGCTGCTCTACCTGGAGGAGAAATCTGTCTTGGAAATTTGTGACCTGACCGGCTGGAAACCGTCTAAAGTCAAGGTGACAGCTTTTCGGGCGCGACAAAAGCTCGCCGCAGCGGTAAAACGGCTCGTGAAATGAAAGAGGAAAAGAACGTTGAAAGGCTTTTCGCATCAGCTCGTAATGCGAGCATCGGGGCGATACCCGCGATGCCGGCCGGCTTCGCGGAGAAGATCCTGCGGCAACACCGCAATCGCGTTCAGGAGAACAAGGCTTTTCTCCGCACGTCGATTTTGTCCGTGGCAACCGCGCTGATCATCCTGGGTACTGTGTTGGGAATTGACATGACCAATTCGTCGGGATCGGATGACCAGGACTCGACGGTTGAATTGGCCTATTCCCTATGGGATCCAGCTGGAAACTAGCCCTCGTCTTTGCCGTCCTTTTCCTGACCGGCGGTCTGAGTGGGTCGATTATTACTTACTCTGTGTTGCGTAGACACGCGCTCCCAAACCCGACGCGAAATTTCCATTCATGGACCGAAAATCTGATGGAGAAAATCCAGCGCAATACCCATCTTACGCCCGAACAAAGCGCAAAGATTCGGCCGCGCGTGGAAGCCGCAGTCAAGCAAATGCAATCGATTCAGGTCCAGTCCATGCAGCAAGGCAGCGATGCTCTTGACGCGGCTCTGGCCGAGATCGAACCCGAGTTAAATCCTGACCAGCAAAAGCGTCTGGAACGTTTTCGGGAGCGCCGCCGGGAATTCCTTCAAGAAGCCATCGCGCGGAGAGATTCCCAGCAGTAAGCTGGGGATTTTTTAACCACAGATTGCACAGATTTCACAGATTTTTGGGGTTGGGGTTTTGGCGGCGGACGTGCTGGGGTGGATGGTTCGGTTAGATGCAGGCCGCGTTGCGAAGACGGGATAAGCGGTTGGACACCGACTGCGATAGGGCGGAGGAGTATACTTCCGAGAGGTTCCCGCGCGGCGCGCGTTGAACCGTTTCACCCGCCTAAGCACGTGGTCCGCCAGAACTCCAACTCCAAAAAAATCGGTGTAATCGGTGTAATCTGTGGTTTAGCTCCGGTTCCCCGGTCTTTCGGTGGACTCTCACCCGACGCCAGCCAGCTCTTCGCTCTGCACATTAAATTGGAGATCGTACAACCTTCGATAGATCGTCGAGCTTTCCAGCAGTTCGCGATGTGTACCTGTCTCCCGGATTTCGCCTCGATCCATCACCACAATTTGATCGGCTTTGAGAACGGTTGATAGCCGGTGTGCTATCGCGATGACCGTGCGCCCCTCGGATAAACGATCCAACGCAGCTTGAATCTCACGCTCTGCCTCGGAATCGAGAGCGGACATTGCTTCGTCCAGTAACAGCACAGGGGCGTTTTTCAGGAGAGCGCGTGCGATCGAGACTCGCTGTTGTTGCCCGCCCGAGAGGAGACATCCCTTATCGCCAATGACGGTCTCGTACCCGTGCGGCTGGTGCATGATAAATTCATGTGCGTACGCTTGTTTCGCCGCCTCGATCACTTCCTCTTTCGATGCATCCAACCGGCCGTACCGGATGTTGCTGAGAATCGATTCGTGAAAGAGGAAGGTGTCTTGGGACACCATACCGATCTGCTCGCGCAAAGAACTCTGCTTCAACGTGCTGATGTCGCGCCCGTCTAAACGGATCAAACCTGCTTCCGGTTCGTAAAAGCGAAGCAACAACGAAAGGATCGTACTCTTGCCGGCTCCGCTCGAACCGACAAGAGCGTAATATCTGCCAGGCCCGACATGGAGACTCAAATTATGAACCGCCGCGGGCAGGCCCGGCCGATACCGAAATGTCACATTTTCGATTCGGATGTCACCCTGGCTTCCCTCGATTTGAACGGCACCGGGCGCATCCTGGATCGCGGGTTGCCGATTCAGTATTTCAAAAATGTTATTGGTGGCGTTAAAGCATTGCTGCATCACAAGATGAATTCTGCTCAGCTTTTTGATCGGATCGTAGAGCATGAAAATTCCAGCCAGCAGCGCCAGGAACTTCGCGGCGCTCAGGTGGGTGTACCACACATAAAAGAGCGCCAAACCGACTCCAACCGCTGAAACCGCCTCCACCATCGGGCTCACGATTTCGATTGCTTTACGAACTCGAACTCCGCTCTTGAATTGTTCGTTGCTAACCGATTCGAAATTCTCAGCTTCTCGCTTCTCCCGGGCAAAAGCCTTTATCACCCGAATCCCGGCAAAGCTTTCCTGGAGGATCGACATCATTGATCCGACGCGTTCCTCCTCTTGCTTTCCCTGGCGCCGGACCTTCTTACCGTAGTAGACGATCGGCACCATGCAGACCGGAAAAAGAAAAAGGCTGACGATGGTGAATTTCCAATCCAAGTGAATGAGCACTACGAATGCGGTGATGACAGTCAAAGGCTGCTTGACCAGGTCGCTGCTAATGCTGGTCAGTGCTGTTTGCGCCATCCGGGTATCGTTCGATACACGGGAGATCAGGTGACCGGATCGTTCACGGTTAAAGAACTCGAGCGATTGACTCAGAATATGTGTGTAAAGCTTGGAACGGATATCCGCCAAAACTCGCAGTGCTACCCACGCCATATAGTAGCTGTTCAAATAGTCACAAAGGCTACGCAGGACAAAAATGAATGGGATCACCGAACAAACCAGAACGACCGAGTTGATCCCTACGCCCGTCCCTTGCACCGCGGCATTCAACATGTCGACCCTGTTCTTCCCTTGCGGAAAAACTTGGGAGTTCACATAATTCAAGACAAGCGGCAAAAGACCGGAAATCAGTCCAAACAAAGCGCCAAACGCCAACGCCAGGATGAACCGACCGAGATGAGGCCTTAGGAAGGGAAATAGATCCCGATAGGGGCCGGCCAGCATCCGGGCGAACTCTCGTGGTGTAGGTCTTTTTTTTGCCATCCGGCTGTTGTTATTTCAAGTACTTGAAGGCGGTTTCCATACCACAGATTACAGTTTCGGTCGACAATTCGCTCATCGGGAGACCTTTCTGGCGCGGCTCAAAACGAGTGAGCGGGTCGGTAAATCCGGCTCGGACGACGACCGCAGAATCGTGTGTCGGATGCCAGTGAAACGGATTGGTTGGCCCGAAAAGGACGAGTTCCGGCCGTTCAAATGCCGAGGCGATGTGGGCCGCCGCGGTGTCGACGCCGACAAACAGGTTCCCTTCGCGAATAATAGCGGCGCTCAGGAGGAAGTCGATCTTGCCCGCCAAGTTGAAAATCCTCGAGATATCCGGCGATCTTTCGAGAATATCGCCGATATGCCGTAATTCGGCCGCATCGCGTCCACCGGTCAACAGGCATGGAAACCCGAGACGCATTTGGGCGTGCCGAATCACAGCTGCCCAGCGGTCTGCCAGCCAATATTTCTCCGGCCTGGAGGCGCCAGGATGAACGACAACATAGGGACCAGGGAGACCGATCTCGCGCCTCAGCGTCTCGGCCGAGCGCTCGATGCTCTCTGTCAGACGCAACGAAATGCCGGCTTCCGGAACAAAATCTCCCAGAAACCGGATCAGATCCATATAGTGATCCGCCGTGTGCTTCTCTCGCACCGGCGATTTTACAAGATGGGTATAACCCCAGGAACGCGCGGCACGTTTGGCGACAAAACTGAACCCGATTCGTTCCGCTGCTTTCGAAAAAAACGAAAAAAGGGCCGATCGATCATTGCCAGTGAAATCAAGGCACAGATCGAATCCGCGCCGGACAAGATCGTACCAGAGGTTGAAGGAGGCGTTTCGATTATAAATCCAGATCTCATCCGCATCAGCGATGGCAGGTGCGACCGCCGCCGAATGATGATCCAGCAAAAGCGTGATGCGCGCCTGCGGATACAGTTTGCGCAATTCTCGGAGCGCGGGGGTGGTCAAAATAACGTCCCCGAGACGCTTGAGTTGAATCACCAGGATGGAGTTCATCAGACGCGCACCGTTATCTGCGCTCCGGAATCAGGATCGGCCGCGCCCATCTTGCCGAAGATCCCGTAGGGTACATGATTCGATGCTTTCTCCACGGTTGGCAGCAAGAGTACCCCAGAAGCCAGTCGGCGCAAACCCAGTAGGAGTTGTCAGTGTCAGTGGTCAGTTGTCAGTGGACGAGATTCGACGCACGATGAGCGAGGCTCCTAGGTACCCGCTAAGCTCTTCCCCTCAAATCCCACTGACAACTGACAACTGACACTGACAACTGACCGACAACTGCGATGAAGATTGCTCTAGTTCGACGCGGATACTCCCGTACCGGCGGGGCGGAAAGCTACCTGAAGCGGCTTGGTCGCGCGCTGACAGATGCGGGTCACCAGGCGAGTCTTTACTCGACAGACGCGTGGCCGTCGGCCGAATGGCCCTACGGACCGCTGATCCGTTTCAGCGACTCGGGGCCGTTGCGATTCGCCAAGGCAGTTCAAGAGGCCAGGCAGCCGGAAGAGATGCTTTTTAGTCTGGACCGTATTTTTCGGTGCGATTGCTATCGGGCCGGGGACGGTGTCCACAAGGTCTGGTTGGAACGCCGACTGGCGCACGAAGCGGGTTGGCGGTCATTCTTCCGCTTCGCGAACCGCAAACACGCCGCACTTCTTCAACTCGAGCGAACATTGTTCGAGAAGGGCGGCGCGCGGCATATCATCGCAAATTCTCGGATGGTTCGACAGGAGATCATCGACGAGTTCGCCTATGCGGCAAAGGACATCACGGTTATCTACAACGGCCTTCCCGACGCCCCATTCAAAAGGAACCCGCGTAGTCGCGTTGTAGTGCGCCGTGAGTGGGGCCTCCGAGAGAACGACGCCGTTTTGCTATTCGCAGGAACTGGCTGGGATCGCAAAGGATTAAAGTACGCCGTTCAGGCCGTGGAACGCATTTCCAACCGGACCGCCCGCCTCTTGGTTGCGGGAACCGGCAAAAAGCACAATTATCGTTCGAATAAGGTGCGGTTTCTCGGGCCGGTCGCCGATATGCCATCGCTTTTCCTGGCAGCGGATATCTTTATTCTGCCAACGGTGTACGACCCGTTCTCGAACGCCTGCCTGGAAGCGCTTTCGTTCGGGCTGCCGGTCATCACCACCGCAACGAACGGATTTGCAGAGATCATTGTCTCCGGGGTGCACGGCGAAGTGACCGATCGAGCCGATAACGTCCCGGCGCTCCAACAGGCAATTGAGAAATGGCTCGTCCCCGCCCGCCGGGTTTCCGCCAGCCAAAAATGCACCGAACTAGCCCGCTCTTACACCATGCAGAGAAATGTGGAGGAAACGTTGAGCGTGCTCGAAAAATTGAGGCAGTGAATCGAAATCGGAATACAGAATTCAGAATTCAGGAGTCAGAATTCAGGGGTTACAGAACTTGGGAACTAAGCAGCTTGCATTAGAGAACTTCAAAGAAGATCGCTCGAGGTTCAAAAGCGTCGCCCGCGATGCGAGTTAACTCCTGAAATTCTGACTCCTATATTCTGTATTCTGTATTCTGTATTCCGACTCTGATATTCACCTCGTCCAGCCGGTGTACTCATTCACATTGTCGCG
>Ga0302326_10026803_pt1 | contig 11637 bp, 6 predicted proteins | sample Palsa_T0_3_FD_202264 | JGI IMG/M metagenome (GOLD analysis project Ga0302326, IMG submission 202264) | Peat permafrost microbial communities from Stordalen Mire near Abisko, Sweden - Palsa_T0_3 | ecosystem: Environmental > Terrestrial > Soil > Palsa > Peat permafrost | place: Sweden: Abisko... | reverse complement strand
GGAGGATTACTACACCTCGGTTCACATCGAAGAATTCGAGCTCGAGGCCAGAGATACGAAGCTTGGTCCCGAGGAAGTGACGCGCGACATTCCGAACGTGAGCGAATCCACGCTGCGCAATCTTGACGAAGCGGGCGTAATCCGCATCGGCGCCGGCATCAAGCAGGGTGACATCATCGTCGGCAAAGTTACGCCGAAGGGTGAGACTCAGCTGACGCCGGAAGAGAAGCTGCTGCGCGCGATCTTCGGCGAAAAAGCCGGTGACGTGCGCGACGCTTCGCTCTACTGCCCGCCTGGAATTGAAGGCATCGTGGTGGACGTGAAGATCTTCTCGCGCAAAGGACAGGAGAAAGACGAGCGCGCCAAGACGATTGAAGGCAATCAGATTGCGAAGCTCGAAAAGAATCTTTCGGATGAGATCCGAATTCTGACCGACGAACGGCTGAAGCGTCTGGAAGGCCTGCTGGGTGGCAAGGAAGTGCAAGCCGATCTGCACGACGAGCGCACCAACAAGCGGTTGCTGACCAAGGACACGATTCTCGACCGCGACACGATCGAGCGCATCTCGACGCGCAATCTGAAGCGCATCAAGTACGCCGACAAAGATCCGCGGGTGAACGAGCAGATCGACGAGATCGAGGAAATGACCTCGCGCCAGATCGACGTGCTCAAGAAAATCGTCAACGAGAAGAAAGACAAGCTGACCAAGGGTGATGAGCTTCCGCCGGGCGTGATCAAACTGGTGAAGGTCTACATCGCCATGAAGCGCAAGCTTAGTGTCGGCGACAAGATGGCCGGACGCCATGGCAACAAAGGCGTGATCGCGCGCATTCTGCCGGAAGAGGATATGCCGTACCTCGAGGATGGAACGCCGGTCGAGATCGTCCTGAACCCGCTGGGCGTGCCCAGCCGTATGAATGTGGGACAGATTCTTGAAACCCATCTCGGATGGGCGGGTCATGAACTGGGCCTGAAGATCGCGGAGTTGCTGAAGCAGAACAGCCGCTCAGAAGCCATCCGCCGCGATCTCAAAGCTTTGTTCAAAGACACCGTGCTGGCGGACACCATCGCCGAGATGAGTGAAGATGAACTCGAAGCGCTGGCTCCCACATTGAAGAAGGGCGTCTTCATGGGATCGGCCGTATTCGACGGCGCTCGCGAGTCGGAAATCAAGGCCTTGCTGCACAGCGCGGGACTACCCACTTCGGGCAAGACCACGCTGCGCGACGGCATGACCGGGGAGAAGTTCGAACAGCCGGTCACGGTCGGTTACATCTACATGTTGAAACTGTCGCACCTGGTGGACGACAAGATTCACGCGCGTTCCATCGGGCCGTACTCGCTGATCACGCAGCAGCCGCTGGGTGGCAAGGCGCAGTTCGGAGGCCAGCGCTTCGGAGAAATGGAAGTGTGGGCACTCGAAGCATATGGAGCGGCGTTCATCCTGCAGGAATTGCTGACCGCGAAGTCGGACGATGTTTACGGGCGCACCAAAATCTACGAGGCAATCGTCAAAGGCGAGGCCGCGATGGAGCCGGGCGTTCCGGAGTCGTTCAACGTGCTGATTCGCGAATTGCAGGCACTCTGCCTGGATGTCGAGTTGATCAAGGCCACGGAGAAGAAGCCGGTGGCCGTAGCAGCAGATTAGTCGTTGGTCGCTAGCCGTTGGTCGTTCGCGGCTGGCAGGCCGACTGAGTTTCGAAGAATAAGACCCGCAGTCTTCGCTCTTGGGCTTCCGGGTCAGAGATTTCGCTAGCGACTAACGACCAGCGACTAGCGACCGTTCTTAAGAGCCGCGTACGGCGGCGTACAGCCGTAGGAAAGCGGAGGAACATGTTTCGTTCGAGCCCGTTCGATATGGCAAATCCCGTGGCTGATTTTGATGCCATTCGCATCAGCCTGGCGTCCCCTGAAAAGATCCGGAGCTGGTCGCATGGGGAAGTGACCAAGCCGGAAACCATCAACTACCGCACCTTCAAGCCGGAGCGCGATGGCTTGTTCTGCGCTCGCATCTTTGGCCCGGTCACCGATTGGGAATGTCTCTGCGGCAAGTACAAGCGCATGAAGCATCGCGGAGTGATCTGCGACAAGTGCGGCGTGGAAGTCACGCTGTCAAAAGTCCGGCGTGAACGTCTCGGCCACATTGAGTTGGCGTCGCCCTGTTCGCACGTGTGGTTCTTCAAGGGACTGCCTAGCCGCATCGGGCATCTGCTCGATATTTCTCTGCGCGATCTGGAAGCGATTCTGTACTTCGAAGCGTACGTGGTGGTCGATCCGGGCGACTCTCCGGTAAAAGAACGCGAAGTCATCAAGGACGAAGCGAAGTACCGCGAGCTTGACCAGCAATATCGCCCAGCCGGCTTCAAAGCCATGATGGGCGCGGAAGCGATCAAGGAACTTCTCAAGCGCATTGAAGTCGATTCCCTTTCCGGGGAACTGCGCGAGAAGATGAAGCATGAAACCTCGCTGCAGAAGCGGCTGAAGTATGCAAAGCGGCTGAAGGTGGTCGAGGCCTTCCGCAAGAGCGGCAACAAGCCGCAGTGGATGATCCTGGACGTGCTGCCGGTGATTCCACCGGAACTGCGTCCGCTGGTTCCGCTGGATGGCGGCCGTTTTGCCACCTCCGATCTGAACGATCTTTATCGGCGCGTCATCAACCGCAATAACCGGTTGAAGAAGCTGATGGACCTGCACGCTCCCGAAGTCATCGTGCGCAACGAAAAGCGCATGTTGCAGGAAGCGGTGGACGCTCTGTTCGACAACGGCCGCCGTGGGCGCATTCTGCGCGGCGCGAACAACCGGCCATTGAAGTCGCTCTCCGACACGCTCAAGGGCAAGCAGGGGCGTTTCCGCCAGAACCTGCTCGGCAAGCGCGTGGACTACTCCGGACGTTCGGTGATCGTGGTTGGTCCCGAGCTCAAGTTGCACCAGTGCGGCCTGCCGAAGAAGATGGCGCTCGAGTTGTTCAAGCCGTTCATCTATCACCGCTTGGAACAGACTGGAAACTGCACCACTATCAAGCAGGCAAAAGAAATGGTGGAACAGCAGGACCCCATCGTCTGGGACATTCTGGAAGAGGTCATCAAAGACCATCCGGTAATGCTGAACCGCGCGCCTACGCTCCATCGCCTGGGCATTCAGGCGTTTGAGCCGGTGCTGGTGGAAGGCAAGGCCATCAAGATTCACCCGCTCGTCTGCACGGCATTCAATGCCGACTTCGACGGCGACCAGATGGCGGTACACATTCCGCTTTCGCCCGAGGCGCAGGTGGAAGCCAGCGTCCTCATGCTGTCTTCGCATAACATCCTGTCCCCCGCGTCAGGCCAGCCGATCACGGTGCCCACACAGGATATGGTGCTGGGTCTCTACTATCTGACAAAAGCGAAGCCGGGCGCGAAGGGCGAAGGCCGTTCTTTCGCCAACATCGACGAAGTGGTGATTGCGCTCGAAATGGGTGAGGTGGAAACGCTCACTCCGATTCGCCTGCGCTATACGGGCGAGGTCATTGACCTGACGCAGGCCTACGACGATCAGGACGTGAACCACACCGAACCGATCAACATTACGCGGGAGTATCTGAATACGACCGTCGGCCGCGCCATCCTGAACGACCATCTGCCGAAGGCAGTGCCTGGCGTCAATGTGAGCATGCCGTACATCAACGGCTTGCTCAAGAAAAAAGGTGTTGGGCAGCTGGTCAATTACTGCTACCTGCGGTTTGGCCTCGAAGTCACGGTCAAGATGCTGGATGAGATCAAGTCGCTTGGCTTCCGTTATGCCACGCGATCGGGCCTCTCCATCGGCATCGACGACATGGTCATTCCAGACAACAAGCGGACCCTGGTGAAAGACGCCGACAAACAGGTAATCGCCGTGCAGCAGCAGTACCTGGACGGCGCCATCACCAACGGCGAACGCTATAACAAGGTCATCGAAATCTGGTCGGCCATCACGGAGAAAGTTGCCGATGAAATGTTTGGCCAGATGCAGAAGCGTGACAAAGAGGGCGAACTCAACCCGATTTACGTCATGGCCGATTCCGGCGCCCGCGGATCGAAACAGCAGATCCGTCAGCTCTCCGGAATGCGCGGACTGATGGCGAAGCCGACGGGCGAGATTATCGAGACTCCGATCACGGCAAACTTCCGTGAAGGTTTGACGGTGCTCGAATACTTCATCTCGACGCACGGCGCCCGCAAAGGTCTGGCCGATACGGCGTTGAAGACCGCTGACTCGGGTTACCTGACGCGGCGTCTGGTCGATGTCGCGCAGGATGTGATCATCAGCGAATACGACTGCGGCACCGTGGACGGCATTTTCGTCTCCGGTATCGTGGAAGCCGGCGAGATCATCGAGCCGCTGCGCGACCGCATCGTGGGCCGCGTATCGCTCGAGAAGATCAAGGACTATGAAGCCCAGGTCGTGGTCGACGTTAACCAGGAGATCACCGAAGATCTGGCGGGCGCGATTCAAGCCGCCGGTATCGAGCGAGTGAAGATTCGCTCAGTGCTCACCTGCGAGTCGAAGCGTGGGGTTTGCGTCATGTGCTACGGACGTAATCTGGCGTCCGGCCGCCTTGTCGAACTCGGCGAGGCTACCGGCGTGATCGCGGCGCAATCGATCGGCGAACCTGGAACGCAGCTCACCATGCGTACCTTCCACATCGGAGGCACGGCATCGCGAGTTTCGGAACAGTCCCGCCTCGATGCCAAGAGTAATGGCACGGCGCGTTTCGTCAATCTGCAGACGGTGAAATCGAAGACGGGCGACCTGGTGGTGATGAATCGCCAGGGCTCGATTGCAGTGGTGGACGAGAAGGGCCGCGAACGCGAGCGCTACGCCGTCGTGTATGGCGCCAAGGTAAAAGTCACGGAAGGCGGCCCGGTGCAACTCGGCCAGACGCTCGTGGAATGGGATCCATACACGTTTGCGATCCTTACTGAAATTGGCGGCACGGCGCAGTTTAAGGACCTGCAGGAAGGAATCACGCTGCACGAGGAAGTCGACGAAGTCACCGGCCTGTCACGTCACGTGGTGGCGGATTCACCCGACGAGAAGCGTCAGCCGGCCATCGTAATCAAGGGGAAAGCGAGCAAGCGATACCTGATGCCTTCGCGAGCTCACCTCATGGTGCAGGACGGAGACACAGTGTTTCCGGGCGACGTGCTGGCCAAGATTCCGCGCGAGACGACGAAGACCAAGGACATCACGGGCGGTCTGCCGCGCGTGGTAGAACTGTTCGAGGCCCGCAAGCCGCGCGAGACCGCCGTCATCAGCGAAATCGATGGCGTGGTGCGCTTCGGCGAAGTTGCCAAGGGACAGCGCAAACTCTACGTGGCAGCCGACAACGGCACGGAGAAGGAATATTCCGTTCCTCGCGGCGTCCACATTAACGTGCAGGAAGGCGAGCGCGTCCGAGCGGGTGAACCGCTGATGGATGGGCCGCTGAACCCGCACGACATTCTGGCGGTGCTGGGCGAGAAGGAGTTGCAGTCTTACCTGGTGAACGAAATCCAGGAGGTCTACCGGCTCCAGGGCGTGAACATTTCGGACAAGCACATCGAAGTGATCGTTCGCCAGATGATGCGCTGGGTGAAGGTTGAAGACGTAGGCGACACCCAGTTCCTCCTCGAACAGCAAGTGGACAAGTTCCGCTTCCACGAGGAGAACGAGCGTGCGATTGCGAATGGTGGCAAACCGGCCACCGGGCGCCCGTTGCTGCTCGGTATCACCAAGGCGTCGCTCTCGACTGACTCGTTCATCTCCGCAGCCTCCTTCCAGGAGACGACGCGCGTGCTGACCGAAGCTTCGATTCAGGGAGCGGTCGATCATCTGCGCGGCTTGAAGGAGAACGTGATCGTGGGCCGCTTGATTCCCGCCGGCACCGGCATGGAATATTACCGGAACGTGCGTCTCTCTCCAGAAATGGAAGAGGCGGCGAGCAAGGTGCAGGAGGAAGTCTCGCAAGCTTACGAAGATGCCGAGCGCGCGCTCGAACTCATGCGCCACGAAGGCGAGACCGAAGAGCTCGCAGCGGAATAAAACGGGACGAATCCAAGAGGGGCGACACAAGTCGCCCCTCATTTTCTTGAGTTAACGTTTTCTTGAATCAACGTTTTCTGAACCCCATGTCTTTAGCACTGGAACCACAGCGCCTGACCGGGCAGCCCCAGGATCGCAATGCCACGCCGGAGCCGATTCCTGGAGGACTGATATTGGCTCCAGCGCTGGGACGCTTTTGGCGTCTGTTCCGCCTGTCGATCTGGCGTGCTTTCGAGCACGATGCCTTCGGAACCGCCAAAGCGTCGGCCTATTCATCCATCTTCACTTTTTTCCCGGCGCTACTGGTGCTCGGCGCCGTTCTGGCCACAATCAGCCGGGGCGAAGTCTACCTTCGCGAGATCTCTTATGCGCTGGGTACCATTTTGCCGGCGGGCAGCTCAACCGTACTTTCCTACTTGAGAAGCAGCGCGCACCGGCCGGTTGGTCTCCTTTTCTCAACTTCGTTGCTGACGATCTGGAGCGCTTCCGGCGTGATCATCTCCTGGATGGATGGTTTTCGCCGCGCCTACCAGCTTCCCAAGACTTGGGGGCTGATCCAGGAGCGCGTGATTTCGATTTCGCTGGTCTTGATGGCAGGTCTGCCGCTGACTTTCGCTACTATTCTGGTGGCATTCGGCAGCCGCATTGAAATGCGGATTTTGTTTCTCATCGGGCATGAGTTCGGACCTCTGATTCTGCTGTTGTGGGGCGCAATACGCTGGTTGATTGCAATCCTGACCAGCATCGCTGTGATCCAGCTTATCTACCACAACGCCGTGCCTCGTACTCAGCCCTGGCACACAGTTTTGCCGGGCGCTGTTCTCGCGACCGCAATGTGGCTCCTCGCCACCGCGCTGTTCGGGTGGTATCTGCAGCACTATGCCGACTATAGCGTCATCTACGGTTCGCTCGGGGTGGGCATTGCTCTGCTGCTTTGGATGTATATTATCTCGCTGGTTGTGCTGATTGGCGCGGAATTCAATGCCATGCTTTTTCCTCGCTGTCTCACCAGGGTTCCGCTTCCACGGACAACTACCGAATCTCGCTGACCGTGAAGCGCGAAGCCGGCTCACGGATCGCCTCACTTGCGCAATGAGTTTACGGAGCCTTCTCCGGAGAGGATTCGCGATTTGAAAGAACGCAAACTCGATCTAGTTGAAGGACCTCTTCCAGCTTCTGGTTCGGAACTGGAAGAGACACCTGAACGCGTGCGTCGCGCCAAAATCGTCTGCACGATTGGTCCGGCCTGTGATTCTGAGGAAATGATTTCCGACCTGATGCGTGCGGGCATGGATGTTGCCCGTCTGAACTTCTCGCACGGAACGCACTCCGAACACGCCCGCCGAATCAAGCGGCTGCGCCGAGCCGCCCATCGTCTGCAGCGGACTATCTGTATTCTGCAGGACCTTCAAGGTCCGAAGATTCGTACCGGCCGCATGGAGGGTGGGAAGCCTGTGTTCCTGAAGCCCGGGGCCACGTTAACGATCACGCCACGCAAGGTGGCAGGCACCGCCGCGCTGATCTCCACGGATTTTGCCGGGCTGGCGCGGGAAGTGGAGCCCGGCTCACGGGTGCTTTTGTCCGACGGAAGAATTGAACTCAGAGTGCGCTCGATTCGCGGCGGGGATGTGGAATGCGAAGTGCTGAACGGGGGCTCCGTCGGAGAGCATCAGGGGATCAATCTGCCGGGAACGGCGATAGCAATCCCCGTACTCACCGACAAAGACAAGCGGGATCTCGAGTTCGGTCTGAAGCACGGAGTGGATGCGATTGCGCTGTCCTTCGTTCGCTCCGCCGATGACATCCGCGAAGCAAAAACTCTGATGCGCGAATTCGGAAAATCCGTGCCCATCGTCGCCAAACTGGAGAAGCCGCAAGCCATCGAGCGTCTGGAAGAAATTCTGGAGGTAACCAACGGTGTCATGATTGCGCGTGGCGACCTGGGCGTGGAGCTTCCCCCCGAGCGGGTGCCGATCATCCAAAAGCTGGTAATTCAGCGCGCGGGCGTCTGGCGCCGGCCGGTCATTACGGCAACCCAGATGCTCGAGTCCATGACCGAGAACCCGCGACCGACCCGGGCCGAAGCGAGCGACGTGGCGAATGCGATTTTTGATGGCACGGATAGTGTGATGCTCTCGGCAGAAACCGCCAGCGGCCGCTACCCGCGCGAGACTGTGGCGATGATGGCCCGCATTATTCTGGAAGCGGAGGCTAGCATTGCGGAACTCCCCACCGCGCCACGTCGCCGTCATGAGGAACACCGGTATTCGGTTGCGGAAACCATCTGCGAATCCATCGCACACGCCGCCGAAGATCTGCCGATGGGCGCGATCGCTGTTTTCACGGAAAGCGGCAATACCGCGCGCATGCTGTCGAAACATCGTCCCAAGGTTCGCATCTACGCTTTCAGTCGAAAGCCGGAAGTCTGCAATCGCATGAATGCGCTTTGGGGCGTGCATCCGGTTTACAAAGATCAGTGGGAGTCGGCGGAGTCGATGCTCCGGACCGCTGAAAACGAGCTGCTGCCGAAAGGTCTTCTCCGCGCTGGGGACGTGCTCGGACTGGTGGCGGGAACAAAGCTTACTTCGGGCGCCACGAACTTCATGCGGTTGCACACGGTGGAGGAAATCGATCGAGTGCAGTCGAAGCGGCGACACAAGAAATGATCGCTGCCGTCCTGAGCGAAGCGAAGGATCGGCTTCGGTTCGCGCCAGCCACGATAGAAAATTCAGGAGTCTCCACGCGATGGAATCGTCGACTACATTTTCCGACGCCTCAGTAAGTCCGGCCGTCCGCGGTTTCCTGCATTCGCCGCCAAATCCAAACGGCAATGCGCTGATCCTGACTCACGGTGCCGGCTCGAATTGCAATGCTCCTCTTCTGGTGGCAATCAGCGCGGCTTTTTCCGCACATGGCTACGTGGTTCTGCGTTGCGATCTTCCTTTTCGCCAGGAGCGGCGAACCGGGCCACCGTTTCCGGGCAATGCCGAACGCGATCGCTCCGGTCTGCGCAATGCGGTTGCTGTGATGCGCAAGAGTATCGCGGGACAAATTTTTCTCGGCGGCCACTCCTATGGTGGACGCCAAGCCACAATGCTCTGCGCCTCCGAACCAGAACTTGTACCCGGACTCCTTCTGCTTTCGTATCCTTTGCATCCCCCACGCAAACCGGAACAGCGGCGCATTCAACATCTGCCCAACCTGCGCACGCCGAGTTTATTCGTCCACGGGACGCGCGATCCGTTCGGAAGCGTGGAAGAAATGAAGGAAGCATTGCAGCTAATCCCGGCCAAAACCGAATTAATGAAGGTAGAAGGCGGCGGGCACGACTTGGGGTTTAAAGGGAAAGCGCAGAGTGCGCCAAACGGATTGCCCGAGGATATCGTTGCCGCATTTGACGAGATGTTTCTGTAAAACAATTTGGGAGCGGGGCGAAGCCCCGCCACCACACCAGGTCCAGTTCGCTGGATCTAATTTACCCAGCCCGATTTCGATCCGCCGTTCGGCTTTTCCTTGTCGTCGGGTGGAATGTAGTTTCCGTGCTCGTCGAAGGTGACTTTGCGGTCGTGATCTCTCATATAGACTTCAAACTTTCTCGCAGCGCGCCGGCGCTTCCAGCGATAGTAACCATTCCGCACTCCGAAATAGCGTTCGGAGGCTGAATAGCTAATGCCGCGAGAAGGTATGAACTTCACGAACAGGAAGCCGAAGAGCAATCCCCCGAGATGAGCAAAAACCGCAACTCCGTTCGCTGGCTCAAAAACTGCGACAATCGCGACCACGACCCAAATGCCGACCAGATATTTGGCCTTGATGCGAAACGGCAGCGGGAACAGAAACATTTCCTGATCGGCATAAAGAATTCCGAACGCCATCAGCAATCCAAAGATTCCGCCTGACGCGCCCACCGTTCCGATCGCCGGATTCGACCCCAGGAAATGGGTATAGGAGATCGCGATGGTCACCAGCGCGGCGCCCACGACGCAGAATGTGTAGCATTCGATAAATCGTCGCGAACCCCAGTCTCGTTCCAGGTACGCTCCGATAAACCAGAGCGTAAGCATGTTGAAGAACACGTGACTGAAGTTAACATGCAGCAAAGAGTACGTGACCAGTTGCCAGACTCGGCCATGCATCACCGCAACCGGAATCAGCGCCAGCCACTCCTGCATGAGATCGACGACGATGGGGGCGAAGATGCGCATCACTGCCTGAAACAGGTAGATCCCGGTGCAAGTCAGAATGATGCGCCTGACCCAGCCTGCAAAGGGAGGGAAGCTGAACGAAATGGATTGTCCGCGACTCACTATTTCTTACTTTCTGGCTCCGGCACAACCGGCAGACTGCGATCTCCCGAGGCCCCGACCGCGCGCACACCGAATATCACATTATCCTTCGAAACCTTCAGGGTTGCACGCGTACCACCGCTAATGGTTTGTGCATACTCCCAATCGGCTGCGTTCGTTGCGCGCCAGACCACCTCGTAAGCAGCCGCGCCAGGCGCAGGTTCCCACGTCAAAGTCGTGTCGTTTTCGAGGTTCATGGTCAGCATTCTTACGTTCGCCGGAGGCGCTGGAGCCGAAGCCAGCGAGGCCAGGGTTGCCGCGTTTAAGCGTGCGACGTGCGCCACATAGTCGAAGTCCACGAATTTTGGCAGGTCTCCATATTCGATTCCGTTCTCGGTGCGAACGTTCTGGTGCTGATGGTTGAAGTCCTCGCGAAATTCGGTGAATCGCACTGCGGCAAAACCCTGCTGATTGAAAGCGTAGTGGTCACCACCGCGCAGGAAGCGGTCCAACCGGAAGATCAGAACCGGTTTCACTCCGGCATCGTACGATCGCCCGACGTCGGCGATGTAACGGGCAACTTCGCGCGACGGCGAGTCGTTCTCTCCACCCAGCGTTCGAATCCGTTTAATGTCAGCCTCGGTCGCTACCGTCGGCAAACCTTCAGAAAACACACGCACCACGCTCGCATCCTGCCCCGCGCCGAGGTTGCCTCCCACAATGTCATTGTTCAAAACGGCTTCGAGTTTCCACCCCTGCTGCTTAGCCATCTGGGCGAAGTGCTTGCTCCCGTTCAGGCCCTGCTCTTCTCCCGCGACTGTCAGAAAAATAATCGTTGCCGGGAATTTCGCCTTGCTCGAAGCGCTACTCAGAACGCGAGCGCATTCCAGGCTGACCGCGGTCCCGCTGCCATCGTCATTGGCTCCCGGAGCAGCGTCTATGCCGTTAAACGTATCGCTGTTTCGCGAGTCGTAATGACCGGTTACCAGCACCATGCGATCTGCCTGCGCCGGGTCGCCTCCGCGCAGCACCGCATAAACATTGGTGATTTCGGTCGGTTTTGAGATGCGTTCGCCCGGCGGCTCAGTGAAAGTGTCAGTTTTCACCTCCAGGCAGCCACCGCATTCTTTCGCATAGCGCTCAAACTCGGCTTTGATCCAGTCCCGCGCCGCAGCAATCCCCTTTCCGGCTTTGATGGATTCCTCGTCCTGCGCGGAAATGGTCGACCGGTTCTGGAAGCTGACGAGTTTCTCGATAGTCTGCCGGATGTGGTCCGCCGAAACTTCCTGGATCGCCTAGGCAATGTGCG
>Ga0302326_10026798_pt1 | contig 11638 bp, 10 predicted proteins | sample Palsa_T0_3_FD_202264 | JGI IMG/M metagenome (GOLD analysis project Ga0302326, IMG submission 202264) | Peat permafrost microbial communities from Stordalen Mire near Abisko, Sweden - Palsa_T0_3 | ecosystem: Environmental > Terrestrial > Soil > Palsa > Peat permafrost | place: Sweden: Abisko... | reverse complement strand
CCAACTCTTCCTGAGGACCGTCAACCCCGCCGCCAAGGTCCGGGCCCCCTTGCGTGAATTCGGCATCCTCCTGCTGCGCACACTTTCCCGTGGTTTCCACTCCTCCACCACGGTCTTATTGCATCGTCCGCATTCGTAGGTCCTCAATTAAGGAAGACGACCAAACTTGGCGATTGCTGTCACAAAACGCATGGGACGGCCGCAAGCGCGGCAAGCGAGTGAGGGATTGGTGGGCTTAACCGCTGTGATTATGGCTAAAGCGATACCGGTGACGAGAATGATGTAGTCAATCGCCGCGCTCGCTGACTCGTCTTTCAGGAAATCTCTGAACTTTCGGACCATGTCCGATAGGGTAGGCAATTGGCTCTAAAGCATCCGTAAACTAGCCAAAGTTCCAAAGCCGATCCCCGCCGGGACGGTGGTTCGATTTGCAACGTCCAACAGGGCCGCTCTATGTGGTGGGACAATCTCGAAAATAGGCATTGGAATTCAATGGGACGTTAGGCAAAGGTGGGACACGATAAACTATTGACCATGCTCATTAGGGTCGCCCCCTCCACGGGCACCATCAGCATAAATTAGCAATGAAAAGATTCATCTTTTTTACGTTTTCCCCAACCCTGATTTCGAGGGTTGGGAATTTTTGTCCGGCTTTTGTTCTGTGAGCTTGGCAACGGTTCCAGCTGCGAGCCGCTTCTGGTCAGCTGCATGGGTGTAGCGCGCCACTTCCTTGAGGGTTGTGTGGCCAGTGACGGCAGCAATTTCCTTTTCAGTGCATCCGCCTCTGCAAGACGGCGTGCCGCTGCCTTACGCAGACCGTGCAACACGGCATCGGTCGGGGAGACCACCGTGCCGCGTTGCGCCGAGAGCGCCATAGCCCTCGTCTTGATGCTGTTTTCAGTTTGCAGAAAAGAAAAAATGAATCAAGGAAGAACGATGTAGCCGGCGGCCGTTGCGGCCTTCCTGGTTTTGATATGGGTCAATTGCGAAAAGCGCCCGCACTATTCGCTACCAAAGCGGCCTATTGTAGTACACGATGGACCGCGCGAACAAACGGGACAACTGTAGCAAAGGATTTGAAGATGAGATCACTAATAGGTTCGGCAGTTTTGTGTCTTGCGATCGGTGTCGGAACCGCCTTGACGCACACCGCCGCTCAGGCGGCGATGAGTCAGGACCAAAAGCAAGCGATTTCCAAATCGTGCACTGATCAGGCGAATGCCAAGGGTTTGCACGGCACGGCTCGCAAGAAATTTAGGTCAGAATGCAAGCACAACGGCGGCAAGCCAATGTAAGCGGCAGCGGAAACGGGGCTACACCGCCCAGATCACCGAGTGGTGGGGCCGCTTGCGGCTTTGCTTCCTCGGATAATCAAACACCCGAATCGGATTTCGGAGAGACTGTCTCGGGGCGACAAGCGCAATCGTAAGTTATCGGCTATCTTGGCGACATGAACCGCGATTTTCTCCTCAAATACATAGCCGAAGCCGAGCGGCATATAACTGAGACGGCAGCTTCCATTCAGCAGCACCACGTCGCGAATTCCCAGTGGCAAGCGCGCCTGCTCCCGGGATGCGGGCGCTAGCCGTTTGGCCCTTCGCTACAAATATTGCGTCACACCATTTTGGTGGCGATCGGAGCAATAGCGGACACGCCGAGCGCGCCGTTCAAATGACGCGATTGAGCCATCTCCGACATCGACCGTGCGTCGCAGCAGTCGAGATGATGATGATTTGTGTGGGCGGGGATCAATCTCGTTCCTACGGCGGCAATCGCAGGGCCGAATAGTCACGCGCGTTTGATCAACGGTGTTGCCTGTGCGGCGCCGTCGAGAATGCGGACAAGCGGCCAGAGTGCGAGTAAGTGTCGGCTGCGAATGCGGTCACGCGACTGAAGCGCGCGCGGCCAGCTGATCTGCTACCGTCGTGCTCTGAAGTGCGGAAACCGAAGCAAGCGAGGCGCGCCACCGCCACCGCCGCCGCGCGGGGAACGGCCAAACGAGCGTTAACGAGGCTCAAGTCTTCATCAAGATGTGGAACTAAAAGCCGTGTCCTTACCCCGCAGATGACTTCCACTAGCGTAGCTGCGCCTGGCAACCGCCTCGTGATTCCCCTTGAGCACCTTCCACTGTGTCACGTCGCCGTCCCGCCAGAAGCGGATATCGAAGCGCCGTCGCCCCAGCCGAAGGTCGGTAAGCGTCACGTCCGGCAGCCAGTCCGGCAGCGCCGGATCGACGTATAGCTTCCCGCGCGGCGCATCCTGTTGCAGTCCCAACATCGCCTGCAGCAGCATGAACGGCGTCCCCGCCGCCCAAGCCTGCGGTACGTTGGCGCCGAGATACTGCACTGGGAAACTTGTGGGCTGGCGCTGCAACCCGCCATACAACTCCGGCAATTGGTTCAGCAAAAAATAGCCCGCCGCCCGGCTGATGTCGCGCGCAACCGCCGCCGCCTCCGCGGCAAACCCATAACGCCGCATGCCCAGGGCAATCAGCGAGTTGTCATGCGGCCACACCGCCCCGGTCTGGTAGTTGTACGGATTGAACGAGGGATGATCTGCCGACAGTGTGCGGATGCCCCAACCGCTCCACATGTCCTTGCGCATCAACCGCTTTACCACGGCCCGGGCCCGTTCCGGAGCGATGATTCCGGACCAAAGGCACTGCCCGACATTAGACGCCACCGACATTACCTTTTTCTTCTCTCCGTCCAATGCAAATGCATAAAATCCGGACTTCTCGTCCCAAAATGCCTCGTTGAATTTCTCAAATAGCACCGCCGCCTTCTTGCGCAGCGCGTTCGCGCGCCGCTTATTTCCCAATTCGTCGTAGATCTGAGCGATACCCAGCCAGGCGTCGTAGACATAGCCCTGCAATTCGCACAGTGCTTTCGGCCCGCGCACAAGCGTGCCGTCAGGATGCATCACTGAATCCCCGGAATCCTTCCACCCCATATTCTCGTAGCCGGCCGTCGAGCGCGTCTGGTATTCTTGAAACCCGTCGCCATCGCGATCGCCGTATTTGTCGATCCAGGTCAGGCAAGCTTCGGCATTCGGCAAATGCCGCTCGATCAACGCGCGGTCGCCGGTAGCCTCCCAGGCGGCGTGGAGCGCCACCAAGTACAGCGGTGTCGCGTCCGCCGTACCGTAATACGGCGTATGCGGAATCATCTTGAAATATGCCAGCTCACCATAGCGCAATTCGTGGAGTATCTTGCCGGGTTCGGCGTCACGATAGTCGTCGCGGCTCTTCGCCTGATACTGTCCAAGAACTTCCAGCGCGCCGGCGGCGAACCCCGGATATACGATCATCGTCTGCAGCGAGGCGATCAGCGTGTCGCGGCCGAATAGAGCAACGAACCACGGTAACCCGGCAGCGGGCACGAAGACCATGTGGTCCGTGCCTTGCAGCGGTAGCCGCAGGGCGGCCATGTCCTGCACGCCCTGACTAAAGCAACGGTAAAACTCCTCGTTGCTGGTTTCGATCTTCAGCACCGTGCGCTGCCACTCGTCCATTTTGCGGACGTGCTCCGATTTTGCGCTGGAGTCTGTGCAGGCTCGCGGCGCCCGAATGGAACTCGCGCCATCAACCAGATCGTAGATTAGACAGCGATGCCAGGTCTGCCCAGCCTTCAGCGCTATGTCGAAGCTCAGACGCCCATTAGCGTGCACCGCCGGCTCGCCATCACCCTCGCCGGTGCGTACGATCACCTCGCGGCAGAAATCACTGTTGCGATAAGTGAACCGCAGCGCCTCCCGCTTTTGCGACCACGATGTGGTGATCCGACCGCGTCGTACAATATGGTTGCCCTTCACCTCAAAGATATCGGCGAAATCAGACCGGATCGCGATCTCCAGATTGAAGCGCACAGGATTCTGACTAATGTTCGTGATTTCGATATCCTCGTGCAGCCCCCCGTTGATATGGCGGCCGATCACCAGGCCCAGCGTGCGCGCCGCAATAGGCCCGTCCTCGCTAACGAAGGCGCGGTTGGTCTGGAAGATGCGTGCCGCGTGATAGGCGGTGGCACCGCCGTTCAGCAGGTCCCACTGTTCGCCATTGGCAAAGATCGCCCAAGCGCTGATCATCCTGGTGTCGCGGAAATACAATCCGCGTGAGCTTGGCCAGTTCACCTGCCCGTCGGGCTTGGTCACCAGCACTGTCTGGCCCTGATGGATAGCGATCTGCGCGGGGCCGACCTGAACCTTGAACGCCATGCGGCGACCCCTTCCTCTGCCAGCGGATGGCGAAGTGCTGGATAACGATTCCCATCATCTCAATCGAGCTATGATAAGTGGTGATCTCCGACGCGCAACGCGTTGGCAATGGTGGTCGTGGAGTATCCCTGTTATTTTCGGCGCTGCATTTCGTCGGAAAGCCCTATGATTGTTGCATTACTTCCAGCGGCAGACGACTTTCCGGGGCCACTTTTGCACCGTCCCCTGTATTTTTCCCTGTTCTCGGGAATTTCCGATGACGAGACCGGTTCGAAAGCGACTGCGTCCGCCACCATCCTGCTTCGTGCTACTCAATCGGCTCTATTCCGGCCCGAATTCTTTAGGGTTAGAAGAGGAGAACCGAACGCACCCCGCAACGCCGCATATCCATGAAAAAAATCGGATTCCTATCATTTGGCCATTGGACGGCTTCGCCGCAGTCGAAGACGCGATCGGCATCCGATGCGCTCTTGCAATCGATCGACTTGGCCGTCGCGGCCGAGGAGCTCGGCGCGGACGGGGCTTACTTTCGCGTGCATCACTTCGCCCGGCAGCTCGGCTCCCCGTTCCCACTGCTGGCGGCTGTCGGCGCCAAGACCAAGCGAATTGAGATCGGCACGGCGGTCATCGATATGCGGTACGAAAACCCTTTATACATGGCAGAGGACGCCGGCGCTGCCGACGTCATCGCCGGTGGACGCCTGCAACTGGGCATCAGCCGTGGGTCGCCCGAGCAGGTGATCGACGGCTGGCGCTACTTCGGTTACGCCCCGTCCGAGGGGATGACCGACGCCGATATGGCGAGACGCCACACCGAGGTCTTGCTCGATGTGCTGCGGGGCGAGGGTTTTGCGCGGCCAAACCCACAACCGATGTTCCCAAATCCTCCCGGCCTCCTGCGCGTCGAGCCGTACTCGGAGGGCTTGCGCAATCGCATCTGGTGGGGCGCCGCGACCAATGCCACGGGCGAGTGGGCTGCCAAGCTCGGGATGAATCTCCAGAGTTCAACACTTAAGATCGACGAGAGCGGACGCCCGTTCCACCTCCAGCAGGCGGAGCAGATCCGCATATTCCGTGAGGCCTGGAAAGCGGTCGATCATGCACGCGAGCCGCGGGTATCGGTCAGCCGCAGCATCTTTGCACTCGTGGACGACCGCGATCGCGCCTATTTCGGACGCGGGGACGAGAACGAGGACACAATCGGCTTCCTCGGCGACAATACGCGGGCCATTTTTGGCCGCAGCTACGCCGCCGAGCCGGACATCCTCATCAAGCAACTCGCGACAGACGAAGCTATCGCAGAGGCTGACACCCTACTCTTGACCGTCCCTAATCAGCTTGGTGTCGACTATAACGCCCACGTCATCGAGGCGATCCTCAAACATGTTGCTCCTGGTCTCGGCTGGCGCTGACGGCCGCGCATCGACGTGATCGCCGGCGTTGTGCTAGCGATCACTCACGTGTTGCAGCGTCAGCAACGAGGAGCAGGGATGGGCGATGCGCCGGCGCTTGACCCCTTGGCCTTGCGTCGCCTCGCGGCGCGCATTCGCGTGTGCGCGACCAACATGGTTGCGATCCAGGGCTTCGGTTATCTCGGACAAGCCTTGTCCTCCGCCGAGATCTTTGCCGTGCTGTTCGGCGGCGCCATGCGTTTTGGCCACGACCGCTTCGTGCTGTCGCCCGGCCATTACGTGATCGGTCTTTACGCCGCGGCTGCCGAGACCGGACGGCTCGATCCGGCAAAGCTTGCCAGCTACGGCAAGGATGGCGCCGAGCTCGAGGCGATCGGCAGCGAGCGCACGCCCGTCGCCGATCTCGTTTGCGGCTCGCTCGGTCAGGGGCTATCGGGGGCGATCGGCTTTGCTTTGGCGGCGCGGCTCGCAGGCGAGGATCGCTATGTCTTCGCCTTTCTCAGCGACGGCGAGATGGAAGAAGGCCAGGTGTGGGAGGCGGCGATGTTCGCCGCGCACCGGCGGCTCGACCGCCTGGTCGTCGTCGTCGACGCCAACAACTCGCAGGTGGACGGCCCGGTGACCTCGGTCACCACGCTCGAGCCGCTCGCGGAAAAATGGCGTGCCTTCGGCTGGCGCGTCGCCGAGGTGAACGGTCACGACGTCGAGGCGCTGTGGCAGGCGTTCGCTTCCCGCCACGAAGGCGCGGGGCCGCTCGTGATTATCGCGCGCACCGACATATTGGGCGGTATCCGTGCTATTCCGCCGACGATCGACGGACATTTCATCAAGCTCGATTCCGCGTTGCAGGCGGCCATTCTCGACGAGTTGGAGGCCGCGCTTGCGTGAACCACCTTATCGGACCGTGCTCAAGCCCTATGGCGCAGCCCTCGTCGAATTGGCGCGGCGGCGGCCGGATGTCGTCTGTCTCGGTGCCGATCTGACCCGGCAAACCGAGACCGATTTGTTTCGCGACGAGATTGCCGACCGCTTCATCAATATCGGCATGGCGGAAGCGAACATGCTCAGCATTGCCGGTGGCCTGGCGCGTGCCGGCCATACCGTTTTCGTCAACACCTTCGGCGTGTTCTGCACGCGCCGTTGCTTCGACCAGATCGCCATGTCGGTGGCGTATCCGAACCTTAACGTGAAGATCGTGGGATTCATGCCCGGGCTGTCGAGCCCCGGCGGTCCGAGCCACCAGGCGATCGAGGATGTGGCGCTGATGCGCGCGCTGCCCAATCTGACCGTGGTCGAGCCCGCCGACGCGATCGAGACCAAGCAAGTGGTGGCGGCGATCGCCGATCGGCCGGGACCGGTTTATCTGCGGCTAAAGCGCGGCGAGATTCCGCTGATCTTCGACGACGATCACCGGCTCGATCTGGCCAAGGCCCAAATTCTGACCGGCGGCGAGGGCACCGACGTTTGCATCATCGCCTCGGGCATCCGGCGGCCTTGGCCGCGGCGCGAACGCTTACCGAGAACGGCATCACCGCCGCGGTGATCAACGTGCCGGTGATCAAGCCGCTCGACGGTGCAACGATCGCGGCGATGGCGCGGCGAGCCCGGATCGTCATCACCGCCGAGAACCACACCATTGTCGGCGGGCTCGGCTCGGCGGTGGCCGAGGCGCTGGCGGAAGCGGGCACGTCCGCGCCGCTGCGCCGCATCGGCATCGCCGACACGTTCGCCGAGGCCGGCAGCCGCGAATATCTGTTCGCCAAATACGGGCTCGGCACGCAGAACATCATCGAGGCGGTGTGGCGGGGGCTGGCGATCAATCGCCCCACGCCCATTGCTCCCGTCATCGAAGCCAGTCCGGGCGTCTACGCACCGGTGTGAGGGCTGTTGACGCCGCGAATGAGGTCGGCCGCCTTTTCGCCGATCATGATCGACGGCGCGTTGGTATTGCCGCTGGTTACCGCGGGCATGATCGAGGCGTCGGCGACGCGCAGACCTTCGATTCCGTAGACGCGCAATTGCGGATCGACGACGCTCATGGCGTCGATACCCATTTTGCAGGTTCCGGCCTGGTGGTGGTACGTCTCGGAAGTCTGCCGCACCCATTCGATACGCTCCGCGCGCGTCTTTGCCTTCGGCCACACCGGGTGCTTGCGCCATTTGGCGAAGGCCGGACTCTCCAATATCTCGATCGAGACTTCGAGCGAATGGACGAGGGTATTGAGGTCGGCAGGCTCGCTGAGATAGCGCGGATCGAGATGGAGCGGCGCCGTCGGATCGTCGGCGGTGAGCTTAAGTTCGCCGCAAGCAACACGTCGGTCGAGGCGTCTTCGGACAAGCGTGCGGCGATCGCGCACCCGGCCGGGCCTGCGCCTACAACGATGTAATCGTAATCGGCCATTGCGCTTCCCCCATGATGCGGCCGCGTCTGAGCGCGTGGCTCTGGGGGAATTATCTCAGCGGAAGGACACCTCGATCAAGTCAATGTTCGCTGTCGAGATGCGCCATCTGCGGCGGATCGTAGCGCGCGCCGGCGGTCAGGCTCGGCGAGACCGCCGCGTCGATGCGTGCGATGTTGGCGGCATCGAGCGAAAGTTCGAGCGCACCGAGCCCTTCCTCGAGCTGCTTGCGGCGGCGGGCGCCGAGCACCGGCACGATGTCGTCGCCGCGCGAGCGTACCCACGCTAACGCGAGCTGCGCAGGGCTTGCGCCTTTTTCATTGCCGATCCGGCGCAGCGCTTCGACCAGGCGTAGATTGCTCTCGATATTGCCTTGCTTGAAGCGCGGCATGCGGATGACGCGAATATCGCCCTTGGTGTCCGCCGCCGGGACACGCCCGCTCAACAGCCCGCGCGAAAGCACGCCATACGCGGTGATGGCAATCCCGAGCTGCCGCGTCACCGGCAGGATGGCGGCCTCGACGCCGCGGCTCATCAGCGAATATTCGATTTGCAAATCGGCGATCGGGTGGACGGCGTGCGCGCGGCGGATCGTGTCGGGGCCGGCTTCCGACAGGCCGATATTGCGGACGTAACCGGCGCGGACCATGTCGGCGATGGCGCCGATGGTATCTTCGATCGGCACCGCCGGATCGACGCGGGCGGGACGATAGACGTCGATGTAATCGGTGCCCAGCCTGCGCAACGTGTAGGCCAGAAAGTTTTTGACCGCCAGAGGTCGGCCATCCTGGCCGATGAAAGCGCCCGAAGGGTCGCGCATCCCGCCGAATTTCACCGAGATGACAACATTCGCCCTTGGCACGCTTTCCAGCGCGCGGCGGATCAGCATCTCATTGTGGCCCATGCCGTAGAAGTCGCCGGTGTCGATCAGCGTGATGCCGGCTTCCACCGCGGCGCTGATGGTGGCGATGCTTTCGGCCTCGTCCGCCGGCCCGTAGACTCCCGGCGACATTCCCATACAGCCGAGGCCGATCTCTCCGACGGTCGGTCCGTTTCGGCCCAGCTTTATCTTTTGCATGCCCCTCCCACCCTGACGTTACCTCGACAGATTGTCGATCGGCAGCACGATTTCGGTGTGAAAGCCGGCCGGCGGATAGTACACCGTGATCTCTCCGCCAAGCTCGTCGGTGATCGAGCTTTCGATCAGCCGCGAGCCGAAGCCGGCGGTTCGCGCCGTCTTCGGTTCCGGCCCATCGCGCTCGCGCCACTGGACGGAAAGAAACTGCCGGCCGTCGCGGTCCGCGCGCTGCCATCTCACCAGGAGTCGGCCGCTGTTCTGCGACAGGGCGCCGTGCTTGGCCGCGTTGGTGGGGAGCTCGTGAAAGACGAGGCCCATGCTCAACGCCGCCTTAGGGCTGAGCAAAATGGCAGGCGCGGACGGCTCAAGCGTGATCTGGCTGCTCATGTAAGGTTTGAGTTCTGCCTCGATCACGTCGTCGAGCAACGCATGTTCCCAGCCCGAACTGGTCAAGAGATCGTGGGTCGCCGAAAGCGCCGCCAGTCGCCGGCTGAACGCATCGGCAAACTCGGCGGGCGCTTTCGTCTTGAGCGTCATTACCGCGAGCGACTGCACCGTCGCCAGCGTATTCTTCACCCGATGATTGAACTCGTTGATGAGGAATGCCTGCTGCTCCTGAGCGTGCTGCGCCGCCTCGATCGCGAGCCGCAATCGCGCCTCGAATTCCTTGCGCTGGGTGATATCGCGGCAGACGGTGGCGACCCCGACGATCGCGCCGGAGCCGTCGCGGATCGGGGAAACGGTCAACTCTACGTCGAAAGGGACGCCGTCCTCGCGCAACCGCACGGTTTCGTACTGGCCGTAGAATTCGCCGTGCAGGAGGTTGGCGATCGCGTCGCGGGCGCGCTCCAGCCTTTCTTCGGGGATGAGCAGCAACAGCGATTTGCCGACGATCTCGTCCGCGGTATACCCGAATAGCCGCTCGGCCTCGGCGTTCCAGGAGGTGATGACGCCGCCCGTGTTCCAGCTATAGATGGCGTCGTGCGAGGCGTTGACGATGGCGGCGAGGAGTTGGCGCTCGCTGTCATAGCTGGCCGGATTGCGAATCCTGGCGGTTGCGCCTGGTCGCTTGTTGGCGGCCACAGAGTCGGCGGAATCGGCAATCGGCCCGGCTGTGCCCGGCGCGCGTGTGTTCATTCGCGAACGTGCTCTGACATCGAACGGGGATTATACTCAATTCATCGACGGTGCAGCCGTGCAAATGCCGGGCGTGTTCCCGGGAAATGCGCGCTCTCGAATGAGCAGGAGTGGCGTAATAACGCACGAAATTTCAATATCTTAACGCACACACCCGAAAACGGGAAAACTGTGCCGCCGGTCACATTGGCTGCTCGCGGCACGGATTACCCTGGCGCTCACGATCGCCGGGGAATGGAGCGAGCGATGAGCATGATGAATCTTTCGATCACGGTGGTGCGTTCGCGTCGTTTGCCGCATTGGAGCGAGATCCGAACGTTATTCATCGAGTGGCGTCAGCGCGCCCGATCGCGGCTGGAGCTGATGTTGCTCGACGATCGCGAATTGTGGGATATGGGGCTCACGCGCGTGGACGCCCACAGGGAATCCAACAAGCCGTTCTGGGAGCCCTGAGCCCGGGAGCGATCGTTCAGGCAGAGTGTGCGTGATGCTCCGGCGTTCACAACAGCGCGTTACGAATGCCCGGCGTTATGGATCGTCACCGCGGGCCGCCCGATCAGGCGGCCCGTTTGCGTTGCGCCGATGCCTAGCGTTATCTGCAACGGCCACAAAGCTGCCGGCCCGTAAACCCGTGAGACCGCCGATGCCCAAAATCATGAGCCATGACGGCACCGCGCTTTATTACGAGGAGGCCGGCGTCGGCACGCCGGTCGTCTTCGTCCACGAATTCGCTGGCGATTATCGTACCTGGGAACCGCAGATGCGCTATTTCGCGCGCACGCATCGTTGCGTCACGTTTTCCGCGCGCGGCTATCCGCCCTCCGACGTACCGAGCGATCCGGCGCGCTACGGCCAGGACATCGCGCGCGGCGACGTCGTCGCCGTGATGGACGCACTCGGCATCGCCAAGGCGCATGTCGTCGGCCATTCCATGGGCGCCTATACCGCGCTGCATGTCGGCATCCGCCATCGCGGGCGTTGTATCTCGGTGACCGCGGTCGGCTGCGGCTGGGGCTCGCTGCCCGATCCGGCGGCGCGCGAAGCGATGCGCAAGGTCGCGACGGCGACTGCGCTCATGTTCACGGAGAAAGGTATCGCAGAAGCCGGCGCGAATTATGCCGATACCGCGAGCCGCCAGACCCACAAGTACAAAGATCCGCGCGGCTTCGCCGAATTTTCCCGGATGCTCGCGGAGCATTCCGCGGAAGGCCACGCGCTGACCATGTCGATGCTGCAAGCGCGGCGCCCGACGCTCTGGGATATGGAAGCGAACCTGCTGAAATTCTCGGTGCCGCTGCTCGTCATCGTCGGCGATGAGGACGAGAATTGCCTCGAGGGCAGCCTCTTTCTCAAGCGCATGGTGGCGACCGCGGGTCTCTTGGTCATTCCGCGCTCGG
>Ga0302326_10026797_pt1 | contig 11638 bp, 8 predicted proteins | sample Palsa_T0_3_FD_202264 | JGI IMG/M metagenome (GOLD analysis project Ga0302326, IMG submission 202264) | Peat permafrost microbial communities from Stordalen Mire near Abisko, Sweden - Palsa_T0_3 | ecosystem: Environmental > Terrestrial > Soil > Palsa > Peat permafrost | place: Sweden: Abisko... | reverse complement strand
TGGCACGGCGATCAACACACCGGCCCGATAGAAGGCACGCCGGTCCCCGGAACGCGACCGGAAACGGTCCGACAGCAGGCCGGCCGCAATCTGGGTCACTGCGGCGAGCGCAGCGCCGAGCGCTGCCATCAGCGCGTAGTCGCGTACCGGCTGGGTAGAGAGCGCGCTGACGCGATCCTGCAGTACCACGCCGAGTACCGACGTCCAGACGACCTGGATCCCGAACCAAAAGGCTCCTAAGCGCGCAGGGTGCATGCCGTGCGATAGTCTTCGACCGTATCGACGTCGTAGCAGAGGCCGGGGTCGCAGTTACGGACCGCGGCGACCGGCAGACGCAGCGCGCGCGCGCCGAACGCTTCGATGTCGGCAACGGCCAAGCGGTGCATCACGAAGCGCGCGCAAAGCGCCGGCCCCAGCAGCCGGGCGAGCGCGAACAGATTCTTGCGCGCGTCGAAAAGGCGCACCGCCAGCGCGCGTGCCGGCGGCACCGCTTCCGGAGCTACGACGAACGCGCTGCCGTTGACGATGCGTTCCCCGCGCAACGTGATGCCGTGCGGTGCCGCGCCCGGAAAACGTGCGCGATAATCCGGCTCCGACGCGACGGCCATCGTCACCGCGAAAGGCGTGCTCCGTGCGATGAAATCGCGCAGGCCTTCGGCGCTGAGGAACGGCAAGTCCGAGCTGAGGTAGACGAAGCGCTCGCCCGGCCACGCATCGAGCGCGCGCAGCACGTTGGTCCCGCCGTCGGCCGCGGCTTCGATCACGCGCACGCCCGCGCCCCGCAGGTGGGAGCGCACCTCCGGGCCTCCAACGACGCCGACGTCGGTGATTCCGGCGCCGGCGCACGCATCCAGCCCGACGTCGAGCAGGACGCGGCCCGCAAACGGCGCCAGCGCCTTGATCGTGGTGCCGATCTCGGCTGCGAACTCGCCGGCGACAATCCCGCCGGCGGTGATCACGGCGCGCACGCCGCCCCCGTTCGGTGCACCGGCGGCGCGAACCGTTTCGCGCTCAGCGAACCCTGATCAGCGCCATCATCCCTTGATCGCCGTGATCGAGGATGTGGCAGTGGTAGACGAAGGTGCCGCGTACGATGGGGTCCCGAAAATCCATCGTCAGCACGGCGCTGCCGGGGACCGTTCGTCCGTCCGGCCGTCGCCGGCGGGGCGGCACGTTCACCGTGTCCGTCCAGATCCGCTCCGCGACCGGAACGCCGTCGACGGCTTCGGCGACGAAGTGGACTTGATGGATGTGGAAGTCGTGCACTTCGTCGGTATCGTTGACGACGGTCCAGCGCTCGACCGTGCCGGAGCGCGCCACGATGGCGGGCGCTCCGTGCATGTCGGCCATCGTGAATGCCTTGCCGTTGATGTAGAACCCGTGGTTGTCCTCGGTGAAACGAATGGTCCGCCGCGCTGCGGGCGCCGGAAAAGGCCGCCCGAACCAGTTGCGCGGCAACGCCGTGCCGACGCGGACGACCGGATCCGGCGCGACCGGGACCGCGCGCAGTCCGTGCTCCGCGCGAGCACTTGCGAAGACCGCTGCCGGATCGACGAGATCGGCCAGCACGACGGCGGGATCGGCATCGCCGGCACTGCCGGTGTCGACGCAGGCCGAAAGCAGCACGGTCGGATGGGCGAGACCGTGCACGACGAATTCCGCGCGCGCCGCCGGCGGCAGCAGAAGATGCGTTTCCCAACGCGCCGTCGGCGCACCGGGCAGCGCATCGAGCGGCACGCCGTCGCGCGCGACCAGCATCAGGCGCTCACCGGGAATCGAAAGGTCGAAGTACCGGCCGGCCGACGCGTTGACGACGCGAAAGAACTGCCGTTCGCCGGGCCGGATCCCAATCTGCGCGCGCGGCTGACCGTTGAGCGTCGGGACCAGACCAGCCTCCGCGCGACAGGGTTTGCCGCCGCTCGACCGGCGCACGACCGCCGCGCCGGCTGAGCCGATCCCCATCCCGCTCATCGGCATATCTTCGTTCGCAGCATCCGGACCGCTCGGAACATCGCGCTGCAGGATGATCCGCTCGCGCATCGTCGCGAGCGCCGGCAGATGCTGCTGCAAACCCTCCACGACCAGTGCGCCCGACATGCCGCCGGTCACGTCGGCGTACGATTCCCCGTGCACGTGCGGGTGATACCAGTAGAGTCCCGGTTGGTGATCGGCCGGGATGCGCACCCGATAGTGCAGGACCTGACCATACGACGCCAGCGTCGTCACAACGTCGTCGCCGGGCGCGGACGGCGACACCTCGAGCCCGTGGAAGTGGATGTTGACGGCGTTCGTGCGGCCGTTCGACGGCCGCGCTTCGTTGCGCACGGTCAACTCGAGCACGTCGCCGGGATGCACGCGAATCGTCGGCGCAACACCCGCGCGTCCTTCGAACTCGAAGGTCGGGGTTGTCGTCGCCGGATCGAGCACGACGTCGAGCGTGACGCGCGCCACGCCGTGTACGGCGCGAACTTCCGTGAGCGACGGAAACACGTCGACGTACGACGGCTGCGCGGATGCGCCGACTCCAGCGAGCGAACATGCGAGCGCAGCGGTCGCCGGCAGCCGAATCCAGGCCAGCCTCATCGTGCGCCCCTTCGTGCGCGGCGCCGGTATCTCCCCATAACCTGCTCTTAAGGGACGCATGGTGTGTTCAAGGGGTCGGCGGAGCGGCGGAACAAAACACGGTCTCTAGCGCGCTTTCATCCTCGGAGGTCACCACGAACGTGAACCGTTACGCTCGCAGCGCCGCAACACGCGCGGCCGCACTCCTGATGTGCGCCCTCGCGCTCGCCGCCGCAACCATCGGCATGCCGCGACTCTCGGCGACGGCGCAGTCGTCCGCGATGCAGCCGGCGAGCAAGATCAAGCACGTGGTCGTGATCTATCAGGAGAACTGGAGCTTCGACGGCCTGTATGGCTCGTTTCCGGGCGCGAACGGGATCTCGAGTCTGACACCGGCGCAGTACGCGCAGGTCGACAAAGTCACGGGCGCAGCGTTGACGGCACTGCCGCAGCCGCTGATCGGCAAAGCCATGCCCGACGCGAACTTCCCAGCCGGCCTTCCCGTGCGCCCGTACAGCTTGAATTCCTACATTCAGCCCTCGCAGCTGACCGGCGACATCGTGCATCGCTTCTGGCAGGAACAGTCGCAGATCGACGGCGGCAAGATGGACAAATTCGTGACCTGGAGCGATAACGGGGGGCTGGTCCTCAGCAACTTCGACGCGACATTCCTGCCCGAGGGCGTGCTGGCCGCGCAGTATACGCTCGCCGACAACTACTTCCATAGCGCCTTCGGCGGCTCGTTTTTCAATCACATGTATCTGATCTGCGCCTGCGCGCCGGTCTTCCCGCATCCGCCGCAGTCGTATTACCCGACGCTCGACGCGAGCGGCAAAGAGCTTGCGCTCGACGCGCAAGGCAACATCGTACACGACGGCAGCGTCACGCCCGACGGTTACGGGGTCAACACGCTATTTTCGGTCAACAAGCCGCACCCGGCGAGCGTCCCGGCCGCCGGACTGATGCCAAACCAAACCGCGCCCACGATCGGCGACCGTCTCTCGGCCGCCGGCGTCAGCTGGAAATGGTATTCGGGCGGCTACGCGGCGGCGCTCGCCGGCAACCCCGACCCGAATTTCCAGTTCCACCATCAACCCTTCGTGTACTTTGCGAAGTACGCCGACGGGACGGCGGCCAAAACCGCGCATCTCCAAGATGAAGCGGCGTTCTTGGGCGACGTCCGCAGCGGACGGCTGCCGGCGGTCGCATTCGTGAAGCCCATCGGCGAAGACAACGAGCACCCCGGCTACTCGGCGCTGCTCGCCGGCCAGCAGCACGTCGCCGCGTTGGTCGCCGCGGTGCAGCAAAGTCCGTACTGGCGCGACACGTTGATCATCATCACCTACGACGAGCACGGCGGCCGCTGGGATCACGTCGCACCCCCGCACGGCGACCGCTGGGGTCCCGGCTCGCGCGTCCCGGCGATCCTCATCTCGCCCTGGGTGAAGCACGGTTTCGTCGATCACACCCAGTACGAGACCGCCTCGATCTTAGCGCTGATCGAGAAGCTCCATCATCTGCGGCCGCTGGGCGCGCGCGACGCGGCCGCCAATCCGTTCACCAACGCCTTCGACTTTTCGCAGCGGCCCTAAGGCGGGCCGGCGCGTCCGGGGGGAGGACCCTACCCGGGGCGGCCGTATCCTGGGCGGGATGTCTCGGCGAACCGTCATGGTGATCGGCTCCGGCCCGATCGTGATCGGGCAAGCCGCGGAGTTCGATTACGCCGGTGTTCAAGCGTGCCGGGCGCTGCGCGAGGAAGGGCACCGGGTCGTCCTCGTCAACTCGAATCCCGCCACGATCATGACGGATCCGGAGATCGCCGACGCGGTCTACCTGGAGCCGCTGACGGTCGCCTCGCTCGAGAGCATCATCGCGCGCGAACGCCCCGACGCGCTGCTGCCGACGCTTGGCGGCCAGACCGGACTCAACCTCGCGGTCGAGCTCGCAGCGGCCGGCGTGATCGAACGCTACGGCGTCGAGCTGCTCGGCACGCCGCTCGAAACGATCCGGCTGGCCGAAGATCGCGAGCTCTTCAAAGCCAAGATGCTCGAGATCGGCGAGCCGGTACCGGCCTCGCAGATCGTGACCGCGATCGACGACGGCGTCGCCTTCGCAGCCCAGACCGGCTACCCGCTGGTCGTGCGGCCGGCCTACACGCTCGGCGGCACCGGCGGCGGCATCGTGTACGACGAGGCCGAACTGCGGGCGACCCTGCAGACCGGACTCGAGGCCTCGCTGATCCACCAAGCGCTGGTCGAGACGTCGCTGTTGGGCTGGAAAGAAATCGAATACGAAGTCCTGCGCGACAGCGCCGGCAACTGCATCATCGTCTGCAACATGGAGAACATCGACCCGGTCGGCGTGCATACCGGCGACTCGATTGTCGTCGCGCCCTCGCAGACGCTCTCGGATCTCGATTACCAAATGCTGCGCACTGCCAGCATCAACGTCATCCGGGCCCTCAACGTACAGGGCGGCTGCAACATCCAGTTCGCGCTGCATCCCGACCGTCCCGAGTATCAGATCATCGAGGTGAATCCGCGCGTGTCGCGCAGCTCCGCGCTGGCGTCGAAAGCGACCGGATATCCGATCGCCAAGATCGCTACCAAGATCGCGCTGGGTCAGACGCTCGACGAGATCCCGAATCCGGTTACCGGCGGCCGCACCAAAGCCGCCTACGAGCCGACCCTCGACTACTGCGTGGTCAAATTCCCGCGCTGGCCGTTCGACAAGTTTCCGCTCGCCGATACGCGCCTGGGGACGCAGATGAAGTCGACCGGCGAAGCGATGGGCATCGGCCGCACCTTTGCGGCCGCTCTGCTCAAGGCAGTGCGCGGGCTCGACCTGTCGTTCGAGACGCTCAGCGGCGGCACGTTCGGCGAGTGGAGCGACGACGAACTCTGGCGCGTGGTCGTGACGCCGACGCACGAGCGGCTGTTTGCGATCTGCGAACTGCTGCGGCGCGGCGTGAGCGTCGACGAACTCAACGCGCGCTCGAGCATCGACCGCTTCTGGCTGCACGAGTTCGCCGACCTGGTCGCGATGGAAGAAGAGTTTCGGGCCTTTCGTTCGGCCGGTCCGCTGTTCGGCGAACGCGTGCCCGCAGCCGAACTTTTACGCCGCGCCCGCGAGAGCGGCTATAGCCAAGCCGGCATCAACCGGCTCTCCGGCGGCGAGATCGCCCCCGACCTCGCCGACCGCGGCCACTTCCGGATGGTCGACACGGCCGCCGCTGAGTTCCCGGCCAAGTCGCCGTACTACTACCTCTCACGCTACGAGCACGACGAGATGCGTCCAGTGGACCGCGAAGCCGTGGTCGTCGTCGGCAGCGGTCCAATTCGGATCGGCCAGGGGATCGAGTTTGACTACTCGTGCGTCCACGCGGCGTGGGCGCTGCGCGACGCCGGCCGCGCCGCCGTCGTCATCAACAACAATCCGGAAACCGTGTCGACCGACTTCGACGTCTCCGACGTGCTCGTCTTCGAACCCCCGGGTGCCGACGAGGTCGAAGCGACCGCTCGCGCCACCGGTGCGCGCGGCGTGATGCTGGCGTTCGGCGGCCAGACCGCCATCAATCTGGCCGGCGAGCTCGCGCGGCGCGGCATCCCGATCGTCGGCAGCGACCAGCGCTCGCTCGACATGGCCGAGGACCGCGAGAAGTTCGACGCCGCGCTCGAGAAGCTCGGCGTCGCCCGGCCGCGCGGTCATGCCGCCAAGACCTTCCGCGAGGCGCGCGCGGTCGCGCGCGAGATCGGTTTCCCGGTCTTGGTGCGTCCGTCGTACGTGCTGGGCGGACGCGGGATGGAGATCGTCTACAATGAAGGCCAGCTCGCATCGTACGTCGAGTCGGCCCCGCCGATCACGCCCGGCTCGCCGCTGCTGGTCGATAAGTACATGCGCGGTCGCGAAGTGGAAGTCGACGCTGCGTTCGACGGCGACGACATTCTGATCCCTGGGATCTTCGAGCACGTCGAGCGGGCCGGGATCCATTCCGGCGACTCGATCAGCGTCTACCCGACCCAAACGCTCGCGCCGGAGATGGAAGCCCGCATCGTCGCCGTCACTGAGGCGATCGCGCGTGAGCTCGGCATCCGCGGGCTGATCAACATCCAGTTTGTGATCCCCGAAGGCACCGACGAACTGCTGATCCTCGAAGCGAACCCGCGCGCGAGCCGGACGGTCCCGATCATCTCGAAGGCGACGGGGATCAACCTGGTGGCCGCCGCCACGCGGATCGCGCTGGGCGAGAAGCTGCGCGCGATGCGCTGGGGAACCGGGCTGCGTCCGCGGCCCGACTACGTCGTGGTCAAAGTCCCGGTCTTCTCGTTCGCCAAGATGCGCGGCGTCGAGACGATCCTTGGACCCGAGATGAAATCGACCGGCGAGGTGCTCGGCATCGACGCGACCTACGGCGGCGCACTGCGCAAAGGTTTCCTGGGGGCCGGCATCCGTCTGCCCATCGGCGGCGGGCGGGTGCTGGTTTCGATCAGCGATGAGGAGAAGCCGGACGCCGTCGACCTGATGCGGGGGCTGGTGTCGCTCGGGCACACCCTGGTCGCGACGCCCGGAACCTACGAACTGCTGCGCGCGCATCGCATCCCGGCCGAACGGGTCAACAAAATCGGCGACCCCGCGCCCAACGTGCTCGACGTGGTCCAGCGCCGCGACGTCGACCTCGTGATCAACGACTTTCGGGCCGGACGCGGTCCAACCGATAACTACCGCATCCGGCGCGCCGCCGTCGAGGCCTCGATCGCGTGCCTGACCTCGCTCGACACGGCCCGGGCTCTGGTCACGGCCTTGGCCTCAGAAGCCGGCCCCCCGCGCTCGCTCCAGGAGTACCAGGCGGCCCACCCCGAGGCGATCGCCACCTGAGGCACTTTTCTGGGAAAAGCCTGGGAGGCGGCGAGGGCCGCCGCACGATAGGTAGGAGTCGTGCAGCGCAATCCGGACCTGGACCGCTTTCGCCAACCGCTCGAGGGCGACCGTAAAGCCGATATCCTCAACCGCCTGAAATCGGCGCGGGGCCACATCGATCATATCCTGGCCATGGTCGACGACGACGCGTACGTGCTCGACTTGCTGCGCCAGGTCGCGGCCGTCCGCGGCGCGCTCGACGCCACGACCCGGGTTGCGCTGCGGCACTATTTCGAAAAGGTCTTCGCGGCCGCCGCGCGCGCCGGGGAGATCGACGCCGCCGCCGACGAGCTGATGTCGGCGCTGACGTTCCTGCGCCAAATCGACTAGCGAAGGAAAGTTGCACGCTCGCCATAACCTGTGCGCAACTCCGCGCGCCCCTCTTGAGGTAGGTCTGATGCGTCCCTTCCGTGCCATTCCAGCGGCCCTTGCGCTGGCGTTGTTGTCTTCCTCGGTCGCGGCCCCGCCCGCTCGCGCGGCCGACAGCGGTCCCATCAAAATCGCCCTGATCACCGACATGAGCGGTGTCTACGCCGGCCTCGCCGGCCCGGGTGCGGTCGCCGCCACCAATATGGCGGTCGAGGATTTCGGCGGCAAGGTGCTCGGACGCCCGATCGTTGTCGACGTGGTCGATCATCGCAATCAGGGTCCGCTGGCGGCGGAAAAGGCGCGCGAGGAATTCGACGGCGGAGCCGACCTTGCGCTCGACATGACGAATTCCGGCACCGCCCTCGCCGTCGCGGCGGTCGCCAAAGAGAAGCACAAACTGGCCATCGTCACCGGCGCAGCATCCGCGGCGCTGACCGGCGCGAACTGCAACAAGTACACGTACCACTACGCCTACGATACCTACGCGCTGGCGCACTCGACGGGCGCGAACATCGCCGCCGCGGGCGGCAAGACGTGGTACGGCATCGTTCCGAACTACGCGTTTGGAACGCAGATGCTGGCCGATTTTACCGAAGCCATCCAGCCGAAGGGCGGCTCCTTCATTCATTCCGACCTCATGCCGCTCGGAACGACCGACTTTTCGTCGTACATGATCGCCGCGAAGAACGCGCACCCGCAAGTGTTGGGCTTGCTCAACGCCGGCGCCGATACCGTCAACAGCATGAAGGCCGCCAAGCAGTTCGGGCTCGACAAACAGATGAAGATCGCGGTCGGATTGCTGTTCCTCTCGGACGTGGACGCGCTGCCGGAAGTTTTTGCCGGCTCGCGCATCACGACGTCGTGGTACTGGAACGAAGATAAGCCGGCCCGCGCGTGGGCGGATCGCTATGCGAAACGGATGAACGGCCTGCGACCGACCGACATCCAGGCCGCCGACTACTCGGCGACCTGGCAGTGGCTCTCAGCGGTCAAGGCGACCGGAACGACCGACGCCGACACGATCGTGAAGTACCTCGACGGCCGTCAATTCAATGATTTCTACGCCCACGGCGGCGAATGGCGCGCGCGTGACCACCGGGTGCTGCACGACATGTACGTGGTCGACGTCTTGCCGCAATCGGAGATCAAAGAGCCGCACGGGTGGTTCAAAATCGTGCAGGTGATCCCGCCGGCTCGCGCGTTCCGCCCCGAGTCCCAATCGACGTGCACCAAGGATTGGTGACCGTCTGAGCCCGGACTACCTCCTCACCCAGATCTTCAATGGCTTGGCGAGCGGCGCGTTCTACGCGCTGCTCGCTTTGGGTTTGTCGGTCATTTTCGGCATGCTGCGGGTGGTCAACTTCGCCCACGGCTCCATGTACATGCTGGGTGCGTTCACGACCTATTATGGTGCGACGCTGCTCCATTTGCCGTTCTATGCCGCGCTGATCGTTGCGCCGATCGCGGTCGGCCTGTTCGGCATCCTGCTGGAGACGACGCTGCTGCGGCGGCTCTACGGCCTCGATCCAATTTACAACCTGCTGCTGACCTTCGCGCTCGTGCTGGTGATCGAAGACCTCATGCGGCTGATCGCCGGGCCGCTCGGTTCGCCGTACGCGACCCCGCCCGGGCTGGACGGGCTGACGAACCTCGGCTTCACGCTCTACCCGAAGTACCAACTGTTCGTGATCGTCGTGTCGGTGGCGGCCTGCGCGGTCGCGTGGTGGATCGTCGAGCGGACCCCGATCGGCGCGCGCATCCGCGCCGCGACCGAGAACCCGGTGCTGGTGCGCGCACTCGGCATCGACGTCAAGCGCCTGGTGACCGTGACCTTCGGCGCCGGCATCGCGCTGGCGGCGCTGGCCGGCGTGCTCGCCGCGCCCACGACCAACGTCCAGCCGACGATGGGCGACAGCGTGATCATCTACACCTTCGCGATCGTCGTGATCGGCGGTTTGGGGTCGATCATCGGTTCGATCTTGGCGGGTTTCGCACTCGGTCTGCTGCAGACGCTCGGCGCGGTCGTCTTTCCACCGATCTCGACGACGCTAATCTTCATCGTCATGGTGATCGTCATCGTCTTCCGGCCGGCCGGCTTGTTCGGAAGACCCGAGACGCGCGCATGAACCGGCGCGCCAAGACCTTCGCCTTGGTCCTGGCCGCGTTGGGACTGGCGCTGCCGTGGCTCGTGTACCCCGTGCTCGCGATCGACCTGATCTGCTTCGCGCTGTTCGCGGTCTCGCTCGATCTCTTGTTCGGATTCGTCGGGCTGCTCTCGTTCGGACAGGCACTGTTCTGGGGCGGTGGGGGCTACCTGACCGCGATCGTGCTCGCGCGAACGCACGTCGACGCCTCGGTCGCGATCCTGATCGGCGTGGTCTATGCGCTGGTCCTGGCCGCGATCGTCGGCGCAATCGCCGTGCGGCGAGCCGGCATTTACTTTGCGATGATCACGCTCGGGGTCGCGCAGATCCAATACTTTTCGGCCTTTCAGCTGACGCCGATCACCGGCGGCGAAAACGGTCTCAACCTCGGTAGCCGCGGGAACCTCTTCGGCATCGGCATGGAAAACGATCGCGTGTTCTACTACGTCGCCTTCGTCCTGATCGCGCTGGGTGTCTGGCTCGCGATGCGCATCGTCGCCTCGCCCTTCGGCGGCGTCCTGCAAGCGATGCGCGAGAACGAACAGCGGACGGTCGCGTTGGGATACCGGGTGAATCGCTACAAGCTGGCGGTCTTCGTCATCGCCGGCGGTCTAGCCGGATTCGCGGGTGCCCTGTACGCGATCGGCAACCACCTGGCCGGACTCGAGATGGTCGACTGGCACACCTCGGGCGCAGTCGTGATGATGACCGTGCTGGGCGGAATCGGCACGATCGTCGGACCGATCGTCGGCGCCGCGGTCTTCGAATCGCTGGAATACTTCGTCTCGAAAACGCCGATCGGCGAAGAGACGAACCTCGTGATGGGCTTCGTGTTCGCCCTCTGCGTCCTGCTCTTTCGGCGCGGCATCGTCGGCTCGTTCCTCGCCCGCCGCGCCTCGCGTCCACGAGCATAATCGAAGCGGCGGCGAGAACCCGCCCGCCTATTGCGGCGCGGCGGCCAGGCTGAGGATGCGCAGGTGGAAACGTACCAGGGCTTCGCCGCTGCGAACCCCGACGATCGTGCAGCTGGCCACGTTGCCGGCGACCGGAACGCTGGTGAAGCTACCCCCACCGGCAAGCTCGGCCGACCCGCCGATCGAGAACTCCATCACCGCACTGTCGCCGGGCGCCATCCCCATCACATGCACGGTCGGCGTCGCCGTGTCGCCGACCTCTTCGACCGGCGGCATGGGATCCACGGTGAGCGAAATCGCGTCGAACGGTACCGTCTGCGGATACACCGACTGGGGTGCGAGCAGCTGCTCGAGGGTCAGCTCGTGTCTTCCTAGCGAAATGTTGCTCGGAAGCGCGGCGACCATGCTGCGATCAGAGGCGGCGAGCGTCGTCAGCGGTGCTCCGGTTTCGAGCAGCAACGTGTCGGCGACGGACGTGTTCTGCGTCTGCACGGTGATGGTGCCCGCGCGGACGTCGTACGCCCCGCTCGACGCCACGATCGCGGGTTGACCTGCAGGCAACGGCGCACTCGGCAGATTCAGCATTCCGGGGACGGGCGCGTCAGCAGAAACGGTCGTGACGCTTGCAAGCGAGTCGGGCTTTCCGGCGCTGTCGAATCCCTTGAAAACGGACACCGACGTCGCGTTAGCCGGGACGTCAATGTAGAGCGGGCGAGGCGACTCGGCCGCATA
>Ga0302326_10026793_pt1 | contig 11639 bp, 12 predicted proteins | sample Palsa_T0_3_FD_202264 | JGI IMG/M metagenome (GOLD analysis project Ga0302326, IMG submission 202264) | Peat permafrost microbial communities from Stordalen Mire near Abisko, Sweden - Palsa_T0_3 | ecosystem: Environmental > Terrestrial > Soil > Palsa > Peat permafrost | place: Sweden: Abisko... | reverse complement strand
AATAAAGGACGCTCTAGCTTACTTAGATGGCTGTCGCGATTTGGTTGACAAGATTAACGTTCTGCCCGGCTATAAAATATTTAGTCAATTTGTGCAAACTCTCCAAAATAGATTCGGCTTATCGATGCGCTTTGAGAGTCTGATTGAAAGAATCGACCGGCAGAATGCGCCGGCTGAGCTGCTTAGTTTTTTTGATAAATTGGAGGCTCTGTCCGCTCAAAGGGAATCATCGAGGTCAGTCAGCTAGTAACTGATTCTACATAAACCGCCTTCATTAACGGAAGAGTCCTCCGCGGAGACGTTTGATCGCTCGACCGCTGTCATGAGCCAGCCAACGAAGCCAGAAGCGGCATGCACACGAGCCTTCGCACGCAGCGATGGAAATTTGGCAGCTCAGATCAGATTGCCGGTGCAATGTAAAGACGACTGACTCGGACGATGGGATGGCAAGACAGAGCAGATAAGCACCCCAAAGCACCGATTTGCTTGATCATTTTCTGACCGTCATGTTGAGGAGGAAGGTCAGTCCGTCGTAATTAATTAGAGTGAACATAGATTGGGTAGGAACTGTTCATCAGGTCATTGATCAAGTTGTTTCCGGTCTGGCTTGAATAGTCATAGATTGCTGCTTGCGCTTGAGTGAAGTCGCAATCCCTGATCACCGAGCTGTCGACTCCATTCAAGTTGACGCTGTAATTGTCTGCGCCACTGAACACGAGCTTCTCCAGATCGGTCCCTGTGAGGAACGGACCCGGGTTTGGGTTTGTAGCCAAGATCGAATTGTAAAACCCAACGATACTGCCATTCCTGATCGCGACGTTGCTACTCTGGATGCTGATCCCTATTGCGGTCGATTTCCCTCCGTTGATGGACACATTCGGACCGCTCAACGAGAATCCCCGCAGGTCGATGGTGACCGGGCCAGTCGAATTGACTGTGATCGCCACCGGGGATAACGGAGCTGGTTCGACTGTCACCGCGTAATACATATTCGCCGCGAAATAATAGGTACCCGGTTTGGTGATGGTGGCAGGGAGTGAAGGGATCGGGATCTCGACTGCGTGAGCCGACAAGGATGCGCCGATGAGCGCGAGTGCAAGTGTGTGTAATTTCATTTTCGATTTTCTATCGTTTGGTTTTTTGTTTGTTGGTTAAGCGCCCTTTATCACAGGTTGACTACGAACTCCGATCCAGCGGCGACCCTGGCCCTTTACCACAAGGAAAGGCTGCTCGGTCAGCGTTGTTGTAGCCTCCGAGCTAGCAATACGGCGCTACTGTCTGCGATCGCGACGTTGACCTTGCCGTGAAGACATTAGCTTTCATGGGAGCCCGAAGCGCCGGCAGAATCAGCAAAAGCTCGTAGGGGTCCCGCGCCGGAGACCCCATTCACTGCCGCATCCGAGTTGAGCCACTTGACCAGTTTTTTCCTCACTTGGTTGGTACAATATTGACCGTGAAGGCCGCGTTCGGGTTTTGCGGTCCTGTCAGCGCAAACGGTGGGGTGCCTTGAACGAAAGAACGCCCAGTAAACCGGTCGTTGATGTAGCTGTTGCCCGTCGTGCTCCCCTGATCGACGATCAAGGCTCCCGGCGTACCGTCAAAACTCGTGTTGACGAAGGTAAAGACGCAATCCCTTATTACTGAACTATTGACCCCATAGAAACTGATTGCCTCTTCGCCGCAAGCGGTGAAGAAAAGATTCAGCAAACGAATTCCGGACGCCGCCGAGGTTGATAAAACGACCCTGCGCCAACCTGCTCCAGGAAACCCTCGATCGACCCGTTCTGGACCGTCACGTCATTGCTCTGGATCAGGACGCCAGCGCTATTGTTTGCGTTATATTCCGGGCCGACCAGCGCGAACCCGCGCAGATCGATGACCACCGGGCCAGGGGCGTTGACGGTGATCGCCGGCACCTGGAACAAAGTCGGCTCGTAAATGTCCGAGACGAAATAGTAATCTCCCGGCTGGGTGATGGTGACGGGTAGAGACGTGATCGGAATCCACGCCGCATGTGCTGACAACGCGCCCAAGAGCGCTAGTGCGAGTGTGTGTAATTTCATTTTCAATTTTCCACTTCCGAGTTGATCCACCGGATCAATTTTTTCCTCACTGGAGGTCAATTCCGAACTCTGGCGCTGTGCTGGCGTCTGTTTGATTGTATCCGCCGACTGTGACGGAATGACTTCCATACTCTTTGTTGTAGTATCCTCCAAGGACGACTGAGCATATGCCGAGCGACCAGTCGCCCTCGCCGCCGCACACTGAGCTATACTCGCTACCATCCCAGTTGCCTACGCCACCAGAGATCGAGCTGAACGCGCCAGACGTCTCGTTGTAAAGTCCAACCACGAACCCGGCTTCGCTCGCTGCGTCATTCCACTCGCCGCCCACAAGGTTGCCGAACCCAGCCACGCCGAACTGGTTATATCGCCCGACGACGAGGTTGTGCGATCCTCCTCTGCCGATATTTTGCATCTCTACCGCGTTTGGCGGCAGTTCGTCATAGCCAATGATCAGGTTACCGAGGCCGTTCACGGTGGCTGTCTGTCTAGTCCCGTTGACGATGTGGACGTTCACGCCGCTGATGACGACGTTTGGTCCAGCCACCCCGTTCTCCGGGTTAGGATCGACGCTGACGAACGGGGCGAGCGCTTGTACGCTGCTAGACTGCAACGCCGCCACCTGTGCTTGCAAGGATACGATCTCAGCTTGCAGTTCCTTGACGGTCTGCGCGTGAACCTGAAAGGCAAAGACAGCTGAATGAACTAGGACCAAATGGAATTTCATTTTAATTGTTTCGTTTGTTGGGGCGGCACGGGGATTCGGGCGATCGACTACTCGCACGGATTTCCGAAAGTGATTACCTCACGGTACAGCTCCAACGGTCAATTCGCGCAAAGGCACCGGCAGTTGTTGCGACTGGTGGCGCTTGATCACTTCATGGATGAAGATGCCTATCATGCTGCAGACGCGACGACCAAACGACGGTTGAATTATGAGGCAGACGTGAGGAATCAGGAGATGGGGATTGACATCAGAGCTCACGCCGGAATGCCTTCTAAACGTCTAGGGCGAATTCGCCAAAGTCCGTGCTAAGTTATCGAGCAAAAGAACTATGAAAACCGACAGAAAACCGGACTCGGACGAGGGGGCATTCAAACTGTTAATCGACTCGCTTTCAGACGGACCCTGCAGTCTGGGTGATCTGCGGAGAACTTATTCGGTCGAACCTACGGTAGCTGGAAGGGCAGTCGCGGCGTTTCCGATTGTCTTCGCCAGTTACGACCAGAACGGGAAACCGTTTGTCAGACTGTTAGTCGATCCAGTCGAAGCGACGCTCTAACTCTCAAAGCCGGAGTTCTCACCTGTCGAGCTACAAATCATGTCCGCTTTGAAGGGCTCAGGGAAAAACGGAACATCATTCCAGCGTTTGTATAGCAGGTATCGAGTGACGAGTTTGCAGAGCTCGGAATTCGCAGACGCGCATCCCACTTTGGTGGAAAAGGTGGTCAGGCTGGATCAACAGAAACGCCAGAAAACGTTCCTTGTCCTTCGTTCGGAGCAACCGCCCGAACCGCCCGCCCGGACTCAGGAACGGCCTTCTGTTGCGTCGGAACCGATTCTGGATGGCAGACACAGGAACCGGAACAAAGCGCACAGGAAACGATTCCTGAGACGGTCAACGGGCGTCTCGTCGCAGCCCAAAAGGAACTCTCGATGCTTTTGACGTGCCCGCCGCATGACAGTCGCCTTTCAGGATGGTTGGCCGATCACGGTTTCACGCTCGATCGAATCAAGGAAATCGATGAGGCTTTTCCGCGCACGTTGACGATCGATCTATATTCGCCGGCTGCGGTTCACCAATTCCGAGTCAGCCTTTGTCGTGGACCGGCAACCGCAGCGTTACCGGCCGGCAACACGGAACCGGCACAGAAGCCGGAACCACCACCGCCGTTTCCGCTGAGCGACGAAGAAGTTTCGAAGATGCGCTGGAGACCATCAGCCAGAGGCATGGCAACCCGCCGCGGCGCAACCAGTCATCCCGGCTCAATGATGCACCGGCAACGATTCCCGCTCGTCAACCTGTAACCAAAGAAAACCAAAACCAATGGCAACCTCAAAAACACCACCCAAACCTGAAATGATCCGCGACGAAGACGGCCGCGCTACGTATCCGGGATCGCTCGCGATGACGACCGCTTTGACGGACGATCAGAAGGCCCAGATAATGAAATCGCTGAAATCCGGCTCGCCGCAAACACCGACTTCGCTCGTTTCCTCGACTGACGGACTCAACCTGAACAACCCGCATCATGGAGAAGCCGTCAGACGTCATCTGGCCCGCCTCGAAAACGACGGCCATATCACGCAAGTCAAAGACGAGCGCGGAAAGTTATTGGGCTGGCAGGCTATTTGGAAAACCCTCAGGAAAATCCGCAGGACGCGCGCTACGGTTTATTCGTGGAACTGATCGAAGCGGCCGAGTTGCGCTGTAAAGCGACCGTGATAGGGGAAGCTGCTTAGGTCCGATGATTGGCGAGCTTGGCGTTTTTGGTTAATCAATCGAGCTGGTGGCGAGTGGAAATCTGAGCACATCAAGTCCGAGATATCCGGACCTGAAGGCGCGCCGCTCTCGATCGGACGAAACCTATTTGCTGTTCATGTGCATCTCTCTGGCGATCCGAACGTTTCTTTTACCACGATCGACCGCAGCTCGCCGGCCAAAGACACAACGCCAGACCTTGGCGAACACCGACCGTTCTCCGTGCCGCCAGTGAAGTATCCGGAGCCGACAGTTTCGATGCACGATCCCCTCGGGCCAAGGGGCAGAGCGGGTGGCTACATCAAGCCGCGACCGTGAAGCCGGCTCTCGGTCCCGAGCGCGGATTCTAGAGAAATGCCGGAATCGCCGAAACTGTCGATCTAGGTTCGCAAAGGGACCGATTTTAAGTCATCGCCTTACTTTCGTCCCAAAACAACGTATGTTCACGGTACAAACAACAGTACGAACAAATGATCGACACGCTGAAGCTTTCCAAACGGCTCCAAGAAGCCGAAGTTCCCACGAAGCAGGCTGAAGCCATCGCTGAAGGACTCGCCGATGGAGTCAAAGATAGTTTTGTGACCAACGACAGGCTTACGGCTGAACTGGCCAAACTCAAAACGGACTTGATTGCTATCGGTTTCGGGATGCTAGCGGCGCAAACGACAGTGGTGCTTGGAGCTGTCTATTTCATGCTTCTCCACATCAAGCCCTAAAACGGTTTTCCAAGGTTCTAGGGAAGTGCGGCGACTTAGCTGCACGAACGACCGTTTAATCATCGTCAATTTAATGTGCTTTTCCCTACGGCAGTTGTTGCGTGAACCTATTGATTGTGTACATTACGTACGTGCAACAACAAGACCCCAAGGCGGAGGCCGAGTGAATATCGGTTACGCCAGAGTTTCGACCGACGAGCAGCATACCGAGAACCAGATTGATCAGCTCGTCAAAGCCGGCTGCGAGCGGCGCAACATCTATCAGGAGACAGCAAGCGGTGGGCGGATCGATCGGCCGAAATTACATGATTGCCTCAAGCACCTGCGGGAAGGCGACGTGTTGATCGTCTGGAAACTGGACCGACTCAGCCGCAGCTTGAGCGATTTGCTGCGGATCCTGGAAAAGGTCGATCAAGCCGGCGCAACGTTCAAATCGCTGACGGAATGTCTGGATACGACCGGCGCTTGTGGGCGACTCATGATGAACATGCTTGGTGCCTTCAACCAGTTTGAACGCGAGATCATCAAAGAGCGGACAAAGCTTGGCCTTGCGCGTGCCAGAGCAAACGGCCGCATCGGTGGCGGACGGTTCAAGCTGACGCCCAAACAGCAACAGCAAGCCATCGCATGGATTCGTTCCGGCGAGAAGACACAATCGGAGGTTGCGGAGTTCTTCAGCCTGGATCGCTCGACGATCAGCCGCTTGATGAGCGAGGTACGGGCGAAAGATCAGAAGAAAGCAGGGGTACTGTAATGTGGCTTTGCACGAAGACAGGTTTCTTCAGCGTGGTGATCGACAGACAGCGGCCAGGACGAATGCTGGTGAGAGCTCGCTGCCGGCAGGATATCGAGAACTTGTACGAGATGGCAAAAGACTTGGCATCGATCGAGAAACCGACATCGGATGAAAGCCGGGATTATCGCTATCGGATGAGCGTCGATCGCGAGGACTGGCTACGGCTTGCCTGCCGGTCAGCGCAAAGGGTCGATTACGACAACTTCAAGTCGGCTGTGGCAAAGGAACCAAGCCAGCAGAACAAGCTCGAAGCGTATCACGAGGTTTGGGCGGCTCTGCCAAAGTGCAGTTACAGGAACGCCCGGAACCGCAACCAGCCAAGCGCAAAGCGCGGAGGAGGAAATGATGTTTCCGGGAATCGTTGATAATCAGGTTTACGTTCCACGCCGGACAGAAGGGCCAAAACGCATCATTGGCGATGGCATGGTGCCATTGAGCGCGTCCGAAACCGTTGACGAGCTTATAATGGACTTCACAGTCACACGAGGGAGAAGCATATCTAAAGGTGCGTAAATTTCCCCTTTCTTGAGTTCTCCCCAACTTCTCCCGGCAGGCAAATTCGACGAATACGGGGTCCTTCATAGCCAACGCCAGCGGTTCCTTGCGAGGTCGGCCACTCAATGCGCTTGCTAAGACGGATACGATGAAACAGCAGCAATCTTTACCCATTAGGGTTATATACTGCAGGACGTTTACTGATACATTCGGGCAGCATTGACGACCCTGGCCGGCACGCCATGTTCCATAGCGTGGCTAGCTAAGCCAGGTTCACAGTAGTAGCATTTAGATCAGACAAGAACGCCAGAATGGAGGCCAGTATGGACACATATGCGCGAAAGGCTCGATCAGAACCGGCTTGTGAACTTCCGGGTTCAAATGATAATCCCCGCAAGGCTCGGCGCTGGTCTGAGGAGTAACTTGGAAAGGCTTACTATATTTCGAGGAATGGCCGTCGGATTGGGGCAGAGCGAGCAAGAACAGGAGGGAACGAAATGACGCAAGCTGTGAGGGTTACATTCAATACGGGCATTCGGCAGGCCGTTTTTTCCAATGTCCGTCTCTCGGGAAGTTGGGACGCAAACGGAAAGTATTCGACCAACTGGAGTACGGTGCCGATGGGCGCGATCGTGGGCGCGGACGGATGCGCCGGATTTCAGGCGACCGTCAACCTCGATTCATCGCAGGTCGGCACACAATTCAATTGGGGCGTAACGCTCGACGGACCGGCGGGGCCGAATGTCTGGGGTATTCCGACGGAGGTCCGCGACCCCAACTCCACCCAGCGATACCGGACCTTCCAGCTCGCAGGCGGCACCGGGACCCAGGATGTCAGCTATTATCTTACGACGACTCGTTACCTTGGGGCGCGCAAAGTATACGGCGCTGCCGGCGCCGCGCCCGGGATCGCGTTTACGGTCTGGGCGCCCAATGCGCAGGCGGTCGACGTCGTCTTCGGCCTGGCCGCCAACGGATACATCGATGATAACGGCGGCGGCATCGACCCGGCGACACCGGCGATTTCTTTGACAAAAGATCCGGCAACCGATCTCTGGACCAACGATCCCACCCAGTACGCTTTCAGCGCCTTTCTTGGAAAGCCGTACATGTACCGCATCGAGGATGAGCAGGGGAAAATCCGCTACCGGACGGATATCCATTCCCTCCAGCAGATCGGCCAGGGTGGAAAAAATCCCGGCGGAGCCGCGTACACGGAAAACGCCGCCGGCCTCGATGGCACGGTCTCTTGCTCACTGGTTGTAGACCCCGACGTCGTGTATCAAAGCACTGCCGGCGGCGCGCCGGCGCCAGTGTCGGATACCGATTTCTGGGCGAACGAGTTCTCATCCACCCGCCCTGTTCCCACGCAACTGGAGGACGTTGTTATTTACGAACTCCACATCGGTTCACTTGGCTTCGGCAACCCGAATCCCGGCACTCTCCAGGATGCGATCCAATTCTTGGATCACCTGACGTTGCTGGGAGTCAACGCCGTTGAATTACTGCCGATGTCCCAGTACGACGGCGCCGTCGCCTGGGGATATGGCGACAGCCACTACTTCGCCATTCAATCCGCGGCGGGCGGCCGGGATGAATACCGCGCCTTCGTGAAGGCTTGCCACCAGCGCGGCATCGCTGTGATCCAGGACGTGGTTTACAACCATTACGATTCCCAGGCGGAACGCGCCGAGTGGTACTACGATTCCGGCCTGGACAATCACAACATCTACTATTGGTACGAAGGCCTCCCCTCCAATTACACAAATCCCAACGGCGGTTACCTGAATAACGGGTCGAGCGGCTACACCCCCTGTTTCTGGCAGGAACAGGTGCGGACCATGTTTATCAGCAGCGCCGTTGCGTTCGTGATGGATTTTCACGTCGACGGCTTCCGGGTCGATCTCACCGATGCCATTCACGGGAGCAACTCCCTAAATGCCAACGGCAGCTCCGTCGGTAATGCGAACGCATTTGGCTGCAAGTTTCTGCGGGAATGGAGCCGGACCTTGCGCCTCGTGAAACCGAACGTCATGCTCGCCGCGGAGGATTACTCGAACTGGCCGGCCATGACGCAACTGCCGGACAACGGCGGGATGGGCTTCGACTCGATCTGGTACGCGGACTTCATCCATCATCTTGTTGGCGATGGAAATTACGGCCCGAGTTATGCCCGGCTCATCCACACCGCGGGGGAGGGGGGCGATGGACCGCTGGCGATGGATTACTTCTGCGGCGCCCTGCAAGGCTCCAGCGACAACAAGATTGTCTACCACGAGAACCACGACGAAGCCGGCAACGAATCCAATACCCGCCGCACCATCGTGGAGGCGGTTAGCGGCGCGCCCATTATCGGCGCGACGCGCCAATACGCCGAGGCGCGGTGCCGTTTTGCTGTGGCCATGAACGTCCTCTCCGCCGGCACTCCCATGTTTTTTATGGGCGAGGAGATCGGCGCTCAGAATATGTTCCTGTACCAAACGCAGAATTTCCTCGCGGAGCGCGAGAACATCATTGGCGATACCACAGGCATTGGCGCGAACCTCTTCCATTTCTACCAGGACATCATCCGTTTTCGCCTTTCCCATCCATCCATCCGCACCCATTCGTTGACGCTCGCCTATGTGAGCGACGCCAACCGGATCATTGCATTTGTAAGAACCGAGCCTACCGAGCAGCTCCTGATCGTCGGCAGCCTTTCCAATACCGCATTCGCGAATGGATATTTCCTCCAGGCGAACGCCGGCAGTTTGCCCGATGGTAACTGGCGCGAGATATTCAACAGCGATGCCGCCATTTATGGCGGCAACAACGTGGGCAATTACGGAACCGCGATCCCATCCAGCCAAGGCCGAATCCAGCTGGTCATTCCCGCAAACGGCATCCTCATCCTCTCGAAGGCTCAGTAGCGCGAGGCAATGCCATCGCGAGTCAACGGCTGACTGTGCCGGTTGACGAAGACGTGCTGTTGGTCGCTGGCCGCGCCCATGCCTCGCAATCGATGTAGCGCATCCGTCGTCTCGCGCCACAAGGGCAAGAGACGTTCCTTCTTGCCCTTGCCGAACAGGCGTACCTGTCGTGGCGGGACCAACTGGAGATGGGTCCATCGGACGGACGTGACCTCGCTGACGCGAGCGCCGCAGTTGTAGAGAAACAAGAGCAGCGTGTAATCGCGCCATCCATCAGGGGTCCGTCGGTTTGGTTTGGCGAGAATGTCGCGCACGTCGTCGGCTTCGAGGTAGGTCGCCGGAAGCTGCCGCGCCCTCTTGGCCGGAATCGCCAGGACTCGCGTGTACTGCAACGAGTGGGTCAGATCATGGAGGACGAGGTGCTTGAAAAAGCTGCGGAGGGCCGCACGCCTGCAATTGCGCGTGGTGGCAGAGTTCGATCGGTTGGTCTCGATATGATCAAGGAAAGCTGTAATCGCTTCGGCGTCCAAATCTGCAACGTCCAGGGATGCGACATCGCGACGACGGTGTTGCGCGGTGAACTCAAAGAGCAGCTTGAGCGAATCCCGGTAGGCGCGGATGGTATGCACGCTGGCTCCGCGCTGCCGTGGGAGATACCCGGTGAAGAAAGACTCGACGAGCGCGAACAGCGCCTGAGATGGAGGCTTGTTCATGGAGTCTGACTTGCCCCGCGTAACTGCTGTGCAAACCTGGTGCTGGCAAGTTCCAGCAGATGCGGCGTCGCCTTCAGATAGACCTCGGTGCCAATGATGTTCAAATGGCCGAGGTAGGCGGACAGCAAAGGCAACTTGGTGTGAATATCGACGCCCTCGTTGGCCCAGGCCGTGAGACGATGAACGGCAAAGGCGTGGCGAAACTTGTAAGGACGCGCACCGGCACGGCCTGTGGCAGGCTTGAGGCCCAACTGACGCAACAATCGGCGGATCGCCTCGGAGGCCGATCTGACCGTGAGCCCCGAGGCATCCCGACGAAGAAAGAATGCCTCTGGATCAGGCCGGCCAAGATCGCGCACCAGCCGTTGTCTCTGGGCAACGTACCTACGGAGTTCGGCGACGAGGTCGGAGCGAAAGACGACGAGTCGCGAACGGCCTTTGCTGCACCGGATCATCAGGGACGTCGTCAAGTTCGATCTTGGCGTTGCCCCAACGCTGAACAACAAAGCGCAAAAAGGAGTCGAGGCCATGTTCGCCGCGCTGGTAGGTGATGCCCATCGAGCGCTTGAAGCGAAGGAACTCCTTTGCGTCTCGGGCCAGATCTTTGACGGTTATGGTCCTCATGCTGGCACCGGTAGCGAAATGTTGCGCAGCGTCTCCGGCGCGATCCTGACATAGGCGGAGATCGACTCTGAATCACGATGGCCGAGCAAATCGGAAAGCACTTGGGGACGCACTCCCAAATCGATCTGACGCGCGGCATGTGTGTGGCGCAGGACATGACTGCCCAGGCGAGATGCGTCCAGCCCGGCCGCCCTGCCATGCTTGATCAGGATATGGCGAATCGACGACGAACCGTCCAAAGAATGGAAGGGCATCCTCATGGCTACGAACAGGTGCCTGGTTGGGGTGTTTTGGGGCCGACCGTTGCGCAGGTAGGATGCAAGGGCTTTGGCCACGGGCGGCAGCAAGGGCAGCATGAAGGTCACGCCGGTCTTCGGACGGATCACTCTGATCGTAGCCGCAGTCCAGTCGATATCTTCGAATTGCAGTCGAATAACTTCGCCCGGCCCGAAGCCATAGGTGCTCATCATCAGCAGGAGTGCGTGGCCGCGCAGTCCTCGCGGCGTGGATGTATCCATTTAGCAATGCAGGGAACTCGCCCCTTCCGGTCGTTCTGGTGGCACTGATGGCTCTGATGTTCCTTCCGATTGAAGCCCGTCGATATCGCTTGTTTCAGGAGGGGAAAAGGCAGGGCAGGGTGAAGGTAATTAGTACAACATAAAGTACGTAATGGTGTATATGTCAAGGCGGAAACAACATTATTGTGTGTTATGCACGACCATGGTTTTGGCATATCCACCACATTATGATGTCTCGTTATAGAGTGCGAGCGCCGCGCAGTGTTCCAGGGGCATCCGATCTTCTGAAGGAAACGGCCAAGTCGTCGGCACTCTGCAGAAT
>Ga0302326_10026792_pt1 | contig 11640 bp, 6 predicted proteins | sample Palsa_T0_3_FD_202264 | JGI IMG/M metagenome (GOLD analysis project Ga0302326, IMG submission 202264) | Peat permafrost microbial communities from Stordalen Mire near Abisko, Sweden - Palsa_T0_3 | ecosystem: Environmental > Terrestrial > Soil > Palsa > Peat permafrost | place: Sweden: Abisko... | reverse complement strand
GCGGCCGCGCCGAGATCGGGGGTGCCGCGGTCGCGATCACGCTCGTCGACGTCGTCGTCTTCCTGCCGATGGCATTTCTCTCCGGGATCGTCGGCAAGTTTATGAAGGAGTTTGGCGTCGTCGTTGTCGTTGCGACGCTGTTCTCGCTGTTCGTGTCGTTCACGCTGACGCCGGTGCTGGCCGCGAAGTGGTCGATGCTCAAACGAAGCACCGCGCCGCCGAGATGGCTCGCGTGGTTCCAGGTCGGCTACGAGCGCGTGTTGCGCGTCTATCACGATCGTATGCTGCCGTACGCGCTCGCGCACGGCAAGCGCACCGTCGCGTTTTGTGGCGCGCTCGTGTTTTCGGCGATTGCGCTTGTCCCGCTCGGACTCGTGCAAACGGAGTTCGTTCCCTCGACGCAAGACGGCGAGATCGCGATGACGTTCACGTATCCGATCGGGACGCCCATTGCGCAGACGGATCACGCCGTGCAAACCTTCGTCGAGCGGGTCATGCAGGTGCCGGGGATCGAGAAGACGATCTCGACCGTCGGTTACAAGCCGGCAGGCTGGGGTTCGTCGCAGGGCGGTAACTACGCGCGCATGCACGCGACTCTCTTTAAGAATCGCCGCCAAGAAACGAACCGCGCCGTCGCCGACATCCGCAAACTCGCCGTAGCGTTTCCCGGAGCTACCATAACGGTCGGTGGCGACAATGGCGACCCAATCTATTACACGGTCGCCGGCCCGGACGACGCGATCGACGCGGCAGCCGAGAAGTTCGCTACCTATATCCGTTCGATACCGGGGACGGTGAACGTCCAGACCGGTTCCGAAGCCGCAGCCAACCGGCTTAACATCAACATCGACCGCGAGAAGGCTGCGTTAATTGGCGTCAATCCGGGCGACGTTGCAACGGCGGCACGTATCGCGATCGGTGGCGCGGTGGCGACGCGCGTTCGAACGCCGAGCGGACTCGTCGACGTACGCGTGCAGCTGCCCGCGGAATACCGCAACAAGCTCGAAGAAGTGCGCAACATTCGCGTCCGCGCGGGCGACGGATCGATTTATCGCGTTGCAGACGTCGCGTCGTTCACGTACGACAAAGCGCCGACCAAGATCGAGCGCCTCGACAAGCAGCGCGTCGTGCGCGTGACCGGAGCGATCGAGTCCGGGGCGACAACCCTCGGCGTGGTCACGCAGAAGATCGAACAGGCCATTAAGACGCCGGGATTCTTCCCGCCGGGAGTCAACCTGCGCTCGCAAGGCGACTCCGAGTTCTTCGAAGAGACGATGAGCAGCATGTCGATTGCGATGCTGACCTCGTTCTCGCTGGTTTACGCCTTGATGGTCGTCCTGTACGGCTCGTTCTGGATGCCGTTCATCGTGATGTTCTCGGTACCGCTGGCGATCATCGGCGCGCTCTACGGTCTCGCGATCGCGCACCAGACGCTCAACCTGTTCTCGATGATCGGGATCATCATGCTCTTCGGCCTCGTTGCGAAGAACGGAATTCTGCTCGTCGACTATGCCAATACGCTGCGCCGGCGCGGACTGAAGTACGACGAAGCGATCATGCAAGCGGCAAACACGCGGTTCCGTCCGATTCTGATGACGACGTTCTCGATGGTGTTCGGGATGCTTCCGCTCGCGCTCGGGCTTGCGGAAGGCGCGGAGTTCCGGGTCTCGATGGGTACCGTGCTGATCGGCGGGCTGCTCAGCTCGCTCGTCCTCACCCTGTTCCTGGTTCCGGTCATCTACATGTGGGTGGTTGGGCGAATCGAGCGCAAGGCGCAAAAACGCGCGGCGCGAGCGCTCAAAGACTTGCCCGAACTTACGGGCGTCGGAACGCTATAGCGTTCGTTCGATCCAGGCGATTGCGCGCGCGAGCAGCTCGGGCGATTTCTCGCGCACGAGGGCAATGCCGGTCGACGTCGTTCCCGCATATGCAAACGATTCTGTCGGCCGCGATGCCGTGCGCAACATTGTCTCGGATCCGCGGGCACTGACGGCGTCATCCCCCGCGTACATCAAATAAACGTTGCGCGGCGCAAACGGTCCCGAACCCGCGAGGTCGCGTGCGCGGCCGTCATCCAGGCCAACCAAAACGGTGCTGGCGGTTCCCCATCCGCGCGCGGCTGCCGCGTATGCAAGATCGGCGCCGAGTCCGACGCCGATCGCGGCAATCGTCCCACTCTCGGTATGAGGCTGTCGTTCGATGAACGCAAGCGCAGCTTTCGTGTCATTCGGATATGCCGTCGGTGAACGCAGATCCGATTGCTCCGGGACGAGATCTTGCGGATGCATGTCCTGATGCACCGACTCGCCGTGACCACGCAGATCGAATGCGAGAATCGCCCAACCGCGCGAACGAAAAAAAGGCACGAACGGAAGCCAGTCGTTGCGCGATCCACCGAAGTCGTGAATCAGCGCGACAGAGGAGCGCCCCGATTGCCGCGGCGGCCAATACGTTCCCTTAAGGTGAACGCTGTCTTCGCTAAGAAACGAGACTTCACGACCATTTTGGGCCGTGGCTGCGGAACCAGAGACCACGAAGCCCGGTTGGCAAGGACCGGACGGTTGTCCTGCCCTACCTTAGTACCGCTATGAAATTAGCGCGAGAAAATCGCTAATTTGGGAAGGCTCGCGCTCGTTACCGGCGGTGCCGGCGGGCTTGGCAGAGGCATAGCCTTCGGCCTCGCGCGCGCGGGTTTCCGGATTGCATTCACGCACCGTCCCGGCGGGACGCCGCCTAATGAGACGCTCGAGCTCGTCCGTCGCCACGATGCGGAGGCGCTTGCGATTCCCGCGGATGCAACGCGCGAAGCAGAAGCGGCGCGCGTCGTTCGAATCGCTTCCGAACGCGGTCCCGTCGAAGTACTGGTGCACGTCGTCGGTCCGATGACGGTTGGATCGTTTGTGCGCTCGTCTCCGGACGATTACCGCGTAATGGTCGACGGTAATTTCGGCAGCGCGGTGTGGATGGCGCGCGCCGTTCTTCCATCGATGCGTGAGCGCGCGTTTGGCCGTCTGATTTTTTTTGGTACGAACGGATCGTCGACGACGATGCCGTCGCCCGTGTTGTCGCTCTACGCAGCGGCGAAGTCTGCCGTTACATCGTTCGCGCGCACGCTTGCGGTCGAAGAGGCGAGGCACGGAATCACCGTCAACGTCATCGAGCCGGGCGACATCCGCGAGAAGTTCGTCGCTCGGGAAGAGGCGACGCGTCTTCCGGGAAAAAATCCGACTGGTCGAGCCGGATCCTGGGAGGACATCGCTGACGCCGTCGTATTTTTTGCATCTGATGAAGCCAGTTTCGTCAATGGGCAATCTCTCGCCGTGACGGGCGGTTTGCTCGAGGCGTACGAAGCGTGATCATCTTTGTATGGATCGTGATCGCAGTCGTTACGCTCATGCGCGCGATAACGATCTTCAGCGTGCCTCTCGTCGGGGATGAAGCATACTACTGGGAGTGGAGTCGTCGTCTCGCATTCGGTTATGTCGACGATCCGCCGATGGTCGCGTGGACGATCGCGGCGTTTTCATGGATCGGGCAGAATGCCGGATTCGTTCGGCTTGGCTTCGTGCTTTCGGGCGTTATCGCGACGCTGGCCGCTGCAGCCTGTGCGACGGAGATAACGCGCGACCGGCGCGCCGGCGCGGCCGCGGCGCTCGCGCTGACGCTCACGCCGTTCATGTCGCTCGCATTCGGCACCGCGCAGCCGGATGGTCCGAGCATTGCATTCTGGTGCGTCTCGCTTTGGCTTGCGGCACGCGCGTTTCGTCGTAACGAACGCTGGACATGGATCGGGCTCGGCTTTTCGATGGGCGCGCTGGTCCTGGCGCGCTTCTTCGGATGGGCGCTCGTCTTCGGAGTCATCGCTTACGCGCTGGCTCCGCAGCGCCGCTTCGCTTGGCGCAGCGGCCTGCCCGTCTCGCTCGTAATAACCGGCATTCTTTACGCGCCGTTCGTGTGGTGGAATGCGACGCACGCTTGGCAGACGTTCGAGTTCACGTTCTTTGCGCGACATGTGCCGGCGGCGTTTTCTATCCGGCGCGTCATCGAGTTGTATGCGGTACAAGCCGCGGCGTATTCGCCCGGCTTGTGGATCGGTGCCCTGCTGTGCGCGATTCGACCACGCGACGCGCTCCTGGCATGGACGGCGATCCCCTTGATCTTGCTCTTGACGGTGCTGTCGTTTTTCGAGCGTGTCGAGATCAATTGGGTGTCGAGCGCCTACGCATCGCTGTGTGTTGCGATCGGGATCGCGTTCGTCGGACTCTCGCAGCGCGCGCGCGTGATTTGGGCGGCTGCCTCGACTGTGCCCGCGCTCGTCTTGCTCCCCGCGCTGTTCATCGCTGCAGAGATGCCCGCCGACGTCTATCACGTCATCGTGAGTACCGGCTCTGCAATGCGCAACACGGGGCCATGGGAGATCTACACGACGGCGCAACTTGCGCACAACGTGCGAATAATCGCGCGCGAACGCAATGCTATCGTCATGACCGATGGCTACGGGCTGTCATCCGTTTTGGATTTCGATGCCGGAATTCCGCCGGTCGTAATCGGCTACGATTGGCAGGGTGCCGAATCTCACAGCTGGATAACGCATATTCGCGGGCCGCGTACCGCGCTGTTTGTCGACAAGGAGTCTCTTGTGCCGTTGCCAGCCGTCCCAGGTGAACACCCGCTCGAACACGGTCGTCCGGATTTTCAAACGCAGCTGCAACATGCGTGCGCGCGCGTTGAGGTCGGACCGATCTTGAAGTACGACGCGGGGATGGGCGTTCCACCGCGGCCATACTATTTGACGTGGTGTTACGGCTTAACGGATCAAGGGTTGGCTCTTTTGCGCGAGCCGGGACCGTGGCGGCCGTCTGCAATTCCGTCGCACGTCGCGCACCTCTAGTGGGTTACGCGCAAGATCGGCGAGCGTTTCCGCTTCCGGGATCGCAGCCGCAATATGGTCCGGACCGTCCGGTTCGTGTTCTGAACATCAATCTGCACCTCGAACCGGATCTCGAAAAGCATTCGATCGAGGGAATCTGTACGACGCGGGTTGAGGCGGTCGACGAAGGCATCGATCGTATCACGCTCGATGCCGTCGACATGGATATCCTCGACGTGCGCTCAGGCAGTGAAGTACTCGAGCATGAGCGGCGCACCGGTTCGCTGATGATTCGCTTCGAGCAGCCCTTGCGCGGCGGAGAGCAGCTCGAGTTTGCGGTCAAGTATCGCGTCGTCAAGCCGACGCGTGGCGCATATTTTACTGAGCCGGATAAGGCGAATCCAAAAAAGCCGCGACAGCTATGGACGCAGAGTCAAGACAGCGACGCGCGCTATTGGTTCCCGTGCGTCGATTATCCCGACAACAAGCAGACCAGCACGACCACCGTCGTCGTGCGCAAGGGTCTTTTCGCGCTCGCAAACGGCGCGCTCAAAGAGCGCCGCGACGATGCAAAGACGACGACCTTTGTCTATCATCAAGAGATCCCGCACCCGACGTATCTCTTCACGCTCGTGGTCGGTGAGTTCAGCGAGATCGCACAGACCGGCGCCGAGGTGCCGGTTTTCTATTATGTCGCGCCCGGGCGCGAGGCCGACGGCGAACGAAGCTTCGGCGCTACGCCGCGGATGATCCAAGCGTTCAACGATTTCATCGGCGTCGATTACCCCTTCGCGCGTTACTCGCAAATTGCGGTCGCTGATTTCATCTTCGGCGGTATGGAGAATACAGCCGCGACGACGCAAACCGACCGGACGCTGCACGACGAGCGCGCCCATCTCGATTTCTCGAGCGAACCGCTGGTCTCGCACGAGCTGGCGCATCAATGGTTCGGCGATCTGCTCACGACACGCGATTGGGCGCACGCTTGGCTCAACGAAGGCTTTGCGACGTATTTCGAAGCGGTGTGGTACGAAGCATCGCGCGGATGGGACGAGTACGCGTATCACGTCGTGCAAATGGTGCGCAACTATTTTGCGGAAGACGACGAGCGCTACCGCCGCCCGGTTGTTTTCAATCGCTTCATCAATCCTGTTGAGATTTTCGACCGGCATCTCTACGAAAAGGGCGGAGCCGTGCTCCACATGCTCCGGGGTACGCTCGGACACGACCGCTTCAGACGCGCGATTCATCGCTACGTCGAGGACAATCGAGGTGGAAGCGTCGAGACGATCGATCTCGTTCGCGCGATCGAACACGCAAGCGGCCGTAACCTGCGGGGATTCTTCGAGCAATGGATCAGTCGCGGCGGCTATCCTGAGCTCGAGATCGGCTACAAGTACGATGCGGAGCGGAAGAGTGCGATCGTCGACATTCGACAGAAGCAGAAGGTCGACGATGAAAATCCGGCGTTTCGCTTCGATCTGAACGTCGGCTTCCTCTCGACGAAACACGCGCCTTCAGCACTCGAGCGCGACGCCGGCGACACAGAGCTCGAGGGTGAACATCGCGTCCGCCTCGAGATCACGCGCGCTCAAGAGTCGTTTGCGATACCCGTATCCGAAGAGCCATCGCTCGTCCGTATCGACCCCGGCGCGTACGTCCTTGGCAAGTTCGAATACAAGCTCGGGCCCGACATGCTTGCGCGCATCCTGCGCACCGAGCCGGATATTGTCGCGCGCATTCGCGCGGCGCAGGCACTTGCCAAGGAAGGCGGACGCAACGCACGCGAGACGCTCGCGGGAGTACTCGAGACCGAACCGTTCTGGGGTGTTAGCGTCGCAATCGCGCGCGCGCTCGCGCAAACGCATGCGCCCTGGGCGAAAGACGCGCTGCTGCAGGCGCGCAAGCATCCGCACCCCAAAGCACGGCGCGGCGTTGCCGAAGCGCTCGGTGCGTTTTCACGCGATCCCAATGTGGCAAGTGCCTTGATCGAAATGCTGGATGATGCGTCGTATTTCGTCGTCGCGACTGCGCTCATCAGTCTCGGAAAGACGCGCGATCCGCGTGCCGGAGAAGTTTTGATGCGTTATCTGAGCACGTCATCGTGGAGTGACACGATCGCGGGCGGAGCCGCACGCGGCCTTGCCGAGCTCGGCGATGTCGCCGCCGTGCAGCCGCTCATCGCGGCGACGCGCGACGACCGGAGCGACGAGCTTCGGCGAGCTGCGCTCGGTGCGCTTGCGCGGCTCTACCATCTTCTGGACGAACGCAAACCATCGATCGTAGAAGCAATCATCGAAGCCTTCGACGATGACGATTTGCTCGTCCGTCTTGCGGCTGTCAGCGCCGCGGAGCATCTGGGTGAAAGCGCCACGATCCCGGCGTTGCGGCGTCTTTCGGGCCTCGATGGCGACGGGCGAATACGGCGCAGCGCACTCGAAGCAATCGAACGCATCGGCGAAGCACAGCGGACGCCGCCGGAGCTTGCAAAGCTGCGTACCGAGGTTGAAGAGCTGCGTGAAACCGTCCAAGCGCTGCGTGCTCGGCTTGATACGGAACTGCCCATAAAGGTATGAACGTGCGAGCGCTGCCGGCTCTGCTCACGCTGCTCGCGTTCGGTGGTTGCGGATTCACGGCGGCCGAGACGGATACGCAACCCGTCGCGGTCGCGCACGCAGATACGTCGGCGCCCGTTGTGCGCACGAATTGGTCGCCGAGTGATCTGGCGCGCGTCCATGCGATCCTTAAAGGCGCCCTTCGCTCGCAATACTTCGATCATGCCGGAGTCGCTGTCGCGGATGAATCAGGACGGCTGCTCTACGGCAAGAATGTCGACCGCGGCTTCGCACCTGCCTCGACGCTGAAAGTGCTCGTTGCGGCGACGTCGCTTGCCACGTTCGGGGTCGATGCGCGATTGGATACGAGCCTCGCGTCGCTCGAGCATCCGGATTCGGAAGGTCGTATCGACGATCTATGGCTGGTCGGAGGCGGCGATCCGACGCTCGATCTCGTTGCGCTGCACGACGGCGTCGCGTTGCTCTACCGCAACGGATTGCGTCGCGTCGACGGCGACGTGATCGTCGATGCGACCTCGTTCACGACGCCGGAACAAAACAGGGCTTGGGCGCCGGACGACTTCGAATATGGATATGCCGCCGGAACGAGTGCGATCTCACTGAATTGGAACGTCATCGAATTCAAGATTATGCCGACGCGCGTCGGCGAGCCCGCGCGCGTCACCGTTTTCCCAGCCGATCCGTCGATCATCATTCACGGGACGCCGATGACCGGTTACGGCACGACGCTGACGATCGACCGCACCAGACCTGGACGTAATGAATTCAACATCCGCGGTACGATCGCGTACGGTTGGGAGCAATCCTATTTCAGACCCGTCGACGGGATCCCACTCTGGGCCGCACAAGTCGTCGCGCAGATGCTGCGCGATCAGCACATCCTTTTCAACGGGCAAGCGCGTCTGGGGACGGATCCGATCGCGGTGCAAACACTTTGGGAACACCGGTCGGCGCCGTTGCACGTCATGATTAAGCAGATGCTCTTCGAGTCGGACAATCACATCGCCGAACAACTCCTGCGCCTGCTTGGAACGACGGGAGCCGACGGGTTGATGGTGGCCGGCGGCTCGGAGGAAGCGGGAGCCCGCGCCGAGCGTGCGTTCATGCATGGGAGAGACGTACCGATGCCGGGTCTGCACATCGTCGACGGGAGCGGCCTTGCCGAGCGGGATCGGATCGCGCCGATCACGATCGTCCGTCTGCTCGAGGTCGCAGATCATTTGCCGATCGCGCACGCCTACGTTAGTGCGTTTCCACGAGCGGGCATCGAAGGAACGGTGAGGCACCACGAGCTTGGACCGGCACTCGGACGAGTCCATGCAAAAAGCGGTCACATCGACGGCGTGAATTCGCTCGTCGGATATGTCGACACTCACCATCATGGACGCTTGGCCTTTGCATTCCTCGTGAACGAACCGTACGCGGACGACGCCACCTCGATCCCAGTCGGAATCGATCGAGCGCTTGACGAACTCGTTTCCTTATGAGCTACGATCTCGACCCGTCGTTGCTGCAAAAGACGCTCTCCACAGCGTTGGAGCGGGGTGGTATTTATGCCGACGTATTCGTCGAACACCGCCTAGGGCAGTCGATTCGGCTCCAAGATTCCAAGATGCACGAAGCCAGCGTCGCGATAACGTCGGGCGCGGGCGTGCGTGTCGTCGACGGCGACCGGCAGGGGTACGCGTACACCGACGATCTTTCCGAGAAGGCGTTGCTGGATGCGGCACGCGTCGCCTCATTGATTGCACGTGACGGCGCGCGCGTCGTCGCAGCCGATTTGCGCGCGGTTGCGGTCAAGCCGCTTTACAAGGTCGATCCCCAAGCCCAAGAGACAGGTCTGGGCGACTTGAACACCTATGTCGCATTTCTGGAACGCATCGATGCCACGGGACGTGCATACGACAAACGCATCGAGACCGTCAACGGCGCAATGATCGGCGAGGTGCAGCACGTTCAGATTGCAACCAGCGACGGGAAGCTCGTCACCGATACGCGTCCGCTGATCGTGCTGAGCGCCCAAATCATCGCGCGCGACGAAGTGCGCGGCTTCGCGTCATACGCCGACGGTGGACGGACGTCGCTCGCATTTTACGAAACGAAGACGCCGGAGGCGATCGCGACCGAAGCAGCCCGCATCGCGGTGCTGAATGCTGGAGCGCGCGAGGCGCCGGCGGGCGAAATGCCCGTCGTTGTCGGAGCCGGAAGCGGCGGCGTGCTGCTGCACGAAGCGGTCGGTCACGGCCTGGAAGGCGATTTCAATCGCGAGGGCACGTCACTCTACAGCGGGCGTGTCGGGGAACGCGTCGCAAGTGAGCTCGTCACGATTTTTGATGACGGTAATATCGAGAACGAGCGCGGCTCGATTTCGGTTGACGACGAAGGGACGCCCGGCCAGCACAAGGTTTTGATCGAGCGCGGGATTCTGCGCGGTTATATGCTCGACAGTATGAATGGCCGTTTGATGAATACGCCTTCGACCGGCAGTGGCCGGCGTCAGAATTTTCGCTTCCTTCCGATCCCGCGCATGTGCAACACCTACATGCCGCCGGGTGAATCGACACTTGATGAGATCATCCGCAGCGTCGATCGCGGTGTCTACGCGAAATCATTCGCGGGCGGTCAGGTCGACATCAGTCGCGGCGATTTCGTGTTCATGATTTCGGAAGGCTACCTGATCGAGCACGGCAAGATCACGGCGCCTATTCGTGGTGCAAGCTTGGTCGGCAATGGTCCGGGGATCATGGAGAAAGTCGTCGCGGTCGGTTCCGACGCGCAGCTTGCCAACGGACAGTACACGTGCGGCAAGAACGGGCAGATGGTTCCCGTCGGTGTCGGCATGCCGACCGTGAAGATCTCGAGCCTGACCGTCGGCGGCTCCGCACTCCAATGAGTAGCGAGGCAGCGCTCGAAATCGCCGAACGCGGACTTCGCTCCGCGCTCGCTGCGGGGGCGCGTGAAGCCGAAGCAACGTGTACGATTGCGCGACGATTTTCCGTGCGCGCGCGCGACACCGAAATCGACAAGCTCGAACAATCAACGGCGCGTGGGCTCTCTCTGCGGGTATTCGTCGGCGAACCAGGCAAATTGCGGCGCGCGACGCTCTCGACGAGTGACTTATCCGGCGATGGAATCGAAGTCATCGCGAAACGCGTCGTCGATGCTGCGCATCATGTCGGCCCGGATCCCTTCGCGGGCTTGCCTGAGGTCGGCGGCTCGCTCGAAGCCGGCGATCTCGAGATCGACGCTGCTGACGTTGCGTCCCGTCCGAACGAGAAGAAGATTGAAGATGCCTTGGCGCTCGAACGTGAGGCGCGCGGGTTCGACGCCCACATCGACAATTCGAATGGCTCATATGTTGCCGACTCGCAAGTGACGCTCGGTTTTGCGAACTCGAACGGATCGCGTGCATCGTATCATTCGACGAACGCATCGCTGATGGCGAACCCGGTCGGCCGCGACGGTGAGGCCAAACGAACTGCGTACTATTCGACCGCGGCCCGGTCGTGGGCAGGGTGCGAATTGCCGGCCAAAGTCGCGCGCCGCGCGTCCTCGCGCATCTTGGCGATGTTCGGCGCGAAGCCGATACCGTCACAAAAGCTGCCCGTCATCTTCGAGCGCGACGTTGCGTCCGCAGTGTTAGGCGACATCTTCGCGGCGGTGAGTGCGGTGAACGTCGCGATCGACAATTCATATCTGGCCGACAAGGTTGGGGAAAAAGTCGGCAGCGATTTGGTGACGATCATCGATGACGGTCGCCTGTCGCGAGGTATGGGGACATCCCCGTTTGACGGTGAGGGCGTTCCCACGCGTCGCACCGTCGTGTTCCAAAACGGCGTGCTCAAAACGCACCTCTTCGACACGTACTACGCGCGCAAGCTCGGCGCGCAATCGACCGGAAACGCTTCCGGAAGCGGTATAGGTCCGAACAATTTCTATCTCGAGCCCGGCAATCTCAGCCTCGAAGAGTTGATCGGACAGACAAAACGCGGCCTGCTCGTACTTTCGATCATCGGCTTTGCTACGGAGACCGCCACCGGAACGTACAGCCGCGGCGTCAGTGGCGTGCTCATCGAAGATGGCGAGCTGCGTCAGGCAGTGGACGGCGTCACGATCGCTTCGAATTTCCTCACCGGTATATTGCCGGGCATCGACTTACTCGGAAACGATCTTCGCTTTGATTCCGGGATCACG
>Ga0302326_10026791_pt1 | contig 11640 bp, 12 predicted proteins | sample Palsa_T0_3_FD_202264 | JGI IMG/M metagenome (GOLD analysis project Ga0302326, IMG submission 202264) | Peat permafrost microbial communities from Stordalen Mire near Abisko, Sweden - Palsa_T0_3 | ecosystem: Environmental > Terrestrial > Soil > Palsa > Peat permafrost | place: Sweden: Abisko... | reverse complement strand
GCGCTTCGAGGATCTCACGCCGCTGTTCCCCGACGAGAAGCTGATTCTCGAGCAGCCGGGAGACAAGGAAAACCTCACCGCCCGGATCGTCGACCTGCTGTCGCCGATCGGCAAGGGCCAGCGTGGGCTGATCGTCTCGCCGCCCAAGGCCGGCAAGACGACCGTCATGAAGCAGATCGCCCACTCGATCGAGGCGAACAACCCCGATGTCCACCTCATGGTGCTCCTGGTCGACGAGCGCCCCGAAGAGGTGACCGATATGCGCCGGTCGGTGAAGGGGGCCGAGGTGATCGCCTCGACCTTCGACCGTCCGGCCGACGAGCACACGACCGTCGCCGAGCTGGCCATCGATCGGGCCAAGCGCCTGGTCGAGCTGGGCCAAGACGTTGTGATCATCCTCGACGGCATCACCCGGTTGGCCCGTGCCTACAACCTGGCCCAGCCGGCCACCGGGCGGATCATGTCCGGTGGTGTCGACTCGGGGGCCCTGTACCCGCCCAAGAAGTTCTTCGGGGCCGCCCGGAACATCGAGGAGGGTGGGTCGCTGACCATCCTGGCCACCGCGCTGGTCGACACCGGGTCCAAGATGGACGAGGTCATCTTCGAGGAGTTCAAGGGCACCGGGAACATGGAGCTGCGCCTGGACCGGCGGCTCTCGGAGCGTCGCCTCTACCCGGCCATCGACGTGAACGCCAGTCAGACCCGACACGAGGAGCTCCTCTTCGAGCGGGGCGAGCTCCAGCAGGTGTGGAAGCTGCGGCGGGTGCTGAACGCCCTGGCCGCCGACGGCAACGCGGCCCCCGGGCTCGAGCTGCTCATGGACAAGATCCGCACCACCAAGAGCAACACCGAGTTCCTGGCCGAGATCGCCAAGGGCCCGACGCCCAACAGCTGAGGGAATAGATTCGGGGCCGTTCGCCTTGGAGTGACTGCAGGCGCGCCGACGACGGCGGAGGCCCGGAGTCACCGAGACGCCGGGTCACCGAGAGCGCCACAGACGAGAAGATGGAGGGACCATGAAGGCCGACATTCACCCGAGCTACGGAGAGGCAACCGTCCGCTGCTCGTGCGGGAACACGTTCGTGACCCGATCGACCAAGTCCGACCTCCACGTCGAGCTGTGCAGCGAGTGCCACCCCTTCTTCACCGGCAAGCAGAAGTTGGTGGACTCCGGTGGACGCGTGGAGCGCTTCCAGCGCCGCTACGGCCAACGCAAGACGGCCAAGGCGAAGAGCTAACGCCACTTCGGGTTGAGCCGCCCCGGCCACCCGGGGTCGTAACCTGAGTCGGTGCCCGAGCCCCTCGATGCTCGCATGGGCCGACTCGAGTCGGAGTACGAGGCCCTTCTCAAGGAGCTTGCGGATCCCGCCACCTCCAGCGACCTGACCCGCCTGCGCGACCTGTCGCGCCGGCGCAAGGACCTCGAGGAGATCGTGTCGGTCTGGCGCGATCTCGAGCGCTCCCGTGAGGACGTCACGACGGCGCGGGAGATGAGCGAGGAGTCGGTCGGCGACGAGCGTGATCTCGCGCAGGGCGAGCTCGAGTCCTCCCAGTCGGAGGTCACCCAACTCGAGGATCGCCTGCGCGCTCTCTTGTTGCCCAGCGATCCCAACGACGGGCGCAACGTGATCGTCGAGATCCGGGGGGCCGAGGGAGGAGAGGAAGCCAACCTGTTCGCCCGCGATCTGTTCACCATGTACCAGCGCTTCGCTGACAACCACCATTGGAAGGTCGAGGTGCTCTCGGAGAGCGCGACCGGGCGTGACGGGTTGAACGAGGTGGTCTTCTTGGTCAAGGGGAAGGACGCCTGGCGCTACCTGGAGCACGAGGCGGGCCCGCACCGGGTCCAGCGGGTGCCGGTGACCGAGTCCAAGGGCCGGGTGCACACCTCGGCGGCCACGGTGACGGTGCTGCCCGAGGCCGACGAGGTCGACGTGGTCATCGACCCGAACGACCTCAAGATCGACGTCTACCGTTCGACCGGCCCCGGGGGACAGTCGGTGAACACCACCGACTCGGCGGTCCGGATCACCCACCTTCCCACCGGCATCGTCGTGGCCATGCAGGACGAGAAGAGTCAGATCCAGAACCGGGCCAAGGCGATGACGGTCCTGCGGGCCCGTCTTTTGAAGGCCGAACAGGATCGCCAGGCCGCCGAGCTGGCCGCCGCCCGCAAGAGCCAGGTCGGCGGCGGGGGACGGTCCGAGAAGATACGGACGTACAACTACAAGGAGAATCGGGTCACCGACCACCGGATCGGTCTCACGGTGCACAAGCTCGACCAGGTGCTCTCGGGCGACCTCGACGAGTTCGCCGAGGCACTGATGGCCGACAAGCGGGCCCGACAGCTCGACGACGACGACACCACGCCCGGTGATCGTGGTTGATCCGGTGACCGACCCCGACGCCCGCGACCTGGAGCACACCCTGACCGTCGCCCTCGGGTCACCGCGCGAGGCCCGGTGGGTCATCGAGGATGCCGCTGGCGAGGGCGGACGCCCAGGAACGCTCTCGCCAGACCAGGCCGACCAAGCCCGGCGGATGGCCGAGCGTCGGGCATCGGGCGAGCCGCTGCAGTACGTGCTCGGCCATTGGCCGTTCCGCCAGCTGGACCTCCTGGTCGACTCGCGAGCGCTGATCCCGAGGCCCGAGACCGAGTGGGTCACCGACGTGGCGCTGGGCGAGTTGGACCGGCTGCTCGCATCGGGCGGGGCCCCCACGGTGGTCGATCTCGGGACCGGATGCGGGGCCATCGCACTGTCGATCGCGACCGAGCGCGCCGCCCACGGCGTCCATGTGCTCGCCACCGACCGCGACCCCGCCGTGCTCGAGCTGGCCGCGCTCAACCGGGACCGGGTGGCCCTCGGGCAGCCTGCGGCGGGCGAGGTCCGGCTTCGCCTCGGCTCGTGGTGGGCGGCCCTCGATCCGGCCGATCGGGGCCGGATCTCTCTCGCCGTGGCCAATCCGCCCTATGTGGCCGCCATCGAGTGGGAGCTCCTCGACCCGGTGGTGCGCGATCACGAGCCCTACACCGCACTGGTGGCGGGGCCCGGGAGCGATGGCACGCCGGGGTTCGCCGACGTCGAGGCGATACTCGCCGGGGCGGCCGAGTGGCTGGCCCGCCCGGGTGCCGCCGTGATCGAGATCGCTCCGACCCAGGCCGACGCCGCGCTGGCGGCGGCGACGCGACTCGGGGCCTCCGAGTCCGAGGTCCTGCCCGACCTGGCCGGGAGACCGAGGGCGCTCGTCGCACGCTTCGGGTGAGCGCTCCGGCGCGCCCCGCGCTCTTCGCCCCCGACGACCTGGCGCCGATCGTCGACGCGTTGGTCCACGGGTCGGTGGTGGGTCTGCCCACCGACACGGTCTACGGACTGGCGGCCCGTTTGGATCGCCCCGCGGTCGACGGGCTCTTCTCGGCCAAGGGCCGCCCACCCGACCTCGCCCTGCCGGTCATCATCGGCGCGCGGGATCAGGTGGCCCTGGTGGCCGCGTCCTTTCCGGCTGCGGCGCTGGCCCTTTCGGAGCGGTTCTGGCCGGGACCGCTCACCTTGGTCGTCCGGGCCAAGCGGGCCGTCGGCGCCCTGGTCGGCGGCGACAGGCGGACGGTCGGACTCCGCTGGCCGGATCATCCGCTGGTCGAGCAGCTCTGCTTGGCCGTCGGGCCCCTGGCGGTGACGAGCGCCAACCGCCACGGCCGGCCCCCGTGCACGTCTGCCCAGGCGGTGCTCGAGTCCTTCGACGCCGGCCAGGTGGTGGCGGTGGTGGACGGGGGAACGTGTGATGGGACACCCTCGAGCGTCGTCGACTGTTCGGGCCGGCGGCCGACCTGCCTGCGCGAGGGCGCCGTCGCGTGGCCCGACATCGAGGCCGTGCTCGGGTCGGGCTAGCCGTCCAGCTCGAAGGTGCCGTCCGGTCCGAGGGTGCCCGACCACCCGGGCTTCTCGGCCTCCACCAGCGCGTCGAGCTGACCCCGGTCGGTCACGTTGGCCCAGGCGCGGCCGGTCGGGCCGATGCGGCAGGCCACGATGCCCCGCTCGGGCGATCCTTCTCGACCGTAGGTGACGGTGAAGGTCTCCACCTCGGCCGGGCCGACCGCCTCGGGGACGGCGGCCCGCTTGGGCAGGGCGTCGACTGCGGCCTGCACGTTCTGCGAACGGAAGCCGGCCTCGGGGGGCTCGGTCGAGTACAGCCCGATGGCGTGCTTGGTGGCGAACCAGCCGAGTCCGGTCGACATCCCGACGGCGCCGGGCCGTTTGCGCAGCGCTTCGACCACCGTGGCGATGCCGTGGCTCGAGTAGTTGTTGCCCGGTCCGCCGCCGAAGGTCAACCCGCCGGTGAGGGTCAGCCGACGCGGGTCGCCGTCGATGTCGATGCCGAGCTCGCGCGCGGCGATCTGCACGACGCACGGGAAGCAGGAGTAGAGATCGGCCATCGCGACATCGTCGATTCCGACGCCGGCCAACGCCAGCGCGGCCTCACCGGCCAGCCGGATGGCCGGCGAACGGGAGAGCTCGGCGCGCTCGGACAAGAACCAGTGGTCGCTGGCGTCGGCCGAGGAGACCGGGAAGACCCACTTCTCCTTGGCCACGCCGGCCGCCTCGGCCGTCTCGGCGGTGCAGCAGATGTAGGCGGCGCCCTGGTCGACCTGGATATTGGCCGTGCAGAGCTTGGGGTAGGGGAAGGCGACCATGCGGTTGGTCGGGCTCGGCCGGGTCACCTCGGCCGCGCTGACCGGCGATTGGAACCACGCATAGGGGTTGGCCGCCGCCACCTCGGAGAAGCGCGACCACAACGACCCGATCCGCGCCCGGTGCTCCGACAGCGTCCAAGCGGCCTCCGCGCGGATCGCGTTCTCGATCAACGGGTAGGCATGCACCGGCACCTGGACGCCTCGGGCCGACTCGAGCTCGGTGGACGGGGCGCGCTCGAGCCCGAACGGTTGGGCCGGCGGGGTCTCGGGGTCCTGGGGGGTCCAGGTCGCCCACTCGCCCGATCGATGGGCCTTGGCCCGGGTGTACCCGCACTCGGCGCCGACCACGATCACCGCGTCCAGCCGGCCGCTCGCGATCTGCGAGGCGCTGTCGGCCATGTACGCCTGGGGCGTGGTGCCGCCGTTGGAGCTGCACAGGCTCTCGCGCGGTGCGATGCCCAGCTCCGCCGACACCAGAGCGCCGGGGTCGGGCACGACCCACTGGAAGGAACGGACGGTGCGGATGCTGCCGACCGCGGACAAAAGGCGCGACGAAGAGCCCCCGGCGTCGGCCAGGGCGGCCCGGACGGCCCGCACCATCAGACCGAGAGGCTCGTGCCGATCGTCGGGGTCGTCGCTCTCCCCCTGGCGGTCGGTGACCTGGCCCACCCCGACCAGGACGGGCGTTCTCGGATCGAGCACCATGGCGACCAGAGCGTACCCAGGGCCACCGGGACCGGCCCGGGTGCTGGGTACACTCGGCAAATGGGTTTGGCGTCGGCCGAGGTGCGCAGCGGTGTCCCGCGGCACCGGGTGGCGCGGTGAGCACCCACGGCTCGCCGTTCGGCGCATGGCTCGACTCCGACCCCGAGATCGCCCGGCTGATCGGCGAGGAGTACGACCGCCAGGTCGGGACGCTCCAGCTCATCGCTTCGGAGAACTTCACCTCGCCGGCCGTGCTGGCCGCCACCGGCTCGGTGCTCACCAACAAGTACTCGGAGGGGTATCCGGGCGCCCGCTACTACGGCGGGAACCGGGTCATCGACGAGGTCGAGGACCTGGCCCGGGAGCGGGCCAAGTCCCTGTTCGGCGCCGACCACGCCAACGTCCAGCCCCACGCGGGGGCCAACGCCAACCTGGCCGTGTACCAGGCCCTGCTCGCGCCGGGCGACACGGTGCTGGCCATGCGGCTCGACCACGGCGGGCACCTCACCCATGGGTCGCCGGCCTCGATCACCTCCAAGATCTGGCGGTTCGTCTCCTACGGCGTGACCCCGGCCAGCGACGACCCCGAGGCGCCCGGCGAGGTCATCGACTTCGATCAGGTGCGGGACCGGGCCAAGTCCGAGCAGCCCAAGCTCATCGTGGCCGGCTCGACCGCCTATGCGAGGACGATCGAGGCCGAACCGTTCCGCCAGATCGCCGACGAGGTCGGTGCCCTGTTGATGTTCGACGCCGCACACCCGGCCGGTCTGATCGCCGGTGGCGCCCATCCCAGCCCGGTCGGGATCGCCGACGTGGTGACCTTCACCACCCACAAGACGCTGCGGGGTCCGAGGGGCGGCGCGATCGTCTGCAACAGCGAGTTCGCGAAGAAGATCGACAGCGCGATCTTCCCGGGGCTCCAGGGGGGTCCGCTCGAGCACGCCATCGCGGCCAAGGCGGTCGCATTCGGCGAGGCCGCTCGGCCGGAGTTCCGGGCTTACGCCGCCGCGGTGGTCGCCAACGCCAAGGCGTTCGCGGCCGCGCTGACCAACCAGGGGTTCCGGCTCGTCTCGGGCGGCACCGACACCCACCTGGTGCTGGTCGACCTGCGCCCGTTCGACCCCGAGCTCACCGGCAAGGTGGCCCAGGAGGTCCTCGACCGCACCGGCATCACCTGCAACCGCAACACCATCCCCGACGACCCGCGTTCACCGTTCGTCACCTCGGGGCTGCGCCTCGGCACCGCGGCCGAGACGACGGCCGGGATGGGCCCGGGTGAGATGGCCACGATCGCAGAACTGATCGGCCGGACCCTGCGGCACCGTGGCGACGCCGGCGAGCTGGCGGCGGTGCGCGACGAGGTCGCGGCACTGTGCGCCGCCTTCCCGCCCTACCCGGGTTTCGCCCGGTCGACCTAGCGGTCCCGGTCGCCCGAGCCAAGACATGCCGCCCCTGGCCTGGTACGGGGTCATTCTCGCAGTCGCCGCCGCGGTGACGGCGGCCACCACCACACCCGCCCGCCGCCTCTCGGCCCGAGTCGGCTACGTCGCCCTTCCCCACGAGCGCAAGGTGCACGAGAAGGCCACCCCCTATGGCGGTGGCGGGGCGATGTTCCTCGGTTTCCTGGTCGCGATGATGGTCGCCGCGCTGGTGTCGCCCCTCCACGTCGTCTTCGCCAACTCCTCCGAACCGCTGGGTGTCGTGCTGGCCGGTGCGGCGATCTTCTCGGTCGGGCTCATCGATGACGTCCGCGACATGTCGGCCCCGGCCAAGATCGCCGGCCAGGTGCTGGCGGCCAGCATCTTGTACTTCCTCGGCGTGACCATGTACGAGGTCAAGGTGCCCCTGGCCGGGCTGGTCGCGCTGACGCCGGGGGTGACCCCGCTGATCACCGCCGCGTGGGTGATCGCCCTCACCAACGCCATCAACCTGATCGACGGCCTCGACGGGTTGGCCGCCGGCGTCGTCGCCATCGGCGGCGGCGCGCTGGCCGTCTACGGCCTCCGCCTCATGCAGCTCGGGGTGCTCCCACTCGACAACATCGGCCCGCTCATCGCGGTGATCGCGTGTGGCGTGTGTCTGGGGTTCCTGCCCTTCAACTTCCATCCGGCCCGGGTGTTCATGGGGGATGCCGGCGCGCTCTTCCTGGGCCTGCTGTTGTCCGCTTCGACCATGGTGATCGGTGGCCGGTTCCCGGTGGGAAGCCTTCCGGCCCACACCGTGCCGGTGCTGAGCGGGGTCACCTACTTCTTCTTCGCCCCCCTGATCATCCCGCTGTTCATCTTGGGCGTGCCGATCCTGGACATGGCGTTCGCGTTCTTCCGCCGGACGGCGAGGGGCACCGGGTTCCACACGCCGGACAAGGAGCACATCCACCACCGCCTCCTGGCGCTGGGACACGGGCATCGCCGCAGCGTGCTGATTCTGTGGGCCTGGACGGCCGTGCTGTCCGGGTTCGTGCTGTTCCCCTTGTTCATCCCGAGCGTGAACGCCATCATCCCGTTCGGGGCCGCCGCGCTCGGGGTCGGCCTCTACACCCTGTTCCATCCGGGTCTGCGGCGTCGGGAGAGCGACGACGGCCCGGTGACCACCCCGGGCAACCAGCCCCCGGGGCCGGTGCCCCGAGACCGCAGGGTAGGGGTGCCCCCCTCGCCGAGCGTCCGGATCGTCAATGGGCGTGGCGGGTCCGGTGACGACGGCCCGGTGTTGACCCGTCCACCTCCTCGACCAGCGGATTTGCCCCCGGTCGGGCCCCGGGGAGCGGTTCGCAGAGGACCCCGAGTGACCCGGGACGGTTTTGCCGACGGGCGTGACGAGATGAGATGATGGACGGTCGTGACCGTGTCGCCCGGGACGCGCCGGGAGTGCGGTGACGGAGTTGCAGGATCTGCGTAACGTTTGGATTCCGGTTGTACGACCTCCCACACACATCGTCTGACGCGGATGGATTCGATGCCCCTCTCCTATAGCGAAGCGCCAACCGGCCGCGCCGGCCGCGCCGCGCCCGCTCTTCACCGGCGGTGCCTGCCTTGGCGCTAGACGCTGACGCGGCGGTGGCCCAACGTGCCCCCGTGTTCCTGCGCTATCTGGACGTGGTGCTGGTGGCAATCGCAACGGCCCCGGCGATCATCCTGGGAGCACCGGTGCTCGGCTTCGTCGTCGGGGCCAGCGGATGGGTCCTGCAGCGGGGGATCGCCGAGGCCGACCGGCGCTGGATCCGCCGGGTGCCCGAGCCGCGCAAACAGCTTGGCTTCAGCCTGTTCGAGGCCTTCGGGCGGACCTGGCTGCTGGCCGGCGTGATCATCATCGCGGCCGTTGCCGGCGGACGCCGGGATGGACTGACCGCGGCGCTGGTGATCTTCGGGGCCTACTCGGTGGCCTTTGCGATCAGATTGCTCACCGGACCACCGCGGAACAGGGCGGTCCCATGAGCCTCCAGACCACCGAACCCAGGCTCATCGGAGAGGGGACCGGCGAGCCCGGTCGTCCACCCAAGCCCGGTCGTCCACCCATGAGCCGCCGCAGGAAGATCGGCTGGTCCATCGTTGCCGTGTACGTCGTGGGTCTGGTCGTGTTCGGGCTCGTCTTCGGTATCCACGAGCACCAGAACAACTCGTTCAACATCGTTTCTTCGTTCCACCTGGTGACGTGGTTTCAGGTCGGGCCGATCGCCTTCAACAAGGGAGTGCTCTACCTCCTGATCACCACGGTGCTGACGATCGGTGTCCTGTTGTGGGTGGCCAAGCGCATGGTGATGCGGCCGAACCGAGTCCAGACCGCGGTCGAATGGCTCTACGACGTGTCGGCGCGACTGACCCACGACAACATGGACGAGCAGATGTCGAGGAAGTGGTTTCCACTCGTCTTCACGGTGTTCATCTTCGTCCTCATCACCAATCTCCTCGGGTACATCCCGCTGCCCGTCAACACGGTGGACAAGATCAACATCGCGGGGACCCACCTACCGTCGTTCCAGATCTATGCCGCGGACACCAACGTGGCGCTCCCGCTGGTACTGGCGCTCGGCGTGTTCATCGCCTACAACGTCGAGGGCATCCGCCACCACGGGTTCCGGGGATACCTGAAGAGCCTGGTTCCATCGGGCGTGGCCGGAGGGATGCTCCTCTTCCTCTTCCCACTGGAAATCCTTTCGCACTTCCTACGGTTGCTCTCGCTGGCCATCCGGCTCTGGGCCAACCTGCTCGCCGGGCACCTCCTGATCGACTTCATGGCGGGTGACATGGCGGTGCTATTGGGCCTGCCGGCGGTGGCGTGGTTTACCATGCCCATCGGCGTCGCGATCTTCCTGTTCGAGTGCGTATTGATCGCCGGTTTGCAGGCGTTCATCTTTGCTATTCTCACGGCCATCTACCTTGGCGGCGCAGTCAGCAGCCATTAGAAAAAAGGAGCTGAATGTTTCATCCCTTCATTGTCGGTGTGCTTGCGTCCTCGTTTCACACTCTGCTTGTGGGTGCGCAGCAGTCATATGACCTGATAGGCGAGAAGGCTGGGAAGGCCATCGCGCTCGGCATCGGGGCTGGCGGCGGTGCCGCTGGGGCCGGAGCGGGCATCGGGATGCTGTTCGGCAAGGTGATCGAGGCGACGACCCGCCAACCGGAGATGCGCGGCGAGATCACGCAGATCCAGTGGCTGGGGTTCGCGCTCACCGAGGCGACCTTCTTCTACGGCCTCGTCGGTGGGTTCATCGCATTCTTCCTCTAAAGGCCAAAGACTCCCACCGATAAAGCAAAAAGAAACCACTGAGATAGAGCTAAAAGAAACCCACTGAAAAAGCGAAAAGAATCGACTATCTGAAATGACCGACGTGCTAGCCGACTCCAGCTCCTGGTTGATCACGCCCAACATCGGGCTGATGGTCTGGACGCTGGTGGTGTTCGCGATCTCGCTCTTCATCTTGGTGAAGGCGGTGTTCCCTCGCATCAAGTTGGCGCTCGATCAGCGGGCCAAGGCGATCGACGACTCGATCGACGCGGCCGAACGCACTCGCACCGAGGCCGACCAGCTGCTCGTGGAGTATCGCGAGCGGCTTCGCGAGGCGCGCCAGGAGGCCGAGGAGATCGTCGAGCGTGCCCGCCAGGCGGCCGTCGTGAACGAGCGCGAGGACCGTGCCCAGGCCCAGGCGCGGCGCGAGCAGATGCTGGAGCAGACCCGCCGGGACATCGAGGCCGAGACCCGCCGCGTGCTCGACGAGATCATCAAAGATGTCGCGGACCTCACGGTGTTGGCCACCGAACTGGTGACGCGCAAGTTGCTGACCGAGGAGGACCAGCGACGGCTGGTCGAGGACGCGATGTCCGAACTGGACTTCACGGTGCTTAGCGGCGGACAGAACCGGCAACCGTGAGTTCCCAGAGGCCCATTTACCAGAGGCCCATTTAGTGGAACAGGTCGCCGAGGTCTACGCGAGGGCGCTCTTCGAGGTTGCCTCCGAGCGCGATCTGCTCGATGTGATTCGAGAGGAGCTCGTCCAGTTCGTCGACGTGCTGTCCAGTAACCACAATCTCCAGACCTTCTTCTTCTCTCCGTATCTGTCGACCGATGAGAAGAAGGACGGCCTGGGCCGAATGATCGAGGGCGCCGAGCCGACATTCATGAGCTTCCTCGAGACCCTGATCGAGCGTCACCGGATGCCGGAGGTCTTCCACATCCGCGCGCGCTTCGAGGAGCTCTGGGACGCTGAGATGAAGCTGCTGCCGGTCGAGGTGACGAGCGCGGTGGAACTCGACGAGGCGGTCGTACGCGACATCGGTGAGCGCATCGGCGCGCAGACCGGAGACAAGATCGAGCTGACCAGCGTCGTCGATCCCGACATCCTCGGTGGGATCGTGCTCCGCGTGGGTGACTTCATCCTCGACGCATCGATTCGGAACAGGCTGAGCCAACTTCGCAAGCAAGTCGGACGGGCGGGGTCACCCTCGAACGTCAAGGAGATACTCAATGCAGATCAAGCCTGACGAGATCACTTCAATCCTCAAGAGCCGGATCCAGGGCCTGGATAGCACGAGCGCCGACCTCACCGAGGTCGGGACCGTGCTGTCGGTCGCCGACGGCATCTGCCGCATCCACGGCCTCGAGAACTGCATGTCCTTCGAGATGCTCGACTTTCCCCACGACGTGACCGGGCTGGCGCTCAACCTCGAGTCCGACAACGTCGGCGCCGTGATGTTCGGCGAGTGGGAGAAGATCGTCGAGGGCGACACCGTCAAGCGGACCAAGCGGCTGCT
>Ga0302326_10026787_pt1 | contig 11641 bp, 9 predicted proteins | sample Palsa_T0_3_FD_202264 | JGI IMG/M metagenome (GOLD analysis project Ga0302326, IMG submission 202264) | Peat permafrost microbial communities from Stordalen Mire near Abisko, Sweden - Palsa_T0_3 | ecosystem: Environmental > Terrestrial > Soil > Palsa > Peat permafrost | place: Sweden: Abisko... | reverse complement strand
CACTGCGCCAGATTGTGAGATCTACACGCTGGCGAAACCGGGCGAAGATTATATTGGCACGCTCGACGCTCTGGCGGCTGCCTTGTCGATACGTGGCGGAAAACTTGCAGCGGAGACAGCCGAAGCCGAACGACCGCCGATGCCAACGGGAGAGATCACTCTGCCGGGACTCGCAGCAGCGGTGGGTGCGCTCCTGCCCGAGAGCACCATCGTGGTTGACGAGTCCATGACATCGGGCCGTGGCTTGATGGCCGCAACCAGGGGAGCTCCGCCGCACGATTGGTTGGGAAACACCGGCGGTTCGATCGGCATTGCCTTGCCCCTGGCAGTGGGCGCGGCGGTCGCCTGCCCGAATCGCCGCGTATTGTGCCTGACCGCCGATGGCAGCGGCATGTACACACCGCAAGCGCTGTGGACCATGGCGCGGGAGGGTCTCAACGTCACCACCGTAGTTTTCGCCAACCACGACTACGCGGTCCTGAAGCGAGAGTTCTCCTATTTAGGCGTTGGCAACGCCGGAGCTCGCGCTAGCGCCATGTTCGAAATCGGACGTCCCGATCTCGACTGGACGCTTTTAGCAAAGGGAATGGGAGTGCCCGGCACCCGTGTTACTTCGCTGGATGGGTTTGGAAAGGCGCTACGGGAAGGATTGGAAACGGAAGGACCGACGTTGATCGAGGTGCCGTTGTAGGACCTCGTAGCGCCTGGCGGCTCGGCGTCGTTAACGAGTGTGGGCGAGCGGAGCCAGTTTGGCGAGTTCGCCCTTGATTACTTTTCCGGTCGGAGTCAACGGCATCGACGGAACCAGCAGAATGTGCGACGGCCGCTTGTAGGGCGCGAGGTGTTGCGCGGCATGTTGCGCCAGGTCGCTCTCCGACGTTGGCGAGGACGGCGCGAGCTGCACATAGGCAACAACCTCCTCACCGCCTTGCGTCCCCTCAACCGTTCGCCCGATCACCGCGGAGCGCACGACTGCGGGATGCGAGTTCAGCACAGCTTCGACCTCCGCCGGGTAAACATTTTCTCCGAAGCGAATGATCAATTCCCTGGTTCGGCCAATGATAAAGAGATATCCGTTCTCCAGACGAGCAAGGTCGCGGGTGTTGAACCAGCCTTCGGGATTGATGGCTGCAGCGGTTTCCTCAGGCGCGCGATAGTAACCTTTCATGACGTTGGGACCGCGCACCCACAATTCGCCAACTTCTCCATCAGGGACCGGTTGTTGATCCGATCCGACCAACTGAACTTCGACTCCTGGAAGAACTTTGCCCACGGAGGTATCGGTTCGACGCTCTCCCACTACGGCCTGGGAAATGTTCGGAGAGCATTCGGTAACCCCGTATCCGTTGTAGAGGATCATGCCAAACAGGCTCTCCACCTGCGGTTTGAGCGCGGGCTGAAGTGGAGCGCCGGAGGAAGAAATAATGCGCAGCCTGGGAAACTTGAGGGACGTCAGTCCCTTCATTTTTGCGTAATCGGCAAGAAGAGAGAACATCGAGGGCGCGCCCAACACTACCGTCAAATGTTCTTTCTCCAGTGTAGCGAGGGCGGCTACTGGATCGAAACGTGATGCCAAATACAACGTTGAACCACTCAATAACGAACCTAGAAGGACAACGGAAAGACCGACCGCATGCGACATCGGCAGGATGCCGTAGAGGCGGTCATCCGGATGCAGGGACCGTATTTTCGCCGACACTGCCGCGACGAACAGCAGGTTGCGGTGGGTCAGCATGACGCCCTTGGGAAGGCCGGTTGTTCCCGACGTGTAGATCAATGCCGCAACGCGTTCGGCAGGTTCGGCTTCGATTGCTTCCGGCTCGGCACTTTCCTCTACACTCTCGTTAATCGGTCCAACTGCGATCGAACCTACGGGTGTGGTTTCCTGAATGGCTGCGCCGTGGCGCTTGGCGTGTTCTCTAGCGTGCGCCGAAACGCTCGTGGTATAGATCACACGACGGGCCCCGCAGTGGTCGCGAATCTCATCGATTTCGCGCGCCGAGAGACGCGAATTGACGAGCACGGGCCACGCGTCTATACCGGCCAGCGCCAGCAGAATCGCGACGAACGCGCGGCAGTTCTCGCAAACGATCATGACCCGGTCACCGGGTCGCACACCGAGGTCCAGAAGCCAGCGCTGCGTCTCGGAGACGACAGACGCAAGTTGCCGATAAGTCCAGGCGCCCGACGCTTCCACCAGAGCCGGCCGCTCCGGCGAGCCCTCGGACCACGGCGTGATTACATCGCAAGTGCGCTCAGGAAGGTTCGTCAAGAGGCGATCTCGGGTCGTTTCTCTTCGGACGCGACCTCAACCGACGCGGCCTCAACCCGGCGGAGCCAAATCTCCCGCCAATACGCGAATTCGCCGCGCGGACAGCCACCAAAGGCCACGCAGGAACATCCGCAAAATGAGCCTTCCAGAAATGCGGTATTGCGGAGTTGCCGCATCTCTCCCGTCCCATCGACGATGATTTTCTCGATCCGGCCCTCGACCCGATGCTTCTCGCCGCACGCCTGCCCCATGGCCGGAGTAAAGAACAGTCCCCGGTTATACGCTCTCCGATCCAGGGTCTCTGCGATGTTTGGCAATGATTTGATTTCGATCAACTCTCCACGGTGCAGATCCAGGCTCTCCACCGGAGTCGACAGTTGAGTTCCCCGGGCGTACGCACCGGCTACCGCCTTGCGAGTTTTCCAGTACACCCAGGTGGCAACGCGCCGCGTCATTTCCAGAACGCCACAATTGCCCGAGCGAATTTCGCTGAAGCACTTCCCGACTCGTTCCCAGCGGGACAACTCAGCGGTCGAGTTCAGTATTTCGCTCGCCTGACAAAAATAAGTCTTAGGACCGGTGGAAATCTTGAGCCGCGCTCGCAACCACTTGCTGGTCTCCGGATCCACGCTCGACTGGGTTGTGTCCGGCCCTTCGACTTTGCGCAGCCAGGCTTCACGCCAGAAGATCGTACAAGCCTTCTGACAACCGTCGTGCGCCTCGCCTGAACAACGCAGTCCTGCGAGCAGAACGACGTCTTCCGCCGGGAATTTCCGCATGCCCGAACTGGTGCCGTAGTAGCAGGTTTTTACAACACGCTTGGATACTCGAAATCTCTTCCCGCAGAAGTCCACCATTTCTGGCATGAACGGCAGCCGATCCAAAGTGCCATGGTCATCCAGGGTCTGCAGGATTTCGCCGGGAGACTTTACTTCGACAAAGTCACCCGTGCGGAGGTTTAGGGTCGCCGGTTTCATATTTTTGGTGCTTACTTTGCTGCCGTTGCGCGAGCCTTCTCACGTATGCGGTCCATCGGCTCAGTGATGCTCGATGTCCGGGAGATCACCCAGACGATTAGCCGGTTGAGCAGCGAAGCCGGGAAAAAAACCGGGCGCATGAAATCGACAAACAACACCACTCGATCGGAATCGCAGTCGCTCCAAACTTCGTGCGGGTGGCTGTCGTCGAAGATCAGGCTCTTCCCTTCCTTCCAGTAACCAATGTCGTCGCCCACCCGAATTCTGCAGCTGCCCTCCGGCCCGGGAACAATCAACCCGAGGTGATAGCGCAGCACGCCCTTATACATTCCGCGGTGCTCTGGTATGTGCTTCCGCGGGGACAGGATGGAAAACATTGCCGACTTCATCCCGGGAATTTTTTGCAACACGCGCATCGTCTCCGGGCATCGGGCGCAGTTCTCCTCTGCTTTTTCTCCATACGCACAGAACCAGAAGGTCTTCCATTGCGAGCCTTCGGTCAGGACTTTCTGCGCTTCGGAAACATCCTGGAAATTCGGGATGTCCTCGCGTCGCGCCATGACAGCTTCCAGTTCCTTACGAATCACGGGCCATTCGGCCTCCACCTCGCGCACCCAGGGGAATGATTCAGGATCGAAAAACGTCTTCTCTCCGTCGCGGAAGAACATGATTCCTTCGACGAGCCGCCGGACCACTCCATGCTGGAACGTTTTTTCTGCAGGAGCGGCTGCAGCGGCACTCGTTTTGATATTCTCTGTGCTCATCGCATTGATTCCTTTCGTTCCCGCCCGGGAACACGAGCTTTTGCCGAAGCTTTCAAAAAGAAAAGCTACTTCCCGCCGTCGCGGATTCAAGTTGCGGATTCACCGAAGGCTCCACAACGTGCTCACCGCCAACGCAAGCATCAACGGCGAACTGCTGGCCAGCCCCACAATGCGGAGTAGCTTGTGCCATGCCTTGACTGCAAGTCCCAGCGGGCGCCACATGGTCTCCCGTAGAACGCCAACTTTTCGAAGAGTTTCCGTGATACGCCACGTGCAGGTGGTCCCCGCCGGGAAAAATGCCAGATCGCCGGGGCCGAAGCGGCGCTCCTCGCCCTTCTCGTCGATCATGAAGGCCTCGCCGGCGATCACGACAATGGCCTCGTCCATGCCGTAATACCATTTAAAGCTGCCCGGAGTGCAGTCCCATATCACGATGTGCGAGGTCCGGTCGTGGCTTCTCGCCATTTTCTTGCAGCGCGCCACCGGCGATCCGCTCACGATCCAATCGGATGGAATGGGCTCGGGCTCAAGCTCAACCGTCGCTGCGGTAACCATTAAGATCGATTCGGAAACAGCGGTCTCCGCGCCTTGATCAATCGACTTCTCTTTCCGGGTTATCGGAAACACGGACGAAACTTCTCTGGACACGTCGTTCCCCTTCTTCCTACCGCGTTACAGATCGTTTTGGCCCCGCATTTTCATGAACAGCCGCCACCGCCGAAAATTTCGACACATCCCCTTTTTTCGATGCCACGTAGCGCAGCCAATTGCCATAGATGGAAGTGGCGGCGGCGTGCCATGTCTTTTCCAGTGTCCCCGCGAGGGCAGCCTCCGGAAAGCCTTCCATAAGTTCTTCGCGTCGATCGGCCACTACAACGTCTCGAAATTCGGTCACAAGTTTGGTGGATGCCGCGTCGAAATAGCTCTTCGGCACCGACGGATACGTCTCCCGTTCGCCTCGGGTAAATCTCTTTATATCTCGCCGGTATTCTTTCAGCAGCGTGTGTGCCTCATACTCCGGATGGCCCTGGAAATGTACAAACAGGCTCCGCTTCTTCTGCTTCACGAACGAGTCCACTCCACCCTCGGCCGACTGCGTCAGCACACTGTAACCGCACGCCGCCAGTGCATCCGCCTGTACTTCGTTCCATCGGGAATGCGGAAAGCGGATCTGTTCCCCTGTACCGCCGGTGAGCGCATGGTTGGCTGATTTCGTAAAAGTGAACAGACCGAACTGCTTGTCATTGAGGGGATGGCGGTTAATTCCATCGCTATAAAGAACGCCAGCGTGCGCCGCCAGGCATGACAAAATCGTCGAGACCGTGTTGCTCTCCGCCCAATCCAGAACGTTCGCCAGCGCAGACCAGTAAGGTTCGTTGCGCAGGTTGGATTGCCTGGGTTCGGTTCCGGTCATGATCATTCCATCAAACCGGTGATCGAATAGATCGTCCGTGCGGAAATAAAAGGTGTCCAGATGTTGCTGTCCCCGCTCCCCCCGAGGTACTCCGGACAATGAATGCAGCTTGACGCGTACCGGAGTATCACCAGCCGCCGCCTCAAGCAGCTCAAAAAACTGGATTTCGGTGTCTTCCAGGGCCGCGTCCGGCATGTTGTTGACGAACGCAATTCTGACGCAGTCCGACCCCGCGGCGCTTTCGACCGAACCCGAAGGCCGCCTCTTTCTTTCAGCCCAACGAGGAGGAACGCGGCCACCCTCGATCATCAATGGCATGACGCTCTCCCGAAACCGGCTCGCACTACGATCTCCCCGTCGTCATACTCTGACCCTGTCCGGACGCTTTGGCCTTGTCCAGCGCCTGGCCCAGATCCTCGAGGATGTCGTCGATGTGCTCAATCCCCACGCTAAGCCGAATCATCTCCGGAGTAACTCCCACCTTCGCCTGCTCCTCCGGAGTTAACTGCCGGTGCGTAGTAGAAGCGGGATGACACGACAGCGATTTGGCGTCGCCCATGTTCACCATCCGCTTGAATAAGCGAAAAGCGTTGAAGCATTTCCTGCCGCCCTCGTAGCCGCCCTTGACTCCAAACGTCAGCAGCGAGCAGAAATTGGAACCCAGATATCGATGGGCCATTGGATAGAGCGGATTATCCGGAAAGCCGACATAGTTAACCCACTCGACCATGGGATGGGCACGAAGAAATTCTGCCACCTTGCGCGCGTTCTCAACGTGACGCTCGACGCGAAGGGCCAGAGTCTGAATCCCCTGCAGGAACAAAAAACCGTTAAAAGGAGACAGCGTGGCACCGGTGTTTCGTTGACACACGGTCCGGCAGCGCGCGACATAAGCAGCATCTCCGAAGTGGTCGACATAGACGACGCCGTGATAGGCGATCTCCGGCTTATTCAACATGTAGAATTTTTCCGGATACTTGCGCCACGGAAACTTTCCACCGTCCACAATCATTCCGCCGATACTGGTGCCACCCCCGCCAATGAATTTCGTCATCGAATGGACTACCACATCGGCGCCATACTCGATGGGCCGCAACAAAATTGGCGTTGCCACGGTATTATCGACCACCAGCGGCACGCCGTGCTTGTGCGCTACCCGTGCCAGCCCTTCGATATCCGCTACGTTTCCGGCTGGATTACCCACACTCTCGCAATAAACCGCGCGTGTATTTTCGTCGATCAACTTCTCCACATCTTCGGGGCGATCGCTCGCCGCAAAACGCGAACTGATTCCCCGCTTCGGGAAGATATGCGCCAGCAGAGTGTAAGTCGCGCCATACAACTGCGGCAACGAAACGATGTTATTGCCCGCTTCGGCAATATTGATGAGCGAGTACTCAATCGCCGCCATCCCAGAGCTGACGCTGAGCCCATCGACGCCGCCTTCAAGCGCGGCTACGCGCTTTTCCAGCACGGTGTTTGTGGGATTGCCGATCCGGGTGTAAATGTTCCCTTCGACTTCCAGATTAAACAGGGCGGCTCCGTGTTCCGCACTGTCAAACTCGAAAGCGACAGTCTGGTAGATCGGCACAGCCACGGCCTTTGTGGTGGGGTCGCCATCGTAACCGGCGTGAATCGCGAGCGTCTCCAGCTTCATGCGCCTATCAGTCTTTCCCATCGATCGACTCCATTCACTTCGCGGTCGTGGCTATGCTGCGAACCGGAAGCGATGCCGGATTGTGCGCTAGAGCTTTCACCATGGTTTCTGTAATGCGGCGAGCTGCGAAGCCAGCCCCAAACGCGAACCGCATCACCGGACCAAAGCTGTTTGCGGCCGCAAGTCCCGCGAAATAAATCCCGGGCACGGACGACTCGAAAGTCGACGAGAGCACCGGCGCGCCTTTGACCACGTCGATCTTCGAGCGAATGTCCGGGCTGAGAAAGCGCAATCGCCCCATATCCACTTTGTAACCGGTGGCCGCGATGACGTGCTCCGTAAGAACGTCGCGTTCGGTGCCGTCCGCGGCGCGCAGATGCAGACAAACTTTGCCGTCGCGTACATCGGCGCTCTTCAACGTGTATCCAAGCAAAGAGGAGACCCGCGCCATCTTGTCTCTAACGAACCATCCTGCCGAGGGGCCCAGCGTTCTTTCCACCGCCTCCAGGCGCAACCCCTCGGGCAGATAGTGAAACAGCATCGGCGCATCGGAAAAAAAGCGCGACCGCAACCCCGGCCCCAGTCCCGATTGCGGATGCCGAATCTGCTGCCACCACGAACGGGGCTTGCCCGTCGGCGTGCTGTGAAACTTCAGCGCCGGTCGTCGCGCAACCAACTGCACCTCGGCATCGGCCTCCTGCAGCACCGCAGCCAGATCGATGGCTGAAGAGCCGCCTCCGATCACAACCACGTTCCGTCCCCTGAACTTTTCAGGTTCCGCCTGACGGTAGCTGTGTGACAGGAATTCCGCCGGCAAATGCGCCAAATTTTCGGGAATGTGTTCGAAGTGAGTGATCCCGACCGCCAGCACGACTCGCCGCGCCGTGACCGTCTCGCCATTATCCAGCCGGAGAAGAAATCCCTCCGGCGCACGGTCGAGACTTACCAGCAGCTTATCCTCAAGCTCCGGAAGCATCCGTTCCCGGAACGCCAGCCCATAAGACGAAAACGTCCCCAGGCTGACCGGCAGCCCCGAGTCGGCATACTCGATTCCGCGTTCGGCGCAGAATTGACGCAAGGTGAAGGCTTCATCCGGATCGTAGATATTGGACGCAAAGCCGTCAGACTTCAGCATCATGCCTTTCGGCATGTGATTCAGCCAACTGTCCATCGGACGACCGAAAATGCGGAATGGGATACTGCGTCGCCGAAAATGAGCAGCGAGTGAGAGTCCGTACGGACCTGCTCCAATGATCGCGATTTCTATCATGGCTTTATGAAAGAACCTTTCCTTTTTGTGAACGTTCGTGACAGCATGCAGCCGGAATCAACTGCCACAGTTTTAGGAGGAGGGATTAGTCGGATGATACCATGCACGCCGTTCGGATTACAGCACAGAAGTCATCTTACGGGCGCCAGCAGATAGTACGTAAGCTCTTTGTAATGAGTACTATGGCACCTTAGTACTATGTCTTATGGATGCGGTGTCGGGTCTCAAGACCTTAGAAATGCCTGCGCCGATTCGGCTTCTCACAGCCATCTTTCATCCACGCAAAAGCGCCTGGCTGGCGCGCCAATCGTCGCGGGCGGAGCATTCCGCAAAATTACTTCGCAAAAAGAAACCGGACTGACGAATATTGTCGATGGCACGATGGTAATGGTTTATGATTCTTGAGCATTACTGATGGCGGTTACCACCCTTCCTTCCCCGAGCCATTCCACCAAAACAAAATGCCCAAACGAATTCCTCAACTCGATGCCGTTCGCGGCCTGGCGATTCTGGTAGTGGTGATTCACAACAGCGGGACGTTGCCGCGCTTGTTTGCCAATGGGTGGATGGGAGTTGACCTTTTTTTCGTTTTGTCCGGGTTCCTTATCACCGGCATTCTGATCGACTCCAGGCAATCAGAAGGCTATTTCAAGAACTTCTATGTCAGGCGATGCCTGAGGATCTGGCCTTTATATTATTCGTTGCTCTTGTTTATGTTCGTGCTGGTTCCCGTCCTTCGTCCGTCGGAGGCTCACAGCATCTTCGAACGGTCGACACCCTGGTGGTCCTATCCCGTGTTCCTTCAGAACTTCATGGTTCGTATTCCAACCATGGCGACAGGGGCGCTTGCTGTCACCTGGTCACTCGCCGTCGAGGAACAGTTCTATCTGGTTTGGCCTTGGGTCGTACGATATTGCTCCCCGGTACAGCTACGTCGTATCGCTATCGCCGTGATCTGTCTGTCTCCGGCGCTGCGCCTTATCCTGTCAGTGCACCACGTTGATACCTACTCAAACACATTCTGCCGTCTCGACGGCCTGATGGCAGGAGCGCTTCTCGCGCTGGCGATCCGCGCCCAGGATTTTGTTCCCTCCAGATTCATAAGAAGCGCCTGGATCGCTCTTGGTATCGCGGCCCCATCTGCATTCGTGGCGGTCGCCCTGCACGCGAGTTGGATTGCCTTCTCATTTACCGCGTTAGCTTCGACCTCATTTGTTTATCTCGCGATGTTCTCTTCGCAAAAGTCGTTCCAGCTTGTGCTGACAAACCGATTTCTCGTTTACACTGGGACCATCAGTTACGGTCTGTACCTGCTTCACAAGATCCCGTTTGATGCGGCGCAAGGATTCCATCTGGACCGGCACTCCCTGCTGGTGCTGCCAATTGCGATCCTGGCCAGCTACGCGCTGGCGGCTGTGTCCTGGAACCTGCTCGAAAGGCCGTTCCTGCGGCTCAAAAGATTCTTCGAACCCAGACCGCTTCACCCGGACGTTGCCAGTCCCCCTGTGATCGTGTTGGCGCACGAAGACGTCACTGCCGCTTGAGCAGGCACACGCCCGTCCACGGATAATTTCCGGGGTTGCCTTTCGGCTCGGGCAGCAACGACAGCAACTCAGCGGGCGCGCGTTTGTGTTGCGCCGCAGTTTTCAGCATTCCCTGCACATCCTTCGGCGTCCAGCCATACCCCGTGAAAAAGTTTGCGCCGTCCGCGGGGCCAAACTTGAAAGCCGCTCCCGCTTCGCTCAGCTGCTTGCCCGTCGTCCGCTGCATCAGTTTGAGTTGGCCGGGAGAAGCCAGATCGATGATCCAGCTTTCAAAGTGCTTCCGAGCTGAAAGGTCCTTGGCCAGTGACGCAACATCTTCTGTAGAAAAATAGATGAGCAGACCTTCACTCGCAATCACGGCCTTTGTTGCGCGCGCGTCTAGCTTTGCGAAAAGCTCGCGCCGGGCCGTCACATCTGACAGATCCAGAGAGATTCGTTCGAGATGGCAGCGAGGTTGCTCCTTTGCCAGAATCTCCTCTTTATAGGCAACGATCTCAGAAAAATCCACTTCGACCCACCGCAGTGTGGCAGGCAAGTTCATCCGATAGGGACGGGCATCGAGCCCGGCAGCCAGGTTCACCACCACGTCCGCGCCCTCTTGAATGGCACGGGAAAGAAACTGATCAAAAAGATATGTGCGCATCACCCATGCCCACTCGTGCTTGTTTCCGTCGGGCAGAGTGTTCGCGAGATGGAACCCGTGCTCGCCGGCCAAACGCTCGGCGAAGGGATCCCGAAAGAGCGCGTCGGGCCGTCTTGTTTCGAGCGCACGAAAATACGCTACCCAGCGAGCGGTATCGGAAACGCCGCGGACCGTGAGATTTTGTTCAGTCATTGCCGATACTCTGGAACGGGCGAGTCACCACACGGTATCGATGAGATGCCGAGCCGGGCCAACCATTCATGCTGAATGACCCGGGCGCACAAAATCGCTCCCAGCGCCGTCCCCAATGTGTTTGTCAGGAGGTCAGTCATCCCTGAATCTCGCGTTGGCAGAAATGATTGCAGCACTTCGATACTAAGGCTGACGGCAAATCCCAAGGCAATCGTGAGCCCCGTCACCCGTTTGATTTTCGCAATCGTCGAGAAATAAGCGCAGAAACAGAAGCCGAATGGAATAAAGCCGCCAATGTTGATGCCGACATCTTTCCAATAATTCCAGTCGGAACGGTATTCGTCCCATGGCCGTTCCAGAAACTGCTCACGCAAAACAAAGAAGCGCTCCGGAATAAGAAGGTTGGTAACCGAATCTACCCGGTTGTGAACAACGTTGCCCTTCCCTTCTTCGAAAAGATAGCTGGCAACAACACCCTCGCTCTCTGCCAGGTCCGGCTGCTTGCTGTTCGCCCATGCCGCGAAATGTTGCGACACTTCGGCGGCCGGAAGTTCACGATCATAAAGCGCGACTCCCTTCACCTGCCCAGACCAACTATCGGTCGTCGACGCAGTGTTACCGATTATGAGTTGGCCGCTCAAATCCTGACGCGAAAGAGTGAAGTTTGCAGACTTCTTGACCAATTTGCCATCCACATAGATGGCAGTGCCTGTGACACCTGAACTAATTGTGAAAAAGACGGGTTTCAAACTGCTGAAAACATCGTCTACGTAAACCCTGGTCTTCTTTGCCGACCTGTCTTGGCCGCTTCGTTGCAGTTCTAGATCGCCCAAAGATTGGCGCAGTGCAAACGGTACGGCCCAGTTTGCCGGCCAATAAAACGCGAGAATCGTGCCCGAGGATTCGAC
>Ga0302326_10026785_pt1 | contig 11641 bp, 6 predicted proteins | sample Palsa_T0_3_FD_202264 | JGI IMG/M metagenome (GOLD analysis project Ga0302326, IMG submission 202264) | Peat permafrost microbial communities from Stordalen Mire near Abisko, Sweden - Palsa_T0_3 | ecosystem: Environmental > Terrestrial > Soil > Palsa > Peat permafrost | place: Sweden: Abisko... | reverse complement strand
CCTCGAAAACCGGCGGTAGTACTATCCGCGAAGAGCGTGGTTACGCCGCCGTACATCGCCATCGCGCCGGCCGCTACCGCCAGGTTTCCCGCGAACGCCAGGTAGCAGAGCGAACCCGGCATGTGGAATATGTTGCGCCCCACATCCATCTCCTCCGCCGTGAGCGTGTCTTTTTCCAGGAAGCCGCGCCCGACCGTGCGCGCCCAAAGCTCCTCCTCGCCGTCATTCGCCAGGCGGATCGGGGCCTCCGGCTGAGCGATCTCCGGTCCGGTGAGCGGCCGTATCAGCACATTCATAAATTCGGTCGTTCGATAGCCGCGGCTCCCCAGCAGTTCCAGCAGCGAGGCATCGGCCAGGGGGCAGAGGTCCACGCTGACGGTCGCGCCGCGCGCGCGATAGAAGGCCTCCAGGCGGTCGAGCTCTTCGGGCCGCACTGGGCCTCCCATGCCCAGCCCGACGGCATGCGTGAGCGGCGACCCTGGGCCGACGAAAATAGCGGAGCCGCCGGCCAACTGCCGCACCGTGGCACCCACCGCCGGATCGAGGAGCTGCTGTGCTTCCGCGCACTCGGCGCCGTTGTGCGCTTCGGCTGCCTCGATGCGGCGCGCCAGTTCCAGACCGGCAAAATTCATTGGGTCATACCGGCCATGGCCTGGAAGTTGCGCGAGCCCAGCAGAGATTGTCCGCCGTCACACACGCAGATGGCGCCGGTAATGTAAGCGGCGGCATCGGAGCACAGGAACAGCGCCAGGTCGGCAATTTCGTCCTTGCCGGCGAAGCGGCCGAGCGGTACGCTTTGGATGGCTCGGCGGCGGGCCTCCTCGGTGGGGGCCAGGCGGCGCATACCTTCGGTGTCGTCCACCGGTCCCGGCGCGATCACGTTCACGCGAACCCCCGCCCCGCCCCATTCGATGGCCAGGGTCTTGGAAAACATGTCGATGCCGGCCTTGGCAGCGCACACGTGCGCCTGGTAAGCGATGGGCACGAACGCATGCGTCGCCGAGATACTGATCACGGAAGCGCCCGGCTTGCGCAGATGCTCGAAGGCCGCGCGGCAGGCGTTGAACGTGCCGAGCAGGTCGATGTCGATCACGGCTTTGAAGCCGTTGGCCGACATGCCCAGCACCGGCGCCGGAAAATTGCCGGCCGCGCCGCAGATCAGAATGTCGATGGCCCCGTACTCCTGGTGCGTCTGGCGCAGCGCACTGGCGCAAGCTTCGTAACTGCGCACGTCGCCAGCGATGCCCATGGCGGTGCCGCCCGCCGAGCGTATGCCATCGGCCGCCCGGTCCAGCTTTTCGCGCGTGCGTCCCATCAGGGCCAGTTTGGCGCCATGCTCGGCAAAGCGTTCGGCGATGCGCAGGTTGATTCCGCTGCCGCCGCCGGTGACGAACGCTACTTTGCCCTGCAATAGACCGTCCCGAAAAATATTGGCCATGCGCGCTGTGCCTTTCCGTGGCACGGTAGCACCCGGCGCGTGCGGGCGGCAAGCGCATCGATTTACACTAAACCCATGCGCCTCGCCGATCTCCGCCAAGCCATACGCGGGCTGCGCCGGCGGCCTGCGTTCGCCCTGGCAGCCATTCTCACGCTGGCGCTGGGCGTGGGTGCGAATACGGCCGTGTACCAGGTAATCTACACGGTGCTGTTGCGGCCTTTGCCTTTCCGCGAGCCGCAAAAGCTTGTGCAGGTGTGGGAGAGCACTCCCGTGCTGCCGCAACTGCAGGTGTCCGCGCCGGACTTTGAGGATTGGCGCAAGGACACGCACAGTTTCGCGCAGATGGCCGCGTATACGTTTCAAGCCATGAACCGCATCACACTGGTGGGCCAGGGCCAGCCGGAAGTGGTGCAGGCCACCAACGCCACGCGCGATCTGTTTTCCACTTTGGGAATTCAGCCGCTGCTGGGACGCAGCTTCAGCGCTGCCGAAGAGCGTGAGAAACGGCCGGTGGCGCTGATCGGCGAAAAACTCTGGCGCCGGAAGTTCGGGGCGGATCCGGCCATTGTGGGCAAAGCCATCCGCCTCGAGACCGAATCGTTTACGGTGATCGGCGTTGTCCCCAGCCGGCAGGCATTTCCGGAATGGGCTGACCTTTGGATTCCATATTCCTGGCTCGATTCCGAGTTGTTGACTACCAGAAAGTATCATCCCCTGGAGGTGATCGCCCGTCTGAAGCCGGGCGTGGGCGAGGAGCAGGCGCAAGCCGAGGTGCGCAACCTGGCCGATCGGCTGGCCGCGGAACATGCGGACACCAACCGAACTGTGGGGGCTTATGTGATCCCACTTTCGCGGCAGATCACCGGCGAGGTGCGGCCGGCGCTGCTGTTGGTCTGGGCGGCGGTAGGCCTGGTATTGTTGATGGCGTGCGCCAACCTGGCGCACATGGTGCTGGCGCGCATTGTGGACCGGCGCCAGGAGCTGGCCATTCGAGCATCTCTGGGCGCGGGCCGGGGACGGCTGGTGCAACTGGTGGTCACCGAAAGTCTGCTGCTGGCCCTGACGGGTGGAGCGGTGGGGGCTCTCTTGGCGCTGGTGGCGAGCCGGGTTCTGCGAAGCCTCGCCGAGAGCCGCATTCCGCGTATGGGGTGGCTCGCCTTTCAAGCGCCCGTATGGCTATTCGTAGCGGCGGTCTCGATCCTGTGCGGAGTGCTGTTCGTGCTGCCGGCTTGCGTGCAGGCCTGCGGCGTGGAGGCGCGTCCGGAAAGCGGGCGATCCATGAGCAGGCCACGGTCGCCCCTGAGTTCCATCCTGATGGCGGCTGAAATTGCCATGGCGTTCGTGGTGTTGATGGGAGCGGCGCTGCTGGTGCGAAGCTTCGTAGGATTACTGAGCGAAGATCCGGGCTTCCAGGCGAAGGGCGTGCTGGCGATGGAAATTCCGCTGCCGGGCAGCCGCTATGACTGGGACAAGGCGGGCAGGTTTTTGAATACGCAATTGCTGCCGGCGGTGCGAGCGCTACCCGGCGTGAAAGACGTGGCGGCGACCAATTGCGCACCGATGAGCCTGCGGCCGACAGAGCAGATGCGCTTTGCCACACGCTTCGGCATAGAGGGGCGCACCTTCGAGCCGGGACGGTTTCCGGTGGCGCAGCTTCGCTGGGTGACGCCGGATTATTTTCGCGTGCTGGGCATTCCGCTGCGACGCGGGCGGTGGTTGACGGAGGCGGACGACGGAAAACCCCGCTATCTGGTCAACGAGGCGCTGGTCCATCGATTTTTCCCGCGTGAAGATCCCACTGCGAAGCGGCTGATTATGAACGTTATGGACCCGCATCAGGAGCTGATCGAAATCGCTGGAGTGGTTGGCAATGTCCGCGATCTGGGTCTGGACGAAGCGGCTGTGCCCACTCTGTACCTGATTTCGAGTTCGCCGCGTATGACTTTGCTGATCGAAGCCGCTGTCGATCCGATGGCGCTCCTGGCGCCCATTCGCGAGGCCATCCATCGTGCCGATCCTGAAATTGCGGTGACCAGGGCGGACCCGCTGGATCGGTACGTGGCCGATTCGCTGGCGCAGCGCCGCATCGCCCTGACGCTGCTGGCCGCGTTCGGAGGGTTGGCCGCCTTCCTCACAGCGGCCGGCATTTACGGATTGCTGGCGTATACGTTGAGTGGACGTGTGCGCGAATTCGGGATTCGCGCGGCGCTGGGTGCTTCGCCGGTAAGCCTGGTGTACATGACTCTGCGGGAAGGGGCGGCCCCCGCGATTCCGGGACTGGCGGCCGGCGTGGCGCTTTCCCTGGCATTCGCGCGATTGATGAAGACTTTGCTGTATCGGCTTTCGCCGACCGATCCCCTGTCGCTTGCGGTAGTCAGTCTCTTCGTGAGCGCGATTGTTCTGCTTTCGGTTTGGCTGCCCGCTAAACGCGCGGCGCGAGTGGACCCGAGCGTGGCGTTGCGGGTTCAGCACTGAGGCCGCCACCGGAGCGCCTGGACGTCTCCCAAATACAATCGCGCCAGCCCCATTTTTACGAAAGGAACCCGACCGCCCTATATCCCCAACCGTCTCAATAATTTAACAGGATCGTCAATCCCCGTACATCCTTTCCTCTGTTGCAGCGTCAAATGTTTAGGGTACGTACGCTATACTTAGCATAAGGACGGTTTTCCCGGATGGCCCAAAAGCGGCGTTCTTTCTGGTTATTTCTGATTGTCATTTTCTTCTGCTCGATTCTGGGCGGAATTTATGGACCTCAGGTCCAGGCGGCCGCAACCGTCGGCGAGGGTGACGAGATCGGCGCCAGCCTGAAATCGTTCACCAGTGTTTATGGCTTGGTGGAACAGAATTTCGCCGAACCCGTCGATCCCGACAAGGCCATCTACAAGGGCGCTATTCCGGGTATGCTGCGGACCCTCGATCCGCATTCCAACTTCTTCGATCCGCGCGACTATCAGCTACTTCGGGAAGACCAGAAGGGCCACTACTTCGGAGTGGGTATGCAGGTTCGGCCGTTCAACGGCAAGACCATCGTCGTAGCGCCTTTCCCCGCGTCGCCGGCCTATAAGGCGGGCCTGCGGCCCGGCGACATCATTATGAAGGTGAACGACAAGCCCACCGACAATCTAACTACCACCGAGGTGGCCGATCTGCTGAAGGGTCCCCGCGGCACTCAGGTCGCCATCGTGGTCTCGCGGGAAGGCAGTGAGCAACCCATCACGTTTACCGTGACCCGGGACGAAATCTCGCGCAACAGCGTCGGTGAGGCCATCTGGCTGAAGCCCGGAATCGCTTACGTTTCGGTCGAGCAGTTTAACGAAACCACCAGCAGCGAGCTGGATCACAACCTCAAGGCGTTGGGCGAAAAAAATATTCATGGTCTGGTGCTCGATTTGCGCGGTAACCCCGGCGGCCTGCTGAACGAGGGCGTGGCCGTGGCCGACAAGTTCTTGCAGAAGGGACAAACGGTCGTGTCCCATCGCGGCCGCGCGCAGCCAGAGAAAACCTACATCGCCAAAAACGGCAATCACGGGCTTGACTATCCCATCGTGGTGCTGGTGAACCGGAATTCGGCTTCCGCGGCCGAGATCGTCGCGGGCGCCCTGCAGGATCACGATCGCGCCTGGGTCCTCGGTGAAACTACCTTCGGCAAGGGACTGGTGCAGACCGTCTACCCGCTGTCCGAGAACACCGGACTGGCTCTGACCACGGCTCACTTTTACACGCCCAGCGGTCGCCTCATCCAGCGCGACTATACTAACAAATCCTTTTTCGATTACTACTACCACAGAGACGATAACGCCAAGAACGCTCTCGACGTGAAGATGACCGACAGCGGCCGTACCGTTTACGGCGGCGGCGGCATCACTCCCGACGAGAAATACACGCCGCCCAAGCTCGATAAGATGCAGACGGAGCTACTGGTGAAATCGGCCTTCTTCAACTTTGCCCGGGTCTATTTCGGCCAGCATGACGCCAAATTGCCTGCAGGTTGGTCGCCTGACGCCACCGTCCAGAACGAGTTCCACGACTATCTGCTGAAGCAAAGCTACGACTTCACCGAAGCCGAATTCGCCCAGAACACCGACTGGATCAAACGCAATCTCAAGCGCGAAATGTACATCACGGCCTTCAACTTGGACGAAAGCCTCAAGGTGGCTGCCGAGACGGATCCCGAAGTGGAGCGGGCCATCGACTCCATGCCCAAAGCCAAAGCCCTGCTGGAGACTGTCCACCGGATCGTAGTCGAACGTATGCAACCACAGCCTGTACTCGCCAGGTGAGTTCCGCCGCCCAGATAGTTGTCCTGGATGCCGGCGGACAGTATTGTCATCTGATTGCGCGTAAGGTGCGCGACCTCGGAGTCTACTCCGAGGTTCGCCCCAGCGAAACGCCCGCCGTCGAGCTATCGGGCGCCAAGGGTCTGATCATTTCGGGCGGCCCCAACAGCGTATACGACCCCGCGAGTCCCACCGTCGATCCCGCTATTTTCACCGGCGGCGCGCGCGTGCTCGGCATCTGCTACGGTCAGCAGCTCATGGCGCATCTGCTCGGCGGCACGGTCCAAAAAGGGGAGAAGGGCGAGTACGGGTTTGCCATGTTCGATCTGGATGGCACGGCCGGCTCGCTATTCGCCGGCATCTCCGGCAGCCAGCAGATCTGGATGAACCATCGCGATCTGGTGACCGGCGTACCTGGCGGATTCTCCGTGTCGGGTAGCACGGCTACCTGCGCTATCGCCGCGATCGAGGCGCCCGCGCGCGGCCTTTACGGCGTGCAGTTCCACCCCGAAGTGGCCCACACCACGCGCGGCCGCGAGATCCTCGCCAACTTCCTGTTCGGCATTTGCAGCTGCCGGCGCGATTGGGATCCGCGCCACCGTGTCTCGCAGATCGAACAGGAGATCCGCCAGTGCGTAGGCGACCGCAGCGTCTTCTTCTTCGTCAGCGGCGGAGTCGATTCCACGGTGGCTTGCGCACTCTGCCAGCGCGCTCTCGGGCCGGAGCGCGTGCGCGGCGTTTATGTGGATACCGGGCTGATGCGCGAAGGCGAAACCGATTATGTGCGGGGCATGCCCGGCCTTTCCGTCGAGCCGGCTGAAGCCCAGTTTCTGGGTGCGCTGGCCGGAGTTTGCGATCCCGAGCGGAAGCGTCACATCATCGGCGAGGAGTTCGTCCGCGTGCAGGAGCGCATCATCGAATCGCGCCATCTGCTGGACGACCGCTGGATCCTCGGCCAGGGCACCATTTACCCGGACACCATCGAATCCGGCGGCACGCAAAAAGCTGCTGTTATCAAGACCCACCACAACCGCGTACCGGGTATCCAAAAACTCATCGAGGCCGGCCGCCTGGTCGAACCCCTGCGTACCTACTACAAGGACGAAGTGCGCGAGATCGGACGGGAGCTCGGACTCCCCGCCGAAGTCCTCGATCGTCATCCGTTTCCCGGCCCCGGCTTGGCCATACGCTGCTTGTGCGCGGAGCTGGACGCCGGCGTTGAAGCGACACCTGAAGGTTATGTCTTGCCGATCCGTTCCGTGGGAGTGCAGGGCGACAGCCGTAGCTATGCGCACGTGCTGTCGATCGATTCGCTCGACCAGGTCCGCGCCTCCGAACTGATCAATCGGATTGCCGGTGTGAACCGGGCCGTCTTCTGTGTCGAAGCCGCCTTGCCGGTGTCCGCCATGCGCGTACGTGCCAGTTCGCTTACGCCGGAACGGCTTGACCGCCTGCGCCGTGCCGACGCCATCGTGCGCCGCTTGTCGCACGAAAGTGGATTCGACCAAAGTATCTGGCAGTTCCCTGTGGTCCTGATTCCGCTAGGCTCGGATGCGGCCCCGGACTCCGTAGTCCTCCGTCCGGTGGATTCCGTGGATGGCATGACCGCGCAGTCGGTCGGCATGCCCAATGGCCTGCTGCGCTCGATCTCCAGTGCGCTGTTGGCCGTTCCGGGAATTGCAGGCGTATTCTACGATCTATCGCACAAGCCCCCCGCTACGATCGAGTGGGAATAGCAATAGCTCAGAAGTCGAATTGGTCGATATTCGTTTTGTTGAAGATCACCGGCTCGCCCAAAATCACTTCGCTGCCTCGTATCTGAATCCGCCCTAATCTTCCGGCTTGGAAAGATGCGGCTCCGGCCTGCAGTTTGTTTTGCGCCAGCAGCGTGGAGGTGTAAACCGTCAGGTATCCCAGATCGCGGGTATTCCAAAGCACCACAGCTTGCACGATTCCACCGTGTACATATTTCTTGCACAGATTCGGCAGAGACAGGCCGATAACGAAGATGTCCTTTCTGCCGGATTGCTGCACGGCTTCCGCGGCTCCGGGGACCGCCGGCGCGGCAATGGACATGACCAGCTTCGCGGTCGGAAAGGCTTTCAGGACGACCTGGGTTTCGGCGAAAGCTTTGTCGCGATCGTCGTCGCTGGGGCGGATGGTGAGCAGTTTCAGGCCGGGATACCTGGATGCCATGCGCTTCTTGATGGCGTCGATCCACAGGTTTTGGTTGGCGGCGCTGATGGCGCCGGTGATGATGGTGAAATCGCCTTTGCCGTTGAGCAGACGGGCGGCCTCATCGGTCAGCGTGTTGCCGATGCCTTCGGGAGTGGCCTGGTTGATGAAGAAATCGCGGGCGTCAGGTTCGGCATCGGCGTCCCAGGTGACTACGCGGATACCATGCTGCCGGGCTTTGCGCAGCACGGTGGAGATTCCGGCGGCGTTTTCGACGCTGACAGCGATGGCATCCACGCGCCGGGTGATCCAGCTTTCCACCACTTCGTTTTGCTTGGCGGCGTCCAGGCCGGTGGGACCGTCCCAGATCAGATCGACGCCCAGTTCACGGGCGGCTTCTTCGGCGCCAATGCGGCAGCTGACGAAATAGGGGTCCCCTTTAGCTTTCGGCATCACCGCGATCACCGGGCGACGACCCGCGGTGAGTGTTCCGGCTGCCGCCGAATCGGCCGTGGACTTTAACGAATGCACCAGCCAAACATTGGTGGCGGCGACAATCAGCGATCCCGCGACCACCGCCCCGCACAGGACTGCCAGTTGAGAGTTTTTCATAACGTCGGATTCATCAGGAGATTTATCGGGAACAGCAGCTTCGGTCTTGGCGCGGCCCCTAAGGCGGCCCAGCGCGATGGTTGCGATCAGGACGGTTCCGGTGAGGACTCCGCTCATTTCAGAAGGTAGCGCGGCGAGGCGTAAACCATTCTGCAGAATTGAGATCGAAAAAAGGCCGAAGAGCGTTCCCCAAACGGTGCCGCGGCCTCCGAAAACGGAAGTGCCACCCAAAACCACGGCGGTGATAGCGGCTAACTCGTAGCCGGAACCGGCGTCCGATTTGGCCTGGCCCAAGTGCGCCACGTAAATGATGGCCGCGAGGCTGGCCACCAGGCCGGAGAGAAAGTAAAGCAGCGCGAGGCGGCGCGAGACCGGAACCCCGGCGTAGCGCGCGCCGCTGGGGCTGAATCCGATGACGTAGAGCGTGCGGCCAATTGCGGAACGATGCAGCAGGATCGCATAAGCCGCGAGGGCCATCAGGAAAATGGGGAACTGCACGGGAACGATGCCGCCCAGATAGCCTTGTCCCAGCCAGAGGAACGACGCGGGAAAACCGGAATAGTTGACCGAGGCGTGCGTCATTCCCTCGGCGATGCCGCGGAAGAGGGAGAACGAGCCGAGGGTGACGATGAGCGGCGGGATATTGAGGCGCGTAATCAACGTGGCATTAAGCGCTCCGCCCAGGGATCCGGTAAGCAGCGCCAGCGCCGCGGCTGCGGGAATGGGCAGACCGGCGTCATGCCACGCGGCACCGAAGATCACGGCGGCCAGCGCCATCATGGAGCCAACCGAAAGATCGATGCCGCCGGTGATGAGGATGGGGGTCATGGCCAGCGACAACAAGCCTAATTCAACGCTTAGGCGGATGACTTCGAAAAAATTCTCGGTGGTGAAGAAGTTTTTGCCGATGGCGGAGAAGATGGCAATCTCGCAGAGCAGCACCATGGCCAGAACCCACTCCCCGTTGGGGAACCAGCGTTCGCGCCAGGCCTTACGCTCGGTGAGCGGCAGCGAGATCTGCATCGCGCCTCCAGTGTGCGCTCAGTGCGTCCATGGAAACGGCGGCCAGGATGATGCCGCCTTCTATAGCGCGCTCCCAATAGGCGCTGAATCCGAGAAAAGTTAGAGCGGGGCCGATAAGGCCAAGCAGGATGACACCCAGCAAGGCGCCGAGCATGGTTCCACGTCCGCCGGTGATGGAAACGCCGCCCACCACCACGGCGGCGATGACTTTCAGTTCCAGCCCGATCCCGGCGTTGCTGGGGATTTGCTCGAAGCGCACGGCGTTCAAAGCGGCGGCGAATCCAGTGAGGGCGCCGGTGAAGACAAAAACGCTGAAGACAACGTATTGGGGATCGATTCCGGCCAGGCGGGCCGCGTTGGCATCCGAGCCGGTAGCGTAGACGGCCCGTCCGGCGGCGACATGGCGTAGGCCCCATGCCGTTATAGCCGTTATGGCGGCAGCGGCGCCGATGGCGAGCCATTCGCTGGAAGCTTGGGGCAGGCCGAACCAGTGAAAGCCGGGTGGCAGATTCTGTACCCAGGCGCCTTGCGTAACCCAGCGCAGGCCATCGCGGAGGGCGACCATGGCGGCGAGGGTAACGACGATAGAGGGAATCCGTACCCAGGCGACCAGCACGCCGTTGATGGCGCCCAACAATGCGCCAGTAAGGATTGCGGCGATGAGGGCGGCCAACACGGGCAATCCGGAAACCGCGAACACGCCCGCGGCGACGCTGCAGATGGCGAATTGCGAGCCGACAGAGATATCGATTTGCGCGGTGATCACGATCAGCGTCATACCGGCGGCCACGATCAGGACGGGGACGTTGGCGAGGAGCAGGTCGCGCATGTTGGCGAAAGTGAAGAAAGCAGGCGCGAAGCCGGCCAGAACCACCGCCATGGCAAGAATGGCGACGGCGATGGAGAGTTCACGCTGCCGGTTACGCCACATCGTTGATGGGTCCTCCGCCTCCGTCGGCCGTTCCGTGGCCCAACGCCAGAGCCAACAGATTTTCCTGGGTGGCGTCCCCGCGCGAGAGCACGCCTGCGATTTTGCCGCCATGCATCACGGCGATGCGATCGCTCATTCCCAGGATTTCCGGCAGCTCGGAAGAGATCATGATAATCGCAAGGCCCTGCGCGGCCAAGTCTACGATGAGGCCATGGATTTCCGATTTCGAGCCAACGTCGACGCCCTGTGTGGGTTCATCGAGGATCAGTACGGCGGGTTGAATGGCGAGCCAGCGGGCCAGCGCGACCTTTTGCTGATTGCCGCCGGAGAGAGAACCGGCTTCGGCGTGGATGGATTGAGTTTTGATCCGCAGGCGCTCGACGTAGGTACGCGCCAGATTATTTTCGGAGGCGGGATCGATCAGGCCGCGGTGGCAGACAGCGGGCAAACTGGCCAGGCTGATGTTGGCGCAGATGGGCATGGACATCACTACGCCGTGCTGGCGGCGGTCCTCGGGAACGTAGCCGATCTTGTGTCGGATGGCTTCGGCGGGCGAGGTAATTCGAACGGCGCGGCCTTTGAATAGGATTTCGCCGCTCTCGGCGGGTGTGAGTCCGAAGATGGTTTCGGCCAATTGGGTGCGGCCCGAGCCGACCAATCCCGACAGTCCGAGGATTTCGCCGGCGCGGACTTCCAGCGATACGCCACGGATGCCGGCGCGGGACTTGAGATTGCGCACTTCCAGCGCAACTTCGCCGATGGGGACGGCGCGTTTGGGAAAGATCGCTTCGATTTCGCGCCCCACCATCATGCGGATCAGTTCGGCACGAGACAGGCCTTTGGCGTCGCAGGTGGCGATGGTCGCTCCGTCGCGCAGTACCGTGACGCGGTCGGCGATGGCCCCCACCTCTTCCAGGCGGTGCGAAATATAAACGATGCCGGCGCCTTCGGCGCGTACGGTCGCGATGACTTGGAAGAGGCGCTCGACTTCGCGATCGGTAAGCGAGGAGGTGGGCTCGTCGAGTATGAGGATTTTCGACCGGGCGCCAATGGCCTTGGCGATTTCGACGATTTGCTGCTCCGGCATACTCAGAGTGGAGACGCGCACATCGGGGTGAATTTCGGCGCCGGCGCGCGCCAGGGCGTCGCGGGCAGCGCGGGCGCGGGCTTTCCAATCGACGC
>Ga0302326_10026784_pt1 | contig 11642 bp, 9 predicted proteins | sample Palsa_T0_3_FD_202264 | JGI IMG/M metagenome (GOLD analysis project Ga0302326, IMG submission 202264) | Peat permafrost microbial communities from Stordalen Mire near Abisko, Sweden - Palsa_T0_3 | ecosystem: Environmental > Terrestrial > Soil > Palsa > Peat permafrost | place: Sweden: Abisko... | reverse complement strand
TGCTTCCCGGGCCGCTTGCCGCTTTACCCATTTGACTCTGGTTGGCTGCCTTCCGTTAAGTAACCAACTGGGTGCGACGCCTCGCCGCATTCCTCACTTGGCCCGCTGTGACTGATCTGACACACCATCACGCAGCGTCCAATAGCGGACACCCTTGTTCATGCATGGACACCAAGGCAACGCCGAAGTTGTGGCAATCATGGGGAAACTTGTTTCCCATCAGCGCTCCGGAGCCTGACAGTTATGGAAGACCGATTGCTACACTGCAGCGTGGGAACCTCCCGCCCCACCCTTCATGCGAGGAAAAACCATGGCAGCTCTCTGGATTCAGGACCTGCGTTACGCGCTGCGGCAGCTTCGCCGTTCCGGCTCGTTTGCCTGGGCTGTGGTGCTCACGCTGGCCGTCGGCATCGGGCTGAACGCAGCCATGTTCACCATCGTGGACTGCGTTCTGCTGCGCCCGCTCGGCTACCACGACGCCAACCGGATCTACTCCATCGATACCCGCTTCCTTCACGAAGGCCGGTCGATCCCCAAACTTGGCGGCGATGACTACGTCGACGTCGCCAAAAGTATCCGCTCTATCGAGTCCATCGCCTACTTCGATGCCAGCGAGAGCGGTTTGCGAGCAGGCGAGGATGGATTGCAGTTGGACGGCCAGTCGCTTTATCTCCACATGGCCGCAGTCAGCCCTCAATTCGGCGTCGTGATGGGGGTCGAGCCGGTCGCCGGCCGCTTGTTCCTCAATGACGGTGGCGCAGACGGTTCTGAGGCCCTGGTCGCAAACTCTTTCGCCGAACAGCATTTCGGCTCCGCTCAGGCTGCCATAGGCCGAGTGCTGCGCTTCGACGGCCGCACCCGCACCGTCGTCGGCGTGCTCCCTGCCGGGTTTTCATTTCCGGAAAAAGCCGTGGTCTGGTTCGAGCTCCCCGCGCGCCCCGAGACTCCCGCCCGCGACGCCTATAACCAGAGAGCCATCGCCAAGGTCAGCCCCGGCGTTACCCCCGCGCAGCTGAATGCCGAGATGGCCGCGCTCTCCAGCCAGCTTCAGGCCGCCTATCCTGAAGACCGTCTCAAAGCGCTCGATGCTGTTCCCTTGCAGGAGCAGATTGTCGGCTCCATCCGCCCCATGCTGCGCCTGCTCATGGGTTCCGTCGCCCTGGTGTTGCTCATTGTCTGCGCCAACATCGGCCATCTGCAACTGGTGCGTTCCACCCAGATGCGCCGCGATGCAACCATTCGCACCGCGCTGGGCGCAACTGGCCGGGCAATCGCGCGCCGAGCCCTGATGGAGTCGCTCATTCTGGCCACCGCCGGCTGCGCGCTCGCGCTCCTCATCGCCCAGCCCGCCCTTCATCTGCTCACCGTAATGGCCCAGGATCAGATTCCGCGCCTGGCTGAGGTACGCCTCAATCGAGATGTATTTCTGTTTTCATTCCTGATGAGCGTCGCCGTCATGCTCATCACTGCTCTGCTTCCCGCCTGGCGTTCCGTCACCGCCAGCCCCGCCGCCGTCTTGAAGCAGGAGCAGGTGGGCAGCAGCGAGACCCGCAAATCGCGCCGGTTCCGCGACGCCCTCATCGTGGGCGAAGTCGCCCTCACGCTCACACTCTGCGTTGCCTCGGTTCTGCTGGCGCGCCAGATGATCGCGCAGTCCCGCCAGGATCTTGGCTTTCAACCGGATAACCTCCTGGTTATGGACACTCACACCGAGAATACGCAACCCCAAACGCTCCTCGGAGCATCGCCAGCCTCGCTCACCACTTTGCGCAACCTGCTTGACTCCATCGCCAGGGTTCCCGGTGTCAAAAGCGTCGCCGCCGACGCCGGTGTTCCCATGGGTTCCGGCCCGGCGAACGTAGGGTTCGCCGTGCGCGGCCGCATGGAGTTCAAGCCCGGCCAGCAGTTGCCCGTCGCGGATATCCAGCCCATCACCCCCGCCTATTTCCAGACCATGGGTATTCCACTCCTTCAAGGCCGCCAACTCACCGGGCAGGACAACGAGAACGCCGCTCCCATTCTCGTCGTAAGCCGCGAACTGGCGCAAAAAATCTTTCCCGGCCAGAACCCCATCGGCCAGCAGATCATGTGCGGCTACGACGAAGTGTCCACGTGGTGGACCATCGTCGGCGTGGTCGGAGACGTTCGTCAGGATTCTCCGGCGTCGCCACTGGCGCAGACCATCTATGTTCCTGTCGCGCAGCACTCTTACCGCGCCGCCGACATCCAAATCGTGGTTCGCACCGCCATCGATCCCGCCGCCATGGCCACAACTCTCGAGTCCATGCTCAAGCACGGCTATCCAATGGTTGCCGTTAGTTCCACCACCATGCGCGATGCGATTGGAGAATCTTCCCGCGCACAGCGCTTCCGCACTTTGCTCTTCAGCGGCTTTGCGGGCGTGGGCATTCTGCTCGCCGTCGTGGGAATGTACGGCGTCACCGCGTACACCGTCGCGCAGCGGCGCTTCGAGTTCGCGCTCCGCTTCGCCCTCGGAGCCCGGCGCGGCCAGATCGTGACCATGACTTTGGCGCACGGAATCGCCGTCGCATCGCTGGGCATTACGGCCGGAATCGTGTTCAGCATCGCGCTGCTCCGCGTCGTCGGCGATGTTCTCGGCAAGTTCCCGGCCTTCGACCCCGCCTCCTACGCGATTGCCGTTGTGTCGGTATTGGCCATCTCCCTCGCCGCGGTCATCATTCCTTCCCGGCACGCGTCGCAGGTCGAGCCCATGCGCGTCTTGCGCGGCGATTAGTTTGCATTGACGCACCAAATCCGCTGTGTCGCGTTATCCTGTCAGAACACCATGACCGGACGAAAACGATTCCCCCTCCTGGCGGCCTTCACCTGCACCGCAATTTCGCTTCCCTCATTCTCCGCCGCCCAGGAGGGCACGAAGAACGTGATCCCCTACATCGACGAGCAGCCTGTCCGCGCCCAGCACGGCATGGTGGTCAGCGTGCACCATTTAGCTTCCGACGCTGGCGTTGAGATTCTTCGCGAAGGCGGGAACGCCGTTGACGCTGCCGTGGCCACCGGTTTTGCTCTCGCGGTCGTGCATCCCGCCGCTGGAAACCTGGGTGGCGGCGGATTCATGCTGCTGCGCACTCACGACGGCCACGCCACGTTCATCGACTACCGCGAAAAGGCCCCGCTCGCCGCCACAGAAACCATGTATCAGGATGCACAGGGCAATATCATTCCCGAGACCAGCCTGCAGTCCAGTGTGATCGGCTACCGTTCCATCGCCACACCGGGTTCGGTTGCCGGCATGGTCTACGCGGAGCGCAAGTACGGCAAGCTCGGTCTGGCGCGCGTCATGGCGCCTGCAATCAAACTCGCCACGGATGGCTTTGTGCTCACTGTCGAGGAGGCTCACGAGCTTTCCGACTCCGACCTGGCCAAATTCCCGGACTCGAAGCGCATCTTCCAGCGCGACGGCAATCTATATAAAGAGGGAGAAACTTTCGCGCAGCCTGAATTGGCCCGCACGCTGCAACGTATTGCCGCCGACCCCGACGACTTCTACCATGGGAAAATCGCCCATCAGCTGATCGACGAGCTCCACAAAGGCGGAGCTCTCCTCACGCTCGACGATCTTGCCCGGTACGACGTTGTCGAACGCGCGCCGGTCATCGGCGCCTTCCATAACTACACGGTTATCAGCGCACCGCCGCCATCTTCCGGCGGCATTGTGCTGCTCAGCGCTTTGAATATCCTTGAGGGCTACGACCTGGCCAAACTGGGCGACCGCGCGCCCGAATCCATCCACCTGATCACCGAAGCCTATCGCCGCGCCTACATGGATCGCGCCGATTACCTGGGCGACCCGGACTACAACGATATTCCCACCGCCGCGCTCACTGCCAAGCCCTACGCCGTCGCCTGGCGCGCGTCCATCCAGCCCAACGCCGCAACGCCCTCGGCTTCGCTGGTTCGCCCAGCCGGCTTTCTGCCGCCCGCGCCCCAAACCGCCGGCCGCCGCAAACCGGAGTCACACGACACGACTCACTTCTCGGTCGTCGACGCCGATGGAAACGCCGTTGCCGTCACCACCACCCTCAACGACAGCTTCGGCTCCCACGTCACCGCCGGCTCGCTCGGCTTCCTGCTCAACGACGAGATGGACGACTTCGCCTCAAAGATGGGCGCGCCCAACATGTTCGGCCTCATCCAGGGCCCGGCCAATGCCATTGCGCCTGGCAAGCGCCCGTTAAGTTCCATGACCCCGACAATCGTGCTGGAGGATGGCAAGCTTCGCTTCGTTCTTGGCTCTCCCGGTGGCGCGCGCATCATCACCACGGTGGCCAACATTTTTCTCTCCGTCGCCGAAGGCGGTCTCAACATTCAGCAGGCTGTCGACGCACCCCGCTTCCACCACCAATATCTGCCGGACAAACTTTATCTCGAGCCTGGCTTCCCACCGGAAACGGTCGCGGCTTTGCACAAGATGGGCTACACCCTCGACATCCGGGACGGCCATTGGTCGAACGGCGAATGCATCGCCATCGATCCCAAAACCGGCGAACTGCTAGGCGGCCAGGATCAACGCAGCCACTACGGCAAAGCCGCCGGCTACTGAGCACCGTGTTTTCTGCGACCGCTTCGCAAGCTCATGATCGGTCAATTGCCAGCTTGCAGAGCCACGCCTCTCGCCGATCCCTAGGCAATTTTCCCTTTTCCGATACGGTCGCGTGCGAAACAGGGTCCAGGCTTCTGCTTCTCGCACCATCTCCAGCAACACCGCGCAATCCGTAAACTGTTCAAAAAATGAGACAATCAGGGTAGCGTCCGGCTCGTACGGCGGACCGGCCGGATACGGGAGATGCATTGACCATGTTGCGAGTCCTGTCCACGCACCTGTTCCTCAACCAGCGCCTGCACCCAGGGCTGCTGGAGCTCGCCGAACGTTCCGGTGCCCAGGCCGTTGAAATCTTTGCCGCCCGCCAGCACTTCGACTATTCAAGCCGCGAGCATATTGCTGAGCTTGGCTCCTGGTTCCGCTCCAATACCCTCAAGCCATTCTCCATGCACGGCCCGATGTTTCCTGACCGCGAGATGGGCCGCGCCGGAGCTCCCGCCGTCAACGTGCTGCACCCTGAAAAGGCCCGCCGCATCGACGCCGTGGACGAGATCAAGCGCGCCCTGGAAGCCGCCGAGGTCATCCCCTTTTCCAACCTCATCCTGCATCTGGGAGAGCGCGAAGACGGCTGGTCGCAGCGCACCATCGAATACGCCATCAATGCCCTCGAGCATCTGGGCGCCTTCGCCCACCCTCTCGGCGTGCGACTGCTGGTGGAAAACCTGTTGAGCGAGGCTACAACCCCCACTCATCTCCTCACCATCCTCGAGCTGGGGCACCTGCCCAACATTGGCATCTGTCTTGACCTGGGCCATGCACACATCACGGTGGGTGTCACCGAGGCAATCACGACCCTGGGCAGCAACATCGTCACAATGCATGTACACGACAACCATGGCGAAAAGGACGAGCACCTGTGGCCCGGCGACGGCAACATCGACTGGCCGGCCGCTGTAAAGGCCATCAAGACTCTAGCCGCAACACCCGCAGCCGTGCTTGAAATTCACTCGAAGCTGGGCGCCGATGCCCACACCCTCTCCGCCAACATCGAAAAGTCCTTCGCCCTGCTCGACTAAAGACGGCCTGCGCAGAGAAACAATCACACTTTTCGCTCGCAATTCACGATTGACAATGGCGATGTCGTGATCGGCGGCTTGCCGCTACTGACAAGTGAGCGCCGCTGTGGCTGCCACGAATCCACCTTCCGAAGTCATGGTATGCGCGGTAACCAGGTCCTGAAACACCTGAGCTGGCATTGGCCCGGAGCTGGGGGCATTTGGATTCGCGGGCGCAAAAGCCACCACAACATAGTTCGTCGCGGTCTTGCTCTCAGTCTGCGAGCAGCGCTGCGCCTGGAAAGCTCCAGGAGTCTCGGCATAACCCGGTCCTGGAGGATCAAGGCCGGGGCCCATGATCAGCCACGAAACCGCGAGCGGCGTCACCGTGACCGGCGAGGAGCTGAACGTACCTGTAGCGGTGTAGCTCGCTGATGCTCCGCTGGCCGTGCTGGGACTGATGCTGATGGATTGAAGTACGCGATCTGAATCTGCAACGCATCCGGTGATGAACAACAGCAGAAGCACACCCGAAATCGCGATGAATTGAGCTGGCTTTCTGAACATGTTTGCCTCCAAATCTTGCCGGGAAATACCTTCACGGTAGCGCTTGGTTCGCTCCGCATGCCATAGGTAAGCAGGGAAATTGGACGGGTCCCTGATAGACAGACTGGGAAGATTACGAATCGATTACCCCCTCGAGCAAAAAAACTGCGGGCCCGGTATTTGCCAGACTATTGTTTTCCTGTCGCCGCCGGATTACCCTCGCAGGTATAACTTGCCGCGTCTTTCCGGTCGCCGCCGCCCTTGTACACCGCCGCCTTGGGATAAGCGCAAATCGGCTGCGCGAACGCGCGGCCCTTGCCCTTTCCGCTGGGGTCCGTATTTCCGCGCGCGATCACTTGCTCGGGCGCCGTGCCTGTCTCCACCCAATCCTCCAGTGCCTTGGTGATATTGTGGGCCGCATCGTCCAAAGCCGGATTGAACGCCGGACCCCACTGACCGAAATCGGCTGGCCCGGGCCCACCCCCGCAATGCTGCATTCCCGGAACCAGGAACAGCCGCACGAACCCATCCGTCTCCCACTGCCCCACGGTCTGCACCACGCTGTTGTAGTAATCGATCGTGGCCAGCGCAGAAATCGCCGCATCGTTCCATCCGTGATACAAAATCAACTTCCCGCCACGCGCCTTGAACGCCGTGAGGTCAGGATTCACCGCATCGAGCGCAGCGGATGTCTTCTCCTGCGCGGTCTTCAGATCGCGATCCAGGTCAAAGCCTTTCAAGCTCCAGTCCGGATTCGAAAACACAAGGTTGCGAAAGTAGCCTTCCGAATAGGCCGCAGCCGCACTCGTTCCGGGCTTGTCCCCGGTGATCCAGCCCGGCCAGCCGTTGTCGCCCAGTTCTCCGCCGGGCATCAGGCCGTGATACTCGAGCTTGCCGTCTTTAAGGTAGGAGTCGGCATAAAGAGCCTTCAGGCTGTCTGCCTGCGCCTGCGTCAGACACGCATCTGTTTCCGCACCCTTGCAAACCAGGGTATCCGGCGAGAAATGGCAAGTTCTCGGATCAGCTAGAAACGCACCCGGCTCTCCCTTGCGGCAGGCTTTCAGCACCGCCTTGTTGATAGCCGGAACCTTGCTCGCGGGCAGATATTTCTCCGGGCTCGACTGCAACTCCAGCGTCACTTGCGCGGCGCGGCTAATCAGGCTGGTCCAGTTATATGCAGGAGCCCCGGCAAGTATGCCGTCGTAGTCTTGAGGGAACCGCTGTGCCTCCATGAGCGCCTCGCGCCCGCCGTCGGAGCAGCTGCTGAAGTAAGTGTGCTGCGCGGCGCGGGCATAAAACGCCTGCACCACTGTCTTGCTCAACTCGGTCATCGCATGCACCGCGCGATTGCCGAAGTCGATCACCTTCTCCGGATGCCCCAGCGCCCACCCCGCGTCTGTGCCGCCGCCGGTGTGACCGGTATCCGTTCCGCCGGTGGCAAACCCGCTCAGCACCGCGCCCGCCAGCCCCTGGTAGCCGATGGACCCCGCAAACCCGCCGTTGCCCTGGCCAACAAATTTGCCGTTCCATTCCCCCAGCGGCAGCCACACTTCGATCTTGATTTCCGAGTCTGCGCTGGGCCGCGAGATCGCAACCACCCTGCAAAATGCGGGGAGCTTTGTGAAGATGGGATTGGGATGTTCCTGTTTAAGATCGAGCGTTCCAGCCGCAACCAGAGCTGCTTGCACAATCTCAGTCTGGGCGATGCTCAGTTTGCTCAAGTCCGCGCATGCCTGAGCCCCAGCCGTCTGCCCGCTTGCCCCGCCAACCGCACACACCACGAACCCAATCAGGGCCAAAGCTGCCCGCTTGCGCATGCATCGCTCCCGGCCGGCCCATTCTAGATCGCGGGACCGGAACCACTCGATGATAGTCGGTCGAGTGGTTCATTGATCGGCAATCCTTCCGGGAGCAAGCCTGAGCGCGCCTCTTTCTAGTGGAAGACTCCCAGAACCCAGCACACAAGCAAAATCACCACGATGGTGCCGAGGCCGATGCCACCGCCGCCGCCGTAGCCCCAGCGCCGGTAGCCGTAATAGCCTCCGCCGCCGCCAAAAACCAGTACCAGAATCACGATCAAAAGAATCAGTCCCATTGCAGATCTCCTTTTCGCGCCCATCGTGGAGCAGTATCTCCAAGCTTCGACGGACACAGCCCTTCATCTGCAGTTTTCCATGCGGGAGTCTCCGGTACTGTGCAATTGGGACCATTGAAGACGGCGCGCGTCTCCGGACGAGGAAAATCCTGACTTTGGATTGGACCAGAAAGAGCGGTCGGAAGACTGGGCCCCTAGCAGATGCGGGGCAACTGTTCGCCGATCTGCGGCGCGATCACGCGGTTGGCGCCCATCTGGGTGCGCGCCACCAGTATACCTTTGTGCTCCGACGTAACATGGCCGATCACCGCGGCATTCTGGCCCAGCGGATGAGCGCGCAACGTCTGCAAGACTCTCTCCGCTGCCAAAGGCGCGACGAAGAAGACCGCCTTGCCCTCGTTGGCCACGTAGACCGGGTCGAGGCCGAGCAACTCGCACGCCGACTGTACTTCCGTGCGTACCGGCAGCCGCGCCTCGTCGATCGCGATCCCCACGCCGGAGGCCTGCGCAATCTCATTCAGCGTGGAGGACAGCCCGCCGCGCGTGGGGTCGCGCATGACGTGAACATCGCCGCCCGCGGCGTCGAGCACCGCCGCGATCATCCCATTCAGCGCCGCGCAGTCCGAGCGAATCTGGCTCTCGAATTCCAGACCCTCGCGCACGCTCATGATGGCCATGCCGTGATCGCCGATGGTGCCCGAAACCAGAATCGCGTCGCCCGGCTTGGCTCGCCGCGGGCCCACTTCAATGCCCTCGCGCATCGCGCCGACACCAGCCGTATTGATATAGCAGCCGTCGCCGTGTCCGCGCTCCACGACCTTGGTGTCGCCAGTGACGATCTGCACGCCGGCAGTAGCAGCAGCCGCGGCCATCGCCTCCACAATCGCCGCCAACTGCGCCAGCGGAAATCCTTCCTCCAAAATGAAGCTCGCGCTCAGGTACTTGGGAATTGCTCCGGAGACCGCGAGATCGTTGACCGTCCCATTCACCGCCAGTTCGCCGATGGAGCCGCCCGGAAAGAACAGCGGCTGCACGACGAACGAATCAGTGCTCATGGCCAGTTTGCCGGAAGGCAGACTCAAGACTGCTGCATCTCCCAAATTCTCAAGAGCCGCATTGCGGAATGCCGGCAAAAAAAGGTGCTCGACCAGCTCGTTGCCCAGCTTGCCGCCTCCGCCGTGGCCCATCACGATGGTCGGATAGCCCACCAGCGGCAGCGGGCACGTCCAATTGGAGAAATCCGGCGCGTCCTTGGAGTTGGAATTCGGGGCCAGTTCATTCGCCTCGCGATGTGCGATCTCAAGCATGCGTCAACGCACTCCCGGCCGTTGCCAGCTGTTCCGCCGACAAAAACCGCCCATAGTTGTAGTAGGCCGCACATGCGCCTTCGCTTGAAACCATGGTCGCTCCCAGCGGATGCCGCGGCGTGCACTCCTTGCCGAACGCCGCACACTCCGCCGGCTTGATGGCCCCGCGCAGCACATCTCCGGCACGGCACAGCGCCGACTCCTGGGTATGAATCCCTGTAATATGGAACCGGTCCTCAGCGTCGAACTCGCGGTAAGCCTCGCTCAGCCGCCAGCCGCTTCTGGGAATCACACCGATGCCGCGCCAGGCCCGGTCCGTGACCTCGAACACCTCGGCCAGCATCTTCTGCGCATGCTGGTTTCCGTCAAACGTCACAATCCGCTCGTAGGCATTCTCCACCTCGTGCGTGCCGGCTTCAAGCTGCATCACCGCGCGCCGAATCCCATCCAACAGGTCGAGCGGTTCAAAACCGGTAACCACCAGCGGAATCTTGTATTTTTCCGCAACCGGCGGATATTCCCAGTAGCCCATCACGCTGTTCACGTGACCGGCCAGCAGAAATGCCTGCACCTTGTTCCCGGGCGACTCGAGGATGGCCGCGATCGCCGGCGGGACCAACACGTGAGAGACGAGCAGCGAGAAATTCTTCAGCCCGCGCCGCTTGGCCACATGCACGCTCATCGCATTGGCGGGAGCCGTCGTCTCAAACCCGACTCCGAAAAACACCACCTGCTTGCCGGGATTCTTGGCGGCTAAATCCACCGCATCCAGCGGCGAGTAGACCACGCGCACATCTCCGCCCGCGCCTTTGATCTGGAACAGGTCCGCGTCGGTGCCGGGCACGCGCAGCATGTCTCCAAACGAGCAGAAGATCAAGCCCGGCTGCGCCGCGATGGCCAGCGCCTTGTCAATCAGCTCCAGCGGGGTCACGCACACCGGGCAGCCGGGGCCATGAATCATTTCGATTCCGGCAGGAAGCATCTGGTCGATCCCATTCTTGATGATGGAGTGCGTCTGCCCCCCGCAAACCTCCATGATCTTCCACGGCCGCGTAGCGACGGAGTGAATCTCCCGCGCGATGCGCTGCGCGATCTCGCCATTTCGAAATTCAGTTAAATACTTCATTCGCCGCCTCGATTCCAGCTTGCATAGAAGCGGGTGCCCCATCCTCGCCGCGCCTTTGTTCTTTGCGGCCAGGGTGGGAAACCACAACTCTCAATTAACCGCGTTCTTGACAGTCTCACGAGTGCAGCTACCGTCAGGGCAGTTGGACTGCGGCTCCAGCGCCGCCCGGGCAAACGCCTCTTCCCCGTCCAAAAACTCGTCCTCCAGCACCCCCATCTGTCGGAAGACCTCAAGCGTTCTCAGCGCCTCGGCCTCATCAATCTTCGAAAGCGCAAACCCCACGTGGACAATCGTATAGTCGCCCACTACGACGTCCGGCACATAGTCCAGGCAGACCCGCTTGACCACCCCGCCAAAGTCAACCCGCCCCATCCGGAGCCCGCTCTCTTCCGCAACGCCAACCACTTTTCCAGGGATCGCTAAACACATGGCAAATACCTTATACCCGTTTCGATGCGCCGTACAAGGTGATTTAAATCACCGGAAAGGCGATTTGAACCCATCAATGGTTCAGTCGATCCCGTAAATAAGCCCTCAGCAAGGCGAAAAACATGAGTAATACACCGCCGACGATGGCCGCCAGGATCAGACGACCGAAGTCCCCCGCCGGTCTTGGTCCCGACCTTGAGGAAGCTGGAAGAAAGGGCTTAAGCCAAGCCCACCATGAAGAGCCGCGGCCTGAAGGCGCCGCATTGATTAGGACCAGCAAGTAATGGTCGCCCTCGCTCAGCTTCGCCACAGCATCGTCCCAGGTGGCCTGGTCTTGCTGGCTCTGAGCCGCATCGCGGGCCTGAATTTTACCAACTAACTCGCCGATCTTCCGCTCGTAATCATCCTGATCGTACTCCCGGTCAAACTCCTCATTCACCGCCATTATGTCGGGGAGGGTCCATCCGGATTCGGTAAAGTAGAGCATCTTCCGCTCCACCTC
>Ga0302326_10026782_pt1 | contig 11643 bp, 11 predicted proteins | sample Palsa_T0_3_FD_202264 | JGI IMG/M metagenome (GOLD analysis project Ga0302326, IMG submission 202264) | Peat permafrost microbial communities from Stordalen Mire near Abisko, Sweden - Palsa_T0_3 | ecosystem: Environmental > Terrestrial > Soil > Palsa > Peat permafrost | place: Sweden: Abisko... | reverse complement strand
CGCTTTGATCACACTGGCGGATTCCGTTTCTATCGGTGCATGGAACTGTTTACCGTGTCGCTCGGCGACATCATCAAGAATCTTCCGCCATGTGGTGGATTGGCAAGACACGACCAGCGGCCGTTCAAAGAGACTGTCGAACTCAACGGTATCACCCGGGTCGGCGCGTTTACGCTGTACAGGTCGGGCGGCGGCGCGAGGTTAGCGCCGGCCATGAATCGCTGGCAAGGCTGTGGCGTCTTCATGTTCGAAGCCTGGCGCGGCGGAGCTGAACTATCGCGCGCGTAGCTCGAGCCGTAGAAGCCGCCCATCAGAGTACCCATCACTGAAAAGCCCCGAATCGGTGTCCAGGCGCTCCACTGTATTACAAGCATTGTTGGCTTCCCAATGTCTCGCCGCGGTACAAATCCAGCAGGCGCCCTATAACTTCTCTTGTTAATATAGTGAATTGAGACTCTCTATTCACATAATAAAGAAATGTTTTGATTGCCATGATGCGGCGTACGGCGATCCGTTTCGTAAGGGCGCAGGCGAGGAACGAGCGACCCGTGATTAGCGCTAGCCCGCTACCTTCGGTTGACCCAGCAAAGCACAGTCTGTGGTTTCTAGCGATTCTAAGCTTGCTGATGGGATTCGGGTCGATCTCCACCGACCTTTACCTGCCTGCCATGCCGGCCATGAAGTTGGCGCTGCACGCCAAGCCCGGCGCGATCGAACTGACCATATCCGGGTACCTCATGGGATTCAGCCTTGGTCAGTTGGCATGGGGACCCATCAGCGACCGATACGGCCGGCGCATCCCTATCGCGCTTGGTTTGATGTTGTTTGTGCTCGGCTCGGCCGGCTGTGCGTTGTCGACAAGCGCGTCGCTCCTAATTGGATGCCGAATCGTCCAGGCACTTGGCGCATGCGCCAGTGTCGTTCTTGCCAGAGCTATGGTACGCGACCTTTACTCGGGTAGCCGCGCGCGCAGCCGCAGCAGCCGCCCAACTCGATACGTTCGCGAAAATGTACTTTCTGCCGGGGACTTCGCACTGCGGTGGCGGCACCGGTCCTCAGGACGCGCCGGACCAGCTGCTCGAAGCGGTCATGAACTGGGTCGAAAAAGGACAGGCGCCAGGCCCAGTTGTAGCGCATCGCGGCAAAGAGCGCGCACACATGCTGTTCGCGGATCCGAAAACAGGAACAGCGTCGGGAGTGCTGGTGCCGCCTGCCGCGGGCACTGCACGCGACTTTCTGCTCTGTCCATACCCACAGGTTGCAAAATTTAATCAGGCACTGGCCGATAAGGAGGGAGCCGTAAACGAGGCGGCCAACTGGTCGTGTCAGACGCCTTCCACCTAGTGCGAGCGGCTGCGATCTGCGCTGATCGACAATAACGACATGAATCGGCTGCAGGATAAAGTCTGCATTATCACCGGCGCGGGTAGCGGCATAGGCCGCGCCAGCGCCGAAATGTTCGGCAGAGAGGGCGCAACAGTAGTTGTAGCGGATATCAGGGCAAATTCGGCCGAAGAGGTCGCGCAGGGAATTACTGATGCAGGTGGTCGAGCGATTGCACTCGCGGTGGATGTTGGTGAGGAAGATCAATTGCGCCGTATGATAGATACGACGATCCAAAAATTTGGGCAGATCGATGCACTTTTCAATAACGCGTTGATGACCAATCCAGACCCCTCTATGCGGGATCGAGATCTGCTCAATTATGATCCGAAAGTGCTCTACGCAACGCTACGGGTCAACGTCGTGGGCGGAGTGCTCGCAAGCAAGTATGCCCTTCCGCATATGTTGGAAAAGGGCGGCGGCTCCATTATCTTTACCTCTTCGGGCAGTTCGCTCGGGGGTGATGTAACGGCCTATAGTTATGGTGCATCGAAAGCTATGCTGAACTGGTTCGCGCAAGCTTTTGCGGTGACCTTCGGTAAGCGCGGCATTCGAAGCAACGCAATATTGCCGGGCCCCACTCAGACGCCATCAAAGATGGCGTGGTCAACTCCGGAAATGGATGCGGGCTTCATGGATGTATTGTACTCGCCGCGTCTCGGACTTCCCGATGATATTGCGGCGCTGGCCGTGTTTCTCGCGTCTGATGAATCTCGCTTCGTCAATGGGGCACTTTATCGCGTCGACGGCGGGATGAGCTGCGCGGTGCCTTTTATTAGCGTTACACGCAAAATGATCGCTGCACGTGAAAAACCATGAAATTGGTTGAAGGGAAATCGACGTGGGTATAGCACAGGAAAAATTCCTTGAGGAATTCTGCGCCGCGTGGGGCGACGGGAGCTCCGAAAAGAAACCGGACGTGGAGAAGATTCTCTCCATGATGGCGGAGGATGCCGAATGGCAATTGTGGGTACCCGGGGGCCCGACCATCCACGGCCGCGATGCACTGCGTCAGGAGATCCACCGTCAGATGCGCTTCGCGAGCAACAACAAGTGCAACATCGTCAACGTTTTGTCGAGCGATACGATGGTGATGCAAGAACGATCTGACACGGCAATCATTCGTGGCAGACCCTGCCCTCATCAATTGGTGGCGATCTTCGAATTCAACGCCGCCGGTCTGATCAAACGCTGGCGCGAATACCTGGACATGGCGGATCTGCTGCGCAAGCAGGGAACTGATGAAGCATTTGCTGCCACGGGCGGGTGACCACTCCTCGGTCAGTCTCCTTGCAGGATCGCTTCCGCAGACTGCCGGGCTGGCGTCCAAGTTGCTCGGGCGTCATTAAACCTACATGAACTCTACTGTGCTCGATTTTGCCGATCCAGCTTTTCTCGGCGATCCCTATCCAACCCTCGCAACGCTGCGTAACAACGCGCCGGTCTCCAAAGGCGTGCAGGCACCTCCTTATGGTTCTGCCTGGGTGGTCACCCGTTATGCCGAAGTGCTCACTGTGTTGAAAGATGCACGATTTTCAGTGGATTCGCGGCACCTCTCGGGAGGAAACCGCATGGCGCGCTGGTGGATGCCGCGTCCTTTTCGACTCGTCAGCGAGGGCCTGCTCAACAAAGACGATCCCGATCACTATCGGCTACGCAACCTTGTACATAAGGCATTCACTCCTCGACTGATCGAAGCGCTACAACCTTATATTGAGAAAATTACAGATGAACTGCTTGATGAGCTGGCCGGGCGAAACCCTGTCGATCTCATGCAGGCATTCGCGGTCCCACTGCCGCTTGCGGTGATTTCGCACATGCTCGGAATCCCGGTCCGGGATCGATTTAAGTTTCGTCGATTGATGAACGGATCTATCACCGGATCTACAAGAATGGGAATATTGCCCATTCTCCGCGGTGCACATGCCATGTATCGTCTCATGAGTTTTTTCGACTCGTTGCTGACACTGCGCAGACAAGAACCGGACGAAGGTCTCATTACAGCGCTGGTCGCCGCCGAGCAGGCCGGGGATTCATTGAGCCCGGATGAATGCTTGGCGATGCTTTTCCTTTTGCTGTTTGCCGGCCATGAGACGACGGTCAATTTAATTGGCAGCGGCATGTTGGCGTTGATCGACAACCCAGATCAACTAACCTCGTTGATTCAGCAACCGATACTAGCCGAGTCGGCCGTCGAGGAGTTGCTTCGATATACCAATCCGGTCCAATTCGGCGCCTCGCGCATCGCTCTTGAGGATTTGGAACTTGGTGGGGTAACAATTAAAAAAGGCGATGTGGTCGTCGCCATGCTCTCCTCGGCCAACCGCGACGAGAGCATATTCGCGGATCCAGAAAGACTTGATATCCATCGCAGCCCAAATCGCCATCTGGGATTTGGCCTGGGTATTCACTTTTGCTTGGGCGCGCCGCTTGCCCGAATGGAGGGCCGCATTGCCTTCAGCAAGCTCCTCGCGCGATTTCCCAACGTTCGATTGGCCGTTCCGCGCGAGGAAATAAGGTGGCGCGCGTCACCGGTTTTTCGTGGATTGGAGTCGCTGCCGGTCCATTTGGAATGACCGGCGGCGATAGTCCATCGCTGGACGCCATGGGGTGGGCCGCTAGTGGCTGGGGGCCGCACCGCAGCAATAATTGCTAGAGAGCGGATAATTAGCATACTATGCAAAAATGGATGACGTGGAAGAACGATTCAGCGACGCCTTGCATAACACTGCGCGCGCTTGGCGATTAGAGGTCGATCACCGGCTCAAGTACCTCGGGGTCAGTCAGGCGAGTTGGATGACAATCGCGGTGATAGCACGCGCCGGCTCTTCCTTGTCCCAATCGGAAATCGCTAATCGACTTGGTGTCGAAGGCGCGACCATTGTCTCCATGGTCGATCGGCTGGTGAAATCGGAGTTGGTGGTCCGCGAACCCTCATTGACAGACCGGCGCGTCAAACGTGTGTGCTTAACCGATGCGGGCAACAAACTCTATGCGAAAGTGAAACGCGAGGCCGCCACGGTGCGGCAGCAGTTATTGGCAAATGTCGATCGCACAAAACTGCGCCTTGCTACCGAAGTCCTCGAGGAATTGCGAACGATCCTGGAAACTCCTAGATGACTGCGCCGCTGAATCGACCCATGATCACGATATCGATCATGCTCGCGACGATTATGCAGACGCTCGATAGCACGATCGCCAACGTGGCGCTGCCTCATATGCAAGGCAGCTTGTCAGCATCACAGGATCAAATCGCTTGGGTTTTAACGGCGTACATCGTTGCAGCCGCAATAGCCACGCCTCTCACGGGGTTTTTGTGCGACCGCTTCGGCCAGAAAACCGTGTTTCTGGTGTCGGTAGCCGGTTTCACGCTCGCTTCAGCACTCTGTGGCGTCTCCGATTCGTTGAGCGAGATCGTAGCTGCCCGACTTCTGCAAGGAGTATTTGGCGCGGCTTTCGTGCCACTTTCTCAGGTTGTGTTGATGGAGATCAACCCAAGAGAAAAGCAGGGGTCGGCGATGGCAATTTGGGGGATGGGGGTCATGGTGGGTCCTATCTTAGGACCAACTTTAGGAGGTTGGTTGACGGATGAGTACAACTGGCGTTGGGTGTTTTTCATCAACATTCCGATAGGCATTATTACCTTTTATGGGATATGGAAATACATTCATCGTGCGCCCGCAACAAGACGCATGCGAATTGATCTATTTGGCTTTGCTTTCTTGAGCCTCGCGGTGGGGGCTTTGCAGCTTCTTCTGGACAGAGGCCAGCAAAATGATTGGTTTTCCTCAACCGAATCATGGGCTGAACTCATCGTTCTGGTGATTGCGGCTACCTACTTCGTGGCGCACACGGCAACGACGCCAGCGGAAAAATCGTTTTTTGATTATCGGCTTCTCAAGAATAGAAATTTCGTTACCGGCACGTCATTCATATTCGTCGTCGGTTTGGTGATGTTTGCAAGTCGCGCACTGATTCCTACAATGCTAGAGAATTTGTTAGGTTATCCGGTCGCAACGACTGGGCTGATCACTTCTCCTTCGGGCATCGGCACGATGCTTGCCATGTTAGTTGTGGGACGCCTCATCGGAAGGGTGAGCGTCCGCCTTATGCTGACAACCGGCTTCATAATCTTGGCGATTTCGCTGTGGCAAATGAGCCGCTACTCGCTCGATTTAGGGGTCGGAGAAATAATTTGGCCCGGGGTCTGGCAAGGAATCGGGTTGGGTTTGGTGTTTGTGCCGCTGAGCACATCGACGTTTGCAACCTTGGAGGCTCATATGCGCAGCCAGGGCACTGCGATTTTCAGTCTGGTTCGCAACATCGGCAGCAGCATAGGAATTTCGCTGGTGCAGTTCCTCTTGGTCCGCAATACCGTGATCGCCCACGCTTCGCTTGTCGAACGAGCGACGTATGCAAATCCGGCGTGGAACAACCCCGCGGTCGCCTCAGCATATGACTTCCATACTCCCGCGGGCGTCGCCGCCTTAGATTCAATGATTACTCAGCAAGCCACCATGATCGCTTATATCGACGACTTCTGGTTGATGTGCATCCTGTCTGTGGCTGTTCTGCCTCTAGTGCTCTTGCTGAAGCCGCCTCAATATTCGATCCCCGATACCGCTGCAGTAATCGAGTAGGTCATTTGACGATCCATCGATCGACGGAGCTGGAAACGATGATCAGCTATGTGCGCGCGAAAATCGATTGGCTAACCCTCGGAGAGCAAGGGCAGCAGCCGGATTTCGGGAGTTACGCGAGAGGTTCACGGATCACGGTGGATGAGACCGGCATACCGCTGCCTGAAGATGGGCGCAATGGTTCTTGCAGTGTCTCTAGCAATTCCGTCAAATGAACGAGTTTCTCCAGTTCAACAATCGCCAACATTTGCCTTCGAACGGCTGCCACTTCGCCCTTCAGCAGGGAGTAGAGGTGAGCGCCGGCTTCGGTGACCACGATACGTTTTAGTCTTCTGTCGGAAGCCGATGACTCCCGCTTCACCAGTCCATTTTTCACCAAACGATCGATCGTATGTACCATAGATGCACGCGAAACCGCGAGTGTGTCGGCTAGAGCTGACTGAGACAAAGGTAAGCGAGCTTGCGTCGAGGCGGCGATCGCCATCCAACTCATCCGATTCACACCCAAACGACGAAGGCGACGGTCTACTGCCTGCCGCCATGCCGTCGCGGTGTTGCGCAGCGCGTTCTCGAATCTCTCATCAAGGTCAAGAGCAATGCGGGACTCATCGATCATGCGAAGAGAGTTTCCGCGAGTAAGTTCAAAAAACATCCGGTGGCTCGCTTCGTAGCTGCGCGGTATCCTGGCTCGGACTCGTGCCCCCAAGCGCTAAAAAAAGCTGCACGGTATCGAGGTAGCGCTGCGCCACCGCCCTGACATATCCAAGCCGGGCCTGTTGATATGAGCGCTCCGCGTCCAACACTTGCAGGACTCCCGCATTGCCTTCCTTATAGCTGATACGCGCCAACTCGAGGCTGCTCTGCGCGGCTTGTTGCGCGTGATCTTGGGCGTCAAGCTGCTCTGCATCGTGGTCCAATCCTTCAAGCAGGTCGGCTACTTGCGCGAAGGCCTGCAGGACCGTCTGCTCATAGGTGGCCGCATTTGCATGCATCGCCTCTACCGCAGCACGTTTTTCGGCGCGTAGCGTTCCACCGTCGAAAATCGGCGCCGTCAATCCCGAGATGATGCTCCAAGCAGTGCTCGCCCGGTCGAATAGCTGGTCCGCTTTGAGTGACTGCTGTCCCACCGACGCGCTCAGCTGTATCTTCGGATACAGGTTGGATTGCGCGACCCCCACCGCGCTGGTCGAGGCGTGCAGCCGCGCCTCTGCGGCTAGAATGTCGGGGCGACGATGCGCAAGTTCCGAAGGCAAACTCACGGGCACCTCCAAGGGCAGTGTAATTTGCGCAAGATCCATATCGTCAGGCAATTCACTGGCCGGTGCGCGCCCGAGTACCACCGAGAGCGCGTGCCGCGCTTTGGCAAGCTCCTGGCGCAATGGCGGGAGTAAGGTCATGTCGTTGGCAATCTGACTCTGCGCGCTCAGGACATCTTCGCGTGCCACCGATCCATTGTCGAACGCGCTCTGTACGAGCCGCAGATTATCGCGATCCTGCGCGAGGATGGTTTCAATAGTTGCGATCTGCGCGCGGACTGAGGCGATCGCGAGCGTCTGCATGACTGCCTGGCCGGTGACCGTCAGATACGCCGCATCGAGCCGATGCTGTTCCACCTCAGCCAGTGCGTACTGTTGCTCCACGCCGCGCGCGATCCCTCCGGTGTAGTCGAGCGAGTAGTTGACGGCGGGTCCGACGGCGAAGTAAGTAAAGGGGGGTATTTTTCCAAATCCGCCCAGAAACTCATCGCCGTACTGCTGACGTCCGATGCCGGCGGCCAAATCGACGTGCGGGTAAAGTCCACCCGCTTGCGCCAACGCGAGCTGCCGGGCCTGAGCGAGCGTAGCCACCGATGCCGCTAGGCTGCGGTTGTTCCCCAGCGCCTGTTTGACGACCAGATCGATGGCATCGGAATGGAACAGAGCCCACCAATCGCCTTCGATCTCCATGCCCAGGACAATGTGTTGCGCGTTGTCGCCGCGGAAGGCCTCCTCGGCGCGCAGCGTATCGCGCGTATATCTCACCGCCCCGGGAGCGGTGGGTCGAGCGAAGTCGGGGCCCACGGCGCACCCACCCAAACTCAAGGCGCACGCCAACGCGATCGTTGGAGCCATCCGTGTGGGCGGCTGGTGGCAACACTCTACTTTCACAACGACGCCCATCATGACGCTCATTCGATGCTGACAGGCGGAGCGCTGCCTCTGGCCTTGCGCAACAGGAAGACCAGGGGAATCGCCGCCAGACTTAACATCATCATCAATCTGAAATCATTGTTATAGGCGATCATGGCCGCCTGCCCCGTCACGGTGGCATTCAATCCCGCCATGGTGCGCAAGCTCGGCGCTCCGTCCGGCATCTGCGCGCGCAGAACCGAGCTGTAGCGGCCGACGTGTTCAGCGAGCGTCGCATGCATAATCTGCGTATTGCGTGTTAACAGCGTGTTTACTACCGAAATACCAATGCTGCTGCCGAGATTGCGGGTAAGGCTAAAGATCGCGGTGCCTTCGTTGCGCAGTGCCGGCGTTAGCGTCGCGAAAGTTGCGGCCGCGAGAGGTACATAGACAAAACCCGTACCCAGTCCCTGCAAGACACCGGACCACACGACCCTAGTGGAGTCCATCTGCACGTCGAAGCCAGTCATTTGCCACGAGGACACGGCAGCCAGCGCAAAACCGGTGGCGATGATCAGGCGGATATCGACCTTGCCCATGAGGCGCCCGACGATGAACATCGCAGCGAGGGTCCCCGCGCCGCGAGGCGCCGTCACCAGACCCGTCGTTACGACCGGGTAGTTGAGAAGATCCTGAAGCAATGGCGGCAGCAGAGCCAAGGTGGCATAAAGAACTGCCCCAACGACGAAAATGACCACGTTGCCGGTCAGGAAATTTCGGTCCTTGAAGAGCCCAGGACTCACGAAGCGCTGCTCCGTCGTGGTCAGCATGTGAATGACGAACCAATAGAAGGCGACCGCCGCAACGACGGCTTCGATCCAGATTTCCGCCGAAGTGAACCAGTCCTTCAATTGACCGCGATCGAGCATAATCTGCAGGGAGGCTATCGCCACACTCAACGTACTGAACCCAAAGAAGTCGAAGCGCGATTTGCGAATCGCCGCCTGCGGAAGAAAACTCATGATACCGAGGAATGCGAGGATCCCGAACGGGACATTGATATAGAACACCCAGCGCCAGTTGTAATCCTCGGTCAACCAGCCGCCGAGGGCGGGGCCGATGATGGGACCTAACGTCGCGCCCATCACCCAGACAGCCATCGCGCGCGCGTGGCGCGCCGGCGGATTGATGTCTAGCAGCACCGCCTGCGACAACGGGATTAGCGCAGCGCCACACAGCCCTTGTATCAACCGCGCCAAGACTATCTGCGGCAAGGATTGCGCGACACCGCACAGCATGGACGCGACCGTGAACCCCGCGACCGAATACAGAAACACCTGCTTGCGGCCGATTTGGCCGGCGAGCCAACCGCTCAAAGGAGTCATGATCGCCGCCGCGACAATGTACGAGGTCAGCACCCAGGTTATCTGATCCTGCGTGGCAGAGACCGAACCTTGAATGCGCGGCAGCGCGACGTTGGCGATTGTAGTGTCGAGCGCCGACATGATCGACGCCAACATGACCGAGACCGTAATGAGCGTGCGACGCGCTCCTTCGATCTCGGCTGTTTGCGCAGCGGCGCTGCTCAACGCGACACCGTACCGGCGGAGGCGGTTTCGTTCGCGTCCGCCAGCTTCGGATCACTTGTGCGCGTATCGACAGTCACGTCGGCACTCAATCCGGCCTGCAAAGGAAACGCTGCATCGGATTTAGTCAGCTGGAGACGAACTGGAACGCGCTGGACGACCTTCACCCAATTGCCGGTTGCGTTCTCCGGCGGCAACAAAGAAAACTGCGAACCGGTACTTGGGCTTACGCTCGTGACCCTGGCCGAAAATCTTCTGCCCGGGTATCGATCGATCTTGACGGTCGCCACCTGGCCCGGACGCATGCGGGCAAGCTGAACTTCCTTGAAGTTCGCCTCGATCCAGACATCGCCCGTCGATACCAAAGCGAATACCGGTGCGGATGCCGCAATGGTGTCGCCCACTTGCAACTGCTCCACCTTGGCCACCACGCCGTCCGTTGGGGCGCTGATCACCGTATAGGACAAGTTGAGCTGTGCGCGGTCGAGTGCGGCTTGGGCCTGCGCGACCAAAGGATGTCGTTCCGGAGGAATGTTGGGATCGCCTCCCAAATTGGCGAGCGCCACGCCGATCTGCTGCTGGACGTTTGCGACTTGTTGTCGCGCGGCATCGAGCGCATGGGCAGCCTGATCGAATTGCGCCTGCGATGCGATGCCGGTCTTAAGAAGCCGGGTCTGGCGATCGAATTGCTGCTGCGCGTAGGCCTGAGTATCTCGCGCAGCGTGCAGTTCGACCTGTCGCTGCCGATAGGTCGACTTGAGCGACTCGATTTGCAGCCGCGTGTCAGCCAGATGCGCTGCCGCGTCGTTGACGACAATGCGGAACGGCGTGTCGTCCAATCTAAATAACGTCGCGCCGCGGTGCACGAGCTCATTGTCGCGCACTTCGATCTCGCTGACGCGCCCGGCAACGTTGGAGCTGATCGAAACCGTGGCAGCCTGTGCGTACGCGTCATCGGTGCTCTGGAACCGACCGCCGATGAAATACAAATAGCCACCGCCGCCAATGACAACAATGACGGCGAGCGACATCAGGGGCCATCGAAGTTTCTGGAGCCGCGTCTTGCGCACGGCAGCCGCCGTCGGTTCGCCGCCCTCGCCTGCAGAACCCTCCCGGCTCATCGCGTCGTCACGCATCGCCCAGAAACACTGCCGCCGACATCATGTCGGCCTTGGGCACGTGCGTCCGTGAGGTTAGCGTCAAAGGAGCTGTCGCAGAATAACTCTCTGGCCACCACCAAGAGTCCGATCAGCGCCAAGATTCCTAAACCAAGGCTCAATACGCCTAGCATCACAAGCCACATCGTCGAAGACCTCTGAGCGGTTGCAGTTTCCTCATATAGAGAAGGTTAATGCTGCCCGTTCCAGCTAGGTAGCCTATATCTTTAGATGGAGTCTATCGCCTGAGACGATAAAGGCGCGCAGCTGTGCGCGGTGTTGTGCCCGGCTCGCATTTCACCAAGACAACGCCAGTGCCGCTCATCTTCGGATGCGATACTTCGTATCGAAAGATATTGGCTAGCAAGTTAGAGCCCCGACTCCTACGCTTACGGCGTGCGTGTCATGGATGTACTGTCGCTGTTAACAACGGTTGCCGGATTGCCGGCGCTGTACAGAACTCACCGAACGTGGGTCAGCCGAATCGTCGCGCACAGAGTCTCACCCGCGATCGTTCTCTTCTGCTTTCTTTGCATCCTTATGCTCGAAGGATGCGCCGGACTCGCGCGCAGCGAATCGAAATCATCGGTCGACGGGCGACAGCCTGCGGAACGACCCATGACCTTTCGCACGTTGGGTTCCGATCAACAATTCTCGGAGTTATCTTCGGTGACCGCGGCCGAGCAACTCCATGCCACGCGCACGGGAAAACCCCTTACAATTCTTGCACTATCCGGGGGCGGGACGGGTGGCGCGTTCGGGGCCGGCG
>Ga0302326_10026781_pt1 | contig 11643 bp, 10 predicted proteins | sample Palsa_T0_3_FD_202264 | JGI IMG/M metagenome (GOLD analysis project Ga0302326, IMG submission 202264) | Peat permafrost microbial communities from Stordalen Mire near Abisko, Sweden - Palsa_T0_3 | ecosystem: Environmental > Terrestrial > Soil > Palsa > Peat permafrost | place: Sweden: Abisko... | reverse complement strand
CCGGGGCCCTTCACGATCGACTACCCGGAATGGATTCCCGGCGACCACAGCCCGGACGGCCCTCTCGTCGGCATGACGCAACTCAAGATCACCGCGAACGGCGCGCCCCTCGCGTGGCTGCGCGACCAAGTCGACCCCTTCGCCTTCCATGTTGAGGTCCCCGAGGGCGTACGTACGATCGACGCGGACTTCACGGTCGTCTTGAACACCGATGGCGGGGGCCCTATGGCCACTCGAAATATCATGGTGGGGAACTGGAATCGCTCGATTCTGTACCAGCGGAACGTCGATAACGAACAGTACTTCGTGCAAGCGAGCCTCATCATGCCGCCCGGTTGGGACTACGCATCGTCGCTGCCGGTCAAGGCGCGTAGCGGCGATCGCGTCGATTTCGACACGGTATCGCTCGAGACGCTCGTCGACTCGCCGACCGATATCGGGCGCTACGTCAAACACATCACCACGTGGACGGGCGACGGTGCCACGACCTACCTCGACCTGTTCGCCGATGCGCCTGAAGACCTCAAGATCGACGACAAGGTGATCGACGCGTACAAGCGGCTGACGCCCGAGGCGATGGCGCTCTACGGTGGACGCCACTGGAACGTGTATCATGCGGAACTGACGCTCAGCGACGATCTCGGATACGAAGGCATCGAACACCATCAGTCGAGCGACGATCGCGCCGCTGATGCGTTCCTTACGGATTCCGCGATGGCATTGGCGGGCGGCGACCTCGTGCCGCACGAGTTCTCGCACTCCTGGAACGGCAAGTATCGCCGGCCGTTCGACTTGCAGCAGCCGGATTTCAACGATCCCTATCCCGAGCATACGGAGTTGCTCTGGCAGTACGAAGGCATGAACCAGTACATGGGCGACTTGCTCTCGTTCCGGGCGGGTATTCGCGACCCGAAGGACTACCCGGAGTTTTTTGCCGCGATGTATGCCCGGCTCGCTTACGAGCCCGGGCGCAAGAGCACGCCGATCATCGATACGACCGCGGGAGCTCCGTACTATTACTGCTGCGCGCGGGGAGACTATCCAAGCCTCCGGCGCACCGCCGGCGATTTCTACAGCGAAGGCGAGCTGATGTGGCTCGACGCCGACACGATCATCCGCGAACAGACCCATGGAGCGAAATCTCTCGACGACTACACGAAGGTCTTAGCCGGCGGCGTCTCCGCGCCGAAGGTCGTGACATACACGCGCGAGGACCTCGAGGGTTATCTCAACCAGGTGACGCCGTACGACTGGCACGGCTTCTTCCAGAAGTACGTGTATTCAATAGCTCCCGAGCCGCCTTCCGATGAGATCGCGCGTGCGGGCTACAAGCTCACGTACGACGATAAGCCGAACAAGTTTGCCGCCGCGCGCGCGGCGCTGTTTCATCAAATATATTCGTGGTTCGACGTCGGCGTGTCGCTAAGCTCGAAAGGCGAGGTGAACGATGTGCGCGAGGATTCGCCCGCGTGGGTTGCGGGCCTCGCACCCGGGATGGAAATCGTATCCATCGACGACCGGGCATTCGACGGGGACCTTTGGACCGCGGCCATCACGAGCGCAAAGGGCGGCACGGAGCCGATCCATCTGCGCATCAAACAAAGCGGGTGGTACTCGCGCATCGATCTCGTGTATCACGATGGTCTGAAATATCCGCACCTGGAGCGGATCCCCGGCACGCCCGACATGCTGTCGCAGATCATGAAACCGCGCACGACCCAAGCGCCGAACGCTCACACGACGACGAGCGCGGGCACCTGACGTGTACCGGGCGTTGCTGCTCCTAGCATTGCTTGGCGCATCGTTTCTCCCCGCACTCGCCGATGAGACGCCGTGCACGATTCCCGCCGGAACGCGCGTGCAGTTCCATCTCTTGGCGCCGCTTTCGTCCAACGAGAGCAAGACGGGTCAGGCGTTCGCGTTCGTGTTGCTGCAGCCGATCGAGGCGGCGGGTTGCGCGATTCCCGTCGACGGAACGAAGGGCTCGGGGACGGTGTACCTCGCCGGACGATCGGGGAATCTGGGGCACGAAGGCGACCTTACGCTGCGCATCGACACGTTGCAAACGGCACGGGGGCGCTTCGTAACCTTCGACGATCAGCGTTTTGAAGTGAACGGCGGGAACAGAAAAGCGGAGTCGAGCACGCTCGGCTTGGTGCCCGACGCGGGAGTCGCTGCGATCTTCATTCACGGCAAAGACATACGTCTCGATACGACGACCCCAATCGAAACGGATCTGTTGCGCCCGGCCGGCGTCACGAACGGTCCGGTTCCGGCGCCGTCACCGGCAGCGAGCGTACGTCCCGCGGCGAACTGAGAACCAAATAAATGTGCCTTCATCGAGGCTAGGAATGCTCCGGCGCGGGCGTCGCGGCGCCCGTGAGCAGCCAGGCATCGACGAGGGATACGCCGCGCGCCGTTCTGACCGCGACGAGCGACCACATGGTCGCGAGAAGGGCGAGTAAGGCCACGGACGCGATCGCGAAGATGTGCGCGTGCGTCTGCGCGTAGAGCGCATCGGTGCCGGCGGTGAGGACGCCGACGGGGAACGTGAAGGCCCACCAGCCCAGGTTGAAGGGCAGCCGCTTGCGGGCGGCGCGGATCGTTAAGGCGATCGCCATCGCGAGCCAGTACATCGCGAAGCCCCACACGAGCACGCCGTAGAAGAGGCCGCAGAGCGCGAGCCCCTGTCCGAACTCCGGCCACACCGTTTTCGCCGCGCCGCCGAGCGCGATCATGCCGGCGATCGATTGACCGAGCGGACCGACCACGAGCCACGTCGTCGTGACGAGCGCCCCCTCGGGAACCTTGTAGTACGCGAGGCGGCTATAGAAGAGCACGATGATCGCGCCGGCGAGGATGATGCCTGCGCCGAGCAAGGCGTACGCGAGTCCGAGGACATCGCCGCGCACGGACGCGGGCCAGCTCGTGCTCAGCAGGGCGGCCGGCACGGAAGCGACGATCGGGGGCACGACGGAGAGCAGCCAGTTCCCGGCCATGTGCTCCTCGGAAAGTTCGTGTTGCGTGAACATCACGTACGGCACCGCGAGCGCGCTGAAGATGCTGCCCGCGACACCGATGATGAACAGCGTTTGCGCGGCCGCGATGCAAGGTGCCGCCGGCAAGAACTGTTCGCCGATTTTCAGAAAACCGACGGCGATCGTGAAGCACGCCATCGGCGGAGCTCCCCAAAGCTGAGCTGTGCCCGGATCCTGGAACGTCGCGATGGTGCGGCGCGGGTCCGTGGCAATTCCGGCGAGCCACAGCAGGCCCATGAGCGCGAACAGGGCGGCGTCGAGGGTCCAGAGCAGGATCCCGGCTAGGTGCCCGAACGGAATCGGTACCGGCGAAATCGTTGCGCAAATGGCGAGGATCCCGGTCCCCATGACGACCGTGAACCAACCGGGGCCGACGTTCTGCATTGCGAGGAGCACGGCTCGAGGAAACCGGTGGAGAGCCCCTGGGACGTTCATGGGCCTAGTCTAGCGGAAGCTGCTCGGGGATGTATGCGTTACCGGATCTTGTGGCACGTTTTCGCGGGCGCATTCGGCGTCCCTAGGACCGGGAAACACTGGCACCATGGCATTGTTTTTTCGCCTAGCACGACTCCAGGCCGTCGAAATCAGCGGCGACGCGTTTTGAATCGGACCTTATCGAGAACCGAAGGGCCGGCGGTGTTCGTAAGGTGCAGCACCGAAAAACCGGTCGTGAAGCCGACCATCCAAATGTCTCCGGTCTTGGGAACATAGTGGATGTAGGTCGGCACCGCTTCCCAGCCTGAGCCGCGGCTTCCGAATATCTGCGAGCCGATCGAGAGAGGCTCGCCGAGGATCGGTGCCGGGTGTTCGTAGGCGATTTCAACCGGAGCATAGGGGTTGCGGATATCGTAGACGCGCAGCCCGCCCGCATACTCCGTCGTGAAGAGAAGGGAGGCGTTGGACTGATTGTCGATTCCGCCGTAGTGCGCCGAGTAGTTGGCGAGGTCCGGCACGGTTGAGGCGCAGTTGGCTATCTGCTGCACGCCGAGTGTTATATCAACGATCTTTACGGGCGCGCGTTCGTTCGTGATGTCGATAATGCGGCCGTGAGCCCACGGGCAGGCGGCGATTGTCGGCCATTCGTCGGACGAGTACAAGAACGTGCGGCCGTGGTTCCGGAAGTAGCGCGCGGTGTGAGAGCCTGCCAACGGATTTTCGCCTTCGCTCTCGGGCGTCCACGGGAGTTCGCTGACGATAGTGAAGCGCGCGTTTGCCTCGTGCTTTTCAAACTGCGACGAATCCAGGATCATCAACCCGTTGAAATTGCTCGTGCCATACGGCGGCAAGTCGTGGTCGTTCGTATCGAGGATGCTCGTCGTGGATAGTAAGAGACCGCCGGTCCCGAAGGCTGCGCCTCCGTATACGGCGAGGTACAAACGATTACCGTCCGGGCTCACGTCGCAATCGTGAGCGGCCGGCACGAACAGCTGCTTCACGATCGGGTGCGAGAGAACGGTGAGATCGATCGCCGCGTTGTTGAAGGGGGTCCCGGTCGCATATGCCATCGTGCCGTCGGGAGAGACGCACATCGCATGGCCGCGGTAGGTAATTCCTTGCGTGCCGAGCGCGTTGTCGAGCCCGACGCCGATGTGCAGCGTCGATTTCAGAACCGGATGGCGGCAGTCGGAGGCGTCGTACACGTCGAGCAAGTTGCCCATCGACGACGTAGCGAGCACGATGTGGCGCGCGTCGTTTCCCTGCAGCGATTCATGCGGATCGAGCATCGCCGGGCTCTGCAAAATGTTGACGAGCTGCGGCTGCGCGGGATTGGAGACGTCGATGACCGCCAGGCCGTTGAGGGGGTTATTGGTCGGGATCAAATATGGCGTATTCAATGCGCCGGCCAACTGCTGTGCAGACGTCGTAGTAACGTACGCGCACTGGCCCACCCAAGCCATCGCGAAATTCGCACCCCGATCGAGAATCGGGTTGCGCCCGACCACGGCCAGGCCGCGATGGTACCCGAGCGCCGACTTGCCGTCGATCTGATCGAGCAACGGAATTTGTCCCGAGACACCGTCCTCGAGGACGTCCGCCGCGGTCGCGGGGCCGAGTCCGGCTGTCGTGAGGAGCAGCGCGGCGGCAACGGCAAGCGCACCGATCCGTAGCGCCGATCGCAAGCGAAGAGTCATTGCACGTGATCTCCGGTCAGGCAAGAAGGAAGGAGTGGGTGCGATTTTTGGCGCTTCCGGAAAATCCCTCTCCCGACACGGGTGTAGATAACGACGGCGGCGAGGACTCGCCCATCCCATGAGTGCGACGCTGCTGCGCTGCGCGACGGGCAGCCGCATGAACGTGCGCAGGCTCGATTCGACGATCTGCCGGCGTTCGGCTTCGGAGAGCGCATCCATCGGCATGTCGGGGACCTCGCCGGAAAAGAGCCGCAGGGTGCCGCGAACGCCGGCGCAAGAAATCCAATGCCGCATTGTGTGCGATGCGCACGAGCCAACGGTCGGGATTCTCGATCGCGTGCGATTTTGAGAGCGCCGCGAACGCGATCAGAAGAGCCTCTTGGACCACGTCTTCACCATCGATGACCGATCCCGTCATGCGGGAGCAATATCGATGGAGTATCGGGCGCAGCCGTTCGACGAGATCTTCCCAATCCACTCGCGCTTCGTTCGAATCGGCGGAAGGCGGCCTCATATGCGACTAAGACGTTTTCGGCGCGGCAAAGGGTTCGAACCTGAGTCGGCCCATCCGAGAATCCTTTCGCAGGCGCGATTCGGCTTAGGCGCATGAATACGACACTGATACGCTACCGCACAAAGCCGGGAAGGGCCGGCGAGAACGCAGGCTTCATCGAGGGAGTCTTCCGCGAACTTCAGGAGACGAAGCCGTATCCGCCACGGCCGACCCAAACCCGACCCCGCGCTTGCTGCCTTCCAGAAATTCCGGGCCGGCATCGAAGATCGCCTGGCCGAGGGGCCATCGTTCGACGAGGTGGTGATCGTTGGTAACTATCGAATGCTCGCTGAAAAGGGAGTGCAGGATACCGTCTTGCCGTTCTCGGCGTCCGCAGCTTGGAACGGAGTCCGGCGCGCGCGTAAGGCGTTACGTTTTCACGAGAGTTTTGAGAGGAGGTCGAGTGAGCGTTCGGATCAACCACCTCGCCGCTTGGGTCGCGGCTATTGCGTATTTCATTTTCGGCGCCGTGTGGTATGGGGCACTGAGTGGCCCGTGGCAATTCTATATGGGAGGCAAGGGCGCGCCGTCGACCCCCGCCCTGTACATCGAGTCGTTCTTGTTAGGCTTGGTGCTTGCGTACGCAACCGCGGTGGCGCTCGCGCGCCGTCCGGAGGACCAAACGCTCCGGCAAGGAGTGAGGTTCGGGATATTCATCGGCATCGCCGTCTTTGCTTCGCAGACGCTTAACGAGGCGTTGTATGAGGGCCGTCCCTTCGGACTCTGGCTGATCGATGCTGGATTCGTGGTGATCGGCTTCGCAATAATCGGGGCGATCGTCGGAGGCTGGAGAAAACGCTCTGCCTAGCGACGTTAGCGAACGCGAGCGCCGTCTGCCGTAGGCGCGAGCAGCGGAGCGAAACTCGAGCGGAACTGCGAGGCGACGATCGCCCACAGTACCGTTACGACCGCCCCCGCGGGCAGCCCGGCCGGCATCAGCGTGAGATGGTAGGCAAGAATATTGAAGATGACGCCCGCTAGGAGCGTGAGCGCAAGCGGCACGAAGCGGTTCGCAAGCAACAGCGTGCCCGCGAGCGCTTCGATGACATCGACGAACAGGACCCAGCGCGACCGGAAGAACACGTCTTGGAAGGTTCCGGCGAGTCCCGGCGGCGCCGGCGGCGGATGGTTGATGAAGATGAAGCCGCTAACTCCGGCGGCCGTGAAAGCGAGCCCCAGGAGCACCCGCGATGCCATAGCAGCAAATGTCATGAATCTACGTCTCCTTGCGGATCGAGCGCATTCTTGCGCTCTACCACCCCGTCGAAGCGCCGGATGAAAAATCGACAGCAAGCTGCCCGAGGCTGTCGATTTCCGGCTTGGCCGCTCGACGTGTGAATAGCTACGGACGAAGAAAGGACGACATATGCGATTCATAGTGATGGTCAAGGCGACGGAAGAAAGCGAAGCCGGTGTCTTGCCGACGGCGGAGATGCTCGCGAAGATGGGTGCCTTCAACCAGGAGCTCGTAAAGGCAGGGGTGATGCTTGCGGCAGAGGGGCTGCAGCCGTCCTCCAAGGGCGCGCGGATCCGCTTTGCCGGGGGGCGCGCTACCGCCTCGGACGGGCCGTTCGCCGAAACGAAGGAACTCATCGCCGGCTTCTGGCTGCTGCAAATGAAATCTAGGGAAGAAGCGATCGAATGGCTCTCCCGCTGCCCGTTCGAAAAGGGCGAGGAGATCGAGATTCGGCAGGTCTACGAACCCGAGGACTTTGCACCCATCTCCGAGCAGGCACAGGATCGGACATGAAGTTTGTGTCGATCTACAAAATCGATCCAGGCAAGCTCTCGGGGCCTCATAGCGAGCATGAGATGGCGGAAATGGGACGCCTCATCGCTGAGATGAAGGCAGCCGGCGTCCTCATCGATACCGGCGGCGTCAGGCCGACGAGTACGAGCATGCACGTCCGACGCAGCGGTTCCCGCATCGATGTAACCGACGGACCGTATACTGAAGCGAAGGAAGTGATCGGCGGCTTTGCCGTGCTCGACGTGTCGTCGAAAGATGAAGCGATCGCATGGACGCGGCGTTTTCTCGAGTGCGCGGGTGACGGCGTTGCGGAACTGACCGAGGTCACCTCGCCGTAGAGCGCGATGCGGCGGACTCGATCGATACCCACCGAACGCTCGACGCAGTTTGGCGGATCGAATCGCCCAAACTTATCGCCGGGCTGACGCGCATCGTCGGCGACGTCGGCACGGCAGAAGAGCTCGCGCAAGATGCCTTCGTCTCGGCCCTCGTGCAGTGGCCCGAGACTGGCACCCCGCGCAATCCGGGCGCTTGGCTCATGGCCATCGCAAAGCGCCGCGCGATCGATCGCTTCCGGCGCCAAGACACCCTCGAACGCAAGCACGCGGAGATCGGGCGCGAGCTGCAGGCCCATGAAATCGCGCAGCTGTCCCCCGATTCGCCGGAAGATGACGATATCGGCGACGACTTGCTTCGCTTGATGTTCATTGCCTGCCACCCGATTCTGTCGATGGAGGCGCGCGTCGCACTGACCCTTCGTTTGCTCGGCGGTCTTTCGACGAGCGAGATCGCACGTGCCTTTCTCGTCGGCGAGCCGGTCGTCGCGCAGCGTATCGTTCGGGCGAAGCGAACGCTTTCGGAAGCGCGAGTTCCGTTCGAGGTTCCGAGTGGGGCAGATCGCGCTGCGCGCATGTCGTCGGTGCTTGGGGTTCTCTATCTCATTTTCAACGAAGGCTACGCCGCAACCGCTGGTGACGACGTGCTGCGGCCAACGCTTTGCGAAGACGCGCTACGCCTCGGACGCGTACTCGTGCAGCTTGCGCCGGACGATCCGGAAGTCCACGGCCTCACCGCTTTGATGGAAATCCAAGCATCGCGCTCAAAGGCGCGCGTGAGCACGTCCGGCGAGCCGATTCTTTTGCTCGAACAGGATCGCGGAAGGTGGGATCAGCTGCTGATTCGCCGCGGCCTCGCCGCTCTCGAACGCGCCCAGAAACTCGGCGGCGCGCTCGGGCCGTATGCCTTGCAGGCCGCAATTGCCGCCTGCCACGCTCGCGCTCGAACGGCCGAAGAGACCGATTGGCAGCGCATCGCCGCGCTTTACGACGGTCTCGCGCAGCTGCTCCCGACACCTGTCGTACGGTTGAATCGCGCCGTTGCGATCGGTATGGCGTACGGCCCGCAGCCCGCGCTCCAACTCGTCGACGCGCTGCTCTCGGAGCCCTCGCTCAAAGCGTATCACTTGCTGCCGAGCGTGCGCGGCGATCTTCTCGAGAAGCTGCAGCGTTTCGGCGAGGCGCGCGAGGAGTTCGAACGAGCGGCCTCACTAGCGCAAAACGTGCGCGACATAGCCCTGCTGCGCGAACGCGCGGAGCGCTGCGCGCGGCGCTAGAGCGGCGCAAGACTGCGCAAGGTATCTTCCAATTGCGCCGCGCGTTCGCGCCATTGGCGCGCTTCGACGGCTCCATACGCGGTCGCGGCGGCACTCGTGAGGCGGGCCAGCAGCGAGACTTCCTCGGGGTCGAGCGAAGCCCCGTCGGAATGGCTTCCATATAACACGACGCCCAGCAGATCGTGCTGCGCGACGAGTGGAATCGCGAGCGACGGGCGCAGAGCCCCTTCGGGAAACCTCGCGCTCGAAATCGCGACGTCGTCGAGAAAGATGGGACGCTCGAGCGACCGCAGGCTGCGCACGAGCAGTGAGTCCGTTTCGATCTCGACCGCATTCTCCGGCTGCCACCCTCGTGCGGCGGCACGCCGAAACGGCTGAGCGGTCGACGCTCGCGCGAACAGCGCCGCCGAGGAAAGCGCGAGCGTATCCGCCGCATCATGAACGAGCGCGTCGTCCACCGAAGCAGACGATTCCGCGAAAGCGAGCGCCGCGATGCGATACTCGATGCGCTTTTCGGCGAGATGGCGCCGGCGAAAAATGAGGCGGTCCACGAGCCGTTCCGTCCGCGCGTGCAAGGAATTGAGCGCGAATCCGAAGGCGATCGTCACCAGGGCTTCGACGGCCACGGCGTACCGTTGTTCGCTCAGGAACCGGCCCACGAGCCAATCGACGAAGCCGACCATTGCGAGCACGAGCGTGGTCGTTGCCGCGTAGACGGCCGTGCGATTCAGCACGAAGCCCGTGTCGATAACGCGATGGCGCAGGATCGCATACGCGAGCGCGAGGGGTAGCGCGCACTGTGCGAGCTGCCCGAGCCCCAGCAGCGACGCCATGAGGAAGCTTGTCGGCCCGCTGTTTATGGGGCCGTCCACGACCAGGAGGTTGAACAGGGTGTAGCCCGCATCGCTGACGACAAGCCCGGTGATGACCCATCCGATTCGGCGGCGTCCTTCGCCGGCGGCGTCGACGTAGACGGAAGCTGCGAACGCGAGGGTGAGCGCGGCCACAACCCACTGCGACCAGGTGTCGAAGACATTCCACGAACCGAAAAGGATGGGTTCCATACTTGCCTGGTACGCGTAGAGGGCGAAACCGGCAAAGAAGATCGCGTCGGCGACGTGCATGCGAATACGGCCGGCGCGGCCGATTGGAGCCCGCGGAAATCGCACGACGAACGGCAGTAACGCGAGCGCCGGAGTCGAGGCGAACAGCGCGGTGATGGCGACGCACACGAATCCGTAGAGCGGATCGGGAAGCGCGGAAAAGAGACCGCAGACGTTGCCTGTCGTGAGGTTGCCCGTGCCGGCGTAGACGAGCGCAGCGGTCGCGAGGGACGGCCTGCGCCACGCGATGGCGGCAAACACGATGAGGCTCACGCTGGCCGAGACGAGAAACACCGCCGTGGAATAAGCGTTTATCGGGTGCTCGAGAACGCCGGCGCGGACAGTGACTTGGCGGCGCTCAGCCCCGCGGTGGATCGAAACATCGACTGTCGTTCCGGGCGGGCTAATACCGACGCGAAGCCGGTATCGGTCCGAGAGCGATAGCCGCGAGATATCGATCACGTCACCCGGTCGGATCCCAGCCCGCTCCGCACCCGAACCCGGCATCACAAAGATGACCGCGGCGCCCGAGCCCCGAGGTGCGTAGCGAAAGCCGAATTCGCTCGTGTCAATCGGCGCGAAGGTTTCCGCCCACGCAAGCGCGAGGGCGCCCATCGCAATCATGGCGAGGATGAAACCCCGCAACGGCATGGCCACATCCGGCTGTTCGCTGCCTGCCGAGGCGGAACCGCCCGCCGTTATCGCCCTACATCACCGCGAAGTTCGGCCGTCCCTTAGCGAGGCTGTTGTCACGCGGCCTGCGGTAGCAGCCGCAAAATATCGCCGATAGGAGAAGGGAAAAGGCTCCGAGTTCGAGTGACGCCGTGGTGCCGAGGATCCTAGCGACCATACCGCCCGCAAAAGGACCGATCACCTGTCCTACGCCGAGCGTCGAGGTCAACAGTGCGAAGGCGCGCGCGTATCGCTGCGGAGGTTCGCGCTGTTGCGCGAGGGCGCCGATCATTGCCGGGACGCCGATGAAGCCTATGCCGAAGACGAAGGCTCCCATGAGCACGGGGAAGGAATCGCGCAGCGATAGCATGAGTGCACCGGACGCGCACAATCCGCCTGCGGCTGCGATCGGCACTCCACTGCGGAAGCGGTCGACCAGCGGCCCCCAGCAGAGAGCCCCAAGCGTTCCCGCACCTCCGAGGATGAGCACGGCGAGCCCGAGGCCTGCAGCGTGCGTCCGGGCAAGCGCCGCACCGAAGAACGTAACGACATCGATGTAACCAAACCCGAATGCCGTGTAGCCAACGGCGAGAAAGAGATATTTGCGCGGGGACCACAACCCGATGGGAACGCCGTCGTCGGCGGCTCCCGCCCGCCTCCCTTCGGTTTGCGCAACGCGCGAAAAGATCAGTGCCGCGAGTATCCCGATCAGGGCCATGGCGAACCACGCATAGCGCCAGGTGTCACCGCCGAACGGAAAGATCACCGCGCCGGCGCCCACGA
>Ga0302326_10026778_pt1 | contig 11644 bp, 11 predicted proteins | sample Palsa_T0_3_FD_202264 | JGI IMG/M metagenome (GOLD analysis project Ga0302326, IMG submission 202264) | Peat permafrost microbial communities from Stordalen Mire near Abisko, Sweden - Palsa_T0_3 | ecosystem: Environmental > Terrestrial > Soil > Palsa > Peat permafrost | place: Sweden: Abisko... | reverse complement strand
GACGAGGACGGCCAGATCCTGGAGGCCGAGTCGATCTCGGCCGGGCTCGACTACCCGGGCATCGGGCCCGAGCACGCCCACCTGGCCGCGACGGGCCGGGCGGAGTACTACTGCGCCACCGACGCCGAGGTGCTGGACGCCTTCGTGCTGCTGTCCCGGACCGAGGGGATCATCCCGGCGCTCGAACCCTCCCACGCGCTGGCCTGGGTCATCGCAGAGGCCGGGCGGTCCATCCCGGCCGGTTCGAGCGTGCTCGTGACCCTGTCGGGACGGGGGGACAAGGACGTGGCCCAGGTACGCGACCTGCTGGCCGAGCGGGCGGAGCGCTGAGGGTGTCCGAGGCCTCGGTCGCCGCGTTGCCGGGGAAGATGGAGGCGGCGCTGCGGGCCCGGCGCGACGGCGGGGCCAAGCTGCTCGTCCCCTACGTCATGGCCGGCATGAGCGAGGACTGGGTGGCGGTGCTCCAGGCGGTTGCCGCCGCCGGGGCCGACGCCATCGAGGTCGGCCTCCCGTTCTCGGACCCGATGATGGACGGGCCGGTCATCCAGGCCGCCGGGATCGCCGCGCTCGGGCGGGGTACCACCGTCCACGGTGCGCTCGACCAGCTGGCCACCGCCGAGCTCGGCATCCCGATCGCGGTGATGACCTACTACAACCTGGTGTTCCGGGCCGGCCACCGTCGCTTCGCCCGATCGCTGGCCGAGGCCGGCGTGACCGGTGCGATCGTGCCCGACCTCCCCCTCGAGGAGCTCGACCCGTGGGCGGCCGCGGCCGACTGGGGTGGGATCGAGACGGTGCTGATGGTGGCGCCGTCCTCGCCGCCGGACCGGGTGGCCCGGATCGCCGCCCGCTCGCGCGGCTTCCTCTACGCCGTCACCCGCATGGGGGTGACCGGCGAGCGAGCCGCGCTGGGCGACGCCGCCGTGTCGGTGGTCGAACGGGCCCGGGCGGTGAGCGACCTGCCGATCTGTGCCGGCATCGGGATCTCGACGCCGGAGCAGGCCCGCCAGGTGTGCGAGGTCGCCGACGGGGCGGTGGTGGGCGCGGCCCTCGTCCGGCGACTCCTCGACGGCGGGGGACCGGAGGGCGCAGCCGAGTTCGTGGGTTCGTTGCGGGAGGCGCTCGGTCCCTGAGCGGCCCCGGTCAGCTGGTCGGGACGATCACCAGGCAGCCGTTGTGGCCGCCGAAGCCGAACGAGTTCGACAGCACCGGGCCGGGCGTCCAGGGCCGGGGTTGGCCGGCCACCACGTCGAGGGTGATGTCCGGGTCTTGCTGCTCCAGCCCGGCCGTGGGAGGGATGAGGCCGTGATAGATGGTGAGCGTCGATGCGATCGCCTCGATGGCACCCGACGCCCCGAGGCTGTGGCCGGTCAGGCCCTTGGTCGAGGTAACCGGCGGCCCCGGGTCACCGAAGACCTTCTGGATGGCGGTGGCCTCGGCCCGGTCGTTGAGCGGTGTCGAGGTCCCGTGGGCGTTGATGTGGCCGATGTCCGACGGCGAGAGGCCGGCGTCCTCCAGGGCCAGCTCCATGCACGCGACCACCCCGGTGCCCTCGGGCTCGGGTGCGGTGATGTGGTGCGCGTCCGAGGTCGACGCCCCGCCGGCGATCTCGGCGTAGATGCGGGCCCCGCGGGCGAGCGCCCGTTCCTTGTCTTCCAACACGAGCGCGGCGGCGCCCTCGGCGATGACGAAGCCATCGCGACGCGCGTCGAAGGGCCGCGACTCGCCTGAGGTGGACAGGGCGGTCATGTTCACGAAGGCCCCGATGGCCACCTCCTGGATGGCCGCCTCGGCCCCGCCGCCGATGGCGACGTCGCAGCGGCCCGATGCGACCAGGCGGGCCGCCGCGGTGACTGCGTGGGTCCCGGCCGCGCACGCGGTGGCGATGGTCTCCGACGGCCCGTGCCAACCGAAGCGCATCGAGGTGTTGGCCGCCCCGGCGTTGGCCATCATCATCGGCACGAGGAACGGCGAGACGCGGTCGGGTCCCTTGTTGGCACACACGAGCACCTGCTCGACCAGGGTGTGGAACCCGCCGACACCGCTCGCGTAGACCACCCCGGAACGGGCCGGATCGGCGTCGAGGTCGCCCGCGTCGATCCGGGCCATCTCCGCCGCGGCCACGCTCATCTGGGCGAACCGGTCCAGCCGGCGCGCCTCCTTGGCCCCGAACCAGGCCAACGGGTCGAAGTCTGGCACCGTGCGCTCACCGGTCACGGTGGGGTGCAGCAGCTGCTCCCACAGAGCGTCGACCCCCACGCCGCAGCAGGTGACGGCGCCGACCCCGGTGATCGCGACGGTGCGGCCGACGATCGGGCCCTCGGGGCCCGTTCGGAGCAACATCAGAGCTTGGAGGTGACCAGATCGAAGGCCTGACCGACCGTCTCGATGTTCTCGAGCTCGGTCTCCTCGACGGTGATGTCGAAGGACTCCTCGAGCGCCATGACCAGCTCGACGAGGTCGAGGCTGTCGGCGTCGAGGTCGTCGGCGAAGCGGGCTTCCTTGGTCACCTTGTCCCCGGGCACCTGGAGAACCTCCACGGCACACTCCCGGAACTTCTCGAACGCTGCTTCGCTGTCCACTGTTCTCTGTCGCTCCTTGCCTTTAGGCGTTTCGGGCACTCATCGGTCGCTCACAACCCCATCCCCATGCCGCCGTCGACGGGAAGGACGGCGCCGGTGATGTAGTTGGCTCCGGTCGACGCCAAGAAGCCCACCGCGTCGGCGATCTCGTCGGGCGTGGCGGTCCTCCCCAGCGGGACCAGGCCTTTCATCTGCTCGATCCTCTCGGTGCCGAGCGCTTCGATCATATCGGTGGCCACCAGACCCGGCGCGACCACGTTCACGGTGATCGAGCGGCTGGCGACCTCTCGGGCCAGGGCCCGGGCCATGCCCACCATCCCGGCCTTGGAGGCGGCGTAGTTGGCCTGCCCGGGCAGGCCCACGAAGGCCCCCACCGAGGAGATGAAGATCACCCGGCCCCGGTGCAGCCGGAGCATCTTGGTCACCGCCCGCTTGGCCACCCGATAGGCGCCGGTCAGGTTGGTGTCGATCACCTCCGACCACGCCTCCTCGCTCATGCGGGCGATCAGCGTGTCGCGGGTGATCCCGGCGTTGGCCACCAGCACCTCGACCGGGCCGAAGTGCTCCTCGACCGCCGCGAACGCGGCCTCGACCTGTTCGGGCACGGTGACGTCGCACCGCAGCGCCAACGCACCGTCCTCGCGGGGTCCGGGCTGGTCGGCCCGCGAGGTGAAGGCCACCCGGTCGCCTTGGGCCAGGAACCACGAGACACAGGCCGCCCCGATCCCCCGGGAACCGCCGGTGACCAGCACCACCCGGCCGGCCGGAGAGCCCGGGGCCTCCTCCCCGCTCACGTGTCCTCGGCGGTCACCCGCAACCACAGCAGCGGTTGACCCTCCTGGACCCGCTCGCCTGCGGTGGCCTGCCAGCGCACCACGACCCCGGCGAAGGGGGTCCGGACCTCGACCGCCCCCACCCGCCCGATGAGATCGCCGACCGAGATGCCCGAGGGAGCGCTCCCGGCGCCCGAAGTGCCCGGGAGCAGCCCGACGCCCGGCGCCGACAGGGTCTGCTCGGGGAAGAAGATGCCGCCACCGGGGCTGACCACCACCCGTTCGGACATGTACAGGTGCTCGCCGATTTCGTGCTGCTCGGCCGGCTGGGTGTCGATGTTGGCCACCAGGTCCATCAGGCGGTCGAGGTCGTCGGGTTCGGCGACCGACACGGTGTCGATGTCGGCGACCGAGCGCCGGGCCAGGCCACTCAGGACCCCGCCCGGCCCGAGCTCGACGAAGGTCGTGCCGCCCAACCCGGCCAGGGTCTCGAGGGACTGGCGCCACCGCACCGGACTGCAGAGCTGGGCCGAGAGGAGCCCGGGCCACTCGGCCGGGTCGCTGTGGATCCGCGCGTCGACGTTGGCCACCACCGGGATCTCGGGGGACCGGAAGACCGCGTCGCCGAGCGCCTTGCGCAAGGCCGAGCGGGCGGCCGCCATGAGCGGGGTGTGGAAGGCGCCCGACACCGGGATCGGCATGACCCGCTTGGCCCCCAGGCCCTTGGCCAACTCGCCGGCCGTCTTTACGGCCTCGACGGTCCCGGCGATGACCACCTGGCCGGGTGCGTTGTAGTTGGCCACCCAGACCTCGCCCTCGGCGCGTTGGCAGGCCGCCTCGGCGTCGTCGTCGGTGATGCCGAGCAGGGCCGCCATGGTGCCCGGCGCGTCCTCACCGGCCCGGGCCATCGCCTCGCCGCGGGCCACCACGAGCTGAATCCCGTCTTCGAAGGACATCGCGCCACTGGCCACCAGCGCGGTGTACTCGCCCAAACTGTGGCCGGCGCAGGCACCGGGGGAGAGGCCGAGCCGTTCCACCGCGTCGAGGACGACCAGGCTCTGGACGAACGTGGCCAGCTGCGCGTTGGCGGTCCCGGTGAGCTCTTCCATCGGCACGTCCAGCAGCAGCGCGGAGAGGTCGCGATCGGCCGCATTCGAGGCCTCGGCAACCACCTCGAAGGAGGGGTGATCGACCCAGGGCGCGCCCATCGCCGATCGCTGCGATCCCTGCCCGGGGAAGGTGAATACGAGCACCGCTGCCTCCGTTGGCTTTCGTGGCCCCGGTGCCGTGGCCCTGTGGCCCCGGGCGCCCGCCCGACCCGGTCGAAGGCTTCCGACCGCCTCCGAAGTCTGTCACGGTGGGGTGGCGAGCCGCAGTTCGAATCGACCAGGCAGGCCCTCTTGGTAGCGTCGAGACGATGAGGGTGGCTGCGGTGCAATTCGCCAGTGACCTCGACAAGGAGGCCAACCGGGCCCGGGCGCTGGGTGCGGTCAGGGACGCCTCGAGCCAGGGCGCGACCCTGGTCGTGCTCCCCGAGGCGTCCATGTGCGGGTTCGGCGGGGCGCGCACCGACCTGCGCGAGTTGGCCGAGCCGCTCGACGGCCCGTTCGTGACCGCCCTGTCGGAGGCGGCCGCCGAGACCGGGGCGACCGTGGTGGCCGGCACCTTTGAGCCGGTGCCCGGCGATGCCCGGATCTACAACACCCTGGTGGTCGTGGGCCCCCACGGCCTGGTGGCCCGGTATCGCAAGGTCCACCTCTACGACGCCCTCGGCTGGATCGAGTCCGAGCGGGTGGCGCCCGGCACCCCCGACGCCTCCAACGCGCCCGTGGTCGACCTCGGGGAGCAGTCGCTCGGCCTGTTGACCTGTTACGACCTGCGGTTCCCCGAGTCGGCCCGCCTGGCCGTGGACGAGGGGGCGACCGCGCTGGCCGTCCCGGCGGCATGGGTGGCCGGGGAGCACAAGGCGGCCCACTGGCGGACCCTGCTCGGGGCCCGGGCCATCGAGAACACGGCCTATGTCATCGCGGCTGCCCAGCCCACCCCGGTCTACAGCGGGTGCTCGCAGATCGTCGACCCCTTCGGCGTGGTGGTGGCCGAACTGGGGCCCGACGACGGCGTCGGATCGAGCGCGATCGTGGTCGCCGAGGCGCGGGGCGATCGGGTGGACGAGGCCCGCCGGGCCCTCCCGGTCCTCCTGCACCGGCGCTTCTCGGTGGGCGGACGAGCCGAGAGCACCGCCGCACCCCGCGGGTGAGGGAGCCCCGGTGATCCGGCCGCCGTGCTGACAGGACGGCTGGGCCGCTCGACTCTCGAGGTCAGCGCCCTCTCACTCGGCTCGTGGCGGACCTTCGAGCGTGTGGATCGCGACCAGGGACTGGCGGTGATGGAGGCGGCCCGGGCCGCCGGCATCACCTTCCTCGACGACGCCCGATACGACGACGAGACCAAGACCGCGCCCATCCCGACCGGCTATTCCGAGGTGATCTTCGGGGAGCTGTTCGCCCGGTCCGGCTATGAGCGGCGAGACGTGATCGTGTCCAACAAGCTTTGGTGGGAGTTCTGGCCCGCCGAAACCGCGGCCGAGGAGGTTGCCGGGTCGTTGGGCCGCATGGGCTTCGACTACCTCGACGTGATCTATTCGTCGACCCTGCCCGACGATCTCCCCCACGAGGTCGTGGTCGAATCGATCGCCGGCATCCTCGAGTCGGGCCGGGCCCGCCACTGGGCCATCGTCAACTGGCCCGGCGAGACGCTGCTGGCGGTGGGCGACCTCTGTGAGGCGGCCGGGGTGCCCCAGCCGTGCGCGGCCCAGCTTCCCTACAACCTGGTGCGTCGCGAGTGGGTGGAGGGCGCCGAGATGCAGCGGGCGCTCGAGCGCACCGGGGCCTCGGTGGTCGCCTCGGCGGTGCTGGCCGGCGGTGCGCTCACGGCAAAGTACGCGCACGGTGCCACCGGTCGCCTAAGCGACCGTCCCGACAATCCCGTCCTCGGGGCCGCCACCGGGCCGGCACGCGAGCTCGAGTCCTTGGCCGTCGAGTGGGAGACCGCCGCTGCCGTGCTGGCCATCGCCTTCGCACTCAGCCGACCGACGGTGGCGTCGGTGCTCTTCGGAGCCACCTCGCCCGAGCAGGTCCGGCAGAACTGCGAGGCCGCCGAGCTGGTGGGGCGACTGGACGGCGACCAGCTGGCCCGACTGGCGTCGATCGGCGCTCAGTCGGTCTGAACGCCCGGGCCCCCGAATGAGGTCGTGGCGCGACCGCGCGCCCGGCGGGGCGAGGCCGGGACTGACGAGGCATCGGTTCCCCACGCCCGGCGGTAGTCGTCGTCGCTGAGCGGGTACGAGCGCCACGTCGCGATCAGACCGCCGTACATCTCGCACGTGTGCACCGTCTCATAGGACCGCTCGCGACCGTCCCGCTCAAAGCGGTGTTCCAAGAAGCATCAGGCAGACCCGGGTGTCCAGCGTGTCGCCGGTGAGCGCCGACATGGCGGCCAGCCAGCCGGCCAGCCGGTCGCGGTGCACCGGGGTGACACCCCTCGGTGAGCACGCCCTCAGCACCAGGTCATCGCGACAACCGCTCAGAAAGGATTCGATGTCTCCGGCGGCCAACCGGGAGAAAAGCTCCCTAAGTCGTCTCGAGCCGTCGATTGCCATTTCGGCGTTCCCCTCGTTTGCTCGGTCCTTCATGTGCACTCCGTCTGCGTCGATCGATGTCTGCGTCGATCGATTCTCAGGATTGGTGGGCTCTGGACCCGGTCGAGACCGGCCGGCTCCAGGGGCCCGGGCACAGCGGTGGTGGCGTGGCCGACGACGTGGTGGTGGTCGGGGGACGACGGAGGTGGTACAGCAGGATCGACCCGTCGAGGACGCCGACCGGGCAGAAGCCGTTGAGCCACGACAGCCGGGGGTACTCGGCGCTGGTGAGATCGGTCGCCGAGACGGCGACCCAGCCCGAGACGCGATCGGGCGCCGTCCCGACCAACGGGCGCGCGCCCGGAACCGGCGCATCGGACAGGCCCCGGGGCCCGAAGTAGGCCACCCAGGGGTGCCGGCCCTCGGCCCAGGACGCCAGGCGGTAGAGGCCCTGACCCCAGTCCAGGTTGGAATTGGTGACCGCCGCGTAGCCGGGCCGGAACGGAGCCGAGGTCCACGACAGCGAGTTGGGGAACGAGGTGGCGGTGGCGACCATGCTCGCGCCCACGAGGCCGACCACTCCGGCGCTCAGCGCCCGGCGGGCCAGCAACCGACGGGCCATCGCGACCGGGACCAGCGCGCCGGCGCCGGCGGCCCACAGTGCGAGGACCGGGAGGAGGTACCGGAGCCCGATGTCGCGCGGCATCAGCACGGTGAACGCGGCCAGGACCACCGCGGGAAGCGCCAGCACCGCCAACGCGGCGCGTCGGGCCGGCCGGTCGATCCAGCCCCACGAGACCACGCCGGAGACCAGGACCACCAGTACCGCGATGGGGTACTTGACGACCAGGCTGACCGGCCAGTACCACCATCGGCCGCCCGAGTAGGCGACGCCCAGGACGTAGCCGGGCGCCGCCGCGGTGTCGTGCGAGCCGAGGTAGGAGATGCCTTCGACGTAGGGGGTGGGCAGGACCCTGGACAGGTGCAGCACCGCGTCGGGGTCGAGGGCGATGTAGGGCACCCACACTCCCACCAGGGCCAGCAACACGAGGAGGCCGCTTCGCCGAAGGATGGAGCGGGCCCCTCGATCTCTCGAGCCGATCGCCACCACCACCACGCTGGTCGCGACGATCAGGATGCCGGTCACGTCGGTTGACATCGCCAGCGCACCGGCCAGACCGACCCAGAACAACCTTCGCCCGCTGCGATCGCGCAACCAGCGCAACAGCGCCCACGAGCTCAGGCAGACGGCCAGGGCGAAGGGCACGTCGACCCCGTCGAGATGGCCGATGCCGAGTACGAAGGGGGACGACAACCAGAGCAGGGCGGCCAGGAGTCCGGCCGCGGGGCCGAAGAGCTCGCCGGCCAGGGCGAACACCACCCAGGCCACCGCCAACGACTCGGCCAGCGGGACCAGGCGCGAGGCAAAGGTGACCTCGCCCAGCTTTCCCGCGTCGCGTTGCGCGACGACGAACCGGGCGGCATAGGAGCGCTCGTCGTTGTCCGACCAGTGCCCATTGGGCGGGATGACCGGGTGGGCCAACAACACCGGGAGCACCGCCAGCACCTTGGGCAATGGCGGGTGCTCGTCGTTGATGGTCAGGTCGTGGTGCAGGAGGCCCGCCACGCCGGATGCCACATAGACCGGCTCGTCGAATGTGGGCGAGTCGAACCACGCCTCGAAGGCGCCGAGCGTCAGGTAGCCCACCGATGCGGCGGCCAGCAGGACGAGGGGGAGTCGGGAGACCCAGCGGGCGCGACGGCCCCGGTGTCGATCTTGCGACACCGTTTGCTCTACGGTGACGGTTTGGTTAAGGACCCGGGGATTCATGATAATGTCGATCAACTTACTCAAGTTAGTGGTTCTTCCAGCTCGCCCGCGTCAAACCCGACACCAAGGCGCCCGCGTCGGGCGCTCGAGTGAACAGGCCGTGGAGATGATCACCCGCGATGAGCCCTGAGGGCGAGCAGGTCGGACGGATGACCGCCGACAATGGCCACGTCGACGCCGACCGGTCGCAGCGCTCCGGGGTGCTCGCCGAATCAAAGCGTGAGCGACCGGCGTGGCTCGAGTTCCTCAGGCGCCGACGGACCCCTGTCGCGTGGGCGGTGTTCGTCGCGGTCTTCGCAACGTCGATCGCCCTGTTCGGCATTCCGTATTCCGAAGACACGATCGTGCTCTGGCTCACAGCGGCTCTCTTCGTGGCCAGCCTGGGAGATCTCGGTCGATGGGGGCGCGGCGTGTTGCGGGACTGGCTCCCCCTCTACGTCGTGCTCATTATCTACGCACTGTTGCGCGGGTACGCCAGCCACGTGCTGTGGGGCCCGTTCGTCCGGCCCCAGGTGGACTTCGACAAGCTGATCGGCTTCGGGACGGTGCCCACCGTGGCGCTGCAGCGATGGCTGTTCAACCCTCACCACCTGATGCCGTGGGACTACGGCGTCTGGGTCGTCTATATGAGCCATTTCTTCGTGAGCTTCATCGTGCTCGGGGTGTTGTGGAAGCGGAACTACCGCTGGTTCCAGCGCTACGCGTTCCTCTGGGTGACGTTGACACTGCTCGGCTACGTGATCTACGTCCTGTACCCGGCCATGCCACCGTGGCTGGCCAGCCAGACCGGTCACTTGCCTCCCACCACCCGCATCATCCCGGTCGTCTGGAATGCGGTCGGGGTCCATGGCGCGGCGGCGCTGTTCACCGGGGGGAACAGGTTCGACAACAACATCGCGGCCATGCCGTCGCTTCATGCCGCCTACCCCATGCTTCTTTGTTTGTTCTCCTGGCGTCGGGTGAAGCGTCCCTGGGTTCGGGTCGTCCTGGTCACCTACGTTTTCGCGATGGCGTTCACGCTCGTCTACACCGGCGAGCATTTCGTCATCGACGAGCTGGTCGGCTGGGCCCTGGCTGTGGCGGTGTACTTCATCGGTACGTGGTCGCTCGACTGGCGTCAGACGCGACGGAGGCTTCGTGTGGCCGAGATGGCCTTCTCGAGCATCGAGGAGGCGCAGTTGGACGGCCCGATCACCGAGACCCAACCGGCCGGTTCGGCCCGACCGGCCGTCGACGACCCTCAGCGGAGCGATGACCCGGTGCGGGTCGGTCCGCACCCCGATGGGAGCCACGCCGCGCTGGCCGGTCGTGAGGCCACGGGAGTCCCGGGAGACGCTGAACTCTAGAAACCCGCCAACGCCTGCACTGCGGGTGGCTGGTGCCCGCTGCGTCTACCCATCACGGCTCACCGTCGCGTCGCAGAAGCACGTAGGCGCGGCGCGTCTCTACCTCTTCGGGATGGTTCGGCCGTTCGAGTCGGGCCTCCACGACAAAGCCCGCGCTCTCCAGGGTCTCAACGACGCTCTCCACCTCGAAGAAACGGAAGTCGACGTCAACCTCGTGGTCCCACCAATCGGAGCGGTGCCTCACCTCAGAGCCGACATGGAACGAGACCAAGAAACGGCCGGACGGTCGCAGCACCCGGTGCACCTCGGTGAAGGCGGCGGGCAGCTCGGACGCTTGGAGATGAATGATCGAGTAGAACGCGATCACCGAGCCGAACTCGGCGTCCGACGCGGGAAGGGCGAGCAGGTCCCCTTCACGGAATTCGACCTCGGGGTATCTCTCCCGCCCGATCTTGATCATCCCGGCCGAGAGGTCGATGCCCACGGTTGGAATGTCGTGGTCGGCGATCCAGGCGGCGACGTGCCCGGGGCCACAGCCGAGATCGGCGATGGACGCGCCCTTTTCGGTTAGTTCGATGAGCGCGCTCAGAAAAGCGCGATCGAGGGGCTTGTACGCCAGCTCTTCGCCCAAATGCCTTGCGTACTCGTCGGCCACCGCGTCATAGCTGCGGCGCACTCGGTCGCGTTCGGATCCGTTGGGCACGAGACGAGCATCGCACGACGCGATGACACCGTCCCGCCGGTCGTCGGTGTTGTCTCCGCATACTGGTTTCATTTCACCGCGTGCCCCGATGAAGACTCGAACTCCCGGTTGGCCAACGTTGACGGGTCCGGGCAGATGCCGAGAGCCCCGGTCCCTTAGGACCGGGGCTCTCGGACTTCTCGGCTATCTGGGCGTCGAGCCCGGAAGGATCAGATCGTGATCGGGGCGAAGTAGCCGTAGACGTCCACGACCACATCGACGTTCCCCGACCAGTTGAAGACGTCCATCGAGGTGAACGGGAACGAGGCGACCGTGGTCACGATGTCTCCGTTGGAGATGATCCAACCCGGCACCCAGTTGATGTCCGAGGTGGGATAGGTCGTCAACTGGGCCAGGCCGATGCCGCCCTGTGCCGGGAAGATGGTCAGGAACGACGACCCCGTGGTGTTGGTCACCGTCACGTTCACATCCACCCCGTCATAGTCGGCCGGCGCGTTGAACCCGGTCGCCGGGCCCCACACATCGCCCGGGACGTCGATATCGAGGATCGACAGGGCCCCGAGTGTCGACAGCGTGTACGGCTCACCCGAGTTGGCCCTGGTGTCGGCAATCCGTGCCGGAGCGGTCAACCCGTAGTAGTAGCTGCCCACGTAGAACCCGGGACAGGTCGACGGGTAGACCGCCGGCAGCGCCACCGTGGTGACGGTGTTGGTGCCACCAGTCAGACCAGCCAGGTTGCCCGTGATGGTCAGGGCGCCTGAGGCATACGTGA
>Ga0302326_10026772_pt1 | contig 11645 bp, 11 predicted proteins | sample Palsa_T0_3_FD_202264 | JGI IMG/M metagenome (GOLD analysis project Ga0302326, IMG submission 202264) | Peat permafrost microbial communities from Stordalen Mire near Abisko, Sweden - Palsa_T0_3 | ecosystem: Environmental > Terrestrial > Soil > Palsa > Peat permafrost | place: Sweden: Abisko... | reverse complement strand
TACCCGGGACTGAGTGGAAACGTTGGGCACACCCCCCGATCCCGCCCGAGATGCCCAATGCCCCGCGCGGCTACTTCGTCGAGGCGATAAAAACCTGAGCCCTAGTCGCCGCCGCCGCCGCCTTCGCCGCCGCCTTTGGGCACGGTCCCCTCCCCGTCTCCGGTGCCTTGACCTGGGGCGTTGCCGTGCGTGTACTTATGACCAGGTGCGTGTTCTTCCTCGAGTTGCTTTGGGCAGTACGCCTTCGCCGAGATCGTCGCGAATTGAGCGGCGCCGCTTTCGGTGAGGGCCGGGTTGCTCTCCTGCAGGTGCTGGATCAGGTGCAGGCCGCCCATGCCGTTGTGAAGGCAACCGCACACGGCCTGGCCGGCGCTGACGGCCTGGGCCGGGTCGGAAAAGCCGATCCCCACTTTCTTCAGGTCAGCGAGGAAAGTGGGGTTGTTCTCGTCGCTGGCCGGCTCGTCGAGGCCAGGTTCGGCATGCGCCGGCACGGCAAGCACCAAGCCCAGGGATACGCCAATGATGGCGAGTAGCGATTTCATCGATCCTCCTTATCCGGTTTCGGTTGCGGCCTTCGCGACCGCCGCGGTGGCCTTGCCGTCGGTCAGATGTACGGCGTGGATGCCGGGCTTGGTCGACAGCTTGGCAACCAGGTCGTCGAGACCGGCCTCGTCGACGTTCCAGTGCTGCACCTCGTCCGGGGACTCCTGCAGCTTCGCGATGACTTTGTCGAGCGGAACCGGCCCCTTCGACCGCGCGGGCGTGGTCACCTTGGCCCGCACACCCGTCGAGGTGACGACGCGGGAAGCCGGGCTGCCTAGCGCCCCACCGGCCAAGCTGCCCAAGCTGGCCTGGTTGAGCGCGCTCAGCGGGACTTCCATCGTCGGAGCTGCCGTCGCGGCAAAAGCCCCGTCCGGCAACGACGTAGCGGCGAGCCTCACCGCGGGCGTGGCGCCGGCCCAACTGGGCGGCACCGACAACTTGCCCACCGTTTGCGCGCTACCGAGAGCCGCAGTCGCCGCCCGCGCTCCCAAGCCCGCGGCGGCATGCCCGGGCGAGGAAAGCCCACCGTTCAGCGACCCCAGGCCAATCCCGTGGCTCCAGGGCTGGTAGATGAAGAAGTTCTTCCACTGCGAGATGCCCAGGCTTTGCGTGCTGTTGATGACGTTGGTCCAGGTGGCCTGGCTGCCGGCGCCGGAGATGAACGAGTACATGTTCGTCCAGGTCGTGGCGAGCGTCGACCCGCCGGGGAGGGAGCCGAGCGCACTGGTGAAGAACTTGGTGTAGTCGGCGTTAAACGCAGTGACTTGGTTGAGGAAGTTGGTAAGGTCCGCCTCGATCTGCTCAATGATCGTTTCCGTAGGGGAGACCGCCGTCGTCGCAGCCGATTGGGCGGTGGCGGCCGCCTGAGCGGTCTGGCCGCTGTCGTTGGTCGTCTGCGGCGCCTCGGTGAATGAGCCCAGGCCAGTGGTGGCCGCTTGCGACGAGCAGGCGTAGCCGGTCACGGCGGCGACGTCCTGTGCCCAGAACTGGGCGTACTCGGCCTCGAGGGCCGCGATCGACGCGTTGTTCTGCCCCAAGATGTTCGTCTGCAACAGCGAGAGCAGCTGAGCGCGGTTCGCGGTGATCTCGGCCGGCGGCACGGTGGCTGCCAACGCGGTCTCGTAGGCGCTGGCTGCGGCGCGGGCCTGACTGGCGGTCTGCTCGGCCTGCCCCGCCGTGGTCGACAGCCACGACACATACGGCGCCGCGGCCGCAGCGGCGGCTTCCGACGACGGACCTGTCCAGTCGCCACTGACCAGCCCGGAGATCACCGATTGGTAGTTGGCGGCGGTGGACTGCAACTCGCCGGCCAGACCCTCCCAGGCGGTCGCGGCAGACTGTAGTGACTCCGTGCCCGGACCGGAGTAGATTTTGGCGGAGATGAGCTCCGGCGGCTGCGCAGCGAAATCGAAAACCATTGTCAGCCTTCCTTATTCCGCGCTCGGCGGGATCACGATGATGGTGGCGGTGGTGGCGATGTCGTCGGTCGCCACGGCGCCGGGCACGCGGTAGCCTTGCCCGGCGACGGCGCGGGTAGCAGACCCGCCGATCGCGCGGCCGGCCAGGCTGGACAGCGCCGTCTGGCCGAACATCCCGGGGTTGGCGATCGACTCCATCTCGGGAGCGGCGTCGAGCGCGGTTGCGTTCATCTCGGCCGCAACCGTTCGGACCGCCGGGACCGCCGACGCCCAGTTCTGCGGCACCGAGAGCGAACCGATGGTGCCGGCCCGGCCGACCGAGGCCAGCGCTCCCACATTTCCCGCGCCGCCATACGAGCCGGTGAGCAGCCCGCTGTGCAGCAGCGGTGACAACGCCCCAACGATGGGCGTCGGGTGGATCAAGGGGGCAATGCCTTGGATGCCAACGCCCAGGTTCGGGATACTGATGGTCATCTGGTACCAGTTCTTGATCAGGCTCCCGACTCCGAGGAGCGACCACGGCCCGGCGGCGTAGGTGCTGATGGTGTTGGCGCCCGTGGTGAGCGAAAGGTTGAAAAGAGTGACGGCGTTCGTGACCGACGTTGGCAAGCCCAAGCTCGTCAGGAGCGAAGCCAGGGTCGTAGTCGAGGCCGGGAAATAGTTGAAGAGTTGCGTGCTGAGGGTGCTGAGCTCGGTGCCGAAATTGGTAAATTCGGTGTTCAGCTCGGTCAGGAACGCCTCCAAGCTGGTGGTCGCGTCGGCGGCCGAGGCGGCGGCCGATTGGGCGGTCGCAGCCGACTGGGTGGCCTGCCCGGTGTCGTTGGTAGTCGCCGGCGCCGCGGTGAACGGCGTCAGCTGACTCGCGGTTGTCGCGGCCCCGGCGTAGCCGTACATGGCAACCGCGTCCTGGGCCCAGAACTCGCCATACGTCGCCTCGTTGGCGGCGATCGCCGGGGTGTTCTGACCCAAGAAGTTGGTCGCGACGAGTAGCGCCAACGCTGCGCGATTGGCCGCGATCACCGGCGGGGGGATGCTGGCAGCGAAAGCGGCCTCGTAGGCACCCGCTGCCGCTTGAGCCTGAGTTGCTGTCTGCTCGGCCTGCGCGGCGGTGTTGCTCAGCCACGCCGTGTAGGGCGCCGCGGCGCTGGACGCCGCTGCCGAAGACGGTCCCTGCCAGCTTGTGGTCAACTCGCCGATCGTGGATGCGTAAGACGCTGCGGTGGTCTGCAATTCGCTCGCCAACGCGTCCCAGGCAGTCGCGGCCGCCAGCAGCGGCGCCGAGCCCGGCCCAGAGTAGATCTTGCCGGAGTTGATCTCCGGCGGTAGAGCTCCGAAATCAAAAACCATCCGTATCCCTCGCTCCGGCTGTGTGGTCCCAAAGCCCAGCGTTTGTCCAGCGCTGAGCGGCGGCGAAAAGCTTTCATGGACGTCCGTCAGCACTGGCAATTAAGTGCTAATTGCCTGCTAGCTGCCTGAATTTCCCTGCACCGAAGATTAGCCAGCCTTCGCGAAACCAGCGCCGGTCGACGCCGCGGTGGTGGCAGTCTCGAGGCGCCGCGACCGCCGCTTGGCGGGTCGATGAGCGCGACGCCGAAACTGTGGTTCACCTGGCAAAATGACCTGGCGGGAGATGGTCGTCAAGCACGTCGCGTTTGGTGAACGAACGGTGGCTGCGAATAAAAATCTGCGCATCCAAAATTCCGGACGGCGCCACGTTCGGACCGCGCCGAGACGCGTGGTGTCCGCCGGCGTTTATGTGCGAGGAGATTCTTACCGGTGACCGCTGGGTTCGGCGGACCCCAGACGTCCTGGATCGAGCCGCGTTTCAGCACGCCGCAGCAGGTTTTGGGGTGTCACCGGCGCGGCAATCCGTAAGGGTTCACCTGCAGATACAGCATCGGGAGCCGGTGGCGTCGTAAACTTGATGAGTCGCACCAGACCTAAAGTCGACGCACAAGCCAATAGTTAGTCACTCCGTTCCCAACTGCGGAGCCCGCCCTTGAGGAGACATCCAGATGTCATTCGTCACCACACAGCCCGAGGCCTTGAGCACAGCGGCGACCGCTCTCGGCGGGATCGGCTCGTCCTTCAGCGCTCAGAACGCTGCCGCCGCCTCCCCGACGACCGGGGTGGTTCCCGCCGCAGCCGACGAAGTGTCGGCGCTGACTGCTGCGCAGTTCGCCGCGCACGCCCAGCTGTATCAAGCCGTCGCCGCTCAGGCCGCAGCGATCCACGAACAGTTCGTCAACACGCTGGGGACCAGCGCCGGCTCGTACGCGGCCACCGAGGCCGCCAACGCCGCCGCTGCGGGCTAACTTCCGACCTCACTGTCGGCCTGGCACCGTCACGGTGCCCGGCCGACAGTTGTCTGTGCCATATCGGTTCCACGGGTGGAAAGGTGTGTGGAGGAGGTCACCGCCATGACGTCTCTGCCGCATTCGAGCAGTGTTGGGCTTTTTGAAGCCGAAGATTTGATGCGTGCTGGAAATTCCGAGGCAGCGGTGGATATCCTCCTGAAGATCGTTCAGCGGGAGGCTGATCCGCACGCATTGTTCATGCTCGCTTCGTCGTATCTGGAGCTCGGGCGGTATGACGAAGCCCTTCGCCACGCCTCGGCCGCGGTGGAGGGTGAACCCTCCTCTGCGCCAGCCAGAGATCTACGTGCAAAAGTGAATCTTGCTGTGGGCGATTATGATTCCGCGTTGTCGGATTACAACACTCTGGCCGCCCTCTGTCGCGAACAGCGTCCGACACCGCCCGAACAGTATTCGATTCCAGCACACTTCGCCCTGCGCAATCTCGAACAGCTCGACCATATTCTGGCAAAGAATCGCGATAAGCAGGCGTCCGCCGGCGCCATGGCTGAACAATTTGACGGCTTGCGCCGCGGTCTTGCAGAGGTTATCGACGGGGCGAATGGCGAACCGCCTTGGGTGTCCGTTGACGGAAGAAGCACTCGGCTTTTCGCCGACCCGCCGTTCGTCAAGGTCCCGGAGGAAAAGCTGCCAAGCTACTTGAACCCGGATGTCGATTATGAGCCGATACAACAAGCGATTTCGTCAGGTCAGCTGACGGCGGAGGTCATTGACGATTTTCTGAACCCGGACGCTTTGGAGCAAGTGCGAAAATTCTGCCTGGAGTCCACCGTCTGGCGTCACCCGTATAAATTCGGCTATGTGGGCGCCTTCCCGCAGGACGGATTCGCCAGCATCTCGCTGTTCGCGGTAGCGGAACAGCTCGAAACAGCACTCGGCGAGGCGTTTGATGGATATCAATTGGCGCAGTGGTGGGCGTTCGAGTACGACGCCCGGCTGCCGGGTACCGATATCCACGGCGACGACGCCGACTTCTCTCTGAACTTATGGATCACCCCTGACTCGGCGAATCTGGATCCGACTACGGGCGGCCTTGTCGTCTGGGACAAGACGGCGCCCAGTGACTGGAGCTTCGACGACTACAACTCTGGGGGAGAGCGGGTCCGGGAGTACCTCCGGGACACCAACGCCGAATCGACGATCATTCCCTACCGCGAGAACCGGGCAGTCTTATTTAAGGGACATCTCTTTCACCGAACGGACGACTTCACATTCGCACCCGGATTCGAAAATCGGCGACGCAGCGTGACCTTCTTGTTTCGCCGCAGCGAGGGCTAGGGCGGAATCGCGACCGCCTCAGCCCAGCCGAGTCGGTGCCGGTAACTAGCTATGTCAGACCCCCTGCGGACCGCGCACCGTGATTTTGCCCAACCAACACCTGTTCGTTCACATCGGTTCCGCGCGTGGACAGGTTGCCTGAGGAGGTTGCGGTCATGACGTTTGTGCCGGACTCGAGCAGCGAAGGTATTGAATCAGCCGTCGATATCCTCGCGAACGTCGTCGAGCATGGGGGGTCTGTCCAAGCAATATGCACGCTCGCTTCTCTGTACAGAGAACTCGGCGAACATGAGAAAGCGCTTCGCTACGCCTCCCTCGCGGTGGAGAGAGAACCCTCCTCGGTGCCCGCCAGGGATGTCCTCGCGAAGGTGAATGTGGCTCTAGGAGACTACGTTTCCGCGTTGTCAGACTTCGAAATTCTTGCCGTCCTCGGTCATGAACAGCGTCCGATGCCACCCGATCAGCATTCGATTCCAGCGCATTTTGCGTTGCATAACGTTGAGCAACTCGAGCACATTCTCAGCGGCAATCGTGCTGAGCAAGTATCCGCCGATGTCACCGCGGAAGAACTTCTTGGCCTACGGCGCGACCTCGCAGACCTTATCGACGGGGCGGACGGCGAGGCACCTTGGATAACCGTCGACCGGCGAAGCAGTCCGATTTTTGCCGACCCGCCGTACGTGAGGGTGGCGGACGAGAAGCTGCCGCGATACTTGAACCCGAGAGTCGATTACGGACCGATACGACAGGCGATCGTGACCGGACATCTGGAGGCTGAGGTAATCGACAACTTTCTGACGCCGGAAGCACTCGATCAGGTGCGGAGCTTCTGCCTGGAGTCGACGGTCTGGCGTCACCCCTACCAGTTCGGCTATGTCGGTGCTTTTCCTCAGCATGGATTCGCCAGTGGCCCGTTGTTCGCGATAGTAGAAGAACTGTCAGCAGCTCTCGGTGAGGCATTCGATGGCTATCAACTAGCACAATGGTGGGCTTTCGTGTACGACGCCAAGCTGCCGGGAACTGATATTCACGGCGATGACGCTGATTTCTCACTGAACCTATGGATCACCCCCGATTCCGCGAATCTCGACCCGAGCGCGGGCGGCCTCGTGGTCTGGGACAAGACGGCACCGAGCGACTGGAGCTACAACGACTACAACTCCGGAGGAGAGCGGGTCAAGCAGTTCCTCCAGGATCAAAACGCGGAATCGCACGTCATTCCCTATCGGGAGAATCGGGCAGTCCTGTTCAAGGGGCACCTCTTTCATCGAACTGACGACTTCACGTTCGCACCCGGATTCGAAAATCGGCGACGCAGCGTGACCTTCTTGTTCCGACGCCGCAAGGGTTAGGAGAGCGGGCGGCGGCGGATCAGCCCGCTCTGCTGTAACCCGAGACGCTATAGACCACTAACAGGCAAGATTCTCAGTGGAGCAGTGCTGGAGAAACAGGCAGGCGATATGTGACGGCACACGGCGATCCCGTCGGCCCGCGACCCTTGCGGTTGGTGTCCGGCGATGGCTACCTGGACTGGGAGGCGGTCTATCAAGACAACGCCACCTGGGTGTATCGCACCATCTACGCTCGAGTCGGCAACCGGGCCGACGCCGAGGATCTCACCGCCGAGGTCTTCCTGGCGGCGTTGCGGCCGCTGCGGTTGACCGCCAGCGTCGGTGAGGTTCGCGGCTACCTACGAGCCACCGCCCGAACAGTCTTGGCCGCGCACTGGCGTGAGACCCTGGGTCGGGAGATCACCTCGATCGACGACATCGAGCAGCCGCCCGAGAGTGACCAGGCGATCAGCACCGCCCCGCAGCGGGTGGCCGGTGTACTCGAACAGTTGCCGGACAACTACCGGCGGATCTTGGAACTACGTTTCCTGCAAGGGCGTTCGATCAAGGAGTCGGCTGCCGAACTCGGGGTTACTGTCGCCAATGCAAAGGTGCTTCAGCATCGGGCATTGCGGCTGGCCGCACAGGTCAACGAAAAGGGCGAATCATGAACGCGCGCGCGTTACGCAGGTACATCGACGACCTGCTGCGTGGCCGCCGCCCAAAGCCGTTCCGGCCCGACGACTTCGAAGCCGCGCAAATTCGGACAGCCATCGATCTGCAGGCGGCGCGGCTGGGCAGTGATGCTCCGCGACAGGAGTTCCTCACCGATCTGCATCGTCGTCTCGCCGAGCAACAGGAAGGCACCGGACGACCGGTGTCGAAGTCGACTGCGACCCGCAGGAACGTCATCGTCGGCACGTCGGCCGCCGCGGCAGCCGCGGTGGCGGCGGTATCTATCGATCGCGCGCTGATCGGTGTCGGCCAGGCTGCCGACGGCGGCGACAGTGGATCCCGGGAGCTCACGCCGACTACCGGACGCTGGATGCGGGTGGCGGCCAGCGCAGACGTGCCCGACGGGGTCATGCGACCCTTCGATGTCGGTTCAGTCATCGGGTTCGTTCGTCGTGTCGACGGCAAGCCCGAAGCCGTCTCGGGCGTGTGCACGCACCAGGGCTGCCGACTGTGGTTCGACGCACCCGACGACCGGCTGCGCTGCCCGTGCCATTCGACATCGTTTACGGCCGCCGGCCAGGTGCTGACGCATCAATTGCCGATAGCTCCGAAACCGTTGCCCACGTTGATGGTTCGCGAACAAGACGGCGCCATCGAGGTGTTCGTTCCAGCACCGCCGAGCAAGCCGGTCTAGCGAGGTGTAACCCACCGCCCTATCTCTTGGCGACATGTACTTTTCCGCCGAAGATGGAGGTGTATCGCTATGCCCGGACGACCTCGGGGCGCGCGTGCTGTGTTGCTGGGGCTGATGGTGGTGGCCGGATGCTCGTCACCGCAGTCGGCCACGTCGCCGTCGGTGACCTTCGGGTCGGCGGCGACCACTCCTGGAATGCCGGGTATGAGCGGTATGCCGTCGATGCCGAACATGCCGGCGGGCACCACCGCCGCGACGACGGGACCGGCCGCTCCGGTGGCCGGCAATGCCATCAGCATCGACAACTTCGCCTTCGCCCCCCCGACGCTGACCGTCCACGCGGGTAGCACAGTGACCTGGACCAACCGAGACGAGGAGCCGCACACGGTCGTCGCCAACGACGGATCGTTTCACTCACCTGGAATGGGTTCGCAGGCAACGTTTTCCTACACCTTCGCGAAGGCCGGCACGTTCGACTATGTCTGTTCGATCCACCCGTTCATGCACGCGACCGTGGTGGTGACGCAATGACCGACGCCCCAGACACGATGAACCGGCGCCAGCTGATCCGGCACAGCGCATGGTTCGGTGCAGCCGTCGGCCTGGCGGTGGCCGGCGGCGAAGTCATCTCCCACGTCGCCGGCACTGCCGACGCCGCGCGCATTCAGGGTCGGCCTACTCTGCGATTCGCTCAAGTCAGCGACAGTCACATCGGATTTCTTGGAAAAGCCAATCCGAATGTCGCGGGCTCCTTCAACCAGGCGATCGATCGGATCAACAACCTCAGTTACACACCGGATTTCGTCATCCATACCGGCGACCTGACCCATCTGGCCACACCTGGCCAGTTCGATCAGGTCAAGCAAATGATGACCGGGCTGCACACGCCGCACGTGTTCACCGTTCCCGGTGAGCACGACTCGATCGACGACGGGGGCCAGAAGTACCGAAGCGCGTTCGGCGCCGGAACCCGCGGCGACGGTTGGTACAGCTTCGACATCGCCGGCGTGCATGTGATCGCGTTGGTGAACACCTTGAACCTGAAAAAGCTTGGGCACCTTGGTGTTGACCAGCTCGAGTTCGTCGCCAAAGACGTGGCGGCGCTGCCCAGTGACACGCCGATCATCGTGTTCAGCCACATCCCGCTGTTCGCCATGTATCCGGATTGGGGCTGGGGCACCGACGACGCCGCCCAGGCGCTGAGCTATCTGCGCCGCTTCTCGTCGGTCACCTGCCTCAACGGCCATGTCCATCAAGTGTTTTGCAAGACCGAAGGCAACGTGACATTCCACAGCGGAACAACCACCGCCTATCCGCTGCCTCACCCCGGTGATGGTCCAGCGCCCAAGCCGGTCACCCTGCCGGCCGGCAAACTGCATGATGCGTTGGGCATCCGTGAGGTCAGCTACACCCGGGGCCAAAGCACTCTCGCGTTGAAAGAAAAGGCGCTGCAATGAATGTGACCAGATTGGCTATGGCTGTGGCACTGGCGGTCAGCGGGGTCAGCCATGCGTATCTATATATCCATGGTTACCAGCACATCCCGACGATCGGCACTGCTTTCGTGGTGCAGGCCGGTGTCTCGTTCGCTCTCGCCTTGCTGATCCTGATCGGCGGTCCATCGTGGCTTCAGTGGGCCGCGGCCGCGTTGGCCGGCGGCGCACTGGGCGCGTTCGTGTTGTCGCGCACAGTCGGGCTCTTCGGTTTCTCCGAACAGGGATGGCAGCCCTCGCCACACGCGGCGATCAGCGTGGTCGCCGAACTGGTGGTCGTTGGGCTGTGGGCGGTCTATGTGATCGGCCACCGACGGGCGCGCGCACCGCAGAGCTAGCTGCGATTGTGGGCGCGCCATGCCCTCGGCAGCCGAAGCGGGCCCCACCCGAGCAGGCCGGCCCCGATAGCGAGTGCAAGGTAGAACTTTTTGCCCACGGACAATGCCGTGTAGGCAGTGCCGTCATGTACGTGCACGTCCGGCACCGATTTTCCGGCCCCAAGGGGGTTGTGGTGACCACGGGAAAGGTGCGGACATCGAGGACGTCGAGCCCAACGCTGTCGGACGGCCATGACATAATCGAACGTATGTTCGAAAATACGTGGTCTGCGATGGAGCGGTTACGTGCCGCGGTGCGGACCGAGAATCGGGCAGCAGGTCAACGACTGGCCGTCATTGGAGAGCTTGACGTGCTGTGGCTACGGCAGGTCGGCGAGCGGGAGACGTGGTGCACCGACACGCAGGAGGCGATCACCGCGGAAGTGGCTGCGGCATTGGGGATCACCCAGGGGTTGGCGGCGAGCTATCTGGAGTACTCGCGGGCGATGCGGTTGCGACTGCCGAAGGTGGGCGAGTTGTTGCGGGCCGGCGATATTGACTATCGGACCTTTCAGACGATCGTCTACCGCACCGATTTGATCACTGATTCTGACGTGCTGGCTGCCGTCGATATTGAGTTGGCGGTGAAGGTCGCGCGGTGGCCGGGAATAACGCAGGGCCGATTGGGCGGTTACGTGGACCGGGTTGTGGCCCGCGCCGATCGCGATGCGGTGCGGCGGCGTCGTGAGCGCCGCGGCGATCGAGAAGTGTCGATCTGGGGCGACGCGGATGGCTTGACCGAGATATTCGGCCGGCTGATCACCACCGACGCCCACGCGGTCGATGCCCGACTGGACGCCATCGCCGCCAAGGTATGCGCCGACGACCCGCGCACCCGCAACCAGCGCCGCGCCGATGCCATGGGCGCCATGGCCGCCGGGTTCGATCGGCTGAGCTGTCGTTGTGGGCAGCCCTGCTGCCCGGCGGCGGCCACGCCGACGCCAAGTCCGGTGGTGATCCACGTGATCGCCGATCAGGCCAGCCTCGATGGCACTGCGCAGACGCATGGCTCGATGATCGGATCCGACGCGCTGATTCCCCCGGAGCTAATCGCCGACCTGGCCAAGTCAGCCGAACTTCGTCCATTGGTCCATCCCGCCGATGCGCCGCCGGAACGCGGCTACACGCCGTCGCAGGCCCTCGCGGATTTTGTGCGTTGCCGCGACATGACGTGCCGGTTCCCCGGTTGCGACAAGCCCGCGATGAACTGCGATCTCGACCACACGATCCCATATGCCGATGGCGGTCGGACGCAAGCGTCTAACCTCAAATGCCTTTGCCGCCTTCATCACTTGTTGAAGACGTTCTGGGCCTGGCGCGACCATCAGCTACCTGATGGAACGCTGGTGTGGACATCGCCATCCGGGCAGACCCATGTCACCACCCCCGGCAGCGCATTATTGTTCCCTGGTCTCTGCGTTCCGGCTCCAGGCCCTCTCGCTCCGGACGCTACCTGGCCGC
>Ga0302326_10026769_pt1 | contig 11646 bp, 10 predicted proteins | sample Palsa_T0_3_FD_202264 | JGI IMG/M metagenome (GOLD analysis project Ga0302326, IMG submission 202264) | Peat permafrost microbial communities from Stordalen Mire near Abisko, Sweden - Palsa_T0_3 | ecosystem: Environmental > Terrestrial > Soil > Palsa > Peat permafrost | place: Sweden: Abisko... | reverse complement strand
CACGACAGCGAGCATGGGCTCGGCGTCAACGAGCTCGCCCGGCGGATCGGCGTCAACGCGAGCACGGCCTCGCGCCTGTTGGCAACGCTCGAGTCCGCCGGCATGGTGCAGCGGGATGGCCAGGGCCCGTACCGGCTCGGGCTCGGGCTCGTGACGCTCGCCGACCGCGTGCTCTCCCGACTCGACCTCGGCATGCTTGCGCGGCCGGTGCTCGTCGACCTGATGGAGCGGACCGGCGAGACGGCCACGCTGTCGCTGCCGGGCGAGCGCGAGGCGATCACGGTCGACTCGGTGCCGTCGCGCTCGAGCGTCGTCAGCATGGCGAGGCTCGGCCGGCCGAGCGTCTCGCACGCGACCGCGGTCGGGAGGGTGATGCTGGCCTTCGGCGGCAGTCCGCTGCCACGCGAGCGCGACCTGGTCGCACTCACCGACCGCACGATCACCGATCGCACCGCGCTCGCGGCCGCCATCGAGACCGTCCGCGAGCAAGCCTACGCGACGGTGTTCGGCGAGCGCGAGGTCGACGTCAACGCGATCGCCGCTCCGGTCTGGGGCCGCGGCGGCGCGCTCGCGGCGATCCTCGGGATTCAGGGCCCGGCGACTCGGCTCGAGGATCCGACCAGGCTGCTGGCACCGCTGCTGGAGGGCGCCGCCGAGCTCACACGCGCGCTCGGCGGGCGCCGATGAGCGCTCGCGAGGACGCGCACGACGTGATCATTGTCGGGGGCGGCTTCGCCGGCGTGACCGCGGCACGCGAGGCGGCGCTCCGCGGGCGCTCGGTGCTGCTGCTCGAAGCGCGCGACCGGCTCGGCGGTCGCACCTGGACCGCTCCGTGGAAAGGGATGGCGATCGAGTATGGCGGCGGCTGGGTCCACTGGCACCAGCCCCACACGTGGTCTGAGATCACGCGCGCCGGGCTCGCGGTGCAGCTGTCCGCGGCGGCCCACGAGGCGGGCTGGTACGTCGGCGAGGAGCGACGAGCGGGCACGATCGACGAGCGCGATGCGATCGCGAGACGCGGCTGGGATCAGTTCGTGCGCGGCGTCGAGGAGGCGCTCCCGAACCCGCACGATCCGTTGCTGGCAATCGAGCGGCTGGCCCGGTTCGACCGGCTGACGATCGCCGAGCGGCTCGATCAGCTCTCGTTGGACGACGAGGAGCGGTCCGTCCTCGAGGCCGAGCTCGAGTCGCTCGCCAATGCCCCGCTTGGTGACGCCGGTGCGGTGTCGGTGCTCCGCTGGCACGCCCTGTCGGGGTACAGCCTCGCGCTGGCGCAGTACGCGGGCGGTCGCGTCACGCTCGCCGGCGGCACCCGCTCGTTGCTCGAGGCGATCGCCTCCGCGGCGCCGTTTAGCACCCGGCTCGCGACGCCCGTGGTCGCCGTCAAGCAGCTTGGCGGCGGCGTCGAGGTGCACACGCGGGACGGAGAGATCCACCGCGGGAGCTGTGCCGTCGTGGCGGTGCCGCTCAACACGCTCGGCGCGATCGAGTTCGCGCCGGCGCTGTCCGGGCGCAAGCAGGAGGCGATCACGCTCGGCCAGTCCTCGCGCGGGATCAAGCTGTTCGTTCACGCTCGCGGCGAGCCGCAGCTGCAGAACGCGATCCGTCCGGGCCACCCGTTCGGCTATCTCGGCACCGAGTCGCTGAGCGATGACGGCACCCAGCTGATGATCGGGTTCGGACTCGACGCGAGTCGCTGCAACGCCGGCGATCTGGCCGCGGTCCAGCGCCAGCTCGATGCGATCCTGCCCAGCTACGAGCTGCTCGAGGCGACCGCCCACGACTGGCTCGCGGACGAGTTCTCGCGCGGGACGTGGGCGATCCACCGGCCCGGCTGGTACGAGCACCATCATGCCCAGATGCAGCTCCCGGAGGGCCGGGTGCTGCTCGCCGGCTCGGACCTCGCCAACGGCTGGGCGGGGTTCATCGACGGGGCGATCGAGTCGGGGCTCAGAGCCGGCGCGTGGGCGAGCGCACTCGCCTGACGCTCGCGTCCACCGCCACGGCCCCGGTCTCGCTGACGATCACCGGGTTGAGCTCGATCAGCTCGAGCTGCTCGGAGAGCAGCAGCTCTCCACAGCGCTCGACCAGGCGGGCCGCGGCGCCGATGTCGAGAGTCGGCCGGCCCCGTCCGCCGCTGAGCAGCCCTCCGCCGCGCAACGACCGCAGCGCCGCCTCGATCCGCGCCGCCCCGCCCGGCAGCGGCACGATCGTGACGTCGTCGAGCAGCTCGGTCCAGATCCCGCCGAGCCCGACGATCAGCACGGGCACGAGCTCCCGCGCGCGCGCCGCGACGAGCAGCTCGACCCCCGCCGGCGCCATCCGCTCGGCCAGCACCGCTCCCCCCCAAGCGGCGGCCAGCTCGGCCAGCCGGCGGTGCGCGAGGCGCACCTCGCCCTCGGTCCGCAACGCCAGCGCCACCCCGCCGAGCTCCGACTTGTGCTGCACCGCGGCGGAGCTCAGCTTCAGCACGAGCGGCGCGCCGAGCTCGGCAAGCGCACCGACGGCATCGTCCTCGTCGTCGACGATCCGCCCGTCGGGGACCGAGACGCCGCCCACCCGCAGCAACCGCTTCGCCTCGTGTTCCGCGAGCCATTCGCCGTCGCCGGCCGTCGCCGGCCCGCTCACCGCAGCCGCAGCCGCTGCGATTTCCCGCAGCCGCAGCGGATCGCCCGGGGGCCGCCGGCTCGCCGCAGCACACGCGAGCCCTGTCCGCAGTCCGGCGGCGGCGGGGATGCCCTCGCCGGCGAAGCGCCACGCGGCGGTGTCGTCGAGCAGCTCGGGCAGCGTTGAAGAGACGATCACCGGTGCCGGGCTCCGCGCGGCACCGGCGATGATCCCGTCCCGCACCGCCCGCCACGACTCCTCGATCGGCCCTTCGAGATCGGGAAGCTGGTCGTAGAAGATCAGCAGCTGGTCGATCGCCGGGTCCTCGCCGACGGTGGCGATCAGCTCGGCGAGGGCCGGGGCGTCGCCCCAGATCATCGCGGTGTAGTCGAGCGGGTTGGCGATCGTCGCCGCCGCCGGCAGCAGCATGCGTAGGCGCTCGCGCGTCGCCGGGGCGAGCTCCGGCAGCTCGAGGCCCCGGCGCTCGGCCTCGTCGGCGCCCTGCGCCGAGTCTCCCCCGGAGCAGGTGAGGATCGCGAGCCCACTCGTGGCGGGCGCCGCGCTCGCGCGCCGGACGCGCCGCGCCGCCAACGTCTTGGCCAGCTCGAGCAGCTCGTGGATGTCGTCGGCCACGACGGCGCCCGCCTCCTGCACGAGCGCGCGGAAGACACGCTGGTCGCCCGCCAGCGCGCCGCTGTGAGCGGCGACCGCGTCGGCGCCTGCGGGCGAGCTCCCGGCCTTCAGCACGGCCACCGGGACGCCGGCCTCGGCGCACGCCGCGAGCCCTTCGCACAGCGCCGGGCCACCGTCATCCTCGAGGTACAGCGCGATCGCGCGGACCCCCTCCTCGCTCGCGAGCAACTCGAGGTAGTCGGCGGCCGACAGCGTCGCCTGGTTGCCGCTGGCGATCACTGTGTGGAAGCGCAGGCCGCGCCGCGTCGCGAGCGCGTTGACGGCGACGTTGCCGCTCTGGGACACGAGCGCCACCGCGCCCGGCTCCTGGGGACGGAGCGCATCGCCCCACAGCGCCGTGCGCGAGTGCATCGCGACGATCCCGTTGCAGTTCGGCCCGCACACGGCGAACGCGTGCCGCCGGGCGGCAGCGGCCAGCTCGAGCTGCAGCCCGATCCCGCCGGCGACCTCGCCGAACCCGGCGCTGAACACGACCGCGCCGCCGCAGCCGCGCGCACCGGCCTGCTCGATCACGTCGGGCACGCCCGCGGCGGGAATCGCCACCACGAGCGCGTCGACCGCTACCGGCAGATCGGCGATCGACGGCACGCATGGCCGCCCGAGCGCCTCGGTGCGGTTCGGGTTGACGCCGTAGACGTTGCCGGGGTAGCCGATCGCGTCGAGGTTCAGCAGCGCCTGCGCGGCGTAGCTGCCGGGGCGATCGCTGGCGCCGACGACCGCGATCGACGCGGGCCTGAACAGGCGGCCGAGATCGACGTGCTCGCGCGGGCTGGCGGCCTGGACGCTAATGGATCGTCGCCTCGACCCCGCGGCGCTCGAGCGCGCGCGTGATGATCAGGCGCTGGACCTCGCTCGTCCCTTCCCAGATGCGATCGACGCGGAGCTCGCGCAGGAACCGCTCGGCCACGGTCCGGCGCATGTAGCCGCGGCCGCCGAACGTCTGCACGGCCCGGTCCGCGCAGCGACCGGCTGCCTCGGACACGAACAGCTTCGCCATCGACGCCTTGACGTGGATCAGCTTCACGTCGGCGCCGCCGTCGACCATCCTCGCCACCTGCATCGCGAGCAGCCGGCCGAGCGCGGCGTCGGTGGCCGAGTCCGCCAGCGGGAACGAGATCCCCTGGTAGTCGTAGATCCGATGGCCGCCCTGGATCCTCGTCTGCGCCCAGCTCGTCGCCTCGTCGAGCAGCCGCCACATCGCGCCGAGTCCGTGCGTGGCGATCCCGAGCCGCTCCTCGGTGAACCACGCGCGCTGGAGCTCGAGCCCGTTGCCGATCCCGCCGATCACCGCGTCGGCGCCGACCTCCACGTCCGTGAACCGGATCGTCGGGTGGCCGTGGGGGTAGTTGTGGGTGAACTTGGGGTCGTCGACGAACTCGACTCCGGGGGCCCCTGGTTCGACCAGGAACAGCGTCGGCAGGCGCCCGTCGCCGTCGACGACGTTCGCCATCACGATCAGCACGCGCGCCACGTCCCCGGAGGTCACGAACCACTTCTCGCCATTGATCCGCCAGCCGCCGTCGGTCGCGACGGCGGTCGACGCGATCCCGCCGGGATCGGATCCCGCCTCGGCTTCGGTGACCGCGTATGCGTCGCCGCCCTCACCGCGCAGCGCGGGCACGAGGTAGCGCTCGATCTGCTCGGAAGTTCCGCTCAACAGCACGTTGTAGACGCTCGGAACGTGCCAGTGCAGGCCGTTCGTGACGCGGCCGAACTGCTCGTTCACGAGAAACCACTCGAGCATCGACCAGCCCTGACCGCCGTGCTCGGCCGGGACGCGCCCGCCGTGCAGCCGCGCCGCGATTGCGGCGCGCTTGATCTCCTGCACGGTCGCGTCCGGCAGGCGGCCGGCGCACTCCTCGGCCTCGAGTTCGAGCGGCATCAGCACCCGCTCGACGAACTCGCGCGAGCGGCGCTGCAGATCGAGCTGCTCATCGCTCAGCTCGAGGCCGGTGCTCGGGTCGATCGTGGTGGTGATCATCGGGGTCCTTTCGCGGCCACGAGCCGTTCCCGGTCGGCGGCGGTTCGCTCCGCGGCCCGGCCGGGCAACGCCAGCAGCAGGTGGTGGTGGTTGCAGATCACGGCTGTCGCGCGCGAGCGCGCGCTTACGATTTCGGGGTCCTGCGCGCCGGCGCAATCGGCGATCAGGTCGACGATCTCGTGCAGGTAGGCGAGCCACGCGCGCTGGGTGCCGCGCAGGACGAGCCGCTCGATCCGGGCCCGCTCGCGCGCCACAACGCTCGCCGGCGCAGCAGCGCCATGGGTGAGGGTCGCGACCGCCGACGGCAGCTCGCGCTCGGGCTCGGGTGTGAGCGAGAGCCAGATCGCGCGCTTGCCCATACGGGTAGACTAACAGCAACTGATCACAAAGTCAGGAATGGACATGAGTGAACTGCTCACCACCCCCACACCCGCCGCGATCGGCGCCGCGCTGGCGCCCCATCTGTACACCGAACCGGGACTGCTCGAGGCCGAGCAGCGGCTGATCTTCGAGCGCACCTGGCAGCTGGCGGGCCACGTCTCAGAACTCCCGCGGCCGGGTAGCTACGTGACCGCGCAGGCGGGTTCGCAGCCGGTGCTCGTGGTCCGCGATCAGGACGGCGCGCTGCGCGCATACCGCAACGTCTGCCGCCACCGCGGCTCGCGCCTGCTGAGCGGCTCGGGCCAGTGCAAGGCGGCGATCCGCTGCCGCTACCACGGCTGGACCTACCGCCTCGACGGGACGATGATCGGCGCGCCCGAGGCGCTGTCGTTCGGCGATCGGCTCGACAAGCGCTCGCTCGGACTGCTGCCGGTGGCGGTGGAGGAGCTGTGCGGGCTCGTGTTCGTCAACCTCGACCGCGACGCGGAGCCGCTCTCAGAGCTCGTCGGTGACCTGCCGGCGCGGCTGGAGCGCTACGGGATCCCGTCGCTGACCCAGTTCTCGTCCGCCGGCGGCACCCAACCCGCGAACTGGAAGGTGGTCGCCGACAACTATCTCGAGGGCTACCACATTCCGATCGCCCATCCCGGCCTGATGCGGATCCTCGATTACAAGCACTACGAGACCGAGGTTCACGATTGGTACACCTGGTTCGAAGTGCCGCTCAGGGACAAGCGAAGCAGCAACCACCTCGAGCGCCTGTACACGAACATGGTGCGGCCGATGCCAGGATTAGGCGCGGGCGATGAGCGCGTGTGGCGCTACGTCTTCATCTACCCGAACACGACCATCGACCTGTACCCCGACCAGGTCAACACCTGGCAGCTGCGCCCCGACGGCATCGCCCGCACGGCCGACGTGTCGGCGAGCTACCGACCGGCCGCGAGCGGCGCGAAGCAGCGACTCGCCCAGTGGGCCAACCAGCGGCTGAACTCGCTCGTCCTGCATGAGGACGTCGACCTCGTCGACAACGTCCAGCAGGGGCTCCAGACGCGCGGCTACGAGTGCGGGCCGTTGTCGGTGCGCGAGCAGGGGGTCGCGTGGTTCGCGGACCGGATCCGCGCCGACCTCGAGCCGGCCCTCGCCGACCGGTGAGCACGCCCGCGACGCGCGTTGGCCGCGCCGCAGCCGCCGTCCCCCCGAAGCGCGGAGCCCGCGAGCGGATCCTCGCCGCCGCCGCCCGCCGGATCGCGAGCGATGGCATCGACGGGGTGCGGATCGCGCGGATCGCGGTCGACGCCGGCGTCTCGCCGTCGCTGGTCCACTACCACTTCGACAGCCGCGAGATGCTGCTCGCCGAAGCCCTCGACTACTCCTATACCCACGCGGGCGACGCCCGGATCTCGAGCGGCGACCTTCCGGGGAAGGGGACCTCGCATGCCGAGCATCTGCGAGCGATGATCGGCCAGTGCCTGCCGGCGACGCCGGCGCTCGAGCAGGACTGGGTTCTGTGGGTCGAGCTGTGGCTGCGCGCGGTCCGCCACCCCGAGCTGCGCCCAGTCGCCGAGGGGCTCTACGCGCGCCTGCACGCGTGGTTCGCCGACGAGATCTCGGCCGGCGTGCGGAGCGGCGAGTTCGCTCCCTGTGACCCGGACGCCGTCGCCGACCGCACGCTCGCGCTGCTCGACGGCTTCGGTATCAGAACCCTGATCGGCAACTCCCAGATCCCCCTTGACCGGGCACGCCGCGCGGTCGAGGAATCGCTCGCCCGGGACCTCGGTATCTAACTCCTATCCTGGACTTGATCACGATCTACGAGGAGCAGCTGAATGAATCGGAGAAAACTGGGAGCTCAGGGACTCGATGTATCCGCCCAGGGCCTCGGGTGCATGGGGATGACCCACGCCTATGGCAGCGGCGATGAGCAGTCGGGCCTCGAGACGATCCACCGCGCGCTCGAGCTCGGGATCACGTTCCTCGATACCGCCGAGGTTTACGGCCCCCACACGAACGAACAGCTCGTGGGCCGCGCGATCGCCGGCCAACGCGACGAATTCCAGATCGCGACCAAGTTCGGCTTCGTGATCGATCCCGAGCGCCCGTCCGACCGAACCGTCGACGGAAGTCCCGCGAACGTCAGGCGCGCCTGCGAAGGCTCGCTGAAGCGCCTCGGGGTCGACCACATCGACCTCTACTACCAGCACCGCGTCGATCCGGACGTTCCGATCGAGGAGACGGTCGGCGCGATGGCAGAGCTGATCGCAGACGGCAAGGTGCGGTATCTCGGACTGTCTGAGGCCTCATCGGACACGATCCGGCGCGCGCACGCGACCCACCCCCTGACCGCTGTGCAGAGCGAGTATTCACTGTGGACGCGCGATCCAGAGGACGGGGTTCTGGCAACGCTGCGCGAGCTCGGCATCGGCCTGGTCGCGTATTCGCCGCTCGGACGCGGCTTCCTGACCGGGCAGATCCGCTCGCTCGCCGACCTCCCCGCGGACGACTGGCGCCGGACGAACCCGCGCTTCCAGGAGCAGGCGCTGCAGGAGAATCTCGGGCTCGCCGACCGCGTGACCGAGCTCGCCGAACAGCGCGGGATCACCCCGGCGCAGCTGGCGCTCGCGTGGGTCATGGCCAAGGGCGAGGACATCGTTCCGATCCCCGGAACCAAGAGCCCGCGGCGTCTGGAGGAGAACGCCGCAGCGGCTGACATCGAGCTCTCGGCTGAGGACGTCGAACAGCTCGACAAAGCGATCTCCCCGGAGGCGGTGCGCGGCGACCGCTACCCCGAGGGCATGATGTCGCTGCTCAACAACTGACGTAATCAGCCGGCGAACTTGACGATCTCGTCCCGGAAGGTCTCGGGCGCTTCGGCGCCGATGAAATGGCCTGAGTCGGGCACGATCACGAGTTCGGCGCCGGACACGGCATCCGCGATCAGCCGTCCCTGCGCCGGCCCACCGATGAGATCCAGCGCGCCGACCAGGACCAGCGTCGGACACTCGATCTGGGCGAGCAGCGGCCGCACGTCGATCCCTTGCCAGAGGCCCGACTCCCACACCTTGAGCGCGGCGAGATCGCTCTTGAGGTCGCGGCGCCACTCCTCGATCATCGCTTTCACAGCGGGACGGTCCGGGTCGGCCGTGTACAGCGGCAGCACCTCGGCCATCATCGCGTCAACCTCGCGGGAATCCTCGGCCGCCAGCACCCGCTCGGTCCACTGATCCCACGTCTTCCGAGCGGACGGGTACCACGGCTTGTCCTCGTGCCGCGCGAGGAACGCCTCCATCTCCGCGGCTGCCTGGTCCCCCTCGAGCTCGGCGCCGACCGCACGTGAGGCGACCGAGATGCAGCGGGTCGTGGACTCCGGATACAGCGCGGCATACGTCAGCGCGACGATGCCGCCGAACGAGATTCCCATGATCACCGCCGGACCGACACGCAGCGCCTCGCGCACCTCCTCGTAGAAACGCGCATGGCCGATGTGGTCGTACTCCGCTGGATCGCGCGGCGGCGTCGAGCCTCCCGAGCCGGCTGGATCGATGAGATACACACGGAAATGGTCGGCGAGCAGCTCTGCGTCCGGCCGCAGCAGCGCGGCGCTGAACCCCGGTCCGCCCTGGAAGTAGAGCAGCGGGACCCCGTCGCCGAATGTCTCGTACGCGGCCCGGCGCCCGTCGGCGAGCTCGACACTTTGGCGCAGAGCGGGCATCGATCGCGAAGACTACGTCTCCCGGTCCAGCAGCGCGTCCAAGGTGAGACCGCTCTTGACCGACTCCGGATGCTCGGCAACGACGTCCGAGCCCGGACGGGCGTCTTCGTCGCGGCGCTTGATCAGCAACCACTGTGGCTTCTCGCCACCGCTGGTCCGCTGCAGTGCGAAGCCGCCGCGCAGCTTCTCCCCATGCAGCACGAACACGGCATGGCCACGATCGAGCGCGTCCGGCCAGGCCACACGGCCGCCCTGTTCGTAACTCCCCCGGTCCCAAACGATCACGGCGCCGCGACCCGCAGGCCCTTCAAAATCGTTGTGCCCCACGTCGTGGTCCTCCACCTGCACCGCCAACCGCTTCACCGCCGGGTCCAGCGATGGACCCTTGGGTATCGCCCACGACCGCATCACCCCGCCAACCTCGAGGCGGACGTCGAAGTGGTGGGCGGTCGCCTGGTGCTCTTGGACGACGAACGTGCCCGCGGCCACGCCGCGGATCGCGAACTGCTCGTGCCCTTCGAACTTCACCGGACGCCCTGAGACATCGTCGAACGCCGCCACGAAGCTCAGCGAGGAGACGAACTCTTCCACGGCAGCGCGCTCCCCCTCCGCATGCGCGCACAGGGTGCCATCTTCCATCAGCCGCACCCATCCGAACAGACCGAGTCGACGCGCGCGCGAGCGCAGCTCCTCGCGGAGCTCGAGATCGGAAACCTCCCCGGCGATGCCGATCCGCATGGCCGCCTGCTCGCTCACCCGTCGATTATCGCTCGCGATGCTCGCGCGACCTCTGGACGGGCGAGCCCCCGGCTTGCGACCGGCCAGTGCCGAGTAGCTACGCTGAGTGAGCAGGAATATATTGCGCTCGGTGGCACAGCGGGAGTTGCGCCACGACGTACATACAGGACGGCGACCAGGGAAGGACGCGATTGACCACGCTCAAGCGGCGCGGGAAGACCCTGCTGCTGATTTTCGGAGTTGCGCAACTGGCATACCTGCTGAGCACGCCGTACCCCGGCGAGGCGGCAACTCTGCTCGTCCGGGCTGTGCTGAGCGGCCACTACTTCCTGTATGTGCTGCTCGCGCCGTGCCTGCTCGCGTTCGGGGTTCTGTTCAACCAGAAAGTCAAGGCGCTCGACTGCCGCTGGCTTGAATGGTCACCGTGGCATGTCAAGTCCAACTTCGCCTTGATGCCGCTGGGGAGCAAGTGGATGTGGGCGCCCTACGCGCTGCTGCTCGGCGCCTGTATGCCACTGCTGGCGTTCTTCGAAGAGGCAATCTTCAGGAACGGCACCACCGGCTGGGTCAGAGGCTTGCTCTGGGGTACGATCGCGTTCGGTCTCTTTCACCTGCTCTCGTTCGTGAGCATCCGGATGATGCTGTATCTGACCCTGGTCGGAGCGGTCCTCGTGGCCGTGTACATGCAAGACGGGCTCGTGGCAGCATTCGTCGTGCACGCCGTCTACAACCTGCTCGTACTGACGCTGCTGATCGTCGAACTGCACATCAAGAGAGCGCCTGCGCTGATCAGACGGGCGAGCCGAAGCGTGCACGCCGCAAGCGGGACATCCGACCACTGACCCGTCGCCCCCAACTGCGGAGTCAGTGTGGTGGCGTTGCGATTCCGGTGCGGTAGGCGTAGTTGACCGCCTGCGCGCGGTCGCGTATGCCGGCCTTGGCGAACAGATGGTTGATGTGCGACTTGATCGTGGTTGGGCTGACGACGAGCCGCTCGGCGATTTCGCCGTTCGTCAACCCTTCGGCGATCAACGCCAGCACCTGCGCCTCGCGGGCCGTGAGGTCGTCGGGCAGCTCTGGCCGGTTCGGGTCCTCGCACGGCACCTGCTCGTTCGCGATCGCGGCGACTACGTGGTGCTGGACGGCGGGGTCCAAGGCCGCCTCGCCGGCCGCGACGGTGAGAATCGCGGCGCGGATGTCCTCGCCGCTGGCGTCCTTGGTCAGATATCCGCGCGCACCGGCCCGCAGCGCGCCGAGCACGCTCTCGTCGTCCGCGTAGGTTGTGAGCGCGATCACCCGGACGTCGGGATGGCGCTCGCGCAGCTGTCGCGTCGCCTCGATCCCGTCGAGGCGCGGCATTCTGAGGTCCATCAGCACGACCTCGGGCCGGTGCTCGCCGGCAAGTTCGAGCGCCTCCTCTCCATCCGATGCGGTCGCGACCAGTTCGATCCCGCCGAGCAGGCCGAGGAGCGTTCCGAGGCTCTCGCGCACAAGTCGCTGGTCATCAGCGAGCAGCACACGAATCGGCCGGCGA
>Ga0302326_10026768_pt1 | contig 11646 bp, 12 predicted proteins | sample Palsa_T0_3_FD_202264 | JGI IMG/M metagenome (GOLD analysis project Ga0302326, IMG submission 202264) | Peat permafrost microbial communities from Stordalen Mire near Abisko, Sweden - Palsa_T0_3 | ecosystem: Environmental > Terrestrial > Soil > Palsa > Peat permafrost | place: Sweden: Abisko... | reverse complement strand
TTTCAGCGTCACGGACGAACTCGGGGCCGGCGCCAAGGCGGCGCGGCGCTGGTGGAACCTCGAAGGCAACCACTCGATGATCGCCGACGGGCGCCCGGGCGCGGCCGACTTTCATGGCTGGTGGCAGGGCGATCAGGACCAGGTAGGCGCCTACCTGCACGGCTACGATTCACTGTGGTTGCCCGCCACGCTCCTGCAGCCGCCGCAGCGGCCGCGCCTGGTCGAGGCGCTGTTCGCTGCCAGCCGCTACAAGGAGGTCGAAGTGCACACCAACAAGGGACTCGCCGGTGCGCCGAGCGCCGCCATCGCCGCGACCCTCGCCACCGCCACAAACCCGGCCGTCACCGGCGCATTTGCGCTCGCCATCGTGGCCGACGGCGAGGCTGCGGTGTACGCAGGGCTCGGGCGGCCGCCGCCAGCTGCGGCCGCGGCGCGCCGCGATGCGCAGGCGATTGAGCAGGCGAGCGCGCAGCTGCGCCGCGTCGCGAGCGCGCCGGGCTCGTATGTGTCAGAAAGCAACTTCTTCAACGAGCACTGGCAAGAGGAATTCTGGGGGCGCAACTACCCGCGCCTGCGCGCGATCAAGGCACGCTACGACCCCGAGGGCCTGTTCTTCGTGCACCACGGCGTTGGCAGCGAGCAGTGGAGCGCCGACGGCTTCACCCGTGTGCAGGCGAGCTGAAGTCGCGTCCGATGTACGAGCGCCGCAGTCAGCGACCACTGTCCCCGCAACGCTTCCTGCTGCGCCTGCTGCGGCACTGCCTCGTGGCGGCGCTGCTGCTCGGCACATCGCTGTGGCTGGGGATGGCCGGCTACGCCCACTACGAGCATCTCGCCGCGCGCGATGCGTTCCTCAACGCCAGCATGCTGCTCGGTGGCATGGGCCCGGTGAATAACCCCGTGACCCCCGGCGGCAAGCTGTTCGCCGGCTGGTACGCGCTGTATGCCGGCATGGTATTCATCGTCACGGTGACCATCATTCTCGCCCCGCTGGTGCATCGCATGCTGCACCTCTTTCACTCCGACGAGCGCCAGTAACATGAACTCATCACTGCAACGTCCCGCTCTGAGACTGCGCGCCGCCGGCGCCGCCATCGCGGTCCTGCTGGCGGCAAACGCCGCGCGGCCGGCCCTGGCCGCAGGCGATGCGCCGCACAAGCCGCTCACCACCGCCGACGTGCTGGCCGCCTCCGCCCCATCCGACTGGCGCGCGCTCGATCCGCAGAACACCCTGTATCTGGACTTGAGCAGCGGCCGCGTCGTCATCGAGCTCGCGCCCCTGTTCGCGCCCAATCACACCGCCAACATCGCAGCACTCACGCGCGCCAAGTACTTCGACGGTCTCGCGATCGTGCGCTCGCAGGACAACTACGTGGTGCAGTGGGCGGACCCGGCCGAGGACAAGAAGCGCCCCATGGGCGCCGGCCGGCGCTCGCTCGCGGCCGAGTTCGAGCGCCCGCTGCGCGGCGTTGCCATGACGAAGCTGCCGGACCAGGACACCTATGCACCGGAGGTCGGCTTCGTCGACGGGCTGCCGGTGGCTGCCGATCCGCAGCTCGGCCGCGCGTGGCTCGTGCACTGTTACGGCATGGTCGGCGCGGGCCGCGACAACGACGTCGACAGCGGCGGCGGCACCGAGCTGTACGCGGTGATCGGCCAGGCGCCGCGTCACCTCGACCGCAACGTGACGCTCGTCGGACGGGTCGTGTCCGGCATGCAGCTGCTGTCGGTACTGCCGCGCGGTACGGGTGCGCTCGGCTTCTACGAGCACGCCGAGCAGCGCGTGCCGATCAAGTCCGTGAGAGTGGCGGCGGATGTGCCGCTCGCGCAGCGCACCGAGCTCGAGGTGCTGCGCACCGACACGCCGACCTTCCAAGCGTACGTGGAAGCGCGCCGCAGCCGGCACGAGGAATGGTTCAAGGTGCCGGCCGGCCACGTCGACGTGTGCAACGTGCCGATCCCGGTGCGGCCGCGCACCGGCACGGTAGCGGCGCGCTAGCGATGCAGCCGCGGCGGCGGCGCGTGCGGCAGCAGGCGCCGCTGGCGCTGCTCGCGCGCGTGCTGAACCATCTGCTGGCGCTGCGCAGGCGTTGCGGCGCGCCACTGCTGCTGCAGCATCTGGCGACGCTCGGGGGGCAGCTGCTGGAAGCGGTGGAAGTTCTGACGCACCGCGGCCTGCTGCTCCGGCGGCAGCGACTGAAAGTGGTGCCAGCGCTCGCGCAGCGCCTGGCGCTGTGCCTGCGGCAGCGTCTGCCAGTGCTGGAAGCGCTGCCGCGCCTGAGTACGCTCACCTTCCGACATGCCGAGCCAGCGCTCGCTGCCGTGCGCCAGTGCCTGCTGGCGAGCCGGCGGGAGCGTATTCCACTGACTGCCGAACTTCGACAGCAGCCGCTGCTGGTCGGGCGACATGCTCGACCAGGCCACCGGCGCGGGAGCCGCGGCGGCTGCCGGTGGCGCGGCCTCCTGCGCGGACAGCGACGCGGCGCCGAAGCACAGCACCAGCGCGGCGAGTGCCAGCAAACGCCAGGGCTTATTCATTGTTCTGCCCTCCCGAGGCGTTCGCAGCGCTCGGTGGCGGCTGGCGTGGCGGTGGTGGCGGCGCGGGCGGCGGCGGATTCGCAGGCGCGGCGGGACGCTGTGCACCGGGGGCGGCGACCTTGGCCGCCTCCGCCTGCGACATGTAATCTGGATTCACTTCGGCCAGCCGGTCGACACTGCCCAGGAACTCGAGGAACCCGGGGTCCGGATCGTCCGGACGCGGGCCATCCGCGGCGCGCGCAGCGCCGCAGGTCAGCGCCAGCATCGCCAGCACCGCAAGGCCCGTCACATGTTTTGGCATCAGCCCTCGCTCTCGCCATTATCCGTCTCGGCCACGGCCCATTCATAGAACGACCCGTCACCGCCCTCCACCAGATCGAGTGCCTCACCGTCGGCCAAGAGATCCATGTCCTCCACCGCGCTGCGCTGCGCTTCCGTGCCGCCCAGCTCGCCCGGCTGGCCGTGCCACAGCATCGTCGCAACCAGGATCGCGGCCGCCACCGCCCCGGCCGCCGGCATGAGGGCTAGGCTGCGCCACCACGCCGGGCGGCGGGCGCTGGCGGCCTCGAGGGCTGCGTGGCGCGCCTGATTGAGGCGCGAGCGGATGCGCGCGTCGATATGCGACACGCTCGCCTCCAGCACCACGCGGGCGTTGCGCTCGAACTGCGTCATTGACTCGTCTGCCGGGCTCATACGTACAGGTCCCCAAGTTGCGCGCGCAGTGTCTGCACCGCGCGGAAATAATGTGTCTTCACGCTGCCTTGCGAGCAGCCCATGGCGGTGGCGGTCTCGGCGACGTCCAGCCCCTCGAGCGTGCGCAGCATGAAGGCCTGCTGCTGGCGGCGCGGCAGTTCGCCGAGCGCCTTCTCGAGAGCGCCCATGGCCTCGTCGAGCTCCAGCCGCTTGAGGGGCTGGGGCTCGGTGCTCGGCGCCTGCGCGATCGGGTCGGGCTCCTCGTCCTCGTCCTCGCCGCGGAACGGCAGCCACGCGATGACACGCCCGCGCACGGTGCGGCGGCGCTGCATGTCGCGGATGCGGTTCTCGAGAATGCGGTAGAAGAGCGGCTTCCACTCCTCGTGCGGACGGTCGGCATAGGCACGTGCCAGCTGCAACATGGCGTCCTGCACTGCATCCAGCGCATCGTCCTGGTGTCGCAACGCCGCCTGAGCGATCTTGAATGCCTTCAGCTCGACGCTGGCCAGGAACTGGTTCAGCGCGCGTGAGCGGGTCTTCGCGTCAGGGTCCGTCTGGTCCACGTCGCCGTGTAGTGCGGCCGGCATGCTATAAGGCGACGCGAGCGTAGCAAAATCGGACATGGCCTGTATAACGCGCCCGCGCCTCCCCCGGTTGACCGCTCAGACGTGGCACAAGTCACTGATTTAACTTACGCACACACCCCAGTGTCCAAGATCCTCCGGGTGGCCCTCGACACCCCCGTCCGCCACCTGTTCGACTACCTCCCCGCGCCCGGCTCCATGACCGGCGCGGCCACCGTCGGCGCCCGGGTGCGGGTGCCGTTCGGCCGCCAGCGGCTGGTGGGTCTGGTGGTCGGGGCAGCCGACAGCACCGAGCTGAACCCGGCGCGCCTGAAGCCGATCCTGGAGGTGCTGGACGAGCGGCCGCTGCTCGATGGCGCCACCCTGCAGCTGCTCGAGTGGGCGGCGCAGTACTACCACCACCCGCTCGGCGAGGTGGTGGCGAGCGCCCTGCCCAAGGCACTGCGGCTGGGGGCACCGGCGCAGGGCCATGAGGAACGCTGGCAGCTGACCGAGGCGGGGGCGCAGCTTCTGGCGGCGGGCGAACCGCGCCGGGCGCCCCGGCAGCGCGCGCTGCTCGCAGTCTTGAGCAAATGGGGACCGGCCAGCGCGCAGGCGCTGAAGGAGCATGCCGGTGCCTGGCGCGAGGCGGCGCGGGCCCTCACCGCGCGCGGCCTGATCGCAAGCGTCGAGGTGCCGCTCGAGCAGGACCTGAGCCTGCCGGCCGTGCGCACGGGGGGACCGGCGCTGCTCCCCGAACAACAGGCGGCGGTGGCGGCGGTGGCGGCAGCGCTCAACCAGTACCGCGCCTTCGTCCTGCACGGCATCACCGGCAGCGGCAAGACCGAGGTCTATCTGCAGCTGGTGGAGCGGGTGCTCTGTGCCGGGCGGCGCGCACTCGTCCTGGTACCGGAGATCGGCCTCACGCCGCAGCTCCTGGCGCGCTTTCGCGAGCGCTTCGCAGCGCCGATGGCGGTGCTGCACTCCGCGCTCAGCGATCACGAGCGCCTCGGCGCCTGGCGCCTCGCCTCAAGCGGCGAGGCGCGCATCGTGCTCGGCACCCGCTCGGCGGTGTTCGCGCCGGTGCCCGATCTGGGCCTGATCGTCGTCGACGAAGAGCACGATGCCTCCTTCAAGCAGCACGAAGGGGGCTTCCGCTACTCGGCACGCGATCTTGCGGTGGTGCGGGCGAGCCATGCCGGCGTACCGGTACTGCTGGGATCGGCGACGCCGGCGCTCGAGACGCTGCACAACGTCGCAGCCGGTCGTTACGAGCTGCTGCGGCTCGAGCGGCGCGCCGCCGGGCAGGCGCAGCCGCCGCTGCTGAAGCTCATCGACCTGCGCCACAGCGCGGTGCGCGGCGGCATCTCGACGCCGGCCGTGCTCGCCGTCGAGCGGCATCTGGCGGATGCGGGTCAGGTGCTGGTGTTCCTGAACCGCCGCGGCTACGCGCCGACGCTCCTGTGCACCGCCTGCGGCTGGGTGGCACCGTGCCGCGAGTGCGACGCGCGCCTGACGGTGCATCAGGGCGCAGGCCGGCTGCGCTGTCACCACTGCGGCGCCGATGCACCGCTACCGCAGCGCTGTCCGCAGTGCGGTTTTGCCGTGAAGCCCGTCGGCCAGGGCACCGAGCGCATCGAGGAGACGCTCGGCACGCTGTTTCCCGGAGTGGCGATCGCGCGCCTGGACCGCGACGTGGTGCGCCGGCGTGGCGACATGGAGCAGGTCATGCAGCGCATGGCCACCGGCGCAGCGTCGATCCTCGTGGGCACGCAGATGGTCACCAAGGGCCACGACTTCCCGAACGTGACGCTGGTGGTGGTGCTGAATGCCGACCAGGGCCTGTTCAGCACCGACTTCCGCGCGCCGGAGCGCCTGGCACAGACCATCGTCCAGGTCGCCGGCCGCGCCGGACGCGGCGCGAAGCCGGGCGAGGTACTGATCCAGACCGAGTTCCCCGAGCACCCGCTGCTCAAGCAGCTGCTCGCCGGCGGCTACAACGGCTTCGCGGACGCAGCCCTTGCCGAGCGCGCCGCCGCCGCCTGGCCACCCTTCAGCCGCCTCGCCGCCCTGCGCGATTCGGCCAAGAGCGCCGCCGCCGCCCTCACTTTCCTGAGCGAGGCGCGGGCACAGGCGCCACGCGCGCGCGGCGTGCGCCTGTTAGGCCCGGTGCCGGCGGCGATGGCGAAGCGCGCCGGCCGCTACCACGCCCAGCTGCTGGTGGAGAGCCGCGAGCGCACTCCGCTGCACGAGTTTCTCGACCGCTGGCTGCCGCAGGTCGAGCAGCTGAAGAGTGCCCGCGCGGTGCGCTGGTCACTCGATGTGGATCCGCTCGAGCTGTTCTGAAGGACGCAGGGCTACTCGGCAAAGCCGGCGGCTGCGATGTGCTGCGCGACCGCATCGTCAGAGGGCGACGCCGCTGCGTGCGCGCGACAGGTGCCCTCGAGCCAGGTGGCACGCTGCGAGGCGGGCTTGCGCGCGCAGTGCGCCACCAGGAGGCTGGTGAACTCTTGCTTGAAGTTGAGGCGCGGGAAGGCGGCGAGCACCTCCTGCACCTGCCCGGCCGCGAACCTGGCCGCCGCGGGGCCGTACACGTCGGTGCCGGCGCCGAGCGCCACGAGCTGCGCCTCCGCCCCCTGCCGCTCGGTCAGTGCGAAGGCGCCGTCGTGCATCTCGACCGCGTGCCAGATGCGGTTGGCCGCGCCCCTGGCGGCGCCGTGGTCGCGCGCCCAGTGCTCGGCCGCATCGGCACCGTCCAGCTCGAACGAGCCGGCCGGTGTTTCAAACTGCGGCAGGAGGCCCAGGTCGTGCAGTGCTGCGGCGACGAAGGCGTCCTCGGCACGGTAGGCCAGTTTTTTCCGCTGCAGCTGCAGCGCGCCGAAGAGGAAGGTGCGCATGCAGTGGTTGAAGAGAAATTCCGGACACTGCGCGCGTGCCAAGGCTGCAGCGCCGCGCGCCAGCGCGCCAGCCGGCAGCGCGACGCCGGCGACTTCGCCCGGCAGCGCTGCGGCGCGTGCCGGCCGCAGCAGCAGCGGTGCCCCGAGCAGCGCCAGGGTTGCGAGGACGAGATTGCGCCGCTGCATGCGGGCGCATTGTAGCGACCGCCGGCGCACCCTCGTGACCCCGGACGGCCATCGTGCGCGCGCTTACGGCCAATCGCGGCAATGCTTCGGGTAAACTTGCGCGCCTGCCTGTTCGTCACGAGATTCCCCCGCTTTGAACAAGGACCTCGAGCAGCTGCTGCTGGCGGCGCTGACGCGCCTGAGCGGCAGCCTCCTGCCGCAGATGCCCGCCGCCGGCACGGTAGTGGTGGAGCGCACCCGCGATGCGCAGCATGGCGACTTTGCCAGCAACGTGGCGCTGCGCCTGGCGAAGCAGGCCGGCGGCAAGCCGCGCGAGCTCGCCGCCGCGATCGTCGCGGCACTGCCGCCGAGCGAGCTCGTGGCACGCGCCGAGGTCGCGGGCGCCGGTTTCATCAATTTCCGCCTGAGCGCGCAGGCCTACGCGCGCGAGCTGGCACGCATCCACGCACAGGACGGCGCCTACGGCGAGAGCGGCTTGGGCGGCGGCGAGCGCGTGCTGGTCGAATTCGTGTCCGCCAACCCGACCGGACCGCTGCACGTGGGCCACGGGCGGCAGGCCGCCTACGGCGCGACGCTTGCGAACCTCTTGACGGCTGTGGGCTACAGCGTGGCGCGCGAGTACTACGTCAACGACGCCGGCCGCCAGATGGACATCCTCGCGGTCAGCACCTGGGTGCGCTATCTGGAAGCGTGCGGCGAGCAGGTGCCGTTTCCGCACAATGGCTACCGCGGCGACTACGTGCGTCCGCTGGCGCAGGAGCTGCGCAGCAGCGCCGGCGAGTCGCTGCGGCGCCCGGCCGCGGCGCTGCTCGCCGACCTGCCCGCCGATGCACCCGCCGGCGACAAGGAGGCCTACATCGATGCGCTCATCGCTCGGGCGCGCGAGCTCATCGGCGCAGACGGTTTCGGCCGCGTGCTGCAACTGTCGCTGGCGGCGATGCTCGCCGACATCCGCGAGGACCTCGCCGAGTTCGGCGTCACCTTCGATCACTGGACTTCGGAGCGCGCCTTCGCCGCGAGCGGCGCGATCGACCATGCGCTGGCGGTGCTTGAGCAACAGGGACGCCTGCAGAAGAAGGACGGCGCGCTGTGGTTCCGCGCCACCGAATTCGGCGACGAGAAGGATCGCGTGGTGGTGCGCGAGAACGGCCAGAAGACCTACTTCGCCTCCGACATCGCCTACCACCTGGCCAAGCGCGAGCGCGGCTTCGCGCGCCTCATCGACGTGCTCGGCGCCGACCACCACGGCTACGTGGCGCGCGTGCGCGCCGGTCTCATGGCGCTCGGCCAGCCCGAGGACTGCCTGGAAGCGATCCTGATCCAGTTCGTCAGTCTGTTCCGCGGCAGCGAAAAGATACCGATGGGCAAACGCGAGGCGCAGTTCGTGACCTTGCGGCAGCTGCGCACGGAGGTCGGCAATGACGCCTGCCGCTTCTTCTACCTGATGCGCAGCCACGACCAGCCGCTCGACTTCGATCTGGAGCTGGCTAAGTCGCGCAGCAACGAGAACCCGGTCTACTACATCCAGTACGCACATGCGCGCGTGGCGAGCGTCATGAAGCAGCTGAGTGCGCGCGGCCTCAGCTTCGACCGCGCCCAGGGACTTGGCTGCGCAGCTCTCCTGGCCAAGCCGCACGAGCAGCTGCTGCTGCAGGTCACGACGCGCTACCCGGAGGTGCTCGAGCAGGCGGCTGTCAACCGCGCCCCGCACACGCTCGCGCACTACCTGCGCGAACTCGCCAACGCGTTCCACACCTATTACAACGCCCAGGCATTCATCGTCGAGGAAGCGCAACTGCGCAACGCGCGCCTGGCACTGGTGCTGGCCGTGCAGGTGGTGCTGCGCAACGGCCTGGGCTTGCTCGGCGTCGCAGCGCCGGAGAGTATGTGATTCGCGCAAGCGCGCGGCGCGCGCGCAGGGAGCAACTGTGGCGAGCAGCAACATGGCAAAACTGACCGCCCGCGACTACAAGTCCGGGCAGCGACGCTCGCTCGACCTGCGGCGCTTGCGCGAGTTCGGCTGGGGCGTGCTCGTCGGCGTGGTGCTCGCCAGCATGGTGTTCGTCTACCTCGGCGGCCGGGCCCACAAAGGCGCAGAGCTCGCCGACGCACCGCACCCGGACCCGCATCGCACGGCGCCGCCGGATGCCGAGGGCGCAGGCGTCGCACCGGCGAAGGCTTCCGAGAAGTACGACTTCTACGAGATGCTGCCCAACTTCGAGGTGGTGGTGCCGGAGAAGGACAAGGACGTCAAACGCGATCTGCCGTCAGCCGCCAAGATCGAGCGTCCCGGTGTGTACGTGCTGCAGGCCGGCTCCTATCGCAACGAAGCCGACGCCGAGCGCGTGCGTGCCCAGCTCGCCATGCAGGGCGTGCAGGCCAAGGTGCAGCGCGTGGCGGTGGACTCAGACGTGTGGCACCGCGTGCGCGTAGGTCCCCTCAGCAACCTTGATGAGCTCAACAAGGTGCGCAAACAACTGCAGCAGGCAGAGCTCGACGCTCTGGTGATCCGTGTCGGTGACTAAGCCGCGGACGCTGCTGGCGGCCCTCGCCGCGCTGCTCATCGCGGCAGCCGCGATGGCCGAGGATGCCAAGCCGGGTGAGGAGTCCGTCAAGCAGCTGCTCGAGGCCATGAAAGTCAGCCGCAGCGTCGACAATTACGTGGCGCAGATCGATGCGACGGTGCGCTCGCAGATGCAGCAGGCGCTGAGCGTTGCCAGCTTGAGTCCCGCGCAGCAGAAAGTCATCGACACGCTCGGCGTCAAGGTGATGGCGATGACGCGCCAGCAGATCAACTGGGCGCAGGTCGAGCCGCCGCTGCTCGAGGCGTACCGCAACACCTTCACGCAGCGCGAGATCGACGGCATGCTCGATTACTACCGCTCGCCCGCCGGTCAGGCGGAGCTTGCCAAGCAGCCGCGTCTGCAGCAGCAGAGCGCGCAGTTCATGCAGCAGCGGCTGGTCGCCTTGAGTCCGCAGATCACGCAGCTGGAGAAAGAGGCGATCGCACAGCTGCGCTCGCAGGCGCAGCCGGCTGATTCAGGGCCGCCGGCGCCGGCGGCGCACTGAGCGCGCGCGCGGCGCGCTGCGTGCCGCGGCGGCTGCGGCCACCTCAAGCGAGCGACGCGCCCACGCGGCGAGCTCGCCGGCATCCTCCAGCACCTGCGCCGGTGTTGCGTAGTAACTCATGCTGAGGTGCGGGCGAGTCGCGTAGGGACGAAACGGCGCCATGCCCTGCGCCAGGAAATCCGCGCGGTTGGCAGCGTCGGCGCGCAGGTACAGCACGTCGTCGGCGATGAGTGCGAAGAACAGCTGCTCGCTGTACAGCCCCACCCCGCCGAACATGGGCCGGGCGCTCACTTGCCCGAGCCCGGCCAGCTGCTCGAGGACGTAGGCGAGGTACTCGTCGCTGACGGCCATGGCAGTGCGCTGAAGCGGCAGTGCCCGAACCGTCAGTCCTCGCTGATGTTGCGGAAATCCACGCCGAGCGAGCGCAGCTTGCGATACAGGTGGGTGCGCTCCATGCCGACGCGCTTGGCGAGCTGCCCCACCTTGCCGTTGCACAAGAGCAGCTGCTGCTGCAGGTAGGCCCGCTCGAACTGCTCGCGCGCCTCGCGCAGCGGCAGAGCGAGCAGGTCCTGCTTGACCAGCGGCTCGTCGGGCGGAGTCTGCACGGCCAGCTCCCGCTCGATCTCCTCGAGACGGATCTCCTCAGCACCGCCGTGTACCAGCAGGCGGTGCACGAGGTGGCGCAGCTCGCGCACGTTGTCCGGCCAGGGATAGTTGCGCAGGCGATTCTGGGCCGCCACGTTGAAACGGCGGAACGGCAGCGCCTCGCTGTCGACCAGCCGGTCGATCTGGTGACGCAGCAGGTCCGGTACGTCCTCGGCGTACTCGCGCAGCGGCGGCACGCGCACGATCAGCACGTTGAGATGCGCGAGCAGGTCACGCCGCAGGCTCTCGCCGCCGGCGCGCTGCTCGATGCCCGGCTGCGCGGCGGACAGCAGACGCGCGCGGAACGGCAGCGGCTCGCGGCCGCCGAGGCGCGTGAACTGCCCGGACTCGAATACTCCCACCAGCAGGCGCTGCACGCCGGCGGGCAGATCGTCGAGCTCGTGAATGAACAGGGTGCCGTTGCCGGCTTCCTCGAGCAGGCCCACCGTCTCGGTGCCATCGGCGTTCGCGCTGCCGAACAGGCGCGCCTCGGCATCGACATCGCGCAGGCTGCTGGCGATGAGCGCCACGAACGGCGCCGCGGCGCGCGGGCCGTGCTCGTGCAGGTAGCGCGCGAAGGCTTCGCGTCCCGAGCCCGGCTCGCCGACCAGCAGCACCGGCGAGGAACTGGTGGCCATCTGCTGCAGGTCGGCGCGCAGCTGCTGCATGAGCTTGCTCTTGCCGATCGGCACGGCCAGCGGCGAACCGAGGAGCTTTCCTGACTGGCGGTGGCGGCGGCCGGCATCGAGCGCACGCTCCACCGTGCGCAGTAACTTCGCCAAGGACAGCGGCTTCTCCACGAAATCGAACGCGCCCAGGCGCGTCGCCTCGACCGCGGTCTCGACCGTGCTGTGCCCGGACATCATCACCACCGGGCAGCCGTCGGCCGCCGCGGCGGACCACTCGCGCAGGAGCGTGATGCCATCGACGTCCGGCATCCAGATGTCGAGCAGCACCAGGTCCGGAATCTGACGCGCGCGCGCGGCGCGCGCCTGCGCCGCGTTGGCGGCGACATCCACCTCATAGCCTTCCTCGGAGAGGATCTCCTTCAGCAG